>LFRM01326457.1_pt1 | contig 104582 bp, 106 predicted proteins | sample 618341 | NCBI WGS metagenome assembly LFRM01 (sample SAMN03654438, study PRJNA283298) | anaerobic digester metagenome | isolation source: pool of bioreactors CSTR01a, CSTR02a, and CSTR03a thermophilic anaerobic... | place: Denmark: Kgs. Lyngby | collected 2014-05-21 | reverse complement strand
TATTCGTATAGCGATTCCCATTAATCCTTCCGGTTTTTTGCGGGAGAGCAATTGGATAAGACTACAGTTCAGATGTGCAATGGGGACAGCGGGTAGCTTTAATCGAAACCTGTGACCAGCAAAACGGGCAATCTTTGGTGGTCGGTTCAGCAGGCGGTTCCTCCTTGTTAAACCTGTTGATCTGTTTGATAATGAGAAATATCACAAAGGCCACTATTAAGAAATCTATTACGGTATTGAGGAACAAACCGTATTTTAGGAGAGGTGCGCCCGCTTCAACCGCCTTTTCCAAAGATGGATATTGCTGACCCGACAGGTTTATATACAGATTGGAAAAATCGACTTTTCCCAGCAGCATTCCGATCGGCGGCATTAGAACATCGTTCACGAGCGAGGTAATGATTTTACCGAATGCAGTTCCGATTACGATACCTATAGCCAGATCAATCATATTACCCTTCATAGCAAAGTCGCGAAATTCCTTCCACACCGTTATCACCCTCCGTTCAGTTTTTTACCCTTCGGTAACAACAGTATTGTACACCACCCGATGAGCGAGGTGGTCCAGGTATTGACAGTAATTAGTCCTCGCCTACATACTTCGTTTACCCGGTCCCATAAAAATCGAGCCACCGGGCATCCCGATGGCTCATTTCTGAATCGTATATCTAAATAGAAATCAGTAACCGGTAGCGCGTTATTCGGAATCCTTGACATAATCCGCACTACGGATTCATTTTGTACGCCCCGTCGAGGACTGAAACCTGGTCTTTCCAGAGCCTCATTTCCCGTGCCGGGTTGATATCCGGTTGGGTCAAGGCGATCTTCTGCAGATACTGCTTCTGTTCGGGAGAGTTCTCAAAGTTGGTCAACTGGTTCAAAGCGTAACCCGAGAAGTCGCGCACCAAGCAGTAGAATATATGGTCGGTGAGGTCGTCATCTATATTGTAGATCTTGCAGTTCTCCATAATCAGTTGGGCATAGACGATCAGAGTAAACATCTCGCCCAGGGCCAGCATGTAATCAACCCGTTTATACTGTTCCGGGGTTGGACTGGCGTTGCTCATCAGATCCTTGAACAATTCGATCTGCTCTCTGAAGACGCTGACGTTGGGCAGGTTTACGCCTTCGTAGGCCAAACGGTAGTCCGGGAAACGCACCTTGGCCAGACCTCCAGTATACTGCTTGAATACATACTCATCGTTGCCGGGTTCGTCGCGCTTGGGGATATACGGATACTCAACCGGGTTGAAGAAGTAATTCTGCAGGAATTTTACCACCAGATTGATATTCACATGGACCGTTCCTTCCAGACGCGGTATCATTCCGACTTCCCTGACCGCCGCTTCAAAGTAGGTATCCTGCTCGAATCCCTTGGCGGTTATCGCGTCAAGCAGCATGTCTATGACCCTGACGCCTTCCCTGGTAACCTTCATCTTCTGGATAGGGTTGAACAGGAGATAACGCCGGTCCTCGTTGGAGGCGGCACGGAAGTAGTCCAGGCTCCGCAAGGCAAACAGCTTCATGGCGTTAAGGCGGGTAAAGGATTCAACAAAGAAGGTCTTGATGTGAGGGAAGTTGGTTACCGGTTTGCCATAGAGAATGCGGTTGGAAGCATGGGTTATGGCTTCATAGAACGCATGGGTGCATATTCCGATCGAATCAAACCCCAGCTGAAACTTGCCAATATTTACGGTACACAGCGAAGAATCCCAGGCCAGCTGTCCGCTGGAAATGATGTCTTCTTTGGTAATGGGGTATTCAATCAATTCAAATTCAGCCACGTATGCGTTGCGGACCCCGGGGGTGTTGATTTTCTTGACCAGTTTATAGTTGCGGTGCCGGCTGTCAACAGCAAAGAAAACATGCTCATTGGTATCCGCATAACGGCCATGGACTGATACCAGGGAAGCCACATTGCCATTTCCGATGTAATACTTGCCGCCGTTGGCCCGGTAGGTGCCGTCACCCTGCGGGTAGAGCTTCATCTCGTTGGAGTACAGGTCGGCTCCGTGTTCCTTTTCGGAAAGCCCAAAGGCAAACAATCCGCCTTCCTTCAGCAGCCGGGCCAGCTTGTGTTTGAGCCCTTCATTATCACCCATCCAAACGGGTCCGACTCCAAGAATGCTGACCTGGTAAGCGTACTGATACTGGTTGCCGTAGAAGCCCAGGATCTCGTTATAAGGACAGACCCGGGAGAGGTCAAAACGTGAGTCGGGGTCGCCGTACCCGGACGGAGTTAAGAGGGTGGCAAAAATCTCGTTTTCTTTTATAAAACGGACGAAATCATCGTACCAGCGAAGGGCCTGGTCATCCTCCTTAATGCTCTTTAAGCCCTTTCTCTCAAAAAACTCAATAGTCTTCAGCATGATGTCTCGGGTTTTCTGGTCAGGCCATTGATGATCGTATTTTTTGGGATTCAACAGTATTGACATAGTATACCTCCTAACAGTATTTTCTGACACCGGACATTTTGTTCTTAATACTATTCTATCATTTTTTATTTAACACCTGTTATATAGCCCTGGGCCCAACAGGTTTCCCGGATGAGATTTATGGTAGGAGCAGCGTACCTTAATCAGTTCTTTCCACATGCAATACGCCCATCCCTGGAGCAGTCTTTCTCACCTTACGCTCTGTTTCACCGGGGCTCCATAAAATTAATGACATTGTTGGGCAAACATAGTAAAGGACTTAGGCACGGCGCTGCCGCCCTTGGATGAGCAGGATTATTCCGACACCAATAGAATTTACTCATAAAGCCAATCGAGCAAGTGGAGGCAGCATGAATAAACACATCATTATTGACCGTAGATTCTGCGGGCCGCCCACGTCCGGTAATGGTGGTTATACCTGCGGAATGCTGGCCAATTTTATTGGTTACCCTGCTGAGGTAAAGTTGTTAATCCCTTCCCCGCTGGATATACCTTTGATGGTAAAACAGGAGGACCACCAGTTCATACTATTACACCGCGAAGCGGTAGTAGCCCGGGCGGCGGCCGCGTCAGTCGACATGGAGGTACCTGATCCCCCCACCATGGACCAGGCCAGGGGCGCAGTTCCGGAACAGGAAATCTTCGACAGGCATGCCTTCCCCGGTTGTTTTGTCTGCGGTCCTCAGCGGGATGCCGGTGACGGGCTCAGGATTTTTGCCGGCCCGGTGGCCGGTCGCAGCTATGTAGCGGCACCCTGGATACCCGATTCATCTGTAACCGACAGCCAGGGGATCGTCCGTGACGAAATAATATGCGCCGCCCTGGATTGTCCGGGAGCCTGGGCTGTTTTCGCAGAAAAATTGCGGGTAATCGTCCTGGGAACACTGGCGGTTGATATCGTTCAGAGGATGAGAGCCGGCGACCCCTGCATCGTTGTCGGATGGAAGATGGGCCAAGAAGGACGCAAATTATACGCCGGCACCGCCATATTCTCCGCGACCGGTGAGTTGTACGCCCGAGCCCGGGCGACCTGGATCGAGTTGAAATAGGTCCTTAATGAGTCTCACAAAACCAAGGTTCAGGGCGTAAGCGGTTTTGCCCTGTTACATTTTGGGACCATACCCAGCCGTTTGTGTTGGTACTGTCTATTTGTCGCACTATCTGGCCCTAAATTGTTGCTATAATAGTGTGGGAAGTAAAATTCACATTAACAAGTTCACCTTGACTCAAAAATTAGAGGGAAAGAGGTGTTTTCGATTGGAACACAAACTGCCTGCATTACCCTATGCAAGAGATGCTCTCAGTCCAATAATCTCCCCCGAAACCATTGACTATCACTATGGAAAGCATCACCAGGCCTATGTCAATAACCTTAACAAGCTGATTGCGGGAACCGGCTATGAGGATATGACTCTGGAAGAGATAATAAAACAGTCATCGGGAGGCATATTTAATAATGCTGCTCAGGTCTTTAACCACACATTTTATTGGAATTGTATGAGTCCCAACGGAGGCGGGGGGCCGACCGGAAAACTGGCCGCAGCAATAAATGAGCATTTCGGTTCTATTGCCGCCTTTAAGGAAAAGTTCATAGCGGTGGCGGTTGCAACTTTTGGCTCCGGCTGGGCCTGGTTGGTCAAAAATGGTGCCGACCATCTTGATATTGTAAGTACCAGCAATGCAGGCACCCCCATAACCGAAGGAAAAACACCTTTGCTTACCTGCGATGTGTGGGAACATGCCTACTATATTGACTATCGCAATGCGAGACAGACTTATGTAGAAAAGTTCTGGGATATCATTAACTGGGAATTCGTCCTTGCCAACTTTGAAAAATAGCCCTGTTAAGAACCGGTTGATTTTTCAGCACCCGGTATATCAACAATTAACCCGAATGCGTGATTACCGAACAAAAAATACAGGGAGGTATTTATTAATGAACTTGAAAGGTACTAAAACTGCGATTAATCTTATGAAGGCCTTCGCCGGAGAATCACAGGCACGTATGCGTTACACCTACTATGCATCAATAGCCGATAAAGAAGGCTACAAACAGATTAAGAACATCTTTATTGAAACTGCCGACAACGAAAAGGAACACGCCAAGCGTTTCTGGAAGTTCCTGCTTGAAGGTTTGGGCGATGAACTGCCGGCTGATATTGAAATTACCGCTTGTTTCCCGATTGCTCAGGGAACAACGGTGGATAACCTGAAGGCTGCCGCCAAGGGCGAATATGAGGAGTGGAATGACCTCTATCCTGAATTCGCGAAGGTTGCAGAGGAAGAAGGGTTCCCCCAGATTGCTGCCGCATTTAAGATGATTGCCCTGGCAGAAAAACGCCACGATATAAGGTATCAAAAGCTGGCTGCCAATATTGAGAAAGGCCAGGTATTCAAAAAAGACGCCCCTGTAGCCTGGAAATGCGGCAACTGTGGTTATGTCCACGAAGGTCCCCAGGCACCCGAGCTCTGTCCAGCCTGTATACATCCCCAGGCTTATTTTGAAGTGTTTGTTGAAACTTACTAGAACCGCTTGGAGAGCGAATAAAAGGCAGCGGTTAACAGTAGATGAACGGTCCCGGCGCGGGAATGCACACACCGCATCCCCCCGGGGCCGGTTCAGATTCGGAGATATTGCTCTATTCGCGATTCATTGTTCCCACTCATATGACCGTTGGCTGTCCCAGGAACAATTCTCTCAGGCGACTTCTAATTTGTGAGAACCTTACCAACTGCATGTTTGAGGATGCAGCTGTTTTCAAGATCAGCATGGCGTGCTCCGGCACCCGAAAGGAATCGGAATGAGAGTCAGCCGTAACTCCAAATGGTTTATAAAATTAGGATTAGCATTCTTCTTAATATCCGTTACAGTCTATTCCCTGTTTTATCTCCTATTTCACGATGCGGATTTTGTTTATCATCATTTCCTGATCGATCTGGCCTTCCTACCCATAGATGTGTTCCTGGTGGCTACTGTCTTTGAAAGGCTGATACATCGCCGGGAAGAAGCAGCCCGAGCAGAAAGGATGCAGCTGATCATCGGGGCCTTTTTTCATGAGGTGGGAACAGACCTGGTGAAGTCGCTGGCCGCAAATTATGCCCATGCGGTAAGGCCGGAACACAGGATGAGTGATACCTGGACAAAAGCAGATTTTGATCATCTGCGGAACACCCTCAAGGAAATCATCCCCAGGCTTCGCATCAGCGCAGCCGGTCTTTTGCAGCTGCGGGACTTTTTATTCACCAAACGCGAATACCTCCTGAACCTGATGGCAAATGACAATCTTATGGAAAGTGAACGCTTTTCCCAACTGCTGCTCGCTATTTTTCATCTCTTTGAGGAACTTGATCTGCGTAAGGATTTACAAAATCTTATGCCCAGCGATCTGGAACACCTGAGCGAGGACATCAGGAGAGTATACCTGTTACTGAACGAACAATGGATCGATTATTTGTTCCACCTTAAACAAAATGCCCCTTACCTCTTTTCCCTGGCCGTGCGGACCAATCCCTTTGATCCGGAAGCCCGGGTAGAAGTTGGCTGAGGAGCAGCTCATATTTTACAAAGCTCAAACCTGTTATAGAAACCGGGCATTCAAGCCCGGCTTTTTATCAGTAATGCGGCTGCTACCGTCACCAATTCACCTGAAAAGTGAACTCCCTTTATTCAATCCGGTTGCTGCGGCGCCAGATCCTCATTTCCTGGGCTTGTTTTATAAGGTCTTCTCTAAAATCGGGATGAGCCAGATTGATGAGGCTTTCCGCCCGTCCCCAGGTTGGGAGCCCTTTAAGCCGCACCATACCGTACTCGGTGACAATGTAATCGACAGAAGCGCGAGGGGTGGTCACCGCACTCCCGGCGGCCAGCATGGGAACAATGCGCGACTGCATATTCCCTGCTTTGTCGGTGTAGGTGCTGTTAAGACACAGGAAGCTCTTGCCACCCGGTGAAAGCCTTGCTCCCTGCACAAATTCCAACTGCCCCCCCGGACCCGAAATGTGGCGGGGACCCGAACTTTCTGCATTTACCTGTCCGAAAAGATCTACCGACAGAGCGTTATTAATGGAGATTACCCGCTCATTACGACCAATGATATAGGGATCATTGGTGTAGCGGCATGGATAGGTAGCGATCAAGGGATTTTCCCGCAGAAATTCATAGGTATCCCTGGTTCCGATGGCAAAGGACAGGACCATCTTGCAGCGGTCAATACTCTTATAACGGCCGGTAGCGATGCCGGCTTCAAACATGGTCCTCATGGAATCGGTGAACATCTCCGTATGAATCCCCAGATCACAGAGCCCGGCCTCACAGATCAGCTCCCCCAGCAGGTTAGGCAGAGTACCGATTCCCAATTGCAGGCAGGCCCGATCCGGGATCTCCGGCAACAGCAGTTCGGCTATCTTCTGGTCCTCAACGGTCGGGGGTTTGGCGGGGGGCAATTCAAAGAGCGGAGAATTGCTTCCTTCAATAATATGATCCACCATGGAGATGTGAATACTGTCCTCAGCTCCGCCGAAAAGACGGGGCATATTCCGGTTTACCTCCAGGATAACCTTCTGCGCTTTCAGACAGGCCTCCAGGCTGTAGACATTGGTTAATCCAAAGGAAAAAAAACCATGCTCGTCCATAGGACTTACCTGCTGCACGTGAATATCGAGGTTAAACTTGGGGTGGGCGATTACCTCCTGTATCTCCCCCATGGTTGCGGGGTCAAAGTAGACCAAACCCTCATCCGCCAGCGCCCGATCGGCAGCTCCGTAAAACCATACGTTGCCGACAAAGTGTTCTTGACCGGGATCCGACATAACGCTTTCGGTCGGGGTCATCCCCCCTGCCCAGTAGATGTTGACATCACGCAGTTCTTCCCGGCGGCGGGTGAGAGCCCGGTCGAAGTCTACCGGTCGGGCCAGAAAGGAACCGTAAACAATGGTGTCCCCGGACTTTACCAGCGAAGCCGCCTCGAAATCGGACACGAGTTTACTTCGGTATTCATCAAGATAGGTACTCATCTCATGCTACCTCCCTTGCTGCAAATTAAATCGATAATTGTCGTTTCTTGATGTCATAATAGTGTATAGCTTCGCGTTTGTCCAGTTGGTGCCAANNGGTGTCAAGGGGACGGTTCTCTTGACACTTTTTACTCCAGCAAAATAAAAAAGACTGGGAAGTAAGGAGGAAAAGACTGTTTGCGATGGGCACCATTTAGTGTGAGTTTGGGGATCAGTCCAAATTACAGGGCTAATTTTTACGCCATTCCATTAGACTGTTGTATGCAAAAGCCGCCTGGTTTGAGCCATTACTCGGCTCCTATCTCCTGGCCCACTTCGACACCTCGATCCCCCTGGCTGTCAGCCAGTGGGCGGTGGGGCCGCCGATGACCAGCGGCTTACGGCGCAATTCAGTGAGGTTTTTGGAACCGGTCATCAACAGGGACGCTTTCAGGTGATACCTGAAACGATTTATTTCCTCTTCCAAACCTTTTTTCCCCTCTTCGCTCCAGACCCGGAGAAAACGGCCGGCAATTCCTACAATGTCAGCTCCCAGGGCCAGGGCTTTTGCAGCCTCCAGCCCTCCCCGGATACCCCCGGAGGCAACTACAACCATTGGCAGGTTCAGCGAAGCCAGTTCTGCTATACTTGCTGCAGTCGGTATCCCCCAGGAGGAAAACTCGTCCGCCAACACACCGGACCGGGCCTGTTCAATGGCAATAAAATTGGTACCTCCCCGGCCGCCGACATCAAAGAAACGTACCCCGGTATCAAACAGCTGCTGTGCAGTTTCCCGGCTCATACCAAACCCAACCTCTTTGGCTATTACCGGCACCGGTGAAAGATGTACAATCTCCGCTATGTTATCCTTAAGACCCTTGAACCTGCGGTCCCCTTCCCTCATGGCCAGTTCCTGGGGGATGTTGAGGTGCAGCTGCAGGCCGTCGGCCTCAATCATCTCCGCTGCCCTGACTGCCATCTGCGGTTCGGCGTTGGCAGCTACATTGGCCAGGATCAGGCCCTCGGGATTCACCTTTCTCACAATCTTGAAGCTTTCAGCCAGCTGCCGATTTTCCAGGGCAATGGTCTGGGAGCCGACCGCAACCCCGATATTAAACTGCGCTCCCAATTCCGAGATATCCCGGTTGAAATCCCAGGCCTCTTGGATACCCCCGGTCATGGCATTGATAATCAGGGGAAGGGATAGTCCCTGACCCAAAAAAGTAACCCCGGTGTCAATCTCATCAAGGTCAAGCTCGGGGACAGAGTTGTGAAGCAGACAAACATCGTCCAGTCCATTGGTATACGGGTGTTCATCCAGCTGCCGGGCAATATTCAGGTGTTCCAGCTTGCGGCGAGACCTTATACGATCACCTTCTTGATTAAACCTTCGGCATACTTGAGATCATCACGGTTGTTGATATTATAAAACATCACTGCCGGATCCCCGAACCGGCGGATCTCCTTCTCGTCAACGTATAAAATATCGAGGGATTTGTAAATGTCGCTCATTTTAAGCTGGTCAAGCAGCAGCGACTCTTCAATTTTCGGCAAGCAGCGTCTGGTATATACAGCAAACAGTGGTTGGAAGTATTCCCCGATGCGAGGAACTACGCCATCGTGGTCTCCGACCAAATCAATCATATGGACGGCCAAATCCATATTCAAAAACGGCATATCACATGGTACCGCCAGGGTTACGTCATAACGGGCGCAATATAAACCGGCATGAATTCCAGAAAGCGGTCCTTTACCGGGAATAAGATCGCTGATAATACGGACTGATTCATTGGAGTAATAATAGAAGTTTTCCGGGTCATTGGTGACCAATAACACCTCATCGAAGACCTGCGATACCTTGCCCAGGACATTATCGATCAGTTTCAGTCCGCTGACCTCCGCGAATGCCTTATTGATTTGCATCCGGGAACTGCGTCCACCGGCGAGCACAATACCCGAAGCTTTTACTTTCCTGTTCTTACGCATAACTTTTACCCAACTCTTTCCTCCAACAGAGAGTAACTCCAGCCATAACAGATATTCTTAGTTGCGTAAACTTCAAGCTTATTATACAAAAAAAGCTGCCAGACTGGCAGCTTTATAGTCTTCATCCCATCCCAGCGCCGCTGCATCCTTCACAATTTGGACCTGGGAATGCGCGAGTGCTGGAGGCGGTCTTGCTCCCGGGCGAAAAGAATGGAGACAGCAGTTGAATTACCCGGGGATGTCCGCATTTCTCGCATTTAACCTTGGACTTTTCTTCATTGGATACCCGTACAGTAAACTGGTGTCCACACTTCTCGCACTTAAAATCGAAGAACGGCACTTATTACCCTCCTTCTTCGGACTGTGAACAACAACCTTATAGTTGCTGATCCTCCTGGCTCTCCAGGTAAGCTGCCACCGTTTCTTTCTCTGCTTCCAGCTCCGCTTCCCTTATGCTCAGGCCAATCCTTTTGGCTTCGGTATCCATGCTGATGACTTTGACCTTGACTTCCTGTCCCACCTGAACCACGTCTTCAGTCTTCGCCACTCTCCTGTCCGCCAGTTGCGAAATATGGACCAACCCGTCAATGCCGGGTTCCAACTCTACAAAGGCTCCGAATTGTGCGATGCGAACCACAGTGCCGGTTACAACATCTCCCACCTGTAACGTCTCAGCGATCTTCTCCCAGGGACTGGGAAGAACTTTCTTCCGGCTCAGAGAGACCCGTTCAGTTTCACGGTCAACCCCCAGCACATATACCTCAATCTCTTCTCCTTCAGTCAGGACATCCTCAGGTCGATCTACTCGGACATGATCAATCTCCGATACATGTAGAAGTCCCTCGAAACCGCCCAGGTCGATAAAGGCGCCGTAATCGGTAATCCTTTTAACAACGCCTTTCCTGATTTGTCCCTCGGCTATTTCATCCCAGAACTGCTTTCTCCGGGCTTCTTTCTCCTTTTCGAGTAAGCGGGAACGGGAAAGGACCACCTGCGAACCTCTCCGCTTCTGGCGGTTAAACTCCAGGATCTCGTAACTCAATTCCTGCCCTACATACTTTTCCAGATCCCGGACAAAACCATCCTCAACCTGAGAAGCGGGTAAGAATCCGGTTACCCCTACGTCTACCAGGAGCCCACCTTTAATGGTTTTTATCACTTTCCCAGAAACCGGAGTTCCTTCCCTCGCTGCTTCCTCCAGGGCATCCAGGGCGAGCTCCTGGTCAACCCTGCGTTTGGAAACCAGGATGGTACCGTCATCATCCCAGCGCAGGACCATCACATCAATCTCATCACCTACCGCGACCACCTCGCTGGGAGAACTAATCTCCTGCACGGAAAGTTCCCTCAAAGGTATGATTCCCTCAGATTTGCCCCCGACATCTACCATCACTTCATCCTGGTCAATCTGAACCACACGTCCTTTGAGGATGGTACCTCTCTCCACTTCCTTCATGAACTCGGCCATCTCCGCTTCGAGTTCGGCAAAAGTTTCCTCCTGGTTACTGCTGGTGTTTAAAGCTTGTTCATCTTGTGCTGCATTGCTCTCCAGCTCCGACATCCGACTCAATACCTCCTTAATTACCCAATCTGGAGTAGAAGCACCTGCAGTAACACCCACGTCTTTTTTACCTTCAAACCATTCCGGCCTGAGTTCCTCCGCCGTCTCTATCTGATAGGTAGTAACCTTCCTGTCTTCACAGATCTTAACCAGAGACCTGGTATTGGAACTTCTACGATCTCCAACTACTACCATTAGGTCGACGTGACCTGCCAGTTCGGCAACAGCCTGCTGTCGTCTTAAACTGGCATTACATATGGTGTTATATCCCCTGATTTCCCTGGCCTGCGAAATCAGTTCTTGTACAATCTGCTGGTACTCCGATTCCTGAATTGTGGTCTGGCATATCACGGCAATCTTGTTACAGGGCGGCAATCCGGCAACATCTTCGGGCCTGCGGGCAACGATGGAGTTATCGCCCGCCCGACTCCGGATCCCTTTAACCTCCGGATGGTCCTTGTCTCCCACAATCACCACCTGATAGTGATCATCGACTAGCTTTCGAGCCAGTTCCTGGACCTGCCTGACATGGGGACAGGTAGCATCGATTATGCTCAATCCCCGTGCTTCAACCTCCGATTGTACCTCCTGAGGTATGCCATGGGAGCGGATAATCACGCCGCCGCAGGTTATCTCATCGATATTATCCACGGAGGCAATGCCTTTATCTGCCAAAAAACCCACAACCTCCTGGTTATGCACCAGGGGTCCCACTGTGTACCAGGGACCGTCTTCCGCCGATGCATTCACTGCCAGGTCGATTGCCCGTTTTACCCCATAACAAAATCCGGCGTGGTCAGCCAGATATATATGCAAGATTTCCACCTCGCATTGCCTAAATTATATGTTCTCATCTTGTTGTCGATATTCCTGCCTCAGGATGCTCTGAGAACTGATATTTTGTCCATAATATCCCGGCTAATTTCTTCCAGCAGCGAGGTAGACAGTTTGGCATCATAGTATTCATCATACGAAATTGGGGCGCCGATCTTCACTATAACCGGCGAAAACCATGCCCAGGGGAAAATCTTTCGGGTGCCGATAAACATCACCGGCACTATTGGGGCTCGGCTCTTCAGCACCAGTATGGCAATACCGTGCTGTGGTTTTGAAAGTTCACCGGTCTTGCTGCGGGTGCCTTCAGGGAACATCCCCAGCACCTTATCCTCTTCCAGGATCCTTAAGGCTGTTTTAAGAGCCGTCCGGTCCGGGCTACCCCGCTTAACCGGAAAAGCATTAAGTTTGCGCAGTAACTTGGCCAGCAACACATGCTCAAACAGTTCTTCCTTGGCCATGAAATGAATCGGTCGGTCGACAAATGCCGCTACCACCACCGGGTCCCAAAAACCCATGTGGTTGCCCGCCAGGATCACTGCTCCCTCTGAGGGGAAATTCTCTCTCCCTTCCACTTTGACCCGGCCTATCCAAAAAAGCACTGCCACAATTCTTTTCAGAAAAGAATAAAGCAAAAATTACCCCTCCCTAACAATATCCAAAACATACTGGACAGCGCTTTCGCAATCAATATCGCTGGTATCAATGACCACCGCATCAGGGGTAATCTTCAGGGGACCTACTTTTCGACTCATGTCCAGCTGGTCTCTTTCCATAATTTCCCTTTTTAATTGTTCCAGATCGACTTCATAACCTTGATTTTCCAATTCCTGGCCGCGTCTTCTGGTGCGAACGTCCAGGGACGCAGTAAGATAGAACTTGTATTCCGCATCCGGCAGCACGCAATGGGTAATATCCCGTCCGTCCATCACCACATCGTTACGTGAGGCAATAGCGCGCTGTTTTTCCACCATTACCTCTCTCACCTTATCATCGGCAGCCAACACCGAAACCATACGGGAAACCTCAGGGCTTCGAATCTCGGTGGTAACCTCCCGGCCATCACAGTATATGCGTGTACCGTCACCATGGTCTCTGATATCAATTACCGTATCCGCTGCCAGTTGATGAAGTTCCTCGGGAGCGGATAAATTGATTTTTAATTGCAGCGCTTTCCATGTCAGGGCCCGGTACATGGCACCGGTATCGATGTAAAGAATACCCAGTTCTCTGGCGACACGCCTGGCGACTGTACTCTTTCCTGCTCCGGCCGGGCCGTCAATGGCTATCTTCAAGGTATTTAAACCCCGTTTGCTTCAGATGTTCTCAATCATTTTAGCATATTCATCCCAATTAACAACACTAACCCGGAACCGTCTCCGCATAATAATACGACCAAAGATGACATTCTTCTGACATAAAGTCAAATTTGACAGGGAGCCGCTCAATTGGAACTTACCTGATCAGGCCTTGCAGGTCTTGCAGGAAGGCAGGATATGATATGTCAACACAGTTGAAATCCTCCACCATAACGGGCATTTCCGATACAAGCCCGGCTACCGCCGAGGCCATGGCGATGCGGTGGTCACCCCCGGGAAATAACCGGCAATTTCCGGGTATTTTCCCCTGGCCGTGAACGATAAACCCGTCAGCGGTCTCGGTGGCCTCCACCCCCATCTGTTGGAGGACCGAAACCACCATGGCGATGCGGTCCGACTCCTTGGCTCGGAGTTCCGCAGCATCCCTGACTGCAGAAGTTCCGGGGGCCATGGCCATGGCTACAGCCAAAACCGGGATCTCATCAATGAGGGACGGAATTATGTTCCCGCCGATCTCCACCGGCTGCAACCCGGAGTGCTTAACCAGGATGTCGGCCACCGGCTCCCCACCTACCGTCCGGTAATCCTCAAGGTGTATTTGGGCCCCCATGCTCTTTAGCGCCGTTAATACCCCGCTGCGTGTAGGGTTGACCCCTACATCGCGCACCAGAACCTCCGAACCGGGGACTATGGTAGCCGCCACCAGCCAAAAGGCGGCGGAGGAAATGTCACCGGTAATTCTCCACTCCCTACTATCCAGTTCACAGGGTCCTCGCAGGCGTATCTCATTTTCCTTCCTCTCCAGATTTGCTCCCATCTCGAGGAGCATTCTTTCCGTATGGTCGCGAGAGGAAACATTTTCGTGGATTACTGTCTCTCCCCGCGCATCCAGGGCTGCCAGCAGAATGGCAGATTTCACCTGGGCACTGGCGACCTTCATGTGGTACTCGATACCCTTGAGCTCTCCTCCCCGGATCACCAGGGGAGCCAACCGCGAGTTTTCACGGCCGCAGATGACCGCCCCCATCATTGACAGGGGTTCTACGACCCGGGCCATGGGCCGTCGCCGCAGCGAGTTGTCCCCGGTTAGAACTGTCAGGAACGGCCGGGCAGCCGCCACTCCAGCCAAAAGCCGCATTGTGGTCCCGGAATTGCCGCAGTTCAGAACATCGTTGGGTTCGGTTAAGCCGGCGCAGCCTTTACCGCGGATCCGCGTCACCTTTCCATCCTGGACAATTTCGACTCCCAACTGGCGCATACAACGTATGGTTGACTTAACATCATCCCCCCAAGAGATATTTTGAACTACGCTCTCTCCTTTAGCCAAAGACGCAAGAATAACAGCACGGTGAGAAATCGACTTATCCGCCGGCACTGTCAATTCTCCCCGCAACGGGCCCAACCTCTTAAACTCAAAATCCATGTTTATCTCTCCTGAAATAACTTAAAACCCGGGTTAATCCCCATATAAATACGTTTGAGCTTGTCATCCGGAAACCGCCTTCGGCCTCCTGCATCATCGCAACCAGGCCTTGATCCCCTGGGACTGAAGGGCATCAACAGCGGCCGGTCCATCTTCTTCCCGGCTGAGGCCGATGCGGATGGTACCGCCATCGCCTTCCCGGACCCGCAGTATCTCAATATCAGCGATGTTAATCCCCTTTTCCCCCAGATAGCTGCCCAGAGCCCCGATTATTCCCGGCTTATCCGGTACAATGCAGACCAACTCCTGTTCCGTCAGGCTCAGGCCTTTTCTCTTAGCAGGCATGGCCTCTCTTATCCTTCGCGCGGTACTTAAAAAATCATGCAGTTCCAGGGCTCTATCTTCCTTTAGCATATCCTTCAGGTGGGTGAGTTGCTCAGTAAACGCTTCCAACTGCTCGGCCAGCAACCGGCGATTGGAAAGGAGTATCTCTGTCCAGAGTTCGGGGTTCCCGCCGGCCACCCGGGTAGTATCGCGAAAACCCCCGGCGGCTAGGGCCAAAGCCTCATCCTGTCCTCGTAGCATGCTCACCAGGGCACTGGCAACCAGGTGGGGCAGGTGGCTTACCATAGCCACTAGACGGTCATGCTTCTCTGCATCCATGGTAATTATGTGGGCACCGGTGGGGCCCAAAAGCAAACTCAGTTCCTCCACCGCCCCCTGGGGAGTGTTACCGCCCGGGGTTAAAACATAAACTGCATTCTCAAACAGGTAACGGTCGGCTCCCGTTATCCCCTGCCGCTCGGAACCGGCCATGGGGTGACCGCCGACCCCTCGCAGGCCCATTTCCGCCAGATCGTCGAATACCCGGACTATGCCCTGTTTGGTGCTGCCAACGTCGGTTATGAGACAACCTTTGCGGCAGAACCGAGCCGCTTCCCGGGCGATATCAACCAAAGTGTTGATCGGGGTACAAAGGAAGATGCAGTCTGCCCAGGCTGACAGTTCCCGGAGACTGCCGGTCCATTTTACAGCTCCCATCTGCAGGGCCTGTTCCATGGTTTCCGGATCCCGGTCGTACCCGGCTACTTCCATATCCTTACCCTGGTTCAGAGCCAAACCCAGAGAACCCCCGATGATTCCCAGCCCTAATATAGCTACCCTGGTGCCCATTTACACCCTCCCGTTCTCTAAAAACTTATCAAGTCGGCTCATCAGGTGGGCAAAATTCTGTGGAGTCAGGCTCTGGGGACCATCCGACAGGGCTTCCGCCGGATTCTGGTGCACCTCAATCATCAGCCCGTCACATCCCGCCGCCACCGCAGCCAGGGCCATCGGTTCCACCAGCCTCCACTTGCCGGTACCGTGACTGGGATCCACTATCACCGGAAGGTGGGTCAGCCGTTTGAGGGCCGGAATGGCACTGAGGTCCAGGGTGTTTCGGGTGTAGGTCTCAAAGGTCCGGATCCCTCTTTCACACATAATAACCTGGGTATTTCCACTGGAAACCACGTATTCGGCCGCCATGATCCACTCCTCCAGGGTGGCTGAGGGGCCGCGTTTTAAAACGATGGGCTTGTTGATCTGACCCACCTCTCGTAACAGAAAGAAATTCTGCATATTGCGGGCTCCTATCTGGAGAACATCCGCGTAACGGGCTACCAACTCAACGCTGCGCTGGTCCATAACCTCGGTTATCACCGGCAGACCGGTCAGTTCCCGGGCTTCGGCCAGGATCTTGAGTCCTTCCTCTTCCAGTCCCTGAAAACTGTAAGGCGAAGTTCGAGGCTTGAAAGCCCCCCCGCGTAGCATAGTGGCCCCGGCCTCCTTCACCGACACCGCCACTTCCAGGTATTTCTCCCGGGATTCCACCGCACAGGGACCGGCAATAATCTGAATCCCCCCATCACCGATTTTCCGGTCCCTCACCGCAACTACCGTATCATCGTTCTTGAACTCACGGGAGGTAAGTTTGAAGGGCCTCAGAACCGGCACCACTTTTTCAACCCCGGGAAGAGCTTCCAGAAAGCCAAGATCCACCTGGCTGCGATCACCAATGGCGCCGATTATGGTCCGCTCGACCCCCTGGGAGAGGTGGATGTTAAACCCGGCCTGTCGCAGTCGTTCCTGGACCTGTTCAATCTCGGCCTTGCCGGCGTTTCTCTCCATTACAACTACCATGCTTATTCTCCTTTCCGGAGATGGGAATACCAAAAAAGCGCCCAGACAATAACCAGACGCTTCTCAAATGTCTCCTATTCCCACCGTCCTACCATACTACTCTTGCTGGGTTTACTGTTATTCCTACTGCCCAACTACAATATCAAGAATACCACAGACTGGAACTTGCTTTCAACGGTTCCTCCTTGGATTCACATCCTCTTGCCTTCCAGGTGAGCCAAGGCTTTGATCTCATCCATTAGACGGCGGAAGTTGTCGCCGGTCAGGGATTGGTCTCCATCCGAAAGCGCCGCCTCGGGATGGGGGTGAACTTCAATCATCAGTCCATCCGCTCCCGCGGCGATGGCCGCCTTGGCAACAGGCCTTACCAACTGCCACTTCCCGAGGGCATGACTGGGATCAACGATCACCGGCAGGTGGCTTAACTCCTTGAGCAGAGGGACCACCCCGATATCAACAGTATTGCGGGTCAGGTTCTCAAAGGTTCGGATTCCCCGCTCGCAGAGGATTACCTGCCCATTACCGCCGGCCATGAGATATTCAGCCGCCAGCAACCATTCTTCCACCGTGGCCGCATACCCCCGTTTCAACAGTACCGGAACCTTCTGCCGGCTTAAGTCCCGCAGCAAGGGGTAATTGTGCATATTGCGGCTGCCCACCTGCACAATATCGGCCACCTCCAGTACCCGATCAATATCCCGGACATCCAAAACCTCAGTAATAATGGGAAGGCCGGTTTCCTTCCGGGCCAGAGCCAGGTAGTTAAGGCCTTCCAGCCCCAGTCCCGGGAAAGAGTATGGGGATGTACGAGGCTTAAAGGCGCCTCCCCGCAGGATATGTGCTCCCAGCGTCTTAACCAGGCGGGCCGCACTCAGAATGCCCTCCTCCGATTCTACCGCACAGGGACCGGCGATAATGGTACAGAACCCTTCACCAATCAGGCAGGTACCGGCACCGTTGCGGCCAACTATCTCAATTATTGTGTCTTTGCCATCTCTTGCTGCCAATCGATACGGTTTCACGATAATTCCTCCATGGTTATTTTACCAGTAGCTATTTGATAAATACAGCAACATTGTTTATTTCAATTCGGGCACATACCGCAGTGACGAGTTAACCTCAAATAAAATGCGGCCATGTCGACTGATAAATAGTTTAGAATATAAAATATGACCATGAGGCGGGAAAACTTCTCGATATGGCAGCGAGGTGATAGATTTTGACCAGATTCTTGGATGTGGGTATATGCCAGATGGAAGTGGTTGATAACAAAGGAGTCAATCTGGCGACAGCCACCCGGATGATAAGAGAGGCAGCAGCAGCCGGCTGTCAGTTGGCCGTCCTGCCGGAAATGTTCAATTGCCCCTATGCCGGGCACTATTTCCCTGTTTATGCCGAACCCATTCCTGGAATCACTTCCACCCGCTTGAGTGAACTGGCTCGGGAAATCGGCATCTACCTGATCGCGGGTTCTATACCGGAGCGGGATGGGGAACAGATTTTTAACACCAGTATGGTATTCAACCCTCAGGGGAAAATGATCGCCAAACATCGGAAACTGCATCTCTTTGATGTAGATATCCCCGGAGGCATCACCTTTTTTGAGTCGGATACCCTGTCCCCCGGGAAGGACGTTACCACCTTTACCACCAGTTATGGGAAGATGGGACTCGCCATCTGCTATGATCTGCGCTTCCCCGAATTGGCCCGAACCATGACCATGCAGGGAGCCGAAGTCATCATCTACCCCGGCGCGTTTAACCAGGTTACCGGTCCCCTGCACTGGGAGATCTTGCTGCGCGCACGGGCCGTTGACAACCAGGTTTTCATTCTGGCCGCCAGTCCCGCCAATACCCCGGGCGGCGTTTACCCCGCTTACGGACACTCGATGGTGGTCGATCCATGGGGCAAGGTGATCGCCGAGGCGGGTAATGAGGAGGCACTGCTTACGGCCAGGATCGACCTGGAAACAGTATATCAGGTGAGAAATGAAATACCGGTGTTGAAGCACCGGCGTCCGGAAATATACACATACTAAGATAAAGCCCGGTATTATGAGCGCACCCCTGAAGACCGCATTAATTGCAGCCGGAGACAAACTTAATCTGCTATATCCTTCCTCAGGACAGCCGCCCCGCGCAAATAAGCGTGCTTAACCTCTGCCTGTGACTTGTCGGTGTTCACATGAAGCAGCACCCGAATGCACCGGGGCAGGGCTCCCGGAACCGGTATCTCCTGACTGCACATCAGGGGAACGTGGGTCCACCCCATCAGGCGCGCGCTTCGGGCGGGGAATTCGGAAGTGATATCAGGGGTAACAGTAAATATGGCACTGACAACATCTTCTACCGCAAAACCGTTCTTATCCATCAGAGTCGTCAGCATCTCCTGAGTAGCCCTGATGATCTCCTCGGGTGTATCCTCGGTTATGGTGATGGCTCCTCTGACTCCCCTCACCATCGACGTTCTGCCCCCCTGCCTATCAAAAGCCTCATGATGCCGTTTTTTCGTTACTGTTCACAGTCCGCAGCAGGTTTTGCAGGCCTGCTTATTAATCAGGGAACCGCTCTATGGCCGAGACCAATGGCCACCTCGTCCAGGTGCAGCAGTCCAATACCCATAAAGACAGCGACTCCAATATGATCCCCGTAGCGGGCAATGCCTATTTTGCCCCCAATATTCAGCCCCAGGGCCTTGGGCATTATCTGGCTTACCGCCTCCCGGGTGGCACCGGCTATGGCTCCTTCATCAGGATGGGTGTCCTTGATAACACCCTCGCGCTTGGCGGCCACTACGGCCCTTTCCACCATCCTGCCGATAGAGCCAATGAATTCGCCTCCGTAATCAACCGCCGCCGCCCGGATATCTTCAACTATCAATTCCTTTTTAAGCTGCGCTTCTTCCTGTCTGCTCGTCGTGAGAGCCATTTTAATGGCTGCTGTAGCGACCTTCTTGCTTCCAACCTCGCTCATCATCCCAGTCCCCCACTCCCATCACTTACCTACCAGTTTAAACAACTAGCCTGCGACTGTACAGCGTTACTTAACCCTAACCTTGCCCACCATAGTCACTGCTTGATCGGAAGTGAAGGTCATGCCCTCTTTAGGAAAGGCCAGATTGGAGCTTACGCTGGTGATCTTGAGGGTGATGGGATGGTTATAAGCCTGGGTGTCAATCTCCAGCACATCTCCGGCAGTGACATAGAGCTTGACCCGGCTGGAGGACATTCTTCCCATCTCCCGACCATTTATCAAAACCCGTACCCGGTCAAGACAGGTATAATCCACCAGTTCCAAATAAATACTACCCGGCGAAGAGGTGCTGCAGGGGATCTCCAGAATCTCACCCGGCTCGGTGATGGCAGCAGTTTCAAGCACCGCCATCTGACCTTCAAGCCTCTCTCCCAGGCTCAAATAAAACCGGATACCGTCATTGGTCATTAAGCCCTGTACCGCTACCAGGGCGACAAAGCTAAAAATCAGCAGCCGAACCGCCCTCTTACCGATCTCGTCCATTATATTCATGTAGAATCAGCCCCATAGAGAGTCTCACCACTATGTTATGACTCCCATGGTCAATTTATCCCAGAAATACCGGGAGGAAAAGACAGCACTACCTGCTGTTGAGGATGGCACAAGCGAGGGCTGCGGCACCAAAGCCGTTGTCGATATTAACTACCCCGACCCCGGTGGCGCAGGAGTTGAGCATAGCCAGGAGTGCGGACAGACCGCCAAAGTTGGCACCATATCCTACACTGGTAGGCACAGCAATAACCGGACGCGAAGTCAGCCCCCCCACCACACTGGGCAGAGCCCCGTCCATGCCGGCTACCACCACCAGCACCTGAGCCTGGTTCAGCTCACTGATCCGATCTAACAGCCGGTGGATTCCGGCTACCCCCACATCAAAAATGCGGTTAACCCTGGCCCCCATAACCTCCAAACTGCGGGCGGCCTCCTCAGCAACCGGGATGTCCGCTGTTCCCGCCGTGATAACGGCTACGGTACCCAGCCCGGAAACCGGGGAGTTGACCACGGTTATCATTCGCGAGCGCTCATCATACTGGGCTTGGGGCACCAACCGGGCCACAGCGGTGTAGGTTTCTGCCTCGGCCCTGGTCGCGATCACATTCTGCTGGGCTTCGTGCAGATGGGCAATGAGCTCGGCCACCTCCTGCGGGGTTTTACCGGGGCAATAGATTACTTCCGGAAAGTTGTCACGCAGGGCCCGATGATTATCAAGCTTGGCATATCCCAGGTCCTGAAACGGCAGGACTTTGAGGGCATCCATGGCATCATCCACCGAGAGCTCATGATCCGCCAGGTCCTGCAGGATCTTGCGCAAACGGCTCCTGTTCATTTCCTTCCTCCCCCGTGAATACAATTCGACCGCAAAAAAGCGCGGCCGAAATAGCACCACTGTTGGTTTTCAAGTGAATGTCCCCAGTGTTACCGGTCATTTCCAGTACTCAAGTTTTTTATCAAGATAGGCCTTGTAGGCCTTAAGTTCTTCGTTGACTCTGAACAATAATCTTTCAATGTCCAGCTTGCTTAAGGTGAGTTGACTGGGTTCGATTATCTCTACCTTGCGGAATTCCTCTTTCATGATAAAGTGAACAGCATCTTCAATCGTATCGGCGGTAAACTCGATCCACACCGGCGCATACCCTACCGATACGCCCCTGAGCTCATCATACACCGTGTACACTTCATCGTTCATTATTATGTCATCAACCTGGATGCCCTGCACCGGGACATTCCTCAGTAGAGCTACCTTCTGCTCCCGAGTCTGTTCCGCAATTTCTTCCACACTCTTTGACCTGAAAGGAAAGCGGTTTTGTTTGGCCCAACCTTTATAATCAAATCTTACCCGCAGCTTCAATTTACCAACCGTATCTTCCTCATTAATTACGGACCTCACTCAATCCCTCCCGTCAAGGATATCCGAGTCTGACTTTAATTCTCCTTGCACGAGCACAAATCCTGCTTAGTTCTGAAATCATTCGCCATTTCCAGCAGAAACAACCCCAGGCCTGCAGCCAGCCCTTCCCCATAACCCATATTAAGGTTTAGCAGCGGTGTTAACCCCAGTTCATTCAGCACCCCAGGGTGTGCTCTTTCCCGAGTCAGGGTGGGGGCAATCAAGACCCTCGCACTGCCCTCGTCCAGGTGATACGCCGCCAGGGCCGCCACCGCAGATACAAAACCGTCCAGCATCACCGGTACGTTCAACCGGCAGGCACCCAGGACAGCCCCGGCCATAGCGATTATCTCCGAACTGCCGACCTCCTCCAGCGCGCTCAGCACATGACGGGAACTGTCTTTTTGGCGTCGGGCAATGCTCGTAACCAGCCTCAGCCGATGCTCATACAGGTCACCGCGGTTATCCGAACCCCACCCTACCACCCGCGATGGAGGCAGTCCCAGGAGTTCAACCGTCAATGCATACGCCGATAGAGTATTGCCGACACCGATCTCCCCAAGCCCCAGCGCGGATTTGCCGCGCTCCACCAGCATTTCAACCGTCGCTTCTCCGGCCTGCAGAGACTTGACTACCTGTTCCCGACTTAGAGCCGGGCCTTCCAGAATATTACCCGTGCCCTGCACGGCTTTGAACCCGGTTATCAGCCTCTCCGAGGCAATGGGGATGTCCCGGGCCAATCCCACATCGACTATCCATTCCTCACGGTTCAAGCGCTGCATCAGTCGGGCCGTCGGGGAACGTCCCGTCAGATGGCCGACAACTATGCTGCAGGAACTCATCGGCTCGTAATAACTGAGGTTTTCCCTGGATACGCCATTGTCTCCTGCAAAAACCATCAGGGCGTAATCAAGCGGCTCGGGAGCAACGTTTAACCGTTTGAGCTTGTCTTGCAAAAGGCCGATATTCCCCAAAGAGCCATGGCCATCCACCGGATTACAGCCCCTACAACCAATTGCGCCAATCACCGATCCGAACCGCGAACCGGGTCGTTATTTTACGTTGAGCTTTTTCCTCCCGGTCTATACCGGGAACCCACCATCCCGAGTGCGAGGTTTTTCATGGTCTCGACCTCATCCCTGGTCAGTAACCGGTATTCCCCTTCCGGCACTCCCTTGAGATCCAGGGGGCCAAACCTTACTCTCATCAGTTCAATTACCGGGTGTCCTACTTCCAGCAGCATCCTTTTAATCTGGCGTTTACGCCCTTCGTGGAGCTCAATCTCCAGCAGGGTATCCTGTTTCGATCGTTTCAACACCTTCACACGCGCCGGAAGAGTGGGTACCCCATCCAATAGGATTCCCTGTTGCAGCTTCTTTATTGCATCTTGAGCAACCTTACCCCGGCATCGGGCATGATACACTTTGGCGATATGATAGCGAGGGTGGGACATGAGGTTGGCAAATTCACCGTCATTGGTCAGCAGCAATAGTCCCCGGGTATCATAATCCAAACGGCCCACAGGAAAGAGCCGTTCCTTCACCTCCGGCAGGAGGTCCAACACTGTTTTTCGGCCGCGCTCATCCTTAACGCTTGATATATAGCCGGCCGGTTTGTTCAAGAGGACATAAACACTTCTCTCCCGGTAAATCGGATTCCCGCTAACCCTAACCACATCAGAATCCGGATCAATTACCGTACCCGGCTCTGTTATCACCCTGCCGTTTACCGTAACCAATCCCTGCTTTATCAACTCTTCAGCTTTCCTCCGGGAGCTTATCCCTGCCCTGGCCAAAGCTTTAGCTAATCTCGTCTCCATCTTCCTTTCAGTTTCAAATCCCTTATACGAAACGATGTGGAGATTCCCTGAGAATCCCTGCGGCTTGACATTGGAACTGCGTACGGTAATTGAATTCGCTATTTCACAAAGTTTTCCTGTAACTTCACCGCGGAATCTATCATTACCATACAAATTATAAGGCCGGAGGTTAAGCTTTCACCAAGCCCTCTTTCAGCGAAAGAGAGCATTGCATATATATATTGACGCAATCAATCCGCTAATGTCAGCAACAAGCCCGGTTATTACTGAATAACGGTACTTGGAAACGCCCACCGAACCAAAGTAGACGGTTAGCACATAGAAAGTGGTATCAGTGGAACCCTGCATGGTGCTGGCCAGCCTCCCGATAAACGAATCGGGACCAAATGTCTTCATCAATTCAGTAGCCATTCCCAGAACGCCGTTGCCTGATAGCGGACGCATAAAGGCCAGAGGCAGTACTTCTGCCGGGGCACCCAGCCTAACCAACAGGGGTTCACATGCATGGCTGACCACATCCAGAGCCCCTGACGCCCGAAAAACCGAAATGGATACCAGCATTCCCACCAGGAACGGTATAATCTTGATCCCAACGCCAAAGCCCTCCTCGGCCCCTTCGACAAATGCCTCATAGACTGGAACCTTTTTAATAATTCCCCATAGAGGTACCAGGAAAAGCAGCATCGGTATGGCCCAGCGGGATATGACATCAAGTACGGATAAGAACATGGCTAGATTGTCCTGCGGTTGGCCCGGCGGAACAGGTAGTCAACCAGGACGGCCATAATCATGGAGCAGCTGGTGGCAAAAATAGTTGCGCCCACGATCTCTGTAGGATTAGCGGAATTGAAATTGACCCGTACCGCGATTATGGTAGCGGGGATTAAGGTAATACAAGAGGTATTTAGCGCCAGGAAGGTGCACATACCCTCAGAGGCTTCCTTGCGACCACCGTTCAACTTTTGCAGTTCCTGCATGGCTTTCAACCCAAAGGGAGTAGCCGCCGAGCCCAAACCCAGGATGTTGGCGGATAGATTCATGATGATGGCGCCCAGGGCAGCATGATCCGGAGGAATAGAAGGAAAAAGCCGTACCATAATCGGCCTGACCAGCCGGGAAAGGGCTTCGATAAGGCCCGCTTTTTCCCCTATGCGCATTATTCCCAGCCATAAACACATGACACCAATGAGGTTGATGCAAATAGCCACCGCATCATTGGCTGACTGCAGTGCTGCCTGGGTCACTACTTCAATATTTCCGTTCAAGGCCGCAACCACGATTCCGGACAGGAGCAAAGTAAGCCATATATAGTTCAGCACAAAATTCCCCCCATAACCTTTTTTTGCAAGCTATGAGGGGAAGTCCAAAAATAGAACCCTTAACGCCGGGCTTAAAGCCCGCCATCTGTTGGGAAAACAGGACTCATGCTAGGACAGTGGTACTTCCTTTTGCCTTCCTTTCATCAGGGCTTCGATCTTCTCCAGTATCTGAGGAGTCAGATCCACCACCCGCTCCGCCAGTTGGTTGCCCTTAACGGTCAAGAGGCGAACGTCATCCTTGACTACCAGAAATCCCACCGGTTTTACCGAAACCCCGGCACCGCTGCCGCCGCCAAAGGGCAAATACCCTTCTCCCTGAACCTGGGTGGTGGTAGCGGTCTCATACTCGCCTCCGCCAGCTGCAAAACCGCAGCTAACCTGGGAGATCGGTATGATTAAAGCGCCGGTTTTGGTCTCTACCGCATCCCCCACGACGGTGTTCACATCTATCATTTGTTTAATGCTTTCCATGGCGGTATTCATTAGATTCTCAATCGGATGACTACCGGTGTTCTCCAAGAAATTGCCTCCTTGTTCTAAGAATGGATATTCATAATATGAGCCTTTTCTACCGCCACTATTCAGTGCCAACCCCCGCCAATTATTTATATACCTCCTACCCCATTTACTGTATACTTGATTAAGGTAAGATACCTCTCCTTAAATACGGGCACCGCTATTCCAACGGGAGGAAGCTATGGACATCCCTGATGAAATTCTGGCTGTTCAAATGCTGCATGGAGATACACATGCCTTTGAGGAATTGCTCAACCGGTATCAAAAGATGGTCTTCAAGACCGCCTACCGCATGATGGGACAGAAGGAGGAAGCCGAGGATATTGCTCAGGAGGTCTTCATTACCATTTACAGTAAGGCCCATCAGTTTAACCCCGAGAAGAAATTCTCCTCCTGGCTTTACCGCATCACTCTAAACGCCTGTATCAGCAGGCTGCGCACCAAGAGACCAACCATCTCCAGCTTTTTTGATGAATCCGCATTTGGATCGACGGACAGCAAGCAGAGCCATGTTAATCCCCTGACAGTCCTTCAGCGAAAGGAGTTAACTCAGCATATATGGAACGCCGTGGGCGAACTGCCGGAAAACTACCGGGTTATACTGATCCTGCGTTATCAGATGGACTTCTGCAACCAGGAAATAGCTGACATCCTGGGAATAAAGAAGGATAATGTAGAGGTGAGGATACATCGGGCGCGTAAAGCCCTGCGCAAGCATTTGTTGAACTCGGACATAAGATTATACACTGGTTAACGGCCCGTGAATCAAATTTTACCGGGCCTATTCCTTGCCCTCTAGGGATAGTGCCATGATTTCGAGCTTCATGATCGGATATCAGGTTGCACAATCGGTCTTCACCCTCCGGGAAGCGTCCGGGAGGGATGTAGTCCGGCGGAACAGAATATATATCACCGGCATTATTACCAGCAAGTGTGCCAGGCGAAATGAGATTTCACAGTGAAAGGTGGTCTCCACCCGCCGGCGGTCGAAATCGGGTATCACTTCGATATGCTGTCGGTGAAGCCTGCTCAGACAGGATGCCAGAGCCAGAATCCATCCCTTGAAACTCCACAGGGTGCCTGCAGTCAGGGCGGTGTGCATGGCATCATCCAGTCCCACGACGCTCCTCCATCTTATCATTCTTATATTAACAGCCGACCTTGTCATCCGGGACAACCAAGACCGCCGCTTAATTTCCCGGCGCAGCATCATGCCCTGTTTGAATTGCCTTCGGATTTCCGGCAGCGCCATACTTCGCCAACCGTCAGCCGGCCGCTTACCCCTTCCGGCTTCTTCCGTCTGCTTCCACCCTACGGCCGGTTCATCGCGATCGAAACCTTTTATGAGTTGTTCCAAAGTAAACTCTCTTCTTAGAAGTCTTCGCACCAGGATGACTTCAATATGTAATCCGCTGTTTTCCACTCCGACCCTGACTTCCACGATCACCCTGATATTCACCAACAGCAGGAAGAAAAGAAAAAGAGCAAAGCCGATAGCCATCCACTTAAACATTGCTCCACTCTCTCCTATTTTTTCCTATGTTGCCTGAAAATCCTGGACATTATACCTTCAGGAGCGGGGGGAGGAAATCTCTTTCCCAAAGATGCCGAGGTCCGGGCGATCCCTCAGTGTGGATTTAACCGACCGTGTCGGGGCGCAAATAAAAAGTCCCCTTGCCCTTGGCGGCAAGCTCGCCGTTTTCAGTAAACAATGAGGCCTCAATTACAGCCGTCTTTTTCCCTGCATAAACCACGCGCCCTTCAGCGGTAACCACCGGTATTTTCCATGACCGGCGCAATGTAGTTCAAGCTCATCTCCAGAGTTACTCCCCTTCTGCCGCTGGATTCCATGGACAATCCCATGGCATTATCAATCAGACCGGCAATTACAGCACCGTGAATCGATCCCATATGATTGGAAAACTTGGGGTCACAATACATCTTTAGTCCAGCCGTTCCCGGTCCCAAATATGTAATCCTGATCCCCATGGTGTGTAAAGCGGTATTGTGTTCGGCAGTGGAGAGAATGTCACGAAAAAGCTGTTCATCAATCCTCAGGTTTTGAGTTTCGGTATTCATAAAGGTACACCCCTAATATCATTTTTTTCTACGATGCTATACAGGGCATTCCCTGTGCCCGCCTACCTCCATATATTTTATCTTATCAGTTTCACCGCCGAGAAAAATTAAACAGGCTGAACCAGGGCTCTCGAGACGCATAAAAGGGCATAACCATAAATCTAAATTGGCAAATATCCTAATAAGTGGGGTTGTAAGGATCACGAAAGGTCGATTAACATTAATTCAGGTTTCTTTTTCCTATAACAGCAACCCTGCTCAGGAGGTTTCTTCATGGTCATAAGGAAAAGCGGTCACATTAAAAGCAAGCTGTATTATCTATTACGTCCGGAATTTCCGATCTTTCTACTCGATCGTCCGCAACCGGTTGTATTTGATGCCGGATTAAGCTGTGCGGGAAAACTCTATGTTCAGGCCATAAAAGCCGTACTCGGAGACCGGCAGCCATCCATACTGTTCCTTACCCATTCCCATTGGGATCACTGCGGCTCTGTATCTACCCTGAAAAAAGCCTTTCCGGACATGAAGGTCGCAGCATCTGCTATGGTAGCAGAGGTAGTCAAACGACCTAATGCCCTGGCCTTAATTCGAAAGCTGAATGAAGAGGCTGCAGCCCAGATGCGTGCAGTAGTCCCGGGTGTGGATATTCTTCTGGTTAATGAGCCTTTCTCTCCATTTGAGGTTGATGTTGAGCTAAAAGATCAGCAGGAATTTGACCTGGGAGACGGAACAACTGTGCTGGTACTGGCAACTCCGGGGCACACCCAGGATCACCACAGTTTTTACCTGCCGCAGGAAAAAATCCTGATCGCAGGCGAAGCTGCCGGGGTATACTACGGTCCCAACACCATTTCCCCCGAATTCGTGTCCGATTACGACGCATATCTGTCTTCCCTTGAGCGATTGGCTCGTCTTCCGGTTGAGGTCTATTGTCAGGGACACTATGCCTGCCTGGTGGGCGAGGAGGAAATCAGCGATTATTTTAGGCGATCGTTTCGCGAAACCGTACGATTCAAGGAACGGGTATTCGAACTTCTCGATGAGGAACAAGGCTCAATCGAGCGTGTCGTTAAGCGAGTCAAAGCAGAACAGTTCGACGGCAACAAAGAACTCCAGCAGCCGGAAGCAACGTACCTGTTAAACTTACAAGCCCGGGTAGCAAACCTGGCGGCAAAAAAGAAGAAGCAGCAATCAGCCTAAATAATACGGGCAAACGAGAAATTCGTCCCTTATTTGTTGTTTGCCATTGTTTGCGGGTAATTTGCTCTCGTCCGGGCTAAGATTATACCAGTCATCCAAACGCTGCCGGCGGAGTTCCGGAGATTTGTTGTCTATAACAGTCCGTAAACAACATGCCAGATTATATCGGTCCAAAAATGTATTCCCACAGCAGCGAGAAAACCATATTTTCTGAAGTAATAAGCGGCAAAAAGGGATAAGCCTCCATTGAGGAGGAAAATCTCGGCCAACAGTGCAGAGGGTATGTCATTTACCGTATTCAAACCTGAAAGAATCATGACTGTGGGGATGTGACCTGCAGCAAAGGCCAGGGCGGAAAAAACAGCAACCACCCAGAATACCTCGACTTCCCATTTCTTTTTCAGAATTACATGGGATACAAGCCAGGTAGCAAAGGATATGAAAAACAAGCGGAAAATTATCTCCTCTCCAATACCGGCCGTAGCCGAAGCCACCAGCGAAGTGGGAAACGGGGGATGGGGGAGCGGCCCCAGCGAGTGAAGTCGGCTGAATATGGCATCCGCGAGGACAAAAAGAATCCCGAGGCTAACACCGATTGATGCAGGGATTAAAAACCTTTGCCGGTTGGATACGTTGGCATCCCACACCTCTGCAAACCCTACTTTTTGCGCGAGCCTTAATCCGATGAATCCCAATCCCCCATAGAGAACCAGCATGGTGAAAGCATTTACCAAGGCAAGTACCGGTTTGGAGGCGGGGAGTTCCTGCAATGGCAAGTAAGAACCCTGCGGTAAAAAGATGCTGACGGCCGACAGAACAGCCAGGGTTATGACCAAGCCCACATAAATACCAATTGACGGTGATGGTTTCCTCATATTTGTTCATCTCCATTCAAGCTACGCATCCTCAATCTCCTCGCATGCAAATCCATGTTATATTTTGCATTTTAACATCTCAATACTGTTATTTCTTATATTAATGTTTAGAAATCCATGTTCAAAAATACATGGTAGATTCTACACAGGGGGCGGGCTGGTAAATCTTTCTTCAGTCAGGATAGAAAATAACCGGTCTATCGAGCATACACATTAGGTAAAGAAAAAAATAACACATTACCTCTTCATTCCAACCGATAATTTTGCTATCATGTAAAAGTAGGTTAGTAGGTTGCCCTGCGGGGCGTAGGATGGTTATCCATATTCTTTAAAACGGGTAGGAAGGTTAGCATGGTAGGCATATGGGCCGCACGTTTGCGCCCATTGCGGGTTGTGCGTGTGGTTGTGACTATGTTACCTCCTACGGAGGTTTTTTTTATTGCCAAATTCGGAGAGGAGGACCAAATCTATGAAGAGCAGGACAGGTTTGAAGCAGCGCAGGTCAAGATTACCGCTGGTTCTGGCGGTATACCTGCTCCTGGGTGTGATGCTGTTGGGGGTAACCGGATGCGGTAATGCGCCGGCAAAGGATGCAGATGCGAAACAAGTGGAACTAAAACTGGCACACTTTTGGCCCAGCAGCCACCCGGTTGAAACTGAACTGGTTCAACCATGGGCAGAGGAAATCGAAAAAGCCACTGACGGCCGGGTTAAGATAGTCAGTTATCCTCAGGAAACGCTGGCCAAGGCCAATGACATCTACGATGGTGTTGTTAACGGGATTTGTGACATTGGAATATCGTGTTTCGCCTATACCAGAGGACGCTTTCCGGTCCTGGAAGTGTTCGAGCTGCCAGGGATCATCTATAACAATTCCAAGGTGGCGAGCCGGGTAGCCTGGGAAGGTATACAGGAATTGAATCCTGCGGAGATCCAGGACACCAAGCTGCTTATGGTTATTACCACCGGTCCCGGCGCCCTGTTCACCAAAACACCGGTCAGCAAACTGTCGGATCTTAAGGGCATGGAGATTCGGGCCACGGGACTCAGCGCCAAGACTCTGGCGGCTCTGGGTGCCAGCCCCGTGGGTATGGCCCAATCGGAGGCTTATGAATCCTTGTCCAAGGGCGTGGTTAAGGGCAATCTGGGCCCGATAGAAGTGCTGCGGGGATGGAAGCAGGCCGAGGTTACAAAATACATAACCAAAACGCCTTTCCTTTACAACACCTTATTTTTTGTAACCATTAACAAGGATGCTTGGAATTCGCTGGGCCCGGAAAACCAAGCGATCATTGAAAATGTCAGTCAAAAGTATTTCGACACAGCCAGCGGACTGTGGGATAAACAGAATGAGGATGCCCTGAAGTATGCGGTTGAGGAAGGTATGCAGGTTATTGACCTGAGCGATGCCGAGACCAGGCTGTGGATCAACCTGGTAACCCCGGTGCAGCAGGAGTATATTGCTTCCATGGAAAAGCTGGGTCTGAATGGTGAGGAAATACTCGATACCGTAAAAGCTCTGGCCGACAAGTATAACGCCCAGTACAAATAGGGGATAAGGAGGGGTTTTTGTGGTTCGGTTTAAACGCGGGGTGGAGACCCTGAGCCGGTTGCTGGATGTTTTGGCAGCGATAGCGGTCGTTTTGACCATGTCAGTGGTGGTGCTCAACATAATCCTCCGCAGCGTGTTCAAGCATCCTTTAACCGGTATTATGGATTACGTTATGATATTGACCGCATTGACTATTGCCCTGGCCTTGGCCAATTGCGCGATTCGCAACGGGCATATTGCCATAGATCTGTTCATTGATAAGCTGCCCATTAAGGTGGGAGGATTATTTGATACCCTTACCAACTTCGCATCATTTATTTTCTGGGTAATTGCAGCAGTCTTCATGTTTGAGTATGCCGCAACCATGTATGCAACCGGTACGGTGTTCCCCACCACCCAGATTCCCATGGCACCGGTTTTGGGAATCATAGGAGGCGGCCTGTTGGCACTGGCGGTGGTTGTACTGTATAGACTTTTGAATACGGTTAGGAAGCTGGTAATATGAGTTCTCTGACCATAGGTTTGATCGGAATACTGTTCTTCTTCTTGCTTATAATTCTGCGGATGCCGATCGCCTTCGCGATGGCCCTGGTAGGCTTTGTCGGGTTCAGTTACATGACCTCCACCTCAACGGCCATGACTATGGTGGTACGAGAGATTTTCAGCAGTTTTTCCTCTTACAGCCTTAGCGTAATTGCCATGTTCTGCTGGATGGGATTTCTGGCCTATTACTCCGGAATTGGAACCCGACTGTATACTTTTGCTTATAGGCTGATGGGACACTGGACGGGAGGATTGGCTATCGCCACCCAGTTTGCCTGTGGTGCATTTGGGGCCATCTGCGGTTCCAATACGGCTACTGCCGCGACCATGGGAGCCATCGCCCTTCCGGAAATGAGGAAATACAAGTATGATAACTCTCTGGCTACGGCCAGCGTCGGGTCCGGAGGGGTACTGGGGGTATTGATTCCTCCCAGTGTAATATTCATCGTTTATGGTATGGCCACCGAACAGTCAATCGGCAGACTGTTTATTGCGGGAATACTCCCCGGTATTCTCTTGATGGCGCTTTATCAGCTGACCATTATGGTCCTTACCCGAATGAATCCCGCCCTTGCTCCCGCCGGTCCCAGGTTCAGTTGGAAAGAAAGACTTGATAGCCTGAAGGGCGGATTGGGCGAGGTCCTGGTAGTATTCGCCATATCGATGGGCGGCCTCTTCGCGGGCTGGTTTACGGCCACGGAAGCAGGCGCAGTCGGAGCCGCCGGGGTCCTGCTGGTAGCTTTAATCGGGAGAGCAATTAACTGGGATGGTTTTAAGAATTCCCTTTATGACACCACTAGAACCACAGCCATGATCATGCTCTTAATTGCGGGCTCAGTTATTTTCGGCCGCTTTATGGCCGTGAGCAGAATACCTTTTGAGCTGGCTTCCTGGACAGCCTCGCTTGATCTGCCGGCCTTTATGGTGATGGCCGTTATCCTGTTCATCTATTTGATCCTGGGATGCTTTATTGATGCCCTGGCCATGATACTGCTGACCATCCCCATCTTTTACCCCATAGCTGTTGATACCCTGGGATATGACCCGATCTGGTTCGGGGTGATCATCGTTTTGGTGGTGGCTATGGGGGTAATAACCCCGCCGGTGGGGATGAACATCTACATCCTTAAAGGCGTAGTACCGGATATACCGCTGGAAACAATGTTCAAGGGGGTCTGGCCTTTTCTGTTGGCGATTATAGTCTGTCTGGTCCTGATTATGATATTCCCGCAGATCGCCCTGTTCCTGCCGAATCTGATTGCCGGGTGATCTGATCCGCAGGGACCTCCTGCCCGGATTTATGCATCTAAGGGTATTTCTCGGCTCTGCAAAGATCCGCCAAGGTATTTGCAGCTCCAACCGCCATAAAAAAGCTGTCCCTCGTCCTTCCGGGATCGGGGACAGCCGTTAAAGCTGTCTTTTTGGGAGCTAACAGCTTACCAGTCTGCGCCTTCCTGCTTGATTATGACCGACTCCACCTCGAGGCTCCGTTCTTTCAGGGCGTCGACTACATCCTGACAGTCCAGTTCCTCCAGACGGATCACCATCTTATACATATCCCTCTTTTTATCGTAGAAAGCTACGAGGTTTATTATGTTTTTGCCTTTCTCGGCAATCATGGTGGTGATTTCAGCCACCGTACCCGGGCGGTCGACGGTATAGAAGTCAATCCGACTGTGGACCCTGGTAACGCCCAGGACATCAATCAAGGCATCGAAGATATCAGTTTCAGTTATTATTCCTACCAGTTGGCCGCTTTCATCGATTACCGGTAGACCGCTGACCTTGTTCTCACGCATTATCCTGGCCGCCGTCTCAATGTAGTTTTCGGGACCAATGGTGATTACCTGTTGGTTCTTGGGGAGAATATCTCTTATTTTCGTCCGCGCCAGGAGATACTTGAGCTCATGTTTGCTGAGAGTCGTTGCTGAAGACGGGCTGGCTCGATTAAGGTCTGAAACGGTGACAATGCCGACTACCCTGTTATTATCAACAATCGGTAAGCGGCGTATACTATTGTTCTTCATCATCGACATTGCTTCGTGGATACTGGTATCCAATGTCACTGTATGGGGGTTTTCCGACATCCGGTTTTTTACCTTCATTCTTCCTATCCCTCCTCCATAATCTACCGCCAGCTTTATTTAGCCGCCCAAGTAGGCTTTCTTGACTTCTTCACTCTTCATAAGCTGCTCCGGAGAGCCCTCCAGAACGATGGCCCCGGTCTCGACCACGTATGCTTTGTGGGCAATGGACAATGCCATGTGAGCGTTCTGCTCTACCAGCAGAATCGTGGTTCCGCGGGAGTTGATGTCCTTGATTATCTGAAAAATCTCCCTAACCAGGAGCGGAGCCAGTCCCATAGATGGTTCATCCATCAGCATGAGTTCGGGCCTGGCCATAAGAGCGCGCCCTATTGCCAGCATCTGCTGCTCACCGCCGCTCAAAGTCCCGGCCAACTGCCTGCGCCGTTCCTTCAGGCGGGGGAAGCGTTCAAAAACAAGCTCCATGTCCTGCTGTACTTCTTTTTTATCTTTGCGCAGGTAGGCCCCCATCTCCAGGTTTTCCATCACCGTCATCGGGGCAAAAACCCTGCGTCCTTCGGGAACCTGTGAAATCCCCAAAGCCACGATTTTTTCAGGGAGCACCTTGGTTAAATCCACACCTTTGTAGGTTATCGTTCCGCTTACCGGCCTGAGCAGGCCGGAGATGGTTTTGAGAGTGGTGGTCTTGCCGGCTCCGTTGGCTCCGATCAGGGTGACGATCTTGCCCTGTTCCACTTCTAGGGACAGCTTTTTCAGAGCATGAATGGCACCGTAGTATACATCGATCTCCTTAACCTGAAGCACTCAAACAACCTCCTCTCCCAAATAAGCTTCGATAACCTCCTTGTTGTTCCTGATTTCTTCGGGCAGGCCTTCGGCAATGATCTGCCCGTAATCCAGGACGTAAATGCGTTCACAGACTCCCATAACCAGGGACATATCGTGTTCAATTAAGAGAATGGTTAAATTGAATTCCTCTCTGATCTGTTCAATCAGCATCATTAACTCCCTGGTTTCCTGAGGATTCATACCCGCCGCCGGCTCATCGAGAATGAGCAGCGTTGGTTGGGTCGCCATAGCCCGGGCAATCTCCAGGCGTCGTTGTTCCCCATAAGGCAGGTTTTTAGCCAGTTCATGCTTCTTGTTCTCCAGCTTAAAAATCTCTAAAAACCTCAATGCATCCTGTTCGATTTGCTTTTCGCCGCTGAAAAAACCCGGGGTTCTAAAAATGGTGCTCAAGAACCCATAGGGTACATTCTTGTGGGCGGCTATCTTTACATTGTCCAGGACGGTCAGGTCGTTAAAGAGCCGTATATTCTGAAAAGTACGAGCGATGCCCCGGGCGCATATATTATAGGGTGCCAGACCGGCAATCTCCCTGCCGTTAAAAATGATAGATCCCGAATCCGGCTTATATACCCCGGTTATCAGGTTAAAAACCGTGGTCTTGCCTGCGCCATTGGGACCGATAAGCCCGACCAGTTCCTTTGGTTTCAGGTAAAAATCAAAATCAAGTACTGCGCTCAAGCCCCCAAATGATTTGTTCAGTTTCTTGATTTCCAGCAGGATCATTTTCTTCCACCCCAAATCCTGTTAAACGTCTCTCTGCTAAACTCTTTATTACCCATCAAGCCCTGGGGGCGGTAGATCATTACAATAATCAGGATCAACGCATAAAGGATCATCCTTATGGCCGGGAACGACTGCAGTGCTGCCGTCAATGCCGTAATGAAGATGGCGGCTATGATAGCCCCGGTGGTGCTGCCAAGGCCGCCCAAAACAACCATAACCAGAATGTCAAACGATTTCAGGAAGTTGAAGGTCTCCGGTTTTATTATATAGAAGAAATGCGCATAGAGAGCCCCGGCCAGTCCGGCAAACATAGCCCCGATAACAAATGCTATTACCTTGTACCTGGTGGTATTAATGCCCATTAATTCTGCCGCCACCTCATCCTCGCGAACGGACACGATCGCGCGGCCGTAACTGGAGTTAATCAGGTTCACCACCACCAGAATGGTGATTATCATAGACCAGTAAAGCACAGGCCAGGTGGTAAGCTTGCTTATCCCGACTACGCCGGCCGGGCCGTTCACATAATCGATATTCATTAAGACCACCCGGATGATCTCTCCAAAAGCCAGGGTAGCAATCGCCAGGTAGTCTCCTTTCAGCCTTAATGTCGGCACTCCAATGATAAATCCGGCGATCGCAGCCGCCACACAGGCTGCAATAATACCGATCGCAAACGGCTGTCCCAGGAACTGGGTCATTATTACTGCCGAATATGCACCTACGGCCATAAAGCCCGCATGCCCCAGGGATAACTGCCCGGTAAAGCCGTTTATCAGGTTCAAACTGACTGCCAGGATAATATTAATACACATGGAGGTCAGGTTAATCTGGTAGTACATATTAAGCAATCCGGCAGTTATTGCATATTGAACCGCAGTGAACAGAGCCACCAGAATGAGTACCTCTCCACAAAACCGGATCCATTTGTGCTTCGATTCTTGCATTTTGCTCACCTACACTTTTTCGCCGGTATCCTTGCCGAAAAGTCCTGTGGGCTTTATCAAGAGGATCAGAATAAGTACGCCGAAAGCCACTGCATCACGGTAGAGACTGCTGCCGTATCCGCTGACGAAAGTCTCCAAGATACCCATTACAAATCCCCCCACCATGGCTCCCGGAACAATTCCTATTCCTCCCAGCACCGCTGCGACAAAGGCCTTTAAGCCTGGAATGATTCCCATCAAGGGGTTGATTGTATTGTAATAAACACCCACCATAACCCCTGCGGCTGCCGCCAGAGCTGAACCGATGGCGAAGGTTATGGAGATGGTTTTGTCCACACTTATACCCATCAAGACTGCTGCTTCCCGATCAACCGACACCGCACGCATGGCCTTTCCGGTCTTGGTCATCTTAATGATGTACTGGAGTATGATCATCAGAACCACGGCGGATACGATAATAAAGATGTCTTTGTTGGTTATAAGCAGTCCCATGGCATTATACTCTTTAAGCGGAAAAGCTGAATGGGGAAAAACCTTTTGCTGGGGCCCCAACAGAAATATTGTCATGTACTCCAGAAAGAGTGACATACCAATGGCTGTTATCAACGCCGCTATACGGGTAGATCCGCGCAGGGGACGATATGCAACCTTCTCAATAACAACTCCCAAAACCGCACAGGCTATCATGGCAAATATCATGGCCATCACAATGTTAGTACCCAGTAGTGTGATTGAATAAAAGCCCACGAAGGCACCAACCATCATTATGTCGCCATGAGCAAAATTTATCAGCATTATGATTCCATAGACCATGGTGTAGCCCAGGGCAATCAATGCGTATATGGCCCCTAGAGATAAACCATTCACCAATTGTTGCACAAATTCGAGCATGATGGCTACTTCCCCTTTGTTAACGGTAAATGGCAACTGGAGAAGGGCTTCTCCAGTTGCCATCTCTTGCTATTAAGGCTGGATCCGGGTATTCATTACCTGGTTACCGTCTTTGAACTCTATTATAACACCTGCTTTAACCGGGTTGTGCTGTTCATCAATGGTCATCTTACCGGTTATTCCCTCGAAGTCCTTAATCTTGGCCAAAGCTTCGGTTATTGCTGCCGGTTCTGCGCTGTTGGCATCTTTAATGGCCTGTGCCAGCAGTTGTACGGCATCGTAACCCAGGGCGGCAAACGCATCAGGTTCCTTGTTATACTTAGCCTTATAGGCCTCCACAAAAGCCACAATCTTGGGATCCTTATCCTGGGAAGAATAGTGGTTGGTAAAGTAAGTATTGTTGAGATTCGGGGCGGTGGCTACCGATACCATGTCCGGGGAGTCCCATCCGTCTCCACCACCCATGGGAGCGGTTATGCCCAGTTCACGAGCCTGCTTGACCAGGGGAGCTACCTCCTGATAATAACCAGGCACATAAATGAAGTCCGGGTTCTTGCCTCTGATTCTGGTCAGAGCTGCTTTAAAGTCACGGTCATCCTTGACAAAACCTTCTTCGGCTACAATGGTACCGCCCTTGGCCTCAAAGGTCTTCTTGAAGTATTCTGCCAGGCCCTTACCATAGTCGGTTGAGGCGTCCTTGTAGATGGCCGCCGTCTTGGCTCCCAGATTGTCGGCTGCAAACTCAGCCATCAAGGTTCCCTGGAAGGGGTCAATGAAGCATACCCTGAATATAGAATTCAAGGTTTCCCCGGTCTTCTCATCCACGGTTACGTTGGGGGCGGTAGCAGCCGGCGCAATAAGCGGAATGCCATTATCCATCATAACCGGAGTACTCCCCTGCACATTACCACTGACTAGCGGGCCGATCTGGGCTACGATCCCCTCATCAACCAGAGCCGCACTAACACTCATGGCTTCATCGGCCAGGGATTTGCAGTCTCTTACGATCGGGTTGAGCTGTTTCCCGAGCACCCCGCCAGCCGCGTTGATCTCTTCGATAGCCAGCATTGCGCCATCCCGGCAGTTTGTCCCGTAGCTGGCAACACCGCCAGACAGTTCAACGTTGAGACCGACCTTGATTTCACCACCCTTGTCCTCGTCACCGGCATTCTGGGCTCCTCCCCCACAACCAACAGCAATGCCGAGGACAAACACCATTAGTACCAAAACCGACAGCCTTTTCAAAACACCCTTTCTCATCCTTGTCCTCCCTTTCATAAAATTGATTTACACATCATGGTGATGTGCAATCTCCCTTGATCATTGAGTTCAGGTCCCAAACCCGAACTTGAATAAGATACATCTTTTTTATTATACATCAGCCTGCTCATGTATCACGATAGTTTCACTAAAAATTTAAGGTTTTTCGTAATACCCTTCCGGCAACGAAGATTTTGCTTTGAATCCATATTCGCCATCCATAATAGGGATCCGTACGCGCCGGCGCCTTTATTGATCCGTTATTGATTCGTAAATCCTCTCCCTGGCTTTGGCCATTTCCTGATTAATGTTTAACCGGCCCCGTCCCAGCCACCACATAGGGCAGTGACAGTTGAAGTTGTCAATCATGCGGTTGATATCTTTAAGCCTTTCCTCTGATTCCTTTAAGAATTGCTCCAACCTCTTCTGGGACATATGTGGGTTTTTCTTATTGGCGTCCCCCTTGATCCGCTGCCGGGCTATGAACTTGTCAACCTCTTTCCAGAATTTCTCGATTGCAGCGTCTACATCTTTGCCCAGCTCCATCCAGTAGGGCGAAAACCCGGCGTCCTTGAGAATCTTATTGACCATACGCATATCCGGTGGTTCAAAGGGGTTCTCCTGCAGGTTCAGCGGTTTTCCTTTTCCCTCCAGATTGTCAAAAGACCCGCTTTCCATGGCCTTGCGTATCTTCTCTTCTACCAGGTCTTCCATGCTGGCCATGTATTTGGCTGTGCCCCGGACCTGGGCCGCCTTTATCTTGATCTCCTCTTCCAAAGACTTAGTCATCATTGCCCTCCTCGAGTACTGCAGGCAGATCTTGCAGGCTGGTTAAGCCGAACAACTTCAGGAACTCTTCGGTGGTACCGTACATCACAGGCCTTCCCGGCGCATTCTTCCTTCCCACTTCCTGAATCAAACCCCGCTTCTGCAGCGATTGCAGGGCCCGGTCCGCTCTGACCCCGCGTACCGCTTCCACCTCGGCCCTGGTAACAGGCTGGCGGTAAGCGATGATCGCCAGGGTCTCCAGCACACCCTGCGACAGCCGGGCTGCCTGTGTAGCTCCGGATTCCCTCACATACTCATAGTATTCAGGACGGGTGCACATGAGGAATCCGGCGTCACCGGACACAATCTCAATACCGCTCTTCCTTTCATTATACTCCAGAGTGAGCTCGGTCAATATGGTTAAGACATCCCCTTTTGAAGCACCGGTAATCCGCGCTATCTCCTCCACCGAAACCGCCTCGGCCCGTACGAAGAGGATGGCTTCAATTACAGCTTTCAACTCTTGTCTAATCAGCATTTTGACGGCTCCGTGTTTTCATGATCGATATCATGCCGAACGGCTCGGTCTGCACCGCTGTCACCCGCCCCAATCGTATCAGCTCCAGCAGAGCCAGAAAGAGCACCAGAGCCTCTCTCCTGCCGGCCGCACCCGCAAAGAGGTCCTGTAATGTCAGAAGGCGGTGCCTGTGACAGCTCTCCTCAATAACCTGCATTTTTTCATAAATGTCTATATCCCCTTCTGGAAGCCTGACCGGGATCTCCGTATCTTCTTTCTGGATCCAGACATTCTTGAACGCTTGGACCAACTGCGATAGGGTGGCACGCACCTCTCTTTGCGGTTCCAGTTCCCAGGGCTCACGGAAATAGACCCGGGGCAGCCTCCCTTCATATCTCTGCTCCAGCACTCGGGCCATTGCCTTGAAATTACGATACTCCACCAGCCGGTTGACCAGGTCATGCCGCGGGTCCTCTTCATCCTCCCCGGTCTCCTCCACCTGCGGGCGCGGCAGGAGCAGCCGGGTCTTGATGTTGATCAGGGTTGCTGCCATCAACAGAAAGTCAGCCAACACTTCCAGATCCACCTCAGCCATGGTTTCCAAGGCTGCCAGGTACTGGTCGGTGATGCTGGCGATGGGGATATCATAGATATCAACCCGGTTCTGTTCAATGAGCTTCAGCAGCAGATCCAGCGGTCCCTCGTAGTTATCCAGTTTGACCGAATAACCCATTTCCGGCCTCCGTCTATGTAAAGATGAAATTGCTGAGGAGCCCGAGGATAAAATTGAGTATCGGCCACAGTATCGTGCCTATCAGCCCGGAAAAAACGAGTACCAACAGAATTATGGGACCGTAACGCTCCAGGTTGTCAAGCACAACCACCTGGCTGTCAGGCAGTATCCCGGCCAGGATCTTGGATCCATCCAGGGGCGGAACCGGTATCAGATTAAAGACCCCAAGAACCACATTGTACAGCAGGAGCGGCTGCAAGAGGGTCATGGCAATAACCGTATTGTCAGTATGAGGCATGGAATAAACAATTTTCATCACTACGGCCGTTGCTATTGCCAGGAGGAAGTTCATCCCGGGACCCGCCAGCGAAACCAGCATCATTCCCTTTCGCATATCAACACCTTTAAAGTTAAGGGGATTAACCTGCACCGGCCGGGCCCAGCCAAACTTCACCAGCAGCAGCATAAAGAAACCCAGCCAGTCGATATGTGCCAGGGGATTCAGGGTCAGTCTCCCCTGGTAGTAGGGCGTATCATCTCCCAGATAATCAGCGGCTCGCGCGTGGGCATACTCATGGAAGGACAGCGCAATTAAAAGACCCGGAAGTATTATCAGCAGCTCTCTAATACTTGGCAGATTTAACATGAACTATCCTCCATCCACTTTTGCACTATTTTCATCTCGTCCTCATAAGAGGTTACCTCTTGGTCCAGGCGCGCGGCTCGTAATCTGTCCAGCAGCACCTTGTAAATGGGACCGGGCTTTATCCCCATTCTTTTTAGATCATTACCGTTCACAACCACTTTTACATCCCGGACCAACTCCAGGTACCGGACCGCCTTCTCCCATGCCCATTCCCGGTCCAGGCAGAGCAGGAAAAAGACGATGTTCTCCATGGAGTATCCCCGCAGGAGAAGATCCAACTGGCTGAAGGGCATGGCTTCGTGACGCTGAAAATCCTGAGCCAACTCCATAATATCCTTTATCCGGCCCAGTGATCGTTCAGTCTCCCGGTCAAAGTGAAAGCGGTTAATCAGCGATTGCAGCTTGGCCTGATCCAACTGGGAGCACAATACTTCCATATAGACCACCCAGGGGCGAACTCCGGTTCCCAATTCCCTCTCCGCCAGCCATCCCAGGACCCGGGGCACCCGGCTCAGTGTGTACCTCATCTTTTCATTCAAATTGACCTCAGGCAGTACATACTGCCATACCCCGATATCCTCCATACGGCGAAGAGCCGGCACCGGGTCCTTTTCCTCCAGGATCAGTACCAGTTCCTGCCGGATCCGCTTGTAAGACAGGTGCTTAAGCAGCCGGCGTTGTACGGCATAACGGGCCATCTGCAGGGTATCCGGCTCGATGCGAAACTTGTAACGGGCTTCGAAGCGGATAGCACGTATAATCCGGGTGGGATCCTCGACAAAGCTCAGGTTATATAATACCCGGATCAGTCCCTGTTCCAGATCTTGCTGTCCGCCAAAATAGTCAATCATTTCTCCATATCTCTGACCATTCAGGCAGATTGCCATAGTATTGATGGTAAAGTCACGGCGGTACATATCTTCTCTAATTGAGGATCTCTCCACCCTCGGCAGAGCGGCGGGATATTCGTAGTATTCGGTCCGGGCCGTGGCCACATCGATCTTGAACCCATCCGGCAGCAGGACTACCGCGGTTCGAAACCTTTCATGGGACCGAGCTCTCCCACCCACCGTGACAGCCAGCTTTTCAGCAAACTCAATCCCGTCCCCTTCTACCACCAGATCCACGTCAAAGTTTTTAACCTTCAGTAGCAGGTCGCGGACAAACCCTCCCACACAGTAGACGTTTATTCCCATATCGTCGGCAATCATTCCCGCAGTCTTGAGGATGTCCTTAATCCGTTTGGGGAGGCGATACTCCAGGGTATCGCGGTGATCACTAATCAATCCGTGTTCTCTCCGGTTATACATTACCGTATGGTCCTCGGGATACTGGTCACCATGCATGGTGCGCAGCAGATCCGTACGGGATACGATCCCGACCAATCGTCCTCGATCCACCACCGGCACGCGCCCGATATCCTGTTCTACCACGATTCTGCGGATCTCCCCCACCCCGGTATTCGGTGAAACCGTGACCACTTCCTGGGTCATAAAACCCTTAACCGGGGCGTGTCCCAGATTATGAATCCTGGCCTTATCCACATCCCGGCGTGAGATTATTCCCACCAGATGATCCCCATCCATCACCGGCATCCCGGTATGCCCGTAGCGGAGCATAATCTTTCCTGCCTCATCCATGGTCACGTTAACCGGTATTGTTTTCACCGGGCTCGACATTATGTCGCTAGCCGACATCACCCTGCCCGATTTTTCTGCCACCTGTTCCAGTATTTCCCTCTCGATCTTTTCCAAATCAGGCTTCTTGATAACGGCTGAAGCTGCCATTCCATGTCCATGCCCCCCCAGCGGGGACAGGATCTTGTTTACCTGAACATTTGGGGTCCGGCTCCGAGCCACCACCTGAGCTTTGCCCTGCATTATCACCACCACAAATATTGCATCACCGGCTACCACTTCCATTAGATGGTGAGTAACCACGTCCAGTCCGGATGTATATCTCTTTTCATCCCCGGTAGCCAGAACGATATCTAGGCCGTTAACCCGGTAGCGCCTGATATCGGACAGCAGCTTCTGCAGCAGCTGCCGCTGTTCATCAGAAAAAGGCTCTTCCATGAAACTGGCCACTACTGAGAGGTCGGCTCCCTGGCGCAGCAGATAAGCAGCTGCTTCCACATCGCGGTAGGTGGTGGAAGTAAAAAGCAGGCTGCCGGTATCCTCATAGATCCCCAGGGCCAGGATAGTGGCTTCAAAAGGGGTTAAGGGGATGTCCTCATGCTGTATTTTCTCCACCAGGATTGTGGTCACTGCGCCCACCATATGGACTTCATTAATGATCCCGTGAATATCGCCCGGTCCATCCGGATGATGATCAAATATAATGAACTCGCAGTTTCGCCCTTCCAGACCTTTTAATGAACCGAGACGGGCCGGGTTCCTGGTATCCACCAGAATAACCCGTTCCACCGCATCCAAATCAATCTCATGAGGGGTTCGGAACACCAGACTGTCTTTATAAAGTCCCATGAAATGGCGCACGTTCTTGGACAGGGTACCCGGTATTACGGGAATAGCATGGGGAAACAGCTTGGTCGCCGCCACCATGGCGGCCAGGCCGTCAAAATCAAGACTGTTATGAGAAGTGATTATGTCCAAATCTTTCTTCTCCCCCGTTCAGATATCCGCATTATATCACAGTACTTTAACTTGCCCAACCGGCCTATTCCCTAAATTGAGTTATTGGTATACTTATATTAATCAGGTACGGTAACTGGGTGTTGGCCTCCAGCCTATGCACCTCCCGGCCATATACAGGTTGGTATGGGGATGGGCTGGAATGTCTGCCGAGAGCTGCTGGTATAAGCCTTACCATGCCACGGAATTTACCGTAAAACCCGTCAGGGGCATATGGTTGGGGCGCCGGTGCCGCAGGCAGTATTATCAAACTTATATACTATATATACAGAAGGGATGATAGTGTTGTCCTATACCCGCGAAGTGATAGTCAGGTGTACCGATATACCGAACCAGGGATATCGGGTGGAGGGGGAGTTAAAAGATGACCTGCATCACCTGAAAGTGGATATGGTAATCGATTTTTTCAGGAGCGAGATCATAGAGGCCCATGCAGAAGCCCTGAAGACTCCCTTCCCCATCTGCAAAGAAGCCATGCCCTCCATTAAAAAGCTGGTCGGTGCCAAGGTCGGCCCTGGTTTCAGCCGAGCGGTCAAGCAGGCCCTGATCAACTCCGAAGGGTGTTTCCATTTGGAAGAACTAATTATGAATGCAGTCAACGCCGGTCTACAGGCCTCGGCTCGCGAAATTCCCGACTGGATGAGCAAGGAGGAATACGCTCACCACTGGAAATCCTGGGAAAAGCTCTATCTGGGCCGCTGTATCCACTACGCCCAGCCGGAGGCTGCTGAAACCCTGGAACGGGTGCACACGGAGATCCTGCCGCAAAAGAGGGTTTCAGAATGGTAGCGCCCTAAACCTTGGCATTAACGGCGCCACACCTGGTGTTCTTTACCGTTTCCTGGCGAAAGATCCGGCCGTGTGGTTACGTAATATTATAAATAAATGATTTAATGGGATAAGGAGGTTATGAGCGTAATGCGAAAACGAACGACTGTCAGGTTGCTTTTGGTCGGCATGGTAATCAGCATGTTTTTACTGGCTCCGTTTACCGGGGCAACAGCCGCAGCCTTTACCGACATCGATAATCACTGGGCGAAACAGGATATTAATGACCTCGTGAATGAGGGGTACATAAAAGGCTATCCCGACAATACCTTTCGCCCGGACCGCACTATTAGCCGGGCCGAATTCCTGACGATAATCATGAACATAAAGGGGCTTAATGCTTCCAGTTCGGGAACCGACAGCTTCAGTGATATCCGAAATCACTGGGCCCGGGGCCTGATCAACCGGGCCGTCAGTGAGGGTATTGTAGTGACAAGCGAGTACTCCGGCACCTTCAAACCCGATCAGGCGTTGAAACGCAGCGAGGCCGCAGCCATGATGGTAAGGGCCCTGGGGCAGCCTCCCAGCAGCAGTGCCACTACCTTTGCCGATAAATCTGACGTGGACAGGAGCATTTATCGTGGGTATATAGTATCGGCGTACAACCTGGGATTGATTGCAGGTTATAATGACGGAACCTTCAGGCCGTCTACCCCGGTCACCCGCGCCCAGTCCTGCGCCATGCTCAAAAAGCTTTCCCAAAAAATTACCTCTCCCTCTTTGGGTTCCGGGATTCTAAACCGGATCGTGGTGGGCGGCCGCACCTACGATTTCCTGACCACGCCGGTGTACCTGAAAATCGGGTTTAATGAGGTCCGGATTAATACCCTCAGATACTCGGGGAATTCTCTCTTCGTCAATAACGCCTACCTGTATTCTTTGAACGCCGGGACCGGCTACCCCGATCTGATTGTAAATAACAACCGCTATGTGGTTAGAAGCCTCAGCGTCTCCGGCAGCAGCCTCTTTGTAGTTCCTGAATCCATGCGGCTCAACCGTTTGGCCCTGGGCAATCTGCGGTATGACCCGGAGTACGTTAGGCTCTACATTGGTCGGGTTTACGGCGATTACTACCTTTATGACATGGAGATCATCGACCGGTACACAGTCAGGGTGGATGGAAAGCAGATTGACCTGCGCGACAGATCGGTTACCATCGCCCCGGGCAACCAGTTCTATATTGTGGAAAGGGTTATCCTGACTGCAGATGACACTGCGCTGGAGCTAACCGAAACCGATCCGGTTATCTATAACCGCCTTACCCTGTCTGACATTGCGGATATATATGTTGGGAACTCAAGGCTTAATATGAGCCGCATTTCCCGCATTGATTTTGTTATCAACAACACCCGGTACTACCTCAACGAGGTCACAATTGATGCTTCAGGCAATTTCAGTGTCGACAACAAGACCTATGAACCGGACGATGTAACCATGATAATCGACGGCGAGTACTACACCATTGAAGGCATCAGGGTCTATGATAGGCAATTCACCTTTTACTGTGAATTGGCCGATTTTGACAAGGTGCGCATCAATAATGAATACTATGACGTTGACGAGGTGCAGATAATCAGGGATGGTACTCCCTATGATCTTGACAGCGTTTTGGTGGTAAGCCGCAACGTTATGCGCATCGGCGGGCGCCAGTATAATCTGGATGCCTCCTTTAAGTGCCGCTTTAACGGCCGGATCCATGATATTGACGAGATTGATTATGACACCACCCTGAACATGGTGGTAATCAGGGCTTCAGAATCGTCTACCAGTTCCGGACAGCCCACCAATTACCTTTTCTACAGCAAGGGTCTGCTGCTGCAGGCAAGCATCACTAATCCGGTTTACATCTATACCGGTGGGAACTGGAGAGACTTTGACGACGTGATTATCCTTGATCCCACCCGTTACAGCTATAAGGGTACCAACTACAACCTGATCGGGGCCAGGATACGTATAGCCGGGGTTGAATACAAGGTGCTTGACACCAACTGGCAGGGAAGCACCGGGAAATTCCTGATTCACCTGGAAGAAGATTAATCGAGCGACCGGGGAGTCCCGGCTGACATTTAAGAAGAAAATGAACACGGCTCCGGCAGCTGTACCGCCGGAAAATCAACGAGGGAGCCCGTAACCGGGTTCCCTCGTTCTCCATTAAAGTGGTCATGCGTTTGGTTTTACTGCCCTCCGAATTACACCTTTTCCGCCATCAGATCGCAAACCGCATTGGAAAAGGCCACCGGGTCTTCAAGCGGCAGGCCTTCAATCAAGAGGGCCTGATTATAGAGGATTTCACTATAGGTTTTCAGCTTGTCCCTGTCAGCCTCGTACAGCTTATTAAGGGTCTCAAAAATGGGATGGCCGGCGTTAATCTCCAGAATCCGATCCGCCTTGACCTTGTGTTCCGAAGGCAGTGAGTTTAGCACCTTTTCCATTTCCAACGACAGTGCTCCCTCACTGGTCAAGCAGACCGGATGGGATTTAAGCCGGGGGGAGAGGCGCACTTCTTTGGCCTTGCCATTGAGAGCCTCCTTCATAAAGGTAAACAGTTCTTTGTAATCCTCAGCCTGTTTCTGAGCCGACTCTTTCTCTTCCTCGGTCTCCAAACCCAGGTCGCCGCTGGAAACGGACTTAAACTCTTTGCCATCGTAATCGTGGAGCATTTTCAGGGCAAACTCATCAATATCGTCGACCAGATACAGGATTTCATATCCCTTGTCCTTGACCAGTTCCGTTTGGGGGAGGCGGTCAATGCTGTCGATGTTTTTGCCGCAGGCATAATAGATATACTTTTGGTCTTCCTTCATCCGCGAAATATATTCCTCAATGGTGACCAGCTTCTTTTCCCGTGAGGAATGGAACATGAGCAGGGGCTTCAGGAGTTCTTTATGGGCACCAAAGTTGTTGTAAACACCCCATTTCAGCTGCAGACCGAAGTTCTTAAAGAATTTCTCATAGGCTTCGCGCTCGTTGTTCAACATGGCCAGGAGTTCACTCTTAATCTTCCTTTCCAGGCTCTGAGCGATGAGCTTTAATTGACGATCATGCTGCAGCATCTCTCGCGATATATTCAGGGAAAGGTCCTGCGAGTCGACCAGCCCCTTGATAAAGCTGAAATGATCCGGCAGCAGGTCGGGGCATTTCTCCATGACTAATACCCCGTTGGAGTAGAGCTGCAGGCCTTTTTCATACTCTTTGCTGTAATAATCAAATGGAATCCGGGCCGGAACGAACAGGAGCGCATTGTAGGTTGCTTTGCCTTCGGTGCTGCTATGAATAACCCGCAAGGGATCCTCGAACTCAAAAAACTTCTCCCGGTAGAAGTAATGGTAGTCAGCATCGCTTAATTCGTTTTTCTGGCGACGCCAGATGGGAACCATGCTGTTTAAGGTTTCAGTCTCGGTGTAGCTTTCATACTCATTGTCACTGCCTTCTTTGAGCCGCCGCTTCTCAATATCCATCTTTATGGGATAGCGGATATAGTCGGAGTACTTCTTAACCAGCGACTTGATCCGGTAAGTATCCAAATACTCGTCGTAGTTGTCCTCTTCGGTGTTTTCCTTGAGACTCAGAATGACCGCCGTCCCTACAGTATCCTTGCCGGCAGGGGTTATGGTATAGCCATCCAGTCCTTCGGATTCCCATTGGAAGGCCTGATCGGAACCATAAGCCCGGGAAATCACGGTAAGGCGTTTACTGACCATGAAGGCCGAATAAAAGCCAACCCCGAATTGGCCGATGATTTCAATGTCTTCGACCCCCGGGTTTTCCTTCATGAATGCCAGTGATCCGCTGTGAGCAATAGTTCCGAGATTGTTTTCCAGTTCGTCCCGGTTCATGCCGATGCCGTTATCGACTACGGTGAGCGTCCGGTTTTCTTTATCAACCTCAATTCTGATAAAAAAATCTTCCCGGTCCAGACCCACGTTCTGGTCGGTCAGAGAGCGAAAATACATTTTGTCGATGGCATCACTGGCATTGGAGATTAATTCCCGTAAAAAGATTTCCCGGTTGGTGTAGACCGAATTGATCATCAGGTCCAATAGTCGTTTTGATTCAGTCTTAAATTGAATCTTTTCCACAGCAAAACACCTCACAAAATTACTATTAGGACCCGTAACGGGTATCATTTTCGATAAATATATATAACTTAAATCTTTCTTGAATTCAAGGGGTTGTCTTAGTTTCCGGGAATGACCAATTGCAGGCCTTTCCGGCCATAGCAGTCTTTTGGTCTGATACAGGACTTGACAGCCGATCCCAAAAGAGCAGAACGCAAGACCCCCAGGCTGTTGGAAAGAACAACGCTCCTTTGAAAAAAGACCCAGGAGGTTAAAACGGCTCCAGGATAATCGGACAAGGAGTATTCCTTATGGCAGGATGGAAGTGTTTATGAGGCTTCCTCCAGAATATACTGCGCTATATTGCGGCAATGGTCGCCAATCCGTTCCAGGTTGGTCAACATATCCAGGAACACAGCCCCGTTACTGCCATTGCATATGCCTTCGTTAAGCCGGCGAATGTGGTTTTTGCGGTAATTCTCCTGCAGTTCGTCTATTTTTTCTTCCAGAGGCAGGACCTGTCTCGCCGCCGAAACATCATGGTGTTCCAGGGTTTGGTAGGCTAAAATCAATGCTTGTTTGGTAATCTCAATTATGCTATGCATTTCTTCCTGGGCCTCACCGGAGAAATTGACCTGGTTTTTCTGGGCATAATCTGCCTGTTCTATAATATTCTCGCAATGGTCGCCAATCCGCTCGATATCATTGAGGGATTGCAGAATTATATTGGCGCTGACCGATTCCGCCGCTGATAACTGCTTCCGTGAGGCCACCACCACAAAATCAGTTATCTCTCGTTCCAGCCGATCGATCCCGGCTTCCAGAGCCATGCTCTTCTCCAGGGTTTCCTCCCGGGGGTTGTAGAAATGATCGATGGCATTATTGAAGGCCTCAAAGGCCATCGATGCCATATGCAGAGTCTCCCTTTTCGCCTGGGCCAGGGCCAGGGAGGGATTGCTCAAGAACCGGCGGTCGATAAATTTGGGCCTGTAAGGATCGAGATCTTCCTCTCTGCCCGGAATCAACTGCGTAACTATACACGCCAGCACCGCTACAAACGGCAGTTGTATCATGGTGTTGCTGATATTAAAGACCGCATGGGTTTGAGCGATCTGCAGTTTAATGTTCAGCGTCTCCCAGGTGCCGACAAAACCGGGCAGGAAAACAAACAAATAATTGGTGAACAAAGCGACCAGCTTTTCAAAATACCCCATTAAGAATAAGGGAAGGAAAATCAAGGTACCGATCACATTGAACAGGGTATGGGTAAGGGCTGTCCTCCTGGCGGCGAGACTGGTTCCAATGCTCGCCAGCAAGGCCGTAATGGTGGTACCGATATTGTCGCCGAAAAGAATCGGCACTGCCTGTTGATAGGTTATCGCTCCCTGATACGCCAGCTGCTGCAGTACACCAATGGTTGCACTGCTGCTTTGTATGATCATGGTCATCAATGCTCCGATGGCCACCCCTATTAAAGCATTGTTCTCGATACTGGTCATCAAGGAGGTAAAGAAGGCGACATCCTTCAGAGGCGCCATCCCGGTTCCCATGAGATTCAATCCAAAGAAAAGGACGCCAAAACCAAACAACGTTTGTCCTATCATCTGGGTCCTCTTGACCTTGGCGAACAGGTATATCAGAGCCCCCAAGCCCAGTATGGGCAGGGCGTAATCCTGCAGGTTGAAACCAATCAGGTAGACGGTCACGGTAGTGCCTATGTTTGCACCCATTATCACGCCGATGGCCTGGCGCAGAGTAAGCATTTGAGCGTTTACCAAGCCGACGGTGAGCACCGTCGTAGCACTGCTGCTCTGGATTAGACCCGTAACCAGTAAACCCGTAAAGACCCCTCTGATCGGGCTGCTGGTTCCTTTTTCAAGAATCGTGCGCATTCGGTCTCCGGCCACCGCTTGCAGACCATCAGACATGAAACGAAGGCCGAATAAGAATAATCCCAAACCGCCGACAAATGAAAACAGAATTTGTGATATACCTACGGACAAAACTATTCCTCCAAAAAAGCCAAAAGTATTTCATTATAAAATCAGTATACCTCAATGGGTAGCCATCGTACACGTCCTTCGTAACCGCATAAAAGCTTCTCATAAATGAAGCAGAGGACCGTTCCCTTGCTTTGTCTCGGTTAAGCGTATATTTTTGTCGACTATCGAAGCCGGGCCGGTACTATATCATTTCGTATCAGGTCATCATAGGTTTCACGCTGCAGGATCAGGTCGGCCTGGCCATCTCCCACCAGAACCATAGCCGGGCGGGGAATGCGATTGTAGTTCATGGACATGGCATAGTTGTAGGCTCCGGTCGAGAAAACCGCCAGGATGTCGCCGGGTTCCACCCGGGGGAGTTTAATGTCCCAGAGCAGCATATCCCCTGATTCGCAGCACCTGCCGGCTATGGATACAGTTTCTTCCGGCGCCTGATTGGCCTTGTTGGCCAGTGTCGCCTCATACTTTGAACCATACAGGGCCGGGCGGGGGTTGTCCCCCATTCCCCCGTCAACCGCGATATACCTGCGGATTCCCGGAATATCTTTATAAGAGCCCACGGTGTACAGGGTAGTTCCGGCGGGACCCGCGATGGCCCGTCCTGGCTCCACCACCACCCGAGGGACCGGCACCCCAAACTCGGTGGCCTTTTCCTTAACACAGGGCATGACCGCCTGCACCCAGGCCTCCGGAGGGACCGGTCTATCCCCTTCATAGTAGTAGATTCCAAACCCGCCGCCTAGGTTGAGCTCTGCGGTTACAAGCCCGGTTTCTTCCCGGATCCGGGCGACGAAAGCCATCATGACCTCTGCGGTGTGGGCGAACGATTGCATCTCAAATATCTGCGAACCAATATGGCAGTGAAGGCCGTCATAAACCAGGAAAGGATAATCTCTTAAGCGCTTTACCGCTTCCAGGGCCTGACCACCGGGCAGGGTGAACCCAAACTTGGAGTCTATTTGACCGGTCTTGATGTACTCATGGGTGTGGGCTTCAATCCCCGGGCTGATACGCAGGATTATTCTCTGCTCCCGCCCAAATCTCTGGCAGATCCGGTTTAACAGTTCCATCTCATAAAAGTTGTCAACCACGATAACCCCGACCTGGTTTTTGACCGCCATCTCAATCTCTTCCGGAGTCTTGTTATTGCCGTGGAAATATATCTTTTCCACCGGAAAATCTACTGCCAGTGCGGTATGTAATTCGCCGCCTGATACCACATCCAACCCCAGTCCTTCCTCTTTCACCAGAAGACAGGTAGCCATGGTGCACAATGCCTTGCTGGCATAAATCACCTGGCTGTCCCCCGCCGATGCAAAGGCTTCTTTCAGCTTCCGGCAGTTCTCCCGGAAGGCCTGCTCATCCAGGACATAGAGCGGAGTCCCAAATTCCCTGACCAGGTCCAGGGTATCAACTCCACCGATCTCCAGGTGACCAGCCTCATTTATCCTCATAGTTCCTTGCAGCTTCACGTTATCACTCCAACCCCCAAAATAAAACAGCTATTGTACCGCCAATAGCCATCAAAGTCACGGGGTTATTTTATCATTCCCCTAAAATCGGTGTCAAACTGTGTCGTCCTGAAAAACAGGGGCTGTTTTAATGATGCAGCAACTGGTGGCACAGCCGGTCCAGGGACGTGCTGTAATGCTCAATTAGCTTCCTGGCTATCATCTTCAGCCTCTTGATGTTTTCCGGACTGACATCGTCCAACTGACTCTCCTGTCTCATCTGCGGCTGTAACCGGTAATAGCGGGGACCGTCATGTATGGAGGCTGGAAGCAGGAGGCGCAGTTGGTAATCCACCGTATCGCTCACCCCGTCAAATACTATGTTCATCAGCGGCCGCGCCCAGCCGGCCAGTCCCCATTTTTCAGCCTCTGCATACGGAAAGACTGTTTTCTGCTGCCCGGTTCCCAGGGAAACCATCAGCATATCCTTCCCGGGGCGGGTATTACGGGCCTCGGCATAAAGGCACATCCCGGGGTTATTGGCGTACACCCCGCCATCTATCAGGGCGTAGTATCGGGAGCCGCCTTCAATATCAATCTTATAGGGGGAGAAGTAGGTGGGGGCGGCGGTGGCGGCAAAGGCCACATCCTGCATGGTGTAGTCGTACTCCGGGATTTCTCGGGCGCGGCTGCTGCGGAAAAAGAACGGGGTGCGGAGCTCAATCTCGTAAGCAGTAAGCAGCACATCACACAGGGCCTCTTTTAGACGGGCGGCCCCAAAATACCGGGCATACACCTTTCTCATCCCATCCGGCGGGTACTTGCTGTCGGCCAGAAACCCCAGAGAGGCTACCCGGTGCCGGCAGGAACGCGAAAAAATCTCGCGGCCGCAGTTTTCATATAGCCTGACCATATCCGCGGCCGTATACTCAGGTCCGCCTCCCGGCCCCGGTTTGGTGAGTCCCAATGCCAGAAGCCCGCCGGTTGAGGTCCCGGCTATCAGGTCGAAGAGCTCCGATACAGGTTTACGGGTGCGTTTCTCGATTTCGGCCAGCACCATGGCCGGGATTATCCCTCGTATTCCCCCGCCGTCCAGTGAGAGTGCCTTAATCACTTTGATTCCCCCACCCCGGTTCCGATTTGAACCCATCACACCATTATTATATAAGCCGGGATCAAATCCTATTACTGACCTGGGCCGGGAACACTTCCACAGTCTGAGAAGCCGGTGAGGACCAGCATCAACCCGACGGGTTTTACTGATAACCCTATTGGGAACCGGTCTCAGTCTTAGAAAACGAGCTCAGAAAGAAGAAGGCAAATATAATCGCAGCGATACTGTGTACGAGAGTTCCCCAGGCGGAGATAGAATTAAAAAACGGCCATACGGACCATAGTTTTGCCGGCACCCACGGTACTATCATTACATCCTCGTCCAGTATACCGACGATACCATATTTTCAAATTTTTGTCTGTTCCTGATCAGTATCGCGCCGAAAAATAAAAAGGAGAGAAGCCTAACCTGACTTCTCTCCTCATCATGCTGTGGCTTATTTTGAAACCTTTCGCCCTCTTAGAGCGTTAAGGCAGATCCGACAGGCTCTTTTCCAGGAGCTCATCCTGGATCTCCACATCCACCATTCTGCCGGACAGGTACTCATCGTAGGCACTGAGGTCAAAGTGACCGTGGCCGCTCAGACCGAAGACGATGCACTTGCTCTCACCGCTCTCCCTGCACTTGAGAGCCTCGTCAACAGCCGCGCGGATGGCGTGGGATGATTCCGGTGCCGGTAAAATTCCTTCATTGCGGGCGAACAGAATGGCCGCTTCGAATACCGGACGCTGGTCAACCGCAGTCGCCTCAATTATGCCATCATGGTACAGCTGGCTTACCAGAGGGGAGTCCCCGTGGTACCTTAAGCCGCCGGCGTGGATTGAAGGTGGCGCATAGTTTCTCCCCAGGGTATACATCCGGCTGATCGGTGTCAGGCAGGCCACATCGGTGTAATCATAGACAAACTGACCACGGGTAAGGGTTGGACAGCCTGAAGGTTCAACCGCCATCAGCCTTATGTTCTTTCCCGCCAGTTTGTCAGGAACGAAGGGGAACGCAAGGCCGGCAAAATTGGTCCCGCCTCCGCAACAGCCGATTATGATATCGGGGTATTCATCAACCATCTCCAACTGCATCCTGGTCTCCTGCCCGATAACTGTTTGGTGCAGACATACGTGATTCAGGACACTGCCCAGGGAATAATTGGTGTCGTCACGTCCCAGGGCGTCCTCCACCGCTTCGCTAATGGCCATTCCCAAACTGCCGGTGGAATCCGGGTTCCTCTGCAGCTCCCGGCGCCCGGCTTCGGTACGGTTACTGGGACTGGCAATGACCTCGGCGCCGTAAACCTCCATAACCGATTTGCGGTAGGGTTTTTGCTCATAGCTTACCTTAACCATGTAAACGGTACATTCCAGGCCGAACATGTTGGTGGCCAAAGACAGTGCGGTTCCCCATTGGCCGGCACCGGTTTCAGTCGCCAGCCGTTTCTTGCCGGCGATCTTGTTGTAGAACACCTGGGGTATGGCGCTGTTCAGCTTGTGGCTGCCCACCGGACTTACACCCTCATACTTGTAATAAATGCGGCAGGGTGTATCCAGAGCCTTTTCCAGGCGCCGAGCGCGGTACAGCGGTGACGGCCTCCAGATCTTGTAGATCTCCCTCACTTCCGCCGGTATCTCGATGTAGCGTTCGGTAGATACTTCCTGCTCCAGAACCCCAATGGGGAAGATCGGCAACAGATCCTCCGGAGTCAAAGGTTTTTTGGTAACCGGATTAAGCGCCGGTGCGGGCAGGTTGGGCATATCTGCCTGGACGTTATACCAGAATTTCGGCAACTTTTCCTCAGGCAGGATGATCTTGGAAAGCACATCTGATCTCATCTCCACTAATCTCCTCTCAGCTAGTATTTTTTATTTTGACCTCTATATTGTAACATCAGATATTCCAGCCGACAACCGGTAAAGCATATTTCTTTTGGTGAAGGTTCCCGCAGCCGGTCAGCAGTCAACGAGCCGGACCTTTCGCCGCTGATCAGAGCTACCGGCTTAAGCGCTCCCGGGTTTTGAAAACCGGCTGCCGGGCTGTTTTTTTCAACTCCCGGCTGACTACTTTACTGCTCTTGAGTGACGCATCCCAGCGGCGGCAGCGGTCTCCGAAGTAAGCCAGCACCTGTCCCTGGCGGTGAATTGAAACTACTTCACACTGGTTGGGACACCCGTTGCATTCCATGCTCCGGGTCTCAAACTCACCATCCAGGATGAAATCGGCACCCCTAAACGAGGATTGGCGGTCTTTTACGGACTCGGCGGCCAGCAGCGCAGCTCCAATTGCTCCCATGACATTGTAGTACTCGGGCACCATGATCTCAGTAGTGAGCATCTTTTCAAAAGCCAGCTTCAAGCCCAGATTAGCGGCTACCCCCCCCTGGAATACCACCGGAGGCAGGATCTCCTTCCCTTTCCCGAGGTTGTTAAGGTAGTTGCGGGCCAAGGCTTCGCACAGTCCGGCGATTATCTCTTCGGTCGGATAGCCCATCTGCTGCTTGTGAATCATGTCGGACTCGGCAAAAACTCCACACCGGCCGGCGATTCGTACCGGTTGCCGAGCCCTGGCCGCCCAGCAGCCGAACTCTTCAATTGGTATACTGAGGCGCAGGGCCTGCTGATCCAGAAATGAACCGGTTCCGGCCGCACACACGGTATTCATGGCGAAGTCGATTACCACCCCATCCCGCAGCAGTATGAGCTTTGAATCCTGTCCGCCGATCTCAAAAACGGTACGAACCTCGGGATGGAAATGGGTAGCCGCTACCGCATGGGCGGTGATTTCATTCTTAACTTCATCGGCTCCTAACATGGCAGCCACCAGATTACGACCGCTGCCGGTAGCTCCGACTCCCAGGACCTCAATCTGCGGCAGTCGGGACTGCAGTTCCTTAAATCCCTGCTGAGTGGCCTTTACCGGATGTCCCATGGTTCTAATGTAAACCGTCTCCCGAACCTTCAACTGGGAATCAAGAGCCACCAGATTAGTGCTGACAGAGCCTACGTCTACTCCCAGATAAATTTTTAGCATCGGTATCTCCCGTTTTCATTTTTCGCCATCTGATCATATCCAGGAACGCCTCCAGCCGGGTGATAATCCCAACTTCTCCGGCATGCTCATCAAAATACATGGTCATGACCGGAATCCCCTCTTCCTCCTGGACCTTCTCGAGCACTGATTGGGCTACAATCTCCGGCATGCAGGTCAGGGGAGCCACTTGGATTACTCCATCCAGTTTCTGGCGCGCATAGCCGACGGTGCTGGCTACGGTTTCCCGTCCATGCCCGCCCACCCAGTACTGCAGGTAGGGCGTGGCCAGCGGCAGGGTCGTGTGCAGGCTGGGAGCAGATGGTAGGACCCCCCCAAAAAGGTGGTCATTTACCCATTGGGTAAGGTTTACATCTCTTACAACCTCAACCCCCATTCGGCCCAGTTGACGTTCCAGGTAGTAATTGGCAAAGGGCTCCAAAAGGGTATAGATCTCACCTGCCAATCCTATCCGGATCGGGTTGTTATTATCCACATCCCGCCCTAACCCGGACAAATCCCGGTCAACTTTATCAACAAGCGCGGCCATCTCTCGCAGCTCGCCGCACCCATCAACCGATTTCAGCCCGGCGTCAACCATGCTCTCGCAGCGGCTCTTGTCAGCCACCCGGGGTAACCAGTAGTGCTGCAGTGCCTCCAAACGGTCAACGGCTTTCAGTTTTTCCCAGGCCAGGCGTATTGCCGACCAAACCTGAAACCAGGAGGTTTTGATTCCCATCTGCCGTACCTGATTCAGCAGGCTGGGCAGCTTCGAGTCGGGTGCTTCGATTATCACCATGTTAAACTCCCGGCCCAGATCCTGGAGAATATCCCGTTCCACCTGGGCATAATAGCCAAACCGGCACGGTCCCCAACCACCTGCCATCAGAATAGCTTCTGCTCCCTGGTCCATGGCTTCCAGGTAATTACCCAGGTTGATCTTAAACGGCAGGCAGACAAACTCCGGAGAATAACGAATCCCCAACTCCAGAGTCCGCTTACTGCACGGCGGCGGGACCACTACATCAAGTCCCAGTTCCTTCAACAGCGAGCTAATGGCTATATAGGAATTCCCCATATGGGGAAAGGTTATGCGCAAGCTCCAGCCTCCTTTTTCTCCGCAGCATATCGCAGAATGCTTCCAGCCGGGTTACTACACCGGCTTCGCCGCTGTGCTCATCAACGGTAAGCAGCATAAACGGCTTGTTCACACGGTGTTCGATAATCTTTGCCATCATGGAATCCGATCCGCAGCCAAAGCATGTCAGATATATCATTCCATCAACACCCGGATTTTGATCGAGCAGGAGGGCGGTGCCTACCATCGTCCGTCCCACAGTCCAAAAGACCCTTTTCGGCAGCCTGGCGGCTGCCTCTTCAATTAGTTGGGGATCGAGCATCTCACTGGTAACGGCAGCAGCCCCCATTTCCCGCAAACGTTCGAACAACCCCAGACTGATTAAGCGGTCATTCAGCGCATAGCAGTGGCCCAGAACACCAATGGTCAGATCACCGGTACCCCGTTTTGCTGCCGGTTTGCCCTCCCATACACCTATCCCCTCCCCCAGAGTATGGCCCTGGCGGCATATGGCTTCCAGTTCGCATGTTGCACGGGTGGAATCATTCCAGGCCTTCCTAACCCGTCCCGATTTCAGCCCCATCTTTTTTGACCAGCGATCCAGCTCTCGATACAGGTCCCCTTCATTACGACTCACATCGATGCACAGGTCGATTAGGGGCGGTAATCCCTGGATTTGGGCCCGCAGCATATCGGGGATTCCCATAAACTTGGGGCAGATATAGCTTCGCCGCTCAATGCTCACCAGGCGGGGCATGAAAATGTAATCAACTTCCCTGCCCGCCAGTTCCAGAATATGACCATAGAGCACCTTTACCGGGAAACAGGCCTCGCTCACCGCCATCATTACCCCGGCCTCGACCATCTTCTTGTTGGTGGGAGGGGAGGTTGCCACCTCCCAGTCCAGATAATTAAAAAACGTTTTCCACTGCGGATAGAGGTGATAAAAGAATAATCCTCTGGGAATTCCAACTCTCATGTTTCCACCTGTTCTTTTACCCGAAGGGTCGGGCTATACCAGTCAATCGCCTGTCAACTCTTGCAAGCACCTGGTCGTTATCATCGCTCCATGTGCCGGGTCATCTCTACCTTTCATCTTTCCCAGATCCCCTACTCCGATTACCTTTACTTCGGGGAAGCGGGCCAGGATTTCAGAGGTATCCCCTTCCAGAAAGCGGTGGCCGGGCGGCTCCTTTTCTCCATATTTATCTACCGGCTGGCGGGTAACGCGTCCATGGCGATCCACTGACTCAGTTACCTCAATTCCCCGGGCACGGTCGGTATTGGAAGCCACGGCAATAACCCCAAGTACATCCAGACTCTCGGCGAGCAGCAGTTGTTCTAATGCCCTCTCCCCCTTGCCCTCTCCTACCACTCCCCGGTCATCCAGCAACACCACTACCGGGTCATATGGAGCCTGCTTGATCTCCCAGAGCAACCTCTCACCCGTTAAAGGGGTTGGATTTCCTGCCGAACTGAGCAAAGGGTAAAGACCTAAATTCTTGCAGGCCTGGATAATGGCCTCCTGTGCATTTTCATCGCCATCAGTAACCAGAATCACTCGTTTTTTCAAGCTTTCACCCTTTCCAGGTTCAGGTGCAGCAGAATACTTGCCATCCGGGTGGGAAAATGGAGACCACGATATGTATCTCATCTACCCGACATTGCCGGGCCCAACAATTGCCATAGAACCGTTGTTCTGTACCTGGATGCCGGCCCGGTAATCTTTGAGCCGCCAATTACCCGGTTTCGATGGCAACCGCATGAGCTATTCCGGGAATGGAACCGCCCTGCTCCACCATCATGGCCCCGGTGCCGACCAGGAGAAAGCGTCTCATCTTTCCTGCTGTCAAGTTATTAAGGTAAGGCCCGCATGCCATCGCCGCCAGACTCCCACATCCTCTACCGCCCGCCAGTATGTTTTGTTCTTTATCATAGATTTCGATCCCGCAGTCAGTATACTTCTCCCCGAGGTAATAACCGGCGACCAGGCATAACTCCTCCATCAAAGCAGAGCCCAGTTTCCCCAGATCCCCGGTAACAATCAGGTCATAGTAGTCCGGCCCCCGGCCCAGGTCCTTAAAATGAGTTATTAATGTGTCGGCAGCGGCTGACGCTACGGCTGCTCCCAGGTCGCTGACTCCCGGACGCTCCCCTTCCACCACCCTGCCAATGGTAGCAACTGTAATTCGGGGCTGGTCCCGTAACCGCTGCAGTATCACCGCCCCGGCACCGGTTACCGGCCACTGGGCTGATGCCAGCTTGCCCCCACCCAGTTCGATGGGCAGGCGCAACTGACGTTCAGCGGTGTGATAATGGCTTACTGCACCTACCGCAACGCAGTCGTAAAATGACCCATCGATGAGCATTCCCGCCAGTATCATGCCCTCCACCAGAGTGGTGCAGGCTCCGTAGATGCCAAGAAAAGGTCGCGAAAGTTCGCGCCCCGCATAATTGGATGCTTGGGATTGGTTCAGGAAATCTCCGGCTAATACAACTTCAATCTCCCTTTCCTGCAGACCCTGCTTGTGGGCGGCTAACCGCAGGGCTTCTTTTAGCATCTTGCCCTCAGCCTCTTCGTAGGACCTGGTGCCGAAAAGGTAGTCTTCCATCACCCAGTCAAACTGACTGCCGAATGGACCCTTCCCTTCCATCGGGCCGACAATTGAAGCCCAGGATGCAATCTGTGGGGGATTGTTATAGGCTATACTCTGCAAGCCAATCTTCTTGCCGGCCATATGGATTCAGCCTTTCCATCAATTGGTCGCTGATACAGCGGGACGGTTTTGAACCGTCCCGCTGCGGCAAGACAGTTAAAAACCGTCCCCGGATTATGCCAATTCAAGGTTACCTGCTTTCCCGAGTTCCGGCACATTTCCTTTAGGTATTATGTACGTTTTTAGTGAAGTTATCCTCCGATGACCCCGGAGCGGAAAGGACGCTACTCCCCGTAACCGCCGCCAGAGGCTGATTTAGCGCCGTGCCGGCTGATATACCTCCTTCATCCAATCAACGGTCCTTGCTATTCCCTCACGTAGGCTGACTCTGGGGTTAAGGCCGAGCAATCTCACAGCTTTGCTGTTATCAGGAATCTTGTCCCGAACCGTGAACCTTTCCTCGGGAACGTAGTTTACCAGGCGGTCGTCTTTGCCCAGGTACTCGAGAACCAGGTCGGAGGCCGTTTTCATGTCATGAACCTCCTGCCCCGCCAGGTTGTAAACCTCACCCCTTCGAAAGTTCTCAACAATATTTGCCAGACACTCGGCACAGTCTTCGATATACAGGGAGGTTCGCCGGTGGCCGAGGTAGACGGTGTAAGGCAGGTCATGCAAGGCTTTATAGGCGAATATGCTGATCGCACTCCGGTAAGGTGTGTAGTATTCACCCGGACCGTAGGTATTAAACAGCCTGACTCTGACGGTCGGGCTGCCGCACATCAGCTCGGCATTCATGATCTGCAGTTCGTTAACCCACTTGGATAGGGCGTAATCGTTCAGCTGCCGGATCTCCTCACTGTCCATTACCTCTTCTCTCATCAGCCCCCGGTAATCGCCATATACTTCGGAACTGCTGGCAAAAACCATGTTGAATCCGAATTTTTCCTGCAGACGCAGCATGTTTTTGGTGCCTATGCAGTTGGTCACCCACAGGTCTTCATAGTAATCCTCACCGTTCCACCTGCCGAACTCAGCCGCCAGGTGGTAAACCAAATCGTACTCCTGCTTTTCAAAAACCTGAAGGAGCTGCCTGTATTTAGCGACATCACAGCGCATATACCTTTCCTCATGGCTGTGCTTCAGGTCACACACCCATACCTCATGTCCCCGTCTCTTCAGACACCTAACCAGCGCAGTACCAACAACACCCTTGCCCCCGGTAACCAGGATCTTCAAATCAGCACCCCCAACTTTAGTCCTCTCTATCCCCGCCGGTTGGATTATACCGCTTCCCAGGCAGCCCTTGCTGACCCTGCGTCGGCCCTAAACCAGAAAGACGCCCCGTGTCCGGTAATATGAGGCATATCCTCCCAAAGTGGTGCCAGGAATCTCGATAGCTCGGGATCACGGCTGATGAAGTGATTTGGCTGCAGCACCTCGATTGCCTCTCCCCCGGCCAGCAGATAGGCGGCCAGAAGGTACTGTTCCGAGTAATAGCGGCCAATCCATTCCGGCGGGTAATCGTCGGGGAGGAATATGTCATGGAAATGGACCAACACCCCCGGCCGGAGGTTGGGCAAAACATCGAGAAAAACCACAGTGGCATCAGAATTCATTAAGACCCGGTGGGAGGAATCAACAAAAATTATGTCACCAGGTTGGAGCTCGGAAAAGATACTCAGATCGATGTTTTCGACTCGTTTCCTGAGTAGACGGTCACACAGGCTGTCAATCTCACCCCGCGGGTTAGGATCAATGGAGGTTATCCTGGTCCGCAACTGCAGGCGGTTTATCGTCCAGCGGGCAAAACGGGTTGACTCCCCGGATCCTATTTCCACATACCTCCTGGGGTTGTTCCGAGCCAGAAAACTACAAAGAGTTATGGCATCAAAGCCGGAAATCCACGGGTTGTGCCACCGGGGAATGGAAGCCGGTTCCTCCACTGCCGCGGGAATTTCTCGGAACAAAGCTCTCAGACCCCAAATATATTCAAGGTTTTTTATATAGGTTGGTCGGTTGCGGTTGAGCAGGTGATTTAACCGGGAATGAGGGGGTTTGCCGTATCCATACCGGGGCTCGGGGCGCAGCGGGTAATCTATCAGCACGGTGTCACCCAGCACCTCCGGCCCCGCAAATCTTTCCTTCGAGGGTACAATGACCAGGTACACCTCGGGACTGAAAGCTACTATCCGGCTGTTATCTTCGTCACCCCGGAGCATAAACCCGTAATTCGAATAGTGGCCGTCGATCCAGTCCCTGACCAGGGTAGTTACGTCCAGAGTCATCATTCCCATCCACCCTGCAGGTATGGTGAAAGTTATATCAGGGTTCTCCGCCGTGACCGGCTGGTTATTCCAGGTTACACCTGCCTGATCCCAGTCCTCATGACAGCACCAAATGTCGGCACTGATACTCCCCGACGGAATGTCATTGCGCGTAACCGTCAGCTGCAGGTAAGCGCTGCCCACCGCAGCACCGGCTGGTAGAAGCTCCGACAGGTGCCGGAGATCAAACCTGACCAGCGAGCGGTATCTATCGCCCACTCCTTGAAACCGACTTATATAGAGATTACGATCCACGGCCATGGGGTTACGGTCGCCGTAAAACTCGGATATGTGGGTTGCCCCGCTGGCCGGAATATTTATCGGCATGGGAATAGCCCCCCGTTTATCAGAATTTTGGCTGCGCAGTATGAGGTATAATCTTACCCCATCCTCTGCCGATATTGCGCACAATCTGCCCCTTGCGGCAGAGATAAAGATTCTGGTTATACAGGTATTCCGGTGACTGCTCCAAGCCGAGATCATGCCTTACATGGTACAGGTGGATGGTCTTGGCCTGGGTCAGACAGAGACGGCAGCCGTTGGCCAGCAGCCGCTCCACAAAATCATTATCGTCATAGGCAAATCCGGTAAAATCCTCGTCGTATCCACCAATGGCGAAAAATTCATCACGGTGAACGGCCATCAGGAAGGGAAGACTGGTGTTTAATCGGGGATACCGGTAGTGATAGGCCTGGTAGTCGAATCTCCCGTGTTTTTCATTAAGGTAGTCAAGAAACGAACCGTCATCATCCATACCGATAGCGGTAGCCATGAGCCGCGGATCGCAGCCCAGAGGAGCCGTGAGCAGTCCGATGGTATTATTGATATGAAACATCTCCGCACATGAGATGATCAGGATGTCCCCCGATGCAATGCGGGCCCCGATATTGACAGCAAAACCCGGAACCCGGTAAAGAAGCTCTCCCCTCTGGTTTCTCTGTCCCGTGAAAACGTATTTAAGGTTTAATACATCCTGGTATTCACGGCAGAGGGCCTCCGTTTCATCCGGGATGCCGTCATTCAAAACAATAGTCTCGAAGTCAAACCCGATTTCCTGCCTGGCCAAAGAAAACAGATTCCATCTCAGAAGGTGCGGTCTCATAAAAGAGGTTATAAGAATTGATGCCCGGAGCAATCACTTCTCTCTCCTTTTCTAACAATAGAGGCCTTCTCTTTTCTCATCTTATGTGACGCTTATTATGGTGGTGAAAACTAATGGCTTCCAGTCCCTTTGAACGGTAACCGTCCTCACCGCTTTACCATATACTAGGTTAATAACCCCGAGAGGGACCTTTGGGGAGAGGAGCAAAACTTGGTCAAAACCGGTGGCCGGCAGAAAAACCCTATATGTTATCCGGGATTACCCGGCGGACAACCGGATGGCGCCACGGTAGTTTACCAGCGGCCATATCCGCCAGGGGTATCCATTATGACGTGCACCAATCGCCCCTCCCGTATGGAGAATGTAATCCGGAGCTATCTGCGCCAACGCTACCAGCCCAAAGAACTAATCATTATCCTCAACAACAACAGTATGAGCAGGAAAGAATGGCAATGGCGGGTTAAAGGATATAGCGGAATTAAGGTGTTTCAGCTTGATGAAAAGGTCTCTTTAGGTGAGTGCTACAATTCCGCGGTGGAACACGCCAGTTTTGATTATGTGGCCAAGTTTGATGATGACGACTATTATGCCCCCAATTTCCTCGGCGGAGAAATGGCAGCCTTCGACTACACTTACGCCGATATCGTGGGTAAATCAGCCCGGTTCATTTACTTCCAGGACATTTCTACCCTGGCCTACCATGAGGCCTATCCCCAGTTCTCATATGTCTCATATGTTATCGGCGCCACCATGATCGTGAGAAAAGAGGTTTTTCGGCACATAAAATTCCGTGATATTACTTACGGCGAGGACAGTGAGTTTCAAAAGGACTGCCTGGCCGCAGGCCGGAAGATCTTCTCGGTCGACAGGTACAATTACGTGACCATCCGCCATCATTCATCAGAACCCCATACCAACCCCCTGGAAGACTACGCATACCTGAGCTACTGTATCAGATGCTGGAAAACCCGGGACTTTATAACCCCCATCACCCGGTAGACTGCATAAGCAGATCCTGGAATAAAACTCGTAGAATCGAATAATCTGCAACTGTGGTCGGTCATACACACCAGCAGTAATAGACCGGCCTCCCGCGCAATTATCCAATTTCTTTATGCAGCCCGCGCAATGCCTGAGAGCCGTCCCGAACCATCATGGGATCAATATGGTATTATCTTCCATTTTTGCTGAATAGGATAGGTTAAGAAGGAGGTGATATCGTGCCTGAAACAACATTTTCTCCAGTCCAGGACGTATATATTGCATCGGCTTATCCGGACAGAAATTTCTTTAACCGGACCCAAGGGGATGTCCTGTTTGTTGGCAGTTTCACAAACGAGAATGACATCTATCGGAGCTTACTGCAGTTTGACTTATTCACGCCTTATCATGGGATTCCGCCGAACAGCTCCATTGAAAATGCGACTCTGCAGCTAGCCATGTACCGCAATGACAATCCCGGTGTTGCCGATTTACGCGTCACGGATGTACTTGAGCCCTGGAATCAAAGTACTGTTACCTTCAACAACCAGCCGGCAGTATCCGATATTGGGTCGCAGGGGGTTCCTGGTCCTGCACCCTCCACAGTATCTTCTATTGTAACTAGCATAGTAATCAATTGGTATAACGGTTCCAGACCCAATAATGGTTTCGCACTGCGGGGTCTGGAAAACGCCAATAACAATATCCTTGGTTTTAGGAGCACCCGTTTTCCGGACAGTCGGCTGTGGCCCTCATTAACCGTGCGTTGGTACCGTGGAACCACGACGTTCTATCCATTCGAAATCCTTACTGGGGCTCCCAGACAGTCATCATTCATTAACATGGTCGGGCAAGAACAGATCACATTTCTGGTTCGGAACGAGACAGATGGAAACCTGGTAGGCGCGGTTGAGGTTGTGCAACCGGTGGGAGTAAGGGTTATTGATTCTAGTACAGCGTTCACCATCCCCCCTCAGATGGAGCGGGTGATTAATTATTCGGCCGCGGTAAGGGCAGCAAGCCTTAATTTCACCTCTGCCGGAGAACAGGGAGCCTATCTGGTCAGTGCCGCAACTCATGATGAGTGAGTATTAATCGGAAGGCCCGCAGTAAAATCCCCTGGATACAGTTGTATGGTCGTTAGCAATGAAAGTATGCGATCTGGTGAAATTATCTTGCAAAGCGAACTTGTTTATACCGGGCACAGCTCACCGGGATCTTCTGCAGTCCCGGTGAAATAATCTGGTATAGCAAACCCGGGCTAAAATGCCCGGGATGGTTTTCTTCATGATATCTTACCTATGTTGTGAACACTCGGTTCTTACGGCTCAACAATTATTTCGCCGGGAAAATACAAAAACTCAAACCAACCAGCGACTATCCGATCTCAGAGAGAAATCCCCGCAATCGCTTGAGAGCCGCTCTTTCAATGCGGGAGACCTGGACCTGGGAGATCCCCAAATCATTGGCAATGGCCACCTGGGTTTCATCTTTGAAGAAACGCCGCAGGATGACCTCCCGTTCGCGGTAATCCAGTTTTTCCAGGGCTTCCCTCAGTGCCACCTGTTCCAGGAAGTCTTCCTTTTCAAAATCACCACCTAGGGTATCAATCAGTTTGAGCTTATCCCGGTCCTGATTGGAGAGGAAGTCGTAGATTGAAGCCGGCGACTGGCAGGCTTCCATAGCCAGTACGATCTCCTCCTTATCTATCCCCAGAACTTCTGAGATTTCGCCAATGGTCGGTTCCCGCCCCGTTTCAGCGCTTATCTTCTCCACCGCCCACTTGACCCGGTAATATATCTCTTTCAAGCCCCGCTGCACTTTGAGGATGCCGTCATCACGCAGGAACCTTCTAATTTCACCAATGATCATCGGTACCGCATAGGTGGAAAACTTGACCTCATAGTTGGGGTCAAACCTCTCTATAGCTTTGACCAGCCCTATACTGCCTACCTGAAACAGATCTTCGTACTCATTTCTGGTACCCTTAAATCTCTCCATTACTAGATAAATCAGACCGACGTTTGCCTGGTACAGTTTTTCCTTGGCTTCCTGGTCACCGGCTTGGGCGGCCCTGATCAGGCGGAGTGTCTCCTCATGGTTCAGCACCGGCTGTTTGTGAGGAGTGTCGGCCATTACCTGTCCTCCCTACTCCCCGAGTTCATCCCTGCCGGGAAGCAAGGATTTAACCATCCGCACTCTGGTTCCTACCCCTACTTCAGAGGTGACCTCCAGCTCCTCCATGAACGACTTCATAAAAACGAACCCCAGACCCATCCTCTCTGACTCCGATGAGTAGGCCGGTTGCATTGCCTGCTCCACATCGGCTATACCGCAGCCCCTGTCTTCCACGACGATGTCGATGGTCTTTTCTTCCCGCAGCTTGATTTCCAGTACCACTACCCCGTCCCGGCCTCTGCCGTATCCGTGTATGATACTGTTGGATACCGCTTCCGAGACTACCAGTTTCAGTTCCTCGATCTGTTCCAGGGTGCAGTCCAGCTGAGACGCAAAAGCAGCGGCGCAGGCGCGGGCAAAAGATATGTTCTCGGAGATGCTGGGGAACTCAAATCTCACCCAGTTCTTAACTCCTGTCGCCAATACAACCCCCCCTTATCTTTGAATGACCTCGTGTTCGTTGGCATAAACGGGTATCAGTTTCGTGATCCCCGAGACCTCCAGCAGTCGGGAAACGGAAGATCGGGCCCCCACTATGTACAACATGCCCCCTTGCCCCTTAATCTTTTTGTACCTCCCCAGGATAAACCCCAGCCCTGAACTGTCGATGAACGAAACCCCGCTCAAGTCCAGGATTACCGCTTTGTATCCCTTATTCTTTAATCTCCCATCAATTATCTCACGCAGTTCATCTGCCGTCGCCAGGTCAATCTCACCTCTTATCCTGGCCATCAGCGTATCACGGATTGCTTCGATCTCAACATGCAAAAGCCTTCCCTCCTTCGCTTTTAAGATTTATTCTACAGAGGCAAGGCTTTGTCCTCCCATATTTTGGTATTTATAGCAGAAATATTTTCTTCCAGGCCTTTTTTATGGTATTCAAGGGTGAGGCCAGAGGAACGTCCTTGGCGGCCACCAGCGGTACCCTCTTGACCAGTTTGCCGTCGATGAACACCTGAGCCTCTCCCAAAACCTCGTCCTTTCTCACCGGGGCGTTTACATAAGATTTGATATTCGGCTTCCAGGTCACCTGTTTTTCCTGACCTTTTTCGCAGGTAGCACCGATGCTTCTCTGAGCCACCACCTCCACCGCCTCGCTGGTTCCTTTGCCCACCCGGGTCAGACCGCACACCGCACCCTGGTCGACAAAACCCTTATAGACATAACGAGCAAACCCGTAGTTGTAGATGGCCATCGAATCCCTGAAGTTGCCTCTTGCCTCCGGACAACCCATTACTGCGGCTACCAGGCGCAGGTTATTTCGTTTCACGGTAGATACCAGGCAATACTTGGCCTCGTTGTGCCAGCCGGTTTTGAACCCGTCGGCTCCCTCATACCACCAGAGGAGTTTGTTGGTGTTGTACAGCTTGAACTCCCCGCCGCGCAGGTCATACTCCTTAATGGCAGTCAATTCCAGGAGTTCTGGGAAGTTCAAGGCATATCGACCCAGGATGGCCATGTCCCGAGCGCTGCTGTAGTGGTTGGGATCGTGGAGTCCATAGGAGTTTACATAGTGAGTATTCTTCATGCCCAGCTCCGCAGCCTTTTTGTTCATCTTCTCCACAAAGGCTTCATGGCTGCCCTCCAGATGTTCAGCAACTGCTACACAGGCATCATTGGCGGAGCCTACGGCGATAGCCACCATCATATCGCGGTAGCTCATCTTCTCCCCCGGTTCCAGGTAAATCTGGGACCCCCCAAGGCGCCAGGCGTTTTCACTGGCTACCACCGTCTCATCATAGTTGACCCGGTCTGCTTTTAGGGCTTCCACCCCCAGCACCAAGGTCATAAGCTTGGTCATACTGGCTGGGGCCAGTCGTTTATCAGGGTTCTTCTGATACAGCACCTTGCCGGACTCAGCATCGACCAGGATCACGGATTCGGCTGTGATATCCAGGGCCTCAGCCGCCCCGACTGCGGGCCCGCACAGTACTGCGATCACAACTGTAACCAGCAACAAGGAAAGCCATTTTCTAAAGGACATGAGAAAATCCTCCTTTGTCTTTTAGAGTATATCTATTGGCTTTCCCCGTTCATTATACCGTCGATTGTTGGCCGGTGATCGTGCTAGTCGGCGATTGTGCCCAGGACTATTGGTGTTGGCCGGGGCGGCTCCTCTCCCCAGGTATATACCTGCGGCCAGGCCTTCCGGGCCTCCTCCAGCCGCTGCCGGTCATTGGCATAAACCACCGCCAGGGTGTCGTTAACCTCCACCAGGTCGCCGGTTTTACGCCGCAGCTTAACTCCCACGGCATGGTCAATCGGTTCTCCGGCCCTTTCCCTCCCGGCACCCAAACGCATTACAATCCTTCCGATCTCATCTGTACGCAGTCTCTGGATGTAACCGGCCCGATCGGCCCGGATCTCCACCTGCAGCCGAGCCGGATCAATCTCAGCTATCCTCTCCAGGTCTTCGGCCTGCCCGCCCTGGTAGGCCACCATCTCGCACAGCTTTTGGTAACCCTTTCCATCGGCCAGGATTCCTTCTACTTTAGCACGGGCCTCCTCAACGCTCGGAGCCGCACCTCCCAGGTAAACCATGTAGGAAGCCAGAATACTGCATAGTTCCGCGAGATCCTCCGGACCCCGGCCCCGTAAGGTATCTACTGCCTCCTGGATCTCCAGGGCGTTTCCTATTGCCCAACCCAGCGGCCGGTTCATGTCGCTGAGGATGGCCGCTACCCGGCGCCCGGCCTGCCGCCCGATGGCCACCATGCTCTCTGCCAACTGAGCGGCAGAGTCAAGATCTTTCATGAAGGCTCCCTGGCCCACTTTAATATCGAGTACGATGCCATCGGCTCCCGAGGCAATTTTTTTGCTCATAACGCTGCTGGCGATCAGCGGTATGCTGTCCACGGTTGCGGTAACATCCCGGATGGCATATAGTATTTTGTCAGCCGGTACCAGATTGCCGGTCTGTGATACAACGGCCGCCTTGATGCGGTTGACCTGATCTATAAACTCCTGTTGGCTGAGCTCCGTCCTAAATCCGGGAATTGACTCAAATTTGTCGATGGTGCCGCCGGTGAAGCCCAGACCCCGGCCGGACATCTTGGCTACCGGCACCCCCGCGGCTGCACACAGCGAAACCACCACCGGGGTGGTTTTATCTCCAACTCCCCCGGTGCTGTGTTTGTCAACCTTTATGCCCTCAATGGCGGACAGATCCATGACCTCGCCGGAATAGGCCATAGCCAAGGCCAAATCACTGGTCTCCCGGGGAGTCATTCCCTGAAAGTACACCGCCATCGCCCAGGCCGCAGCCTGGTAATCGGCTACCCTGCCATTGACCAGGCCGTGGATAAAGTAGTTTATTTCGTCCCTGGTTAGTTCCCGGCCATCGCGTTTGGCCCGGATAATATCCTCGGCATTCACATTCTCACCTTCTCCTGGCGTCAAGTTCCATTCTCTCCGGTTCTTTCCCCGAAATAGCTGTCGGTTGATGGTAACGGCTCTAACGGTAAACGGTTATGGTCCGCCGGTCGCTTTAATCCGCTTCTAAGGATAGCAAACGGCAACGCCCGGTCAGCCGAAGAGGAGGCCGGCAAAACTCTGCCCCGGCATGCCTTCTCCCTCTACCCCCAGTAGCTCGAGCACGGTTTTTCCGAGGTCGGCAAAGCTCTCCCGTACTCCCAGATTGGTTCCGCCCCGAACTCTTTTCCCCACAACCAGAAGCGGGACATATTCCCGGGAGTGGTCCGTGCTGCAGGTAGTCGGGTCACAACCGTGGTCGGCGGTCAAGACCAGGATATCATCATCCCGCAACCGATTGGTCATTTCCGGTATGGCCCGATCAAACTCCTGTAGGGCCAAGGAATAGCCCTCCGGGTCGTTGCGGTGGCCGTACTTCGTGTCAAAGTCCACCAGGTTGGCCAGCACCAGGCCCCGCACCTGGGAATCGATAACATCGATGATGTGCCTTATACCTGCAGCGTTATTCTTGCTCGGGATGTGACGGGTGATCCCGCGTCCGGCGAAAATATCCTTTATCTTGCCGATCCCGGTAGTCTCATGGCCGTGCTTCACCAGGAGATCCAGGGCGGTGATTCCGGGCGGTTCCAGGGAATAGTCCTTCCGGTTCTCAGTGCGCACAAACCTGCCCGGTTCCCCCAGAAATGGACGAGCAATTACCCGGGCCACCCCGTGGGGGCCGGTAAGCATCTCCCGGGCTACCCGGCATATCCGGTAGAGCTCCTCCAGAGGTATTACTTCTTCATGGGCAGCAATCTGAAAAACGCTGTCGGCAGAGGTGTAAACGATAGGGCGTCCGGTGCTAACATGCTCCGCGCCCAGTTCATCAATTATCTCTGTTCCTGAAGCCACCTTGTTTCCCAGAACACGCCGGCCAATCGCCTGTTCAAATCTCTCGATCAAATCGGGTGGAAAGCCCCGGGGATAAACTGGAAACGGCTGCTCGGTTACCAGCCCCATCAATTCCCAGTGACCGGTAGTGGTATCCTTGCCGCAGGACATCTCGGCCATCTTGCCCCATGCGGCCTGACAATAAGGTACCGGTTTTATCCCCTTTATAGGGGTTATGTTTCCCAATCCCAGGCTTTCAAAATGGGGAAGGTCTAACCCGCCCACAGCCCGGGCGATATTGCCCAGGGTATTGCTCTCTTCATCGCCGTACTCGGCGGCATCCGGCAACTCCCCTACTCCCATACTGTCCAGGATTACTATTATAACGCGGTCAATAATTCTGCATCTCCTCCTGTATCAAGCCCGGGGGTGACTTTTCTGATAAACCTCTCTTAAATGTTGTCTGGTCAAGTGCGTATAGATCTGGGTGGTGCTTATGTCGGCATGTCCCAGCATCTCCTGTACTGAACGGAGATCAGCACCGTTTTCCAAAAGGTGAGTGGCAAATGAATGCCGCAAGGTATGGGGTGTTACCTCTTTGGTTATCCCAGCCCGAGCCACGTGTTTGTTAAGCAGCTTCCAGAAACCCTGGCGGGTCATTTTCCTACCTTTAGCATTTACAAAAAGAGTGCGATTAAAGGCACCCTTGATAAGTTTTTGCCGGGAACGTCCCATGTAGCGCTCCACCCAAAAGCTGGCAATCTTGCCCACCGGCACAATCCGTTCCTTGCGCCCTTTCCCCAGGCAGCGGACATACCCCGCGGTAAGGTTGATATCATCCACTTCCAGGGACAACAGTTCCGACACCCGGAGTCCGGTGGCATACATCAACTCAAACATGGCGCGGTCCCGCAGGCCGGTCGGAGAAACCACGTTGGGACTGGCCATCAGGCGGTCAACCTCCTCCACCGTCAATACCTCCGGCAGTTTGCGCCGGATCTTGGGACTTTCGAGGTTGTCCGCCGGGTTGATGGTAATATGTCCTTCGAGCACCAGAAAGCGAAAAAAGGACTTTATACTTGATAGGTGGCGAGCGGAACTTGAAAATGCCGCCCCTTCATCAAGCAGATGGCTGATAAAAGCCAAAATGTCAGACCTCTTAACATCACCCGGGGTTTCTATCTTCCTCAACTGCAGGTAGGCCAGAAATTTCGAAAGATCGCGGCCATAAGCCTCCAGGGTATTATCGGAAAGGCCTTTCTCAAATTTGAGGTACTCCAAGAACTCATTCAGGTGTTCCTTCATGCGATCCTCTCCCCATCCAGCCTTTCCAGAGTAGTTTGACAGTCCCCTGTGATTTCCTGCTTTTTATTCCCTCTCCTCGTAATAGAAATCCTGCAGTTTGATAACGTACTGGTCGACTACCTGATCAAACCAGGTTTTCTGCATGGGTTCGGTGCGCATCGGTCCTACCTCCTGGCTTTTCTCCTGCAACCAGGTGGAAACCGCCGGGGCGTAATTATTGTACAGGGCAATTGCTCCCGGGATTAACACACCCAGGGCCAGCAGAAACACCAGGACCTTGCCTAAAGTCTTGAGCTTTTTCCCCAGGTTGCTGACGACAATATACATACAGCCTCCTCCTTAACCGATTATTAACGATAAGAGCCAGGGAGACAGGTACGATTCAACCAGTGCCCCCGCGAGCAGAACAATGGTGATGCCGATCATAACCAGGGTATACAGCACGAAATTCTGCCACAGTTCGGCCCAGGAATAAAAACGTCCCCGCACGAGGAACAGAGAGAAATTCACACATACCACCGCTCCGGTCAACAAAAAAGGAACATAGATCAGGTTTTGGGGAATGACCGATGATATACCCATCAAAACACCCAGACTGCCTTTCTCCTCGACGAGAAAACCCAGGGTAAATCCTAATGAAAACGCGCGGGCAAAAATAAGTCCCAGGAGCAGGGGAACCCCAACCACGGTCATTCCTAAAAACCACATCAGGGCTGCGGTCTTGATCTGGCTCCCCGCAGCCGAAAGCAGTGCACCTTTACTGGCAGTTAAAGAGGCCCCATGTTGTATCAGTTGATCAATCAGGTCAATCAGATGATTCCTGGTTTCCGCACCCAGATCTCCTGACTTAAACTCGCCGGCAGCAACCCCCAGGCCGAATATCACAATCATGAGCAGGTACTTGAAGAGGTTGGCCTGGATATGCTGTTTATACATGGTCCTCAAATTCATGCCTTCCTCCTCAAAACCGGATCCCCACGACCTGTTCTTAAGCGGGAGCAGTCGGTAAAGGTAAAACCCGTTCTCACCGGAGGATATTTACTTCCGGCCTACCAATTCCCCGGACTAGCCTCTGATGCATTCTTATTTTTTCAATGCCGACTTTATGCCCAAAAAGCACCAGGAGGAAGGAAAAGCTGATACCAAGTTTGGTTTTGGTTCCGGGCGGACCTATTTCATCCCGGACGGCGAAATACCGGCACCTAGGCCTGAGGCGGCTTGGCGGCTGTACCGTCCCCGGAAAACGGGTTGTGGGAATACAGGCGGGAGAAATGAGGTGAGGTGCCAGGCAGCAAATATGATAAGACTGCATAACAACATGCTGCAAATCCAGTTTGCCGGGGGAACAAGCAGCACCGGGGGCGGTTCTTTGGTCTCACTCAGCCTGATAGTCTCCTAGCGGGTGTCCCGGGTGCTGCCGGCCGAGTTCGTCAGGTCTTCGCATACCATATCTCTGGTACCGGCCAGTTCCTTAATAAGCTCCAGTATGTAACGAGCAGCCAGGATGTCTTCCTGGGAATTGCGGCTGGCAGCAACCACGGCAATTCCAGGCGCGTGTTCCATCAGGGTGAGTGCGCGCAGGGCGGCAGTAGTAGCCGGTGCGGTTCCCTTTTGCCGGAGAGTCCGGGCAATGGTTCCGGTAATGACCTGATCGGTGACCTGGTAGGCGGCGTCAAAGGCGACTCCCCCGGTATCGGTCACTGCCACCACTACCCGGTTCTCAAAATGGGTGAGCAGAGGGGTCTCAGCTCCCAGGTTGGGCACTACGGCTTCGATGATAACCCCTTCGCTATTTAGCCCTTCCATTAATTTTTGACACCGCTGGAGCCGCTCCTCATCCCCACCGGTCCGGGGTTCTGATACCACAATTACCCCTACCCCTTCAGTCAGGGCTGTACGGGCGGCAATCCTCCCGATTCGTTCCGGATCCACTTTCACCGGTGCGCGGGTAAAATCAGGACTGGCACCGAAGACTTTTACGGCCCCGGCATCGAGGGCACTCTCCAGAGTGGTTGACATATCAATAACATCCACTATCATTACCGCCAAACCCTGCTGAGCTGCGGATACCGCCCCGCTGGCATCAGTGGTCATTACTACTTTTTTTAACTTGTCCGTAATAACCACCTCCCCCGGGAATTATCTCCAGCTCATTATTACGCATTTTCTCGATATAGTGTACTACAGAAGGTTTGATAATGCGCTTCATCAGTTCAAGATCCGCGTGTTCCATGATCTGTATCTCACTCCCGAATGCCCGGCGCAACCGGGCAAATGTTTTGGGCCCCAATCCGGGAATATAATGGAGCGGCACCCGGTAGTAATAGGGAGGCCTCCCTATAGGGTGATGCGGTGTCTCATAATCCCTGATAGCGAGAATCCGGTCCCATACCCCGGGGATCATTTTCTGCTCGCAGGTGTCGCAGGTGAAGGTTGCCTGATCGGTTTTGGCAATTACCCGGCATTGGGGACAGTAACTACGGTGATACTTGCCCAGGAGGGGATGCATCCCATAGTTCGCCATGATCCGGCGCCCGTTCTGACCGGTCAGTGCCATTCTGAACTCCGCAAAGCCCGGGCTGCCCATCCGAATAAGGTTATATTCCCGGGCCAGGTTCGCCGGTGAATGGGCGTCCGAGTTGGACAAAAACGCATATTTGCGGGACTCCCTAATCGTATCCGCCATATCCGAATCCGATGACAGCCCCAGTTCTATAGCCATAACATGATTCACCCGCTGACCCAATCCCTCATATAGACGGTAAACCCAGCAGCCGTAGGCACCGCGGTGGGGAGTAAAGGCATGGGCTATCACGAAGATTCCCCGCAGAACCGCTGCCAGATCGATTAGCTCCACTGCCCGCATGGAAGTTTTCTGGGTGGACAAGACGGGGTTGGTTACTTTTCTCTGCATGACTTTCTGCCAGGTCTTTACCGCCTCCAGGTCCGGGAGATAGACAATAAAATGAACCCCTTCGCGGCTCTCAATCTCCACCCCCAGCAGGAGCATAACCCCCTGCCGGCTTATGAGATCCCCGTTCCGGGTGGGCTGGAGTTCACCCTCTTCGATCAGCTCTTCGATATCCTGCAAAACCAGAGGGCTTCCGCAGTCTACAATACCCACCATCTGCAGGCCCTTCTCCAAGACCCCGTGCTTCAGGATATAGGCCAGGTTCATCTTATCGGAAGCGGTTACCTTGATCTTCCGCCCTTGAGCGCGCCCGATATGAACATGCAAGTCAGCATAATATAACTGCACTTCGATTCTCCCTGCAGTCCATTTAGATAATTCTGCTGTCCAAGTCCATCCCGACTCATTCCCTTTGCCCCAGGTGCAGCAGGGCAATCAGGGTCTTGCCGTCCTTGATCTCACCACGCCTCATCATGGCGCAGGCTTCCGGGTAGGGAAACATTTCCACATCGAGGAACTCATCCTCGTCCGGTTGGTTATCACCCCGGATCAAACCGGTAGCCAGGTAAAGGTGCATTACCTCATCGGTGAAACCGGGAGTAGTGTAATAGCAGTAAAGTTTCTCCCATGTTGCAGCAGTTATCCCTGTTTCCTCCAAGAGCTCGCGGCGGGCGCACTCCAGGGGATCTTCCCCGGGAGAGAGCTTGCCGGCCGGAATCTCCCAGAGCATCTCCCCCACCGGGTAGCGGTACTGCCGGACCATACAGACCCGGTCCTGGTCATCCCGGGCAATTACTGCCACGGCTCCCGGGTGCTCGACACACTCTCGGGCAGCCTCCCTGCCGTTGGGGAGTTCCACCGTATCTACCCTAACCTTGATAATCTTTCCGGCAAAAATTTGGCGACTGCTCTTTTTGACCTCGGCGAAATCCACAATAGCGTCTCCTTTCAGTATATGCGCCCGCTTTCCTCGGCCGTCCTGCCGGAGAAGTCTCTGTATCCCCGGGTATGATCCCGGCAGCGGTGCATAACTTAACCCTCGTTTTGCATATGCTGGGTGAGGGGTGATAAATTGAGCCTTATAATTCTAAATAACCGCCTGGTGTATGTGGGCAAGGTGAGATTACTGATGCGGGAACTGAAAAAACTCCCTCCCCACGTCACCGTATGCGCTTTCATCCGTCAAAATCATAATTAATAACCCGTTAACGGCTCCGAAAACCGAAGGTGCGAGCTGGTGTTTGTTGCATCTTATCATGCTGAACATATCCTGCATCTGCCATCCGCTCACTCACAGGCCGGGGAATATGTGGCTCCTGCCACCTCAATCGCATACCGGGCGACGGCACCCAGGGCCAGGAAGAAATCATGGTCCTCTTGTCGGGTCCGACCCATGGTGGTAGGGTTAAACCCGTAGCGTTCCAGGGCCTTGTCAACCAGGCTGCCGTCCCGATAGATAACCTCGTGTTTGGCCGAGAGGTTGCCGGCCGCCACCTGGGCTTCAATTACCCGTGCCTTCTCCGGCTCCAACAGGGGAAGCGGAACCCGGACTCTAACCTGGCACACCTCCTCCAAAACCGTGAGGGTATGATGACTCAAACCGCGGTGTCTCTCCCGACTGTCGGCAAAGCTGATCCGAGGTACGGCCACCGGCAGCCCTCGCAGGCTGTGTACCGCATTCAGGATCACCCCCTGTTCAATGCCGCTGAACCCCCATTTGCTCCCGGTGCCAACAATGCCCGGACCCATGGCGACAATGATCACATCGGGGGCAAAGACCGCTTTGGCCGCCAGAAGACCGCTGAAGATGTTGACCGCCTCCAGGTCGCCCCCCCAGGCATTCCCGGCAGTAACCGTCCCCTTGAGGAGCCCGGAGCGCTTCAACTGATCAACCGTGCGGCTCCACGGCAGGGGCAGGCTGGCTGCATCTGTCATCAAATAAGCCACCTGCAGTTCATGAGCGGCCAGACAGGCACACAGAGGGGCCAGCATTGAATGCAGGGTCGCCACCAGAACCGGTATCCCCCCCAGATCCCGCACCGACTTAAGCAGCTGGTGATGGGGACTGGCCTCCTCCTCCACACTTAACACCCGGCACTGCCAGGGAGTATACCTCATCTTCATAATGTGACCGGAACCCTGCAGGTGGAGCTCCGGCCGATCCAGGTTAACTATAACAAAGTCATACCCGCCGCTCCCCAGGGCCAGGGTAGTGGCGGTGGTATTCAAAAGCACCCGGTTGCCGATCCCGATAACGCCGGTAACATCCTCGTAGGCCACGGCCCGGCGGGTGGTGCCTTCCACCTTGACCTCTATCTCCACCAGACCCGGCCTCCGCTCCGTAACCTGCAGTACCTCTCCGATTCGAGTCTCCATCATAATCCCACTTTCCCTGCCTCTTCAATAATCTGCAGGATATAGCGGGTACTGTCCACCAGACTCTTCACCGCAATATACTCCTCGGTGGTGTGAACCTTTTTCATGCCGATCCCAAGGTTGGCGCAGCGTATACCCTGACCGTTGAAGATATTGGCATCGCTGCCGCCCCCGGTGCGTGCCAGTACCGGTTCCTTACCCAAAGCCCGGGCGGCTCTTACTGCAATCTGCACCACCGGTTCCTCCGGATCCAGATTGATGGCGGGATAGAGGTGCCTGACTTCCACCTCACACCGTCCTCCCTTTTCCCGGACCTTCTCCTCAAAGACCGCCATCATCTCACCAGTAACAGCATCCAGTTTGGCCGGAGTCAGGCTCCTGACCTCACCTTTGAGCTCCACCCGGTCAGCCACGATATTTCGCGCCCTGCCCCCGCTGATAATACCCAGGTTGCAGGTGGTTTCCTCATCAATCCTCCCGATATTAAGGTGATTAATTGCGTAAGCCACCAGGCAGATAGCATTCAGCCCTTCTTCTGGATTCATTCCCGCATGAGCGGCTCGGCCCAGCACCGTCAAGGAAAACTCATTCTGGGTAGGAGCCCGCACCACGATATGGCCGGTTTCCCCATCGCTGTCCAGAACAAAACCCATCCTGGATCTGACCCGGGTGAAATCCAGGTGCTTCGATCCCATCAACCCCTGCTCCTCACTGACGGTGAAAATGACCTCCAGCGGGGGGTGGGGTATATTCCGCTCGTCAATCACCTGTAACGCTTCCATGATGACCGCGACCCCGGCCTTGTCATCGCCGCCGAGAACGGTGTCTCCAGAAGAGCGGATGATTTCATCCTCCAGCACCGGTTTTACGCCTCTTCCCGGCACCACGGTGTCCATGTGTGCACCCAGGAAGATCGACGGCCCGGACAGCTTTCCCGGTCTCCAGGCAATCAGGTTGCCCGCTTCACCCCCCAGGGCCCTGCCGGCTCCGTCCTCATAGACCTCCATTCCCAGGTTCTGCAGCCGCTCCTTAAGGTAGTCCCGTACAGCCCCTTCCTGCCCTGACTCCGAATCAATCCTGACCAGAGTTAAAAAACTGTCAACCAATCTGTCCCTGTTAACCAGTACTACCGTCACTCCTTCCTAACCGGTCAAACCAACGTAAGAAACGGTTATTATCAATAATTTTACTCAACGAATACCTTTCCGTAAAAATGTGCAGCAGTATTAATACGACTAGGAGCAACAGCCTGGTCGGCAGTTCCAGTCCATAGACCGCCATAACGCCCAGTGTTACCCCCAGAACATTGGAACCGGTATCCCCCATCATTACTCGTGCTTTAACATCGTATGGAAAATAGGCCAAAACCGCACCGGCTATGGGAATAAACAGGATTAAATAGCTGCCGGAATACGCCAGCATGGGGAGAAAAATAAGTACAAAGGCTTTGATACACCGTCCCGGACGCAGATCGAACAGATTCATGCAATTGGTGAAAAGAGCGATAACCAGGACATTTACTAAGAATTCTCCAAGGGTACGGGAATAAAAAAGAGAGACATAAACAGCAATTATGCCTCCTCCCAATGCCTTCAAGGCTCCGGTAGTGAGTTCCCCTTTTTTGAACAGACGGCCGAAATGCCCGCGAAATCCCAGAGAATCCCGCTGCCCCAGCATATCGTCCACAAACCCCAGAAAAGCCATCCCCATTACCGCCAAGAGGTAAAGGTTAAAGCTGTTCCCGGTATAGCCGGTCGACAGCTGGATAAGGATATAGCACAAGAGGACGGTTATGGGAAAGGTTATACCCCCGGCCACCGGTACCAGGTCACGACGATAGTTTTCTCTCAGCGCACCATAGCGGGCCAGCATGGGCAGCACAATATGCATCACTACCGTCTCCAGCAAAATGGCCATGATAAGGACAAAAGCCGCCAGGTATCCAGGGTCCCAGCCCAATCTGCTACCTCCTGTTCTCCGCCAGTATCACCCGGGCCACATCCAGGAACTGCCGCCCGCGGTGGATGAATCCCTTGAGGTTGCGGCCGGTTTCGGCATGGCTCATCTGAACCGGTACCTCGATAATCCTGTAGCCCCGTCGTAGTGCACGGATGGTCATGCCGACTTCAATCCCAAAGCCGGAATGGAAGGGCAGAATATCCTGTAATACCTGAGAAGTCATAGCCCGCTGACCGCTCAGCGGCTCCCGAGCTATCATCCCTTCGCGGGCAATGCCCCAGGCTGCCAGACGTTTCACCATCCCAATACCCCCTTTTTTCTTAGGGGGTGGAAACCTGGCCACACATAGGTCCGCCTCCCCGTTCAAGACCGGCCTCAGAATCCTGGCCGCTTCCCGGGCCGTATCTCCAAGATCCGCATCCAGGAAAATAAATACATCAGCCTCCACTCCCCGTACCCCGCGGTTTATAGCCTCGCCTTTACCCACGTTGGCGGTAAGATTTACAACCTCCACCCCGGATTCTCTGGCGATCTCAGCGGTACGATCGGTTGAGCCGTCGTTTACAACACGAATTACGTTTATTTCCGGGATCTCCTGGATGGCCTTCAGGGTGGACGCGATGCGGTTCTCCTCATTATATGCCGGGACTATCGCCGCCACCCTCATCGAAAATCTCCCCGCAGGTATTCCGCCGGCAGGGCGGGCATAAACTTCCTGGCGCTGTCCTTGATGCCGTAATCTCCGACCTCTCCTTCAATGGCTCTGATCAGCGAAATCTGCCCCGGAGTCAGGTCGATATCGTCAACGGTACTGATCTCAAACTCCTGGTAGGTGGGTATGTAGCTCATGGCAACTCTGGAGGTCTCACAGCCCAGGACGTTCTTATTGTAGTTCTGGAAGCTCCTTATCAACCAGGCATCCACACTCCCCGGGTGATAATACCTCTCGTCCTCTGCGCCCCCCAGAATGATCACCTCGTTCAGATCTCCCCCGTAGTCCCCGTCAAATCTGACCAGGTTATTATCCTCCAGGAAATCGCGAACCTCGGTGTCTCCGCCCTTAACCACAATTCCCGCGGTACTGAGAGCCGCCATTTTTCGGAGCTCATCCGGGGGCGTACTGTGATCCAACTGGTAAAAATCGCAGACCTTAATCAACAGTTCGGAATCGCGAAGCTGGATACCCGGGAGTATCACAGTGGTGGAATCAACCCTCGCACCCGCCAGGGTAAGGCTGTTCAACAATCCGGCGGGGATCTCCTGTCCTCCGGTAACAATGATGGCAATCCGATACCCGTTCAAGCGGTTCTTAATCAGAGGAGGACTCACTGCCTTACTGAATTCCTCGTAATAGCGGGTTAACCTGCCCATAAATTGGTTTTCTTCCGCCATTTCACTCTCCCGTTGTCTCAATTCATCAAACTGGGCCTCCAGCTGAGATATCATCTTCTGCTGCTGCTCTATCATAACATCCCCGCCCACGAGAGTGCTCCCGATTAGAATCCCCACTCCCAGGGCAATAAAGATCGCAACCAGGGAAGCTACGTGATAACGTATATCGAACATTCAATAGCACCCCACTCCAAATCAGCAGTACGGACCATTCTAAGGCTCGGAATGGTTGCAGCCCTCCTCTTTTTTTGTATTGCTTCAAACACCTTGTGACTGCGGTTCGTCCCGGTGTTACATATTAAAAAGCAGTTTGAGCTGCAGAACAATCAATCTGAAAAACGGCCTGGTTGAAGGTGCAGCCCACAGTATAATCACGATCGGAACCAGTGCGGCCACCAACAGCTGAATCAGGTATTTCGCCTTCAGGTTCTTCGGATAAAGCTGGCTTACCCCTTTGGCATCCACCAGAATGGAACCAACCTTGAGCCGCACCAGGAAGGTGCTGGCCATGCCCTTGCGCCCTTTTTCCAGGAAGTCCACCATATTGGAATGGGTCCCGACCGCGACAATCAATGAAGCCCCTTTTTCATAGGCCATGACCATGGCCACATCTTCACTGGTCCCGGGCATCGGCAGAAGCTTGACCGGTATCCCCATGTCACTTAACCGGGAAAGCCCCGGTGCATCACCATTGGAATAGGCATGCACCACGATCTCGGCTCCCGAGCGCAGAGCCTCATCGGAAACGCTGTCCATATCGCCAACAATGATATCCGGAGTGTAGCCGAACTCAATAAGGGCATCGGCCCCCCCGTCAACCCCAATCAGCACGGGTTTCTCATCCCGCAGATAACCCCTTATTGCCCGCAGGTCTTCCTTGTAATTCTTACCCCGGACCACAATAAGTACGTGACGGTTCTCGATTTTGGTTTCAAGTTCCGGCAGCTCAATGTATCCCAGGATGATATCCTTTTCCCGCCGGGCGTAATCCAGGGTGTTTTCGACGAAACTATCCAGCTCCAGTTTCAGGTTTTCCCTGGCTTCCGACAGTTTTTCCCGGACATTATCAAGGGTAAGAACGTTGCCCTGAGCAACCGTCTGGCCGGAAGCCAAAACCACACCATCCTTGATTTCGATCAGTGAGCCCTCTTTAACCTGGTCAAAGATATCATCACCCACATTATCAATAACCGTTATACCCGCCTTCAGGATCTTGTAAACCCCTTTGGTTGAATACCTTCCGGTTATTGAGGGCTGGGCGTTGATGATCGCCTGGGGATGAATCTCAATCAGGCTCTTCGCCGCCACCTCGTCAATGTCCTCATGGTCTATTATGGCGATTTCACCCTTGCGCAGCCGCTGTACCAGGTTCTTGGTCCGCCGGTCCAGCCTGGCTTTGCCCTTGTGGTACATGTTATCACTCCCCAATATACCGGTCAAAAAAAAGCCTGTATATCAGGCTAGAGAGCCATTTCTGTTTTCTTGGGCTGTGATGTCACGAGGCCTCGGATGCAAATAATCGGCGACTCCGAAACAGAATAGCGTTATGATTTTTTCGCCCGAATACCCCGTAGTGATACAGTGTTATCCTTTTCTGAGCTGGATAACCCTGGTTTTCTTATTTTGTATCCATCGTTTCAAAAATATAAACCCATTCTATGCTGTGCGGTACAAATGCGGATTTTTCAGGTCCAAGTCTGTCGATCCAAGTCTGTCGATTATGGTAAATCGGAGGCGTTTGCGCAACTGTGCATAATCCTGCAAATCAATCGTTGAGGCTTATTCAACCTGCATATGTGATTGCCTGCCTAATAGGGTTAACTGACTTTCGTTTCCAGCCTCAGTTTGTCCGCTATTATGGCAATAAATTCTGAATTGGTAGGTTTACCACGATCGCCGTTTATCGTATACCCAAAAAACTTGTTGATTCGTTCCAGGTCACCCCGGTCCCATGCCAACTCGATCGCATGGCGGATGGCCCGTTCAACACGGCTGGGCGTGGTGTCATACTTGTCGGCAATAGCCGGGTAGAGTTCCTTGGTCACGGCGCCCAGGTAATTAATCTCTTCCACTACCAGCATTATAGCATCTCTTAAATACTGGTACCCCTTCACATGGGCGGGAACTCCAATCTCGTGAATGATGCGGGTAACATCCACCTCCAGGTCCCGTTTGGTAACCGGGATTGCCCGCGGAGCTGACTCAACCCTGTCTCTGACCACCTGTCTCACCCGGTCTCCAAGAACCTGGAGATTAAACGGCTTGAGAATATAGTAATCAGCACCCAACTGAACTGCCTTCTGGGTTATATTTTCCTGGCCAAAAGCGGTCAGGATGATAACCTTGGGTCTTGGTTTCATATCGACCATCTTTTCCAAAACCCCGATCCCATCCATATGGGGCATGATCAGATCCAAAACCAGGACATCAGTCTCCTTTTTATTGAGTGCTTCTAAAACCTCCAATCCGTTTGAGCAGACATCCACCAACTCAAAGTCAGGGTTATTGGAAAAGAAATCCCTTAAGATACTACAGAAGTCACGGTTGTCATCGGCAATAAGTACCTTTATCGCACCAGTCATAACAAACCTCCCCATCGTGCTTAGACTTGAAAACTCCTATTAAAGCATTTTCGACGCCCCCCCTTATTTCCCTCTATTTTGTGGTGGTGAAAATGCCCTAATATATTACAGATAATCGTATAAACCTGTAAGATTATGAATTAAAAAGAGCAGTTGATATATACTGGTTTATAAGTGCTGTGGTGCTGTATTTCCATTTTTTGGATTTTGTCGGCCTCTTCAGCATGTCGCCCTATTGGGCAATTTGTCGAGAAAAAACTTGATAGTCATTCATCTCCTCCAAGAGGGTGTCCATTAATATACCATAGCCCTTTTCCGGGTTGTTTAAAAAGACATGGGTGATGGCTCCGACTATGCGTCCATCCTGAATTATAGGACTTCCGCTCATGCCCTGAACAATACCTCCAGCCGCCGATAACAGCCTCTCATCAATCACCCGCAGGACCATGCCCTTACCGTTGCGGCGGTAAGGATACACTTTTTCAATGATTATATCAAAACACTCGATCCTGCGCTCATTAATCACGGTGAGGATTTGGGCTTTGCCTTTTTTTACCTGATGAGCGTAAGCTACCGGCAGGGGGCTGGAATAAAGATTGTTTTCCAGTTTTCCATCCGTGACCCCAAATACACCAAAGTGGGAATTGGATATAATTCGGCCGCTGATATTACCCTCGCGGTCAAAGAGCCCGATTTTCTCTCCCGGTTTTCCCGGCCTGCCGGGTTGAATGGCTCGAATCGAAGCGCTGACAATCCTCCCCTCCCTCATTTTGATCACCTGTCTGGTATCGGTATCCACAATCACATGACCCAGAGCGGCAAAGCGGTATGTTACGGGGTCCCATGCGGTTAAGGTTCCGACTCCGGCTACCCCGTCACGCACGTACAGCCCCACCCGGTACCTTTGCGTTTCCTGGCAATAGCCGGTTTTGACGTCAATGTTCATCTGCTGCTCGTCCCTGTTGATCAGGAGGCTGGACTTTAAGCGTTTCTGCCCCTGCCGGTCAATGGCTTCAGCCAGTTCCAGCTCGGTCTTGACCGGTTGTCCGTTTACCTCAATTATCAGATCGCCGATCTCAACTCCCGCATCGCGGGCCGGGTAGTATTTCTGCCCCTTGGATCCGGTGATGGGGGCAAATCCTACCACCATAATCCCCTGTGATTGCAGCATGATACCGATGGAATGACCTCCGGGCAGGAGCCGGTAAGGAGGCAGCGATTCCACCCGAATTGATTTAAGGGGAATTAAGCCCCAGAGCTTAAGGGTTATCTCAACCTGACCCGGCTTCATGGCTTTCAGGTGGTAGCCTTCCCCTTCGCTTTCAACCACTACCGCCGGTTGGGTAGACTGCAGGGTATCCCCCACAGAGAACCTCAATCTGTTTTTAATTGCATCCGGCAGAGGAAGGCTTACCGTCATCTGCTCCCCCACCACCAGACGAGCCGTACTGGGCAGGCACAGAAAGCGGTTCACCGGCGGGGTTAGGGATGCGCCAAATAATAACAGGGCCAGAATGAATCCGATTATTCTACGAATCTCTTGCCGTGACAAAGCTCAAACTCCTGAAAAGGCCGGTGAATCACCCGGAACTGATTATGAGTCCCAACCTAAAGCCGGCATCAGTGCCGTTCAGGCACGGTAATCACCTGGAAATGGATGATATCACAGGACTTCGAGATGCTTTCGGTTAATTTAACCTCAAGTAACGGGAGATATGTAGTTGATGGGTCTGGTTTTACCTGTTATTACAGGCGTTCATTAACATTTGGCGGGCGTGTTCCCACGCGATACCGTCTGCATTATCCCCGGCCAGCATTCGAGAAAGCTCAACAACTCTTCCCTCGAAGTCAAGAACCCGGGCAGTTACGCGGGTCTCACCGGATTCATAGACTTTCTCCAGCTGTTGATGGCTGTCTGCCAGACAGGCGATCTGTGGGGAGTGGGTGACCAGAATCACCTGGTGATTCCGGGATAACTTCTGCAGCCTGGCTCCAACCTGCAGCAAGGCCTGTCCCCCCACACCGGCGTCGATCTCATCAAAGACCAGGACCGGTACGCGGTAGACATCAGCCAGGGCGGTTTTAAGCGCCAGAATGAAGCGGGACGATTCGCCCCCGGAGGCGATCTTGTTGATGGGACGGGGTGCTTCTCCGGGGTTGGCGGAAAACTGGAAGACCACCTCGTCAATCCCCGCAGCGGTAGGGGCAGCCGGATTGACATCTATCCTAAATGTTACCCCGGGCATGGATAGCTGGGCCAGTTCCTCCTCTATTCTGGCCTCGAGAGCACGAGCAGCCTGGTGACGAAAACTTGAAACCCCGGCTGCCAGTTCACGGTACTCTTTCCACCGCTCCTGCTTTCTCTCCTCCAACTCCCGAGTCTGATACTCCAGATCTTCCAGCGACCTCCTCTGATTTTTCAATTCCATCAGGTAATCTGAAGCAGCGGCAATGGTGCCGCCATACTTACGTTTGATCTTGTTCAAGAGCTGCAATCGTTCTTCGATAACCTCCAGGCGTACCGGATCATACTCTTCTTCGTCCCGGAAACGAGCTATCCGGGGCTTGATATCCTCAAGCATATAGTAGGCCTCATCGATAACGGCAGCAAGCTCCGTAAAAAAGCTGTCATCGATACCGAGCAAGGCCTGCCGGGCCTGGGCCAGCCGCACCAGCGCACCATTGCCGTCCTCAAAGACCAGGTTATCAACCTGGGACAGGGTGTTTAATAACTTTTCCCAGTTGAGGAGCCGGGCTCTCTCCGCCAGCAGTTCCTCATCCTCACCTTCCACCAGAGCCGCAGACTCAATCTCACCTATCTGGTATTCGATAAAATCCAAATCCCGGGCTTTCTGTTCCTTAAGAGCCCTCAATTCTTCAATGCGGTTCATGGTCGTCTGCCATTCGTGGTAGGCTTTTTCCAAACGGGGCAGTATTTCTCTTACCTCGGAAGAAAGGCTGTCCAGGAATTGACGGTGAAACCGCGGGTTTAAGACCTGCTGGTTATCGTTCTGCATATGTATATCCACCAGATACTCGGCCAGGTTTCTCAGCATAGCCGCAGTGACCGTATGTCCATTGACCCGGTTGATGCTCCTCCCCTGAGGCGTAATTTCTCGGCAGATTATCAAGAGTTCATCCTCATCCTCCCACAGGTTCTTCTCCTGCAGGAATTGCGTCAGTGGGGAGTCGGGCATTACTTCAAATACTCCTTCGACCAGGCACTTCTGATCATGGCTGCGAATCACATCAGAATTGAAACGCTCACCCACCAGAAGTTCCATGCAGTCAACAACAATCGATTTGCCGGTACCGGTTTCTCCAGTCAGGACGTTTAGCCCCGCACCGAACTGCAGCCGCAGTTCATCGATTAAAACCATGTTTTTGATATACAGTTCCCTAAGCATCACACATCAGCCCTTACCAAGACTGTACAATTACAACCGGGGACCAAACAGTGGCATCCAACGTCTTATTCCCAAGAAAACTGCCGGTTGCAAATCCCGGAGTAGTTATTTCAACAAAGAACGGAACCGTTTCATTACCTCAGGAACCGCGTTTGCCGGCTTTACCACCACAATAATGGTATCATCGCCGGCCACGGTTCCCACTATTTCAGGTATCTCCGCGGTATCGATGTTTGAGGCCACCAGATGCGCAGAACCCGGGATGGTCTTGACCACCACCAGGTTTTCACTGTCTGTTATCTCCACCACCGTGTCAAGAAAGAGCCTCCGCATCCGGTCCAACGATGACCTGGGGGGCGGGGCCTCCGGCAGGGCGTAATGGTAACCCTCCGGGCTGAACACTTTAATCAATTTTAACTCCTTGATATCCCGGGAAACCGTAGCCTGGGTCACCATAAAACCCTGGGCGGATAAGGCTTCACACAGCTCCTCCTGGGTTGATATCTTTTGGTTGGACACAATATCTCGTATCGCCATGTGACGTCGCGCTTTCATGCTCTATCCCCTTCCAGCCTGTAAACCGCCACCAGCAGCGGCGGGTTATGGGCCTGGTTTAGGAAATCAACCTTCAGTACCTCGAATTCTTTCTGGCTCAAGCCTCCGGTTACCGCCAGAATTTCATGCGTCTCTTCAGCTCCCCCCTGATGGCCGGGATAGCAAACTACGGTAACCACCCCTCCCGGCCGCACCAGATTAACCGCCGTTTCCACAGCCTCTCTGGAATGCTCGGCTTTGGTAGCCGTTTCCCGGGAAGCTCCCGGGAGATAGCCCAGGTTAAACATGATGGCCGCCACCGGTGACCTTACGTAAGCCCGGAGGTTGCGGAAGTCTTCCTGACACAACTCTACCCGATGAGATACCCCGTGCTCCTTAAGCCTGGCGGCAGTATTCGCTATCGCCAGGGGTGAAATATCAAATGCAAGAACCCGTCCCCGGGTCACGATCTGAGCCAAAAACAGTGTATCATGCCCATTGCCGCAGGTAGCATCTACCACCGTGTCATCCGGTTTTACCCGCATTTTTACACAAAGATGGGACAGATTAACCGCATTGCGAAAACTCATAGCTGCAATTTCCTGCCCAGAACCTCAAGAATGCTTTGTTCCTTCAGCCTAACCAGGCTGATATGGTAGGGGGAACGCTCGATTTCCACATCGTCCCCCGGTGACAGGGTGACTGTATCCTGTCCGTCCACGGTAAGCACTGCCTTTTCGTTCTCCGGAATAATGGTCAAATTATGGTTCCCTTCCATTACCAAAGGTTTTAAGGCCGGCGCAAACGGGCAGACAGGGGTAATAACCATCAACTGAGTTTCCGGCATCAACACCGGCCCTCCTGCTGACAGGGAGTAAGCAGTGGAACCCGTTGGGGTAGCGCAGATTATTCCGTCAGCAGCGTACCTGATCAAGGGTTTCCGGTCAATAAGTATCTGCAGTCGAATCATGCGGGCAACTCCCTGCCGCAGGATCGCAGCCTCATTCAAGGCCTCGCTCTGAAAGATGGGGCCACCTTCCCGACGGACGGTTACCTTCAGCATCATGCGTTTCTCCAGGTGATAATCCCCGGCGATTATCCGCGGCAGGTATTGACTCAGTTCGTGGGCCTCCAATTCAGCCAGAAAGCCAACCCGGCCCAGATTTATGGTTAATAGGGGAATACCCAGGTGACCACACCGCCGCGCAGTACCCAGAATAGTTCCGTCACCACCGAATACAACCAGCAGATCAGGAACCTCGGCACCTTCCTTCCAGTCCCGGATAACACGGAGCCCCTGTGATTCCATGATGAGAGCTACCTCGTTAGCCACCCTGCGAGTTGCGTTCCGGTGAGAGTTTGGCACCAAACCAACTATCATTTCCAAGCTCCTAGTCAAAGAATTCTATTTCAGTCTCGAACCTTACTGCTTTTCACCTCTGGTCTATCCCGTTATTGGCCGGGTGAGGGTTCATCTGTATCCCTGACGAGTTGTTCCCCACCGGCAATCGGTTTACCCAACTCTCGATGAGCGGATGCCACCACCAGGGAGAGTAACGAATGATCGCAGGCCGGGATCATCCCCTTCTGCAGATGAAGGAAGAACTCGATATTACCGTTGGGGCCCTTAATGGGTGAGTAGCAGGCATTCGCCAGCGTCAGGCCGCATTCCGCCGCCTGCCGGGTCACCCGCCGGAGCACTTCTTCATGAATTTCCGGGCTCTTGACCACCCCTTTTTTGCCCACCTGTTCGCGGCCCGCCTCAAACTGAGGTTTGACCAGGGCTACTGCCTCCCCGTCAGCGGTCAACAGCCGGGATACCACCGGCAGAACCAGCCGGAGGGAAATAAAAGCCACATCAACTGTAGCCAGATCCATCTTCTCCGGAAAATCTTCCGGTTTCACATATCTTATATTGGTCCTTTCCCGGATGATAACCCGCGGGTCCTGGCGCAGTCTCCAGTCAAGCTGCCCATATCCTACATCGACCGCATAAACCTTGCGGGCACCATGCTGAAGGGCACAGTCGGTAAACCCACCGGTGGATGCTCCGACATCGAGGACAATCTTATCCGTAAAATCCAGATTCATGGCCTTAATTGCTCCCAGGAGTTTCATCCCCCCGCGGCTGACAAAACTCGGTTGGTCGTTGCCTGTTACCTGAAGTTCGGCCTTTTCGTCTACCTTCTGACCCGGTTTGTCAACCCTTTGCCCGTCGGCAAAGACTAACCCCGCCAGGATCAAGGCCCGGGCCTTCTCACGGCTGGGAGCCAGGCCTTCTTTATACAGTCTGATATCGGCCCTTTCGTGGGACATCTATAACCCCCGGACAGCTCTTTGTTTAATCAGCTCCGGCCAGCGGTCGACTATCGATGCGGCCACTGCGGGAGCATCAAGCCCCAAATCCTCCAAGAGACAGCTTACTGCACCATGGTCCACAAAAGAGTCGGGTATTCCCAGGTGCAGGAATTCCGCATTAATTGCTTTACAGTTCATCGCCTCCGCCACCCCTCCGCCGAAACCTCCCATAAGGACATTCTCTTCCAGAGTCACTACGCGGCGGCAGCGGCCGGCCCATAAGCCAATCAAATCCGTATCCAGCGGTTTGGCAAAACGGGCATTGATAACCGCCGCAGAAATTCCGCGCTCACGTAGAAAAACGGCGGCTTTCATGGCTATGTTCACCATCCGGCCGATGGCAACCAGCAGAACCTGATCACCCTCCTGTAAGAGCCGTGCCTCGCCCGGCGGAATGTATTCCGGGCTGTTTTTAATGTCTACCCCTTCCCCACTGCCGCGTGGATAGCGTATGGCTACCGGCTGCCCGTATTTCAAGGCTGAATCCAGCATATCATTTAATTCATCCTCGTGAGAAGGGGCCATAACGATCATGTTCGGTATCTGCCGCAGGTAAGAAAGGTCAAATACCCCGTGATGGGTGGGACCATCCTCGCCCACCAGTCCAGCGCGGTCGACGGCGAAGACTACCGGCAGGTTCTGCAGGCATACATCATGGATAATCTGGTCAAAGCTTCGCTGCAGAAAAGTGGAATAAATCGCCACCACCGGTCTCATACCCCCACTGGCGAGGCCGGCGGCCATGGTAACTGCGTGCTCCTCACAGATGCCCACGTCAAAAAAACGATCGGGAAATTTTTCCGCGAAGACATTAAGTCCGGTACCGCTGGTCATGGCTGCAGTTATAGCTACCAGGTCCGGAGAACTGGCGGCCTTCCTCACCATGAACTCGCCAAAAACCTGGGTATACGTCTTGACTCCGGATTTTATGACCTTCCCCGTGGCCACGTCAAAGGGCCCAATCCCGTGAAACACGTCCGGGTTTTCAACGGCTGGAGGATAGCCCTTTCCTTTTTCCGTAATTACGTGGACCAATACCGGGCCTTTGATATGGCGGGCCCTCTGCAGCACCACTATCATATCTTCTATATTGTGACCGTCGATGGGTCCCAAATATGTGAATCCCAATTCCTCAAACAGCATCCCCGGCACCACCAGGTACTTCACCATATCCTTGATCTTACCTGCGGCTTTCACCAGATTGGCACCGATCCCGGGAATACGGAGGAGGGCCTGCTCCACCTCTTCCTTGGTCTGGGAATAGGCAGGATCCATCCGGAGTTTGCGGAGATAGCCGGATAGCGCTCCCACGTTGGGGGAGATGGACATGGCGTTATCATTAAGAACCACTGTAAAATCAAGCCCCAGATGACCGGCATGGTTCATTGCTTCAAAGGCCAATCCACCGGTTAGGGCTCCGTCTCCAATAACGGCTACCACCGAATGGTCATCCTGCTGCATATCACGTGCCAACGCCAGTCCAACTGCAGCTGAAATCGAGGTACTGGCATGTCCGGTATTAAAAATGTCGTACGGGCTTTCATCCACCCGGGGAAACCCACTTAAGCCCCGATACTGGCGCAGGCTGTTTATTTTCTCCAGTCTGCCGGTCAGCATCTTGTGTACATAACTCTGGTGTCCAACATCCCACACGATTTTGTCCTTGGGAAGATCGTATACATAATGCAGGGCCAGAGTCAGCTCGACCACGCCCAGATTGGCCGCCAGATGACCCCCGGTTTGAGCTACGGTATTGACCAGAAGGTCTCTGATCTCCTGGGATAAGTTCTTGAGTTTAGCGGGAGGGAGCCTTTTCAAATCGGAGGGGTTATTTATGCTCTGCAGAATAGCTAATCACCTTCTTCCCGGGAACAGCTCAAACCCGGTTATGTTTTCCAACCACATCATTATTTGGGCTACCTTGAAGATTATTGTGTTGGCATTGTTGATGGCAATGCTCTTCCCCACTGTTTTTCCGCCGACGGTCAGGGCGGCTATCAAACTGGTCATAGCCGCTCCCAGGAATACGGTATCCACAATTGAATACATGGCAAACCGGGTGTTAAATGTATATATTATCGAAGCACCTATTGCTCCGCTGAGGGTTCCGGCAATATCTCCTACCACATCAGCGGTCAGGTTGGCTACCAGGTCGGCATTCTTGACCAGTTTCACCGCTTGGGTGGCCCCTGGTATTTTCTTGGCCGCCATGGCGTTAAACGGAACCGCGTCAGCCGCCGCGGCTGCGGTTCCAATGGCATCGGAAACGATACCCGACAGTATCACCAGTCCCAGGAGCAGAAACGAGATTAACAGATCCTGAACCGCATTTATAATCGACTCTAGTCCCAGGCTGATAATCAAACCGGATAAAAAGGTAAAGAAAGCAACCCAAAGGGCCGATATAAGTATGCTGCTATCTGTAAGCCTCGACAAAAATACACTCCCTGTTAAATACACAGAAGTGGAGGTTGCCCTCTGAGTAAACGCTGTGACTTAGGTCCAGCAGGTTTTCCCGTTGAACATCCTGCTTGTCGCCAAGCAGGCGGTTTCCCTTTACGCTCAACCCGCAACGTCGCCGTACACGAGGCTGGATTACCACTTAGTGCACACTTTAATCCACAGAGGGCTGTGCCTTCGCACACAGTCTAGGGGATTTCCCCGACAACCTCGACCAATTCTTAGCCTCTTTTGCAGTAAGGGTTTCAGAAGAATAGACAGCGCCGTGGCCATCGGTCACCGCCCTTCTACAGCTCATCCGCCCATACCACTCAAGGCAGGCTACACTGCACCCAGCTTCCAACCAGATGCAGGTTTTCCCCAAGGATTTCTCCTCGGAGCCTCCACGGGTGGGGGGTCAGTTCCCGCATGCCATTGCGGGCTGCCCCGACACCCTTAACTTCCAGCATCAACCCCCAACTGGGCGTCGAAAGCTGACACCAGAATCTTCATCGATGTGCCCGTGACGGATTTTTAGGCCCGCCTTCAGAACTGGTGAGATTGACTAGAATACTGCAACCTCCACCTATTATTCTTAATTTAAGATTATAACATAATTTTTGTTTAGCTTGCATGGAGGCTCATTTTACACCGTCACTAAATATACGTCAACCGGTAATTATCTCCTGGATATAAAAAAGGGCTCGTTTCGAGCCCTTTTTCCGTCTATTCTCTTTCCCGCTTGGTTTTTTCGATTATTTCCTCGGCCACTTTGGGAGGCACCTCCTCATAATGGTCGAATTCCATCTTGAACTTGCCTCGTCCCTGGGTGATTGATTTCAGGTCAATACTGTAACGGACCATCTCTTTTAATGGGACTTGGGCTCTTACCACCTGATTCTTGCCGCAGGGCTCCATGCCCAGGACCCGCCCCCGCTTGCTGTTGAGATCACCGATTATGTCTCCCATGAACTGCTCCGGTATTTCCACCTCAACGTTACATATCGGTTCCAGCAAAACCGGTTTGGCCTGCTCCATGCCCTTGCGGAACGCCAGGATGGCGGCCATTTTAAAAGCTATTTCTGATGAATCAACCGAATGATAGGAACCATCATAAAGGACGGCCTTGATGTTGGTCACCGGGTAACCGGCCAGAACCCCTTCAGCCATAGCTTCGCGGATACCCTTTTCCACCGCCGGGACGTACTGCTTGGGAACTACACCGCCAAAGATCTCTTCGCCGAATTCAAATTCCTCTTCAGACGGTTCCATTCGCAACCAGACGTGACCGTACTGGCCGTGCCCTCCGGATTGTTTCTTATGTTTTCCTTCCACCTGAACCTGGGCGCGGATGGTTTCCCGGTAGGGTATGCGCATCTCGTCGGTTTTTACCTCTACTCCGAATTTACGCTGCAGGCGCTCTACAATGATGTCGGTATGGCTTTCGCCCATGGTGTGGAGGATGGTCTGTTTAGTTTCAGTATTCTTCTCCAGCCTGATAGTTGGGTCCTCTTCCATCAGTCTCTGCAGAGAATTGCTCAGCTTGTCTTCATCTCCCTTGGACTTCGGTTCAATGGCAGTTCCCAGAGTAGGTTCAGGGAATACAATCTCCTCCAACTTTATGGGATTGGCCTTAACTGTCAGGGTATCACCGGTGGCAGTTACCGCCAGCTTGGCGACCGCCACGATATCACCGTTTTTCGCCTCGGGCACCGCCTGCTGCTCCTTGCCGCGCATTACCAGTATCTGCCCGATCTTCTCATCTCTCTCTTTGGTAGCGTTATAGACAACTGAATCAGCCTTTATTTCCCCCTGGATAACTTTGAAGAAGTTCAAGCGTCCGATATAGGGGTCGGCTATGGTCTTGAAGACCAGCGCGGCCAGAGGTTCCCCGGACATATCCTGGTCCGTTTGGGCATGAGGTGCTGCCATGCAGTCGACGATAAAATCCATAACCGGGAGTACCCCGATATTATTAAGAGCCGAACCGCAGAACACGAAAACCGCCGCACCTTTGGAGGCGGCATCCGCTATCCCCGTCCTGATCTCTTCATCGGTCAGTTCCTCACCCTCTAGATACTTGACCAGAAGATCATCATTACCTTCAGCCGCCGCTTCAATCAGTTGTTCTTTATAGCTCTCCACCTCGGCCATCATATCAGTGGGAATATCCTCTTCCTTGTATTTCCCGCTGCCCGGTTCAAATATCAGGGCTTTCATCTTCAGCAGATCAACAACTCCCTTAAAGCTGGCTTCCGCACCGATAGGGAGCTGCAGGGGAACGATGGTACCGGAGAACTTATCTTTGAGATCATCCAGTGTCTTATAAAAATTGGCATTTTCACGGTCCATCCGGTTGACAAAGACTATCTTGGGAAGGTTCTGCGCCTCTTCCCAGAACATCTCTGTCTGCACCTCAACCCCTGCAACGGCCGAGACCACTACCAGGGCATTATCCGCCACCTTTACTGCGGCCCTGACCTCCCCTAAGAAGTCAGCAAAACCTGGCGTATCCAGAATATTGATCTTGTGATCCCGGTACTCACAGGGCACAAGACTGGTGCTTATGCTGATCTTGCGTTTAATCTCCTCGGGTAAAAAGTCGGATACCGTATTGCCATCATCTACCTTGCCCAGCCTGTTGGTGGCGCCTGTGTTGTAGAGCATGGCCTCGGCTAAGGTGGTCTTTCCGGAGCCTCCATGAGCTATAAAAGCTATGTTCCTTATCTTGGGGGTTGGGTATACCTTCATCAAGTTCCCTCCTTGCTAGTAATCCAAAACAGATTTGCTCGTGGCCACTCCCACAGCAAATCCTCTTAATTATACCTGATTTTACTTCCGCTGAAAAACAGAAATTAACTTGTATATCAGTACAGCCGCTACCAAAAATAATGCCAGTTGCTGTATGAATATCAGTCGAAGGCTGTCCAGCAGGGTCAGAACCAACCCCAGAGCCACCGGAAAAAGAATGGATGGGCGAAACGAATCGGCGTCCGGCTGCCGGCGAAACCGGGCCCACCGTCCCAGGTTGATTATGATGACGAAAACAAGGCAGTTTAGAAGCAGGCTTATCCAAAGCATTTAACAATGATCCACATAATCACGATAGATTTGCCGGTATTTCTTTACCAGGGCATAGTTGGTGAGGTCAAAGTGAATCGGTGTCAGAGAGATAAAACCTTCATTAATGGCGGTTACATCGCTGTCCGGTTCCTGATCCTCTTCCATCACATCCCCGCCCATCCAGAAGTAGGTGTTGCCGCGAGGGTCTTTGCGTTCCTCAAACACATTCTCATACTGTCTCCTGCCCAAACGGGTAACCCGCATACCTTTAATCTGGGGACGAGGTATGCCGGGAACATTTATATTTATTATCGTATCCTTATCAAAACCGTCCTTCTCCATCTGGCGGCAGACCGCCCGGGTAAAGCGGGCTGCGAAGCTGTAATCCTCCTCCCCATTCAGGCACAGGGAAACAGCTATGGACGGCACGCCCATAATAACTCCCTCCATAGCGGCGGAAACAGTCCCCGAATACAAGACGTCCCAGCCCAGATTGGCTCCCTTGTTTATCCCGGAAACCACCAGGTCCGGCGTCCGGGGAAGCAGGGCTGAGATCCCCAGTTTAACGCAATCCACCGGAGTTCCATAAACAACCCACGCAGACTGGGCATCTGCTACCTCATGAACCCGCTTGATCATGATGGGTTCAAAAACTGTTATCCCATGGCCGGTTCCACTCCGTTCCCGGTCCGGGGCCACTACGTATATCTCGGCCATCTCCGCCAGGGTCTTCACCAGTACATGAAGTCCCGGCGCATTGAGGCCATCATCGTTGGTAACCAGTATCCTCATCATTTCCTCCTAATCAAGCACCTGGAAGTGGCTGATAGGCCAGTATATAAGAAAGGCCTTGCCCTTTAGATGATCGACCGTCAGCCATCCATTCCAGAGATGGCTGTCGTAGCTCATGTTACGGTTATCCCCCATTACAAACAATGCATTCTCCGGAACCTTCACCGGTCCATATTCATAATTGGTGGGTTCTGCTATGTAGGGTTCGTCCAGGGCTTCACCGTCAACCCATACCTTGCCATCCTTAACCTCTATTGTTTCTCCTGGTAGCCCAACGATACGCTTAATATAATCATCCTGCTGATTAATTGCTTCCGGGGGTTCGAATACCACAATATCCCCTCGCTCCGGCTCCTTGAAATAATAAATGAATTTGTTGACCATCACCCGGTCGCCTACTTGAATGGTAGGAAGCATCGAACCTGATGGTATCCATCTTCCCTCGATTACAAATGTGCGGAGGATCATGGCCAGAAGAAAAGCAACTATTACAATACCCAGGAACTCTCTAAGAAAGGCCCTCATTCTATTCATCAGCTAATCCTCCACATCAAATCTCATAAATACTGATGGTCATTTCACCTGTTTCCCGGTCTCTGGTCAGTCCAAACATCAACTTTTTAAACTTCAAGGTCTTATTAAGAAAGTCCACTACCTTATTCAATTCCGGGCTGCCATTAAAGGTCTTCCGAGCAAGTAATTCCAGTTTCCCCGAGTCCTTTGGGGCCATAATCACACTCCCTTTAGCAATTATTCTGTTAATCCCGAAATCTAAACCCCCGGCATGTTCTGCTGCCGGTCTCACCTGGTTCAACACCCGGGAGAACCGGCAGGGCTAACCCCTGATCAGAGAAAGAGCCTCTGCTCGCGATGCGGGATTGGTCTCAAATATTCCTCTAACGGCGGAGGTAATGGTAAGGGTACCGGGTTTTAAGACCCCCCGCATGGTCATACACATATGCTCGGCCTCAATGATCACAATAACTCCCCAGGGCTGCAGACGCTCATTAATCGTATCCGCTATCTGGGAGGTGAGGCGTTCCTGCACCTGCAGCCGCCGGGCAAAACCCTCCACCACCCGGGCCAATTTGCTGAGACCGGTAATCTTACCCTTACGAGGTATATACGCCACATGGGCACGACCGTAGAACGGCAGCAGATGATGCTCACAAAGGGAGTATATCGGTATGTCTTTCAGCATTACCATCTCGTCATGGGATTCGGTAAACATGACTTCCAGGTATTGACCGGGGTCCTCATCAATACCCTTACATATCTCCTCGTACATCCTGGCCACTCGTTCCGGGGTTTCCCTCAATCCTTCGCGCATCGGATCTTCCCCCATGGCTTCCAGGATCATGCGCACGGCCTCGGTAATCTTTATGCTGTCCATATATCAAATCTCCCATGTCCTGCAGCAATTTCAGGCTACTCTACATTCTATCACGTAATTAAAGGAGCGCAAATCAGGTAATCCAACCTCCTCTTACCCGCAGCCAACCTGCAGACGACTAAGACATGTTAATTCTACAACCACGCGCTGTTTCCTGCGTGGCCTCGTTGCTGTGCATGCGTTTCCCGGATTTGGGGGAATCATCCCGGTGGGATATACCTGCTGATTCCTTCCGTTACTGCTCAAAAAGGCTGCACTGGCAGACACTGTACCGGCGCCTTATAACATAAAGAACCGCTTCCAAAAAGAATAGCACCTCGGAAAGAGGTGCTGTTTTAGATTTAATGGGTTGGGCTGTGCCATCACCGGACCCACAGATTTGGGGGAACACCGTATGCCCTCCATTCATCCGCAGGCTCCGGAGTATGCGCTATGACCCCATGTTTGGTTAATGGCACCTGGGGCACAGGCCCTTGAAATAGAGATGGCTTTCACTGATTTCAAATTCATCCAGGCTCTCCCACTCCAAGGCAGATGTATCAAGGCGCAGATCATATATCTCCTCGCAGCCGTTGCAGCGGAAATGCCCATGTAAAGAGGTATCCGCATCATAGCGGGTCTCATTCTCATCAATGGTGATCATGACGGCGATCCCCTTTTCCAGGAAAAGATTCAAGGTGTTATACACCGTGGTCTTGGACAGGGTAGGTATATTCCTTACCAGTTCCTGATATATCATGTCCACACTGGGGTGGTTCCGTTTTTCAATCAGGTACTGGTAGACTTTTATTCTATGGTGAGAAGGTTTAATGCCATTCGCCCGCAATAGGTTTTGGATTCTCTCGATCATAACGACCCTTCCTCGACAGTTTTCATTTTTGTAATCATTCTAATTTTATGCTATTATCTGGTTCTGAAATTGTCAATCAGGATTTTGGGGGGTTGGCGGTGGGTTTACTCGGATTAACAGCGGGCTGTAAGGCGCACTCTCAATAATCAAAACCAGTGGTCCTACCGTAAACCACGCTTTCACCGTTTTTTATCTCAATGTGGTAGGAGGTTGCTCCGGCATCAGCCAAGTGCTGGTTGTGGGTGACCATTATTACCTGACGGTCAAATGAGTTGCACACCGCATTCAGGAATTCGGCTACCTGCCGCACATGCTGTTCAGAGACATGTTTACCCGGTTCATCCAGGATCAAGGGGCCTTCCAGCGGAAGCCGGCTGGTTTCCAGTATGGCCACCCGCAGGGCCAGAGAAATGACATCAACGACACCGCCGCCACGGGAATCGTATGGATCATTCTGAACTGTCTGGTTTCCCCCATAGGCTGAAGAAACTGTGAATTCGGCCTCGGACCTGTCAGCCCGCTCTTCAAAATCGATATGAAAAGCGTGGTCTCCCTGGAATACCATCTTCAACGCATTGGTAACCAGGCGTTCCATGGTTTCCTTGGATTCCTGGCGCGCGTACTCACCGGCCATAACAAACAGCCTGGCAATCTGGCGCAGTTTATCCACCTCCTGCTTCAGGTCGGCGATTCGCGCTTGCTTCCGACGTTTCTGTTCAAGTAGGTTGTCACGCTGTCCCTTGCGTTGGTTGAGATCATCCCGGAAACGGTCAACATTCCTTTTTAGGGCCTTGTATTCCATGTTACCACCCCGCACTCTTCAGGTACTGCCCGGGTATTAGTTTCTCAATCTCCTTGATAATCATGTCCATCTCATTCCTGATTTCCCTGATCCGGGCATCAAGCTCCTCCGGCTGACATCCTAAATCCTCAATCCGTTTATGAATCTGTTCCAGGTCCTTTTGCAGCACATCATAACGAGCCAGGGCTTTGTTCCGGTCTTTGCTGGCCTCCTTCAGGGCCGTTTCCAGCTTCTTGATGCGGCTGTCGTATGATTCCTTCTCCACGGTCACACCTCCATTGGGAATAATTACGGATTGTCTCGGGTTTATCTCTTAAGACCGCCCTTTTCATTTGCGCATCTCTGCAGCGGCCGGGTTACTCACCTGACAGAAAGCTGAAGCGAAAATATCCTATAATACTTCCTGGCGGATACGGGCAATTGTATCCTGGTTTATCTCGGCAAAGCAAGTGGGACACCTGCCCACCCTCTGCAGCAGCTCGCCGTACTCATCGGCCAGGCCCCGGGCGCGGGAATCAATTTCCTTAATTTCCCCGGCAATTTCCTTCAGCCCCTGCTTCACCTCCTGCCGGCTGCGGAGAAGCTCACCGTATGAATCTAATCGGGCTGAGAGGATCGATAGCTGTTGGATTACCTGTTCAGCTTGATCAACGCCCTGTAGCGATTTAATCACAGCCTGGCAGGCGCCAAGCTCCCCGGTTTTCTGGCGGCGTTCCTGGTAGAGGGCCATCAGTTCCCGGCGGGTAGTCTGGAGCTCAAACCCTTCCTGTCGCAGGACTTTCATCCTTTCCAGCCACCCCTCGACCTGCTCCAGCCCCTGAGTGGTTTCGATTTTCCGGCTGCAGGCCGTGAGTTCTTCCATAGTCCGGCTCCTTTGTTCCTGTAATCTCTGTATTTCCTGCATTTCCCGCAGCAGCCGATCAATAGCCGCATGACACTCATAGGCGTCATCAACTCGCGACAACCCGGCCAGCACCTTCTTGATCTCCTCCGTCTGCAGTCGGTTTTGCTCCAGCAGCTCCCTAGCTTCCTCCAGTTTTTGCAGTTCCCGGTCCAGTTCGGTCAATCTCTGCAGGAGATGTTCCAGCTTCTGCAGTCTCAGCTCCTCCTCTTCCAGATCGGCATATTCCTGCAACTGCACATCAAGAGAGGCTATGTCTTCGTCCAGGCGGCTGATCTCCTGCAGAGCCTGGCCGATATCGCGGTTGGTTTCCCGCTGGGCGGCATCAATGATATGCAGGTTGGCCATGCGCCCCAGAACCTTGGAGCGGGTGCTGCCGGTTTCTTCGAGCAGGAACGGAGCCTCCAGCTGACCGGCCAGGTTGATCTCCAACGCTTTATCACGGTCGACGACCAGCTTTTGTATGCCCAGGGCCTTCTTGACCTCCAACGGCACCTCCCGGTTAAACCGTTCAAATACCATAGCCTCCTCACCCGGCACCTCCAGGATATAGCGGTTTATCCGGCCGCTCTCGTCGCGAATCCTTTCCACCGCCACCCCGTTGCTCAATTCGACCCGTACCTGACAACGGGTCTCACCGACCCTGATAAACCCTGTACCCCGAGGTTCATTATAAAACAGCCAGCGCAGAGCCCGAATGATGGCAGACTTCCCTTGATCGGAGGGACCAACGATGATGTTGAGTCCGGGGCTGAACTCCAAATCCGTCTCGCGGTGGGACTGAAAATTCCTGAGGCTTAGTTTCTTTATGTAGGTCCTCATCTCAATTCTCCTGCCTCATAAGTGATTCCTCGGCTTCGGCAATTCGCCGCAGAGCCTCCTTACGTATCTCCTCGTCCAGGTTTTCAGCCCGGGCGAGGTCGCTTATGATCTGGCTTACATTCCAGCGTCGCAACTCGGTAGCCTCTTTAACCTCCCGGGTAAATCTCTCCATAGCCAGTACGCGGGATTCAAGCTCCTCGGCTCGGGTTCGGTCCAGGACCTCCTCCCCCACCGGCGCTGACTGTAAGGTGATTAGTCGGCAGTTGACCGCCCCCCCTGTCAGATCAATCAAAGCCACTTTCACCTTCCGTTCTATCTCCCGGTGATGGTTGCTGAGGCGAACCAGGGCTCCCGGGTTGATAAAATAGCGGTTACCCCGTTGCAGAGCCCCGAAACCCAGGTGATAGTGCCCGGCCAGGACCAGGTCCGCCCCCGTGTTATCCAGATCATCGATCAGGGTGTAATCACCCGGGAACTGCTTTTTATCCAGCAGCATCCCGTGAACGAGATGTATGGTAATATCTGACTCTGCATCTTTTTCTATACAGTAGTCGAGGTGGCGGGATCTGCGGTCGATATCCAGGTGATACGGCCTTCCGGTAAGACTGGCCCTGATTCCCCGAGCCTCCACACGCACACTCTCCTCACCCAAAAGGCGGATGAAACCCATCCGAGCCGTAAACCCCAGGACGGTGCGCGGCAGCGTCTGCAGGTTGCCGCCAAAGATGTCATGGTTGCCGGCAACTCCATATAGCGGTTTCTTGAGCTGCCGCAGTATCTCGACAAAGTCTCCGACCACGGAAAGCGCCGGGTTAGGGGTATCAAAAAAATCTCCACCATGCAGCACAAAATCGACCTGGTAGTCATTGGCCAGGCTAACCACCTCAATCAGCTTCTCCTTCAAGGTGGACCAGAGGTTATCCTTGCGGTTAGCCGGGGAACTCCCCCGAAAATGGGTATCCGTAAAGAACAAGATTTTCATTACTCTCAACCTTCTAATTACTGACCGGTATTGCGAGGGTCAGAATGTAGTTACGAATTATTTAGCCGGGCGATAAACGGTTACGAAGGAGGTATCATCCTTTATCAGTTCGCCCCTTTCCACCATCTGCCCCAGCATGCTGTCCACTTCACTGCGGGTCATTCGGATTCCCCGGTTTTCCAGTTCCTGCAGGACATCGTTGAGATAGGTCTCGTTAAGGGGCAAATACCTCTCCAGAACTGATTGGAACTCACCGAGTCTGGTGTCCGCCATCGCTGCCAGCTCATCGAAGGGGTTGTCCTGATGGGGGCTGCGGGTTTTGGCGGCTCTAATCCTCACTGCCACGGTGCGCCCGACAATGGGTGAAGATATAAAGCTGTAACCGGAGGGAAGGTACGGTAGGCGCCGGATCTCCTCTCTCCCCAGGTCAGTTTCTTCGCTGATTACCGAAAGGTCCATGGACCTTACCGTGCGAAAGATGATCTTGGTATTCAACTGGGCATTTATCGTATCGTCAAGCAGGGCCGGCCTCTGGCTGGCCAGGACCAGAAATACCCCATATTTTCTGCCTTCCTGTGCAATTTCCCGGAATTCCCTCAAGGACGGGGAGGAGTGATCTCCCTTGGGGGCGAAGTTGTGGGCTTCGTCAGTTACCACCAGAAAAGGAGGAAAACCGTCCGCCGACTGACCCTTCTGCATGGCATCCCGGTATTCACGCCGCTTGCCGTAAAGGTGGCGCAGCACATAGGAAGCATAAACCCGCAGCATCCGGATGGATCCCCGGACTACCGCCACCTGCTGGTTGCGCAGGCCTTCTTCAATCCGGGCAATCCCGGCCTGGTGAAAAATCCCTTCCCGCTTCAGGCTGTAGAGCCTCCAGCGGATCGCCCGCAGACTGGCCGGTTGGCCCACCTGGTTCTGCAGGACCTTGAGCCTTTTCCATTCACGCTCCCGGTCCGGTCCGCTGCCCCGGCTGAAAAACTCCTGCCGGTAGTCGGCTTCGTTGTTTTCCATCATCTCGATTAGATTGTTCAGCCGTTCGGTAAAGGTAGCCAGGCTGTCGTTTTTCATGAGGACTGCCCGAGCCGTCGATTCCATGGCCTCACTGAGAGGGCTTACTGCTCCCAGCAGGTTGCACAGGTCCCCCTCGTTGAGCATATCAAACCTGACCCCGACATCCTGCCCCACCGTTAAGATCCGATACGAGGCACTAAATGACTCCCCAAAACCCGGTGGCAGGTCAGGCAGGAGCGGTTCGGAAAAACTCATCTCGTAATGGGGATCAAACACGATGACCGGCAGCCTTTTCTTCATGAACTCTTCGAGCAGCACCCGGATCCCGAAAGACTTTCCGGAACCGGAGCCCCCAAAGATTCCGATGTGGGGGTAGTCCTGCATACGGCGATAATCCAGCAAAAAGGGTACCCCCTGTTGTTCCGCCACTTCTCCGTCCTGGAACAGAGGCGCAAGGCTTCTCAGTTCTTCAGGCAGCGTAGGATCCAGGGTATCCGTCCCCAGAATAACTCCCAGGGCCATCGATTGTTCCGGTTTGGCCTGCACCAGGAGGTCTGCAACCTCTGCAAAATCAGGAACGCGGGCCTGGGATCCGGTTTTTACCGGGTAGAACAGTTCACTTATGACCCTGATTTTGCCCAGGTAAACCGTATCGCGTTCCAGTTCATATCCGAAGTCCCGAAGGGTTGACACTATCTCATGACCCATAAGGTAGGGAGAACCCTCGTCAACCAGAGGCACCAGCGGATTGAGCGAGTAAGTTTCAACCACCTCTCCCACGGCGGTATCCGGATTATGCCCTTCCACCACCAAGAGCTCATTGAGACGAAAAGGCCTGTCTTTACTGGCGACCCAGACATCTCGTTCATTGGTTTTCCCCACAACCTGCACTCAACAACACTCCCCGATCACAGCCCGCGTCGCTCGCGGTTGCTCTTAAAAAACCTCTCCCTCACCGCAGGGTCAAGCCCATTCATGACTAATGATTCCATAGACTTTTTGTTCAGCCGAACTTCCCGGTCCACCAGATCCAGCCAGGCCGGTATCCCCCTCCCCTGGGGAGGAGTTAAGGAATAGATGAGATTCATGGCCGGGAGCAGGTGCTCTTCCTGGCCGGGCAGGAAATCACAGGCCACTGCCTGGGGGGTGCTGCCCATGCGGGCAAACACCGTGTAATAATCCCGTTTGATTGCCTTTTCCCCGCCGACCACCGCCATTTCCCCCGGTTTAAGGAGCCCAAAGAGGAATTCGCGATCGTAAATCCGTATCTCCGGGACCTCAAGTCCGGTCAGGGAACAGAGTTCTGAGGTGGCTACCTCTTCAATTACCCCAACCAGAATACAATCGAGGTTAATGGCTTGGGCAACCAGTTCGTTCCATTCGGGGAACCGGTCAAACAGCAAAAAACCCCCATCAAGCATGAGCATATAGGGTTTGATTATCTGTAAGGCTTTGAAGGCCAGTTTGATCTCCATATGAGCCATCTTCTCGCCCATCAGCCTGCGGTAGGCCTCGCCCTCTTCGACCCGATTCCGAGCGGCCGATTCGCTGATTTCCGCGTACAGGTTTGGATCCAGCGGACAATAAACCGCAGCCTCAGCCAGACGATCAGGATCGTTATCTGTACTTGCCCGGGCCAGCACCTGAATTGCACAGACGTTATAGGGATAGAGACCACCGTAATCAGCCCGTGAACCGTCAACAGCCACCAGCGACCGTCCTCGGGACGCCTCTATGATTTCCTGCCGATCAAGCCGCCGCAGGAAGCCGAATTGGGCACACTGGCGCAGGCTTTGGCGCCTGATTTCCAGAGAAGGATAGAGGGAATCACGATAGAGGAAATAATCGTTCAGGCGTCGGGTAGCAGCTAGAATCTTATGGTTTAGCATTCTTAAACCTCGCCTGGATTTTTCCTAAATTATATCTTAACCTGTCGGCCCTATCAACGGTCGCCGGAAGGCGGTCCCTGTCAAGATTAAGTGGGTAAACTCCCGCATAGTTTATTTCCCAACCTCATGCAGT
>LFRM01265237.1_pt1 | contig 105978 bp, 88 predicted proteins | sample 618341 | NCBI WGS metagenome assembly LFRM01 (sample SAMN03654438, study PRJNA283298) | anaerobic digester metagenome | isolation source: pool of bioreactors CSTR01a, CSTR02a, and CSTR03a thermophilic anaerobic... | place: Denmark: Kgs. Lyngby | collected 2014-05-21 | reverse complement strand
ATTACTCAAGTGGCCTAATTTCTTACCAGCAAATGGCCTAATTTTTGATTGACATTAACAACCCTTCTGTATAATCTCGCTCTAAACACTTTGTATAGAGGAGAACTTACCATCAGTTTGGTATGAGCGATACGTTGGGGACGTAGAGGCTTCTGGTTCAAATTCAGTCACTCGACCATTTTTATTGACTATTAAGACGGGAGTTTAAAGTTCCCGTCTTTTTTGATATTCGGTTCAATTTTTGGCATACTTCAGAAGTTTACAAAGCGTTTTCAATTTATGGAGGGATTGTCCTTTATCCATTCTGTTTAAGGTCAATCAGCGCTAAGAAAAGCAACCCAGTGCAATATGCATCGACATAAGCTCTGTGGTGTTCAGGAATACAAATGTTAAAGTAATCACATAATGTGCCTAATTTATGATCTTCCACATCATAATCGGAGTCGTAATCAATCTCATACATTTCATATTCTGGGTCCCATTTTCGTTTTGGTTTCTTCAAGAGTTTTTGAGCCTGTTTCATTGTGCAGAAATACTTGCGTTTTGTATCTATAATCGAACTTCCATTTTTATGGATGAACTTAAGATCAAATTCTAGGTTGTGACCCACGATATTACTTTTGCCAATGAATTCATCGAATGCAGGCATAACTTGATGGATTGTTGGAGCTTTGGCGACCATTTCGTCTGAAATATGATTCATAATAGTAGCCCCTTTGGGAATAGGACACTGAGGATTTACTAGAGTAGTAAACATGCTTACTGGTTTTTCATCAACAAACCTTACCGCACTCAACTCGATTATTTTATCTTTGCTGGGAGCTATTCCTGTAGTTTCTGTATCAATTACAACGAATTCTTCATATGTTCCTTTTGGCGTAATGTTTGAGTACTTTATATTTGCTAATTCTGATAAAGCTCTATTCTTTATTTTTATATCGCTTATTTTAATTTCTACTCTTGGTATAGCAGCAATAGCAGCCAGAGCTTTTTCTTCCTGTTGTTTCAAAAATGCTAATCTAGCTACTAACCGTGCTTCGGCTTCTTTATTCTTTATCTGACAATTTGAACAGATACCTGAAGCATCTAACTTTATAAACAAACCCCATTTCCCGCATTGCTTGCATTTGGCCACGATATATTACCTCCCCCATTGCTAAACTATCAATAGCGTTATTATCTGTCAATAAAAGCGCAGCATTTGCGGGTGTGGGATGGTTCATACGTAAAAGCACTTGACACATTGTACTGGAAAAATCTACCCTAACGCTATTCGGTGTATGATACAATTATGGTATGTGGTCCGACCGCATACCATAATTGTCTAAAGGAGCGTGATAATGGATTTTTGGTGTGCAGTTTAATGGCCATACAAAGCGATGTGACCAGCGTTTAGCAAGGGTATAGGCAAATGTGTAAAAAGAGGGATTTTTTTGGAGGGATGCCTATGCAGATCACCAGTATTGAGCTGTATCATGTTTCCATACCGCTGAAAACGACTTTCTGGCCCACCTGGATCCCCGGTTATCCGCAGACCCATAATCGATTTACCCTAATTCGGCTTGGAACCGACGAAGGAATCGAGGGATATTCGGCCGGATCGGCTATGGGAATAGAACGTCAGGGGCTTGGCGATCTAATTGCGGGATATTTGCTCGGGACTGACCCGACCGATATTGACATGGTTCAGGCGCTGCTGAAACAAGCCGGATTCCTGGGCTGGCGCAATTTCTGGGTCGAGGCAGCCTGCTGGGACATCAAGGGGAAGAAAGAAAATAAACCGGTCTATGAGCTGCTTGGCGGCAAAGCCCGCCCGATCGAGGTATACTGCTCGACCGGGGAAATGCACCCACCTGAACAGCGGGTCGAGGAACTGCTGGCTATTGCCGAGCGGGGTTTTAAAACCGCTAAGTTGCGTGTAAAGAATAAGGAATTGAAGGACGACATCCGTCATATTGAAGTGATTGCCAAGGGCGTCGGAAACCGGCTGAAGTTAGCTGTCGATGCCAATCAGGGCTGGCTGGTGACCATCATGGAAAAGATACCCGCCTGGGATTTGAAACGGGCCAGCGAATTTGCCAAAGCCTGTGGCGACAACGGTATTATCTGGCTGGAGGAACCGCTGGACAGCCGGGATTATGACGGGAATGCGGCCCTGAAAAAGATTTCCCCGGTCAAAATAGCAGGAGCTGAGTTGAATTACGGCTGGGACGAAATCAAAATTATGATGGAAAAAGACTGTTTCCATATTTATCAGCCGGACGCCACTTTTGCCGGTGGAATTGCTCAGGTTATGCAGGTAATCGAAGCCTGCCAGGACAACGGATGGGAGTCTCACCGAGACCGGTCTGAAGCTCAAGGTTATCCGGGAAAAAGGGATCAAGACAGCCTTGAGCATGAAAAACAAGAAAGACAACCAGTAGGCTTGCCGCCAGATGATTTCAGTTCTAAATCCATACCGGTTCATGTGGGCCAGTTTTTCTTTTAAGTTTTATCTGCTATACTGGACAACGTAAGTAAACTAATCGAAACGCTGAGCAATGGCAGGTGTGCTTCAAGATGGGGGAAGTCATCGAGCAGGATGAACTGTTCCAATCTCTGCGACGACCCAAACTGGTTGACGAAGTTGTTTTGCAGACTTTTAATTTGATAGAGAGTAAACGCTTGAAGCCAGGGCAAAAGATCCCAAGTGAGAGAGCCCTGTGTCAAACCCTTGGGGTGAACCGCTCCACCTTGCGCCAAGCCATTAGGACTCTGGCTATGATGCGGGTATTGGAGGTTCGACCCGGACAGGGAACGTTTGTGGTTTCGGACCTGAAAACTGCCAGTATTGAGACCCTGGTGCTGAAGATGCATTCCGACTCCGGTTTGGCAATAGCCGATTTGGAGAATCTTTTCGACCTTCGCACGATGGTCGAAGTGCCCTCCGCCAGCAAAGCAGCATCTCTTATCACCGAGAAACAGGTGCAGGAGTTGGAGGAAATCCTCGAAAACCACAAGCGACAGATCGAGTGCGAGCTGCCATTTGCTGATCTTGACTGGCGATTTCACAAAGAAATACTGGAGATAGCAGGGAACCCGCTGGTTTTACAGCTGGCCCAGACCTACTACTTACTGCTTTCGGGCCTTTATGCTGGCTCGGAGAAAAATGTGGTGTGGAGAACAAGCAGCCTGGTGAATCACCAAAGTATTCTAGATGCGCTGCGGGCCAGGGATCCGGAGGCAGCCGGAACGGCAATGCGGACCCATCTGAACCAGACTCTCGAGATTTTGAAAGACCACAAGCAATCGGAATAGATAAATAGAACTTACATAACCAGCAAGAAACCAGAAAGCCCAGCAATGCTGGGCTTTCTATTTGTATTAAAATTGAGTTCTTTCATGGTCTCAGAGACCTGACATTACTTCAGACATCCAGTATGTTTATCTTGTATTCTTCCCGGGTAAAAGCTGTGTGTTTTTATTCCAGCTGTCAGGTAAGAAAGAATCAATTACTTCTGCTAATATTATCGATGATCTCACGGTAGCACTTGGTGGCCAGCTCACTTGGTTGTCCCTTTTTGCAAAAGGATAGCTTGGCCAGTTTTGGGACAACGCGCTCTACCACAATATGCCCATCGACCATTTTGGATTCCAATGCCGTTAAAGCTTCTAAAAACCGTTTATCTTGCTTGGCTCGGTTATAAAAGGACAAAACGTAGACGTAATAAAAAAGGTTGTAATTGCGGAATGGATATTCGACCTGCATGAATAAAGTGCCGATTCCATAGTGGCAGGGGCCGATGGGTTTTTTGATGGTCCAATGCTCCAGCAAAAAATCAACCGCGTTGTCGAGGGCTGGCTCGCGGTTAAGATAATCGGTAAAGCGAAAGGCATTTAGAGCCTTAAGGGTAGGTAGGGGATTTGAAAACTCTGTTTCCGGGCCTCGTCCAAAGCTGAACTTCTTGCAGCGCCAACCTCCGTCAGAGTGCTGGATATCCAAAAGATGTTCGAAGGTTTTCTGCAATCGGGCATCATTAGCATAGCCCATGCGGCAAAGTAACTCGGCTGCGTTCACAGTATGGCATGGATAAATAGCTCCTTGGGGCGACAGCTTGAAATGCCCATCTTCTCTCCAGGTGCTGAAAATCAATTGGGCAGACTCCTTAAGTATCGGGTCTGTGGGTTCCATTCCCAATTCCAATAGCATCCCAACGCTCTCCAAAGTAGAAAAAGGGGCACCCTTTTGCAGACGCTTGTCGGGAGTAGTCCACAGGTCAGGCCCATTATCGTATCTATGAGACAATATGGCTTCAATATCAGATAAATACTGCTTATCTACCAATTAATGCATTACCTACCTATTCCTATTAGTTTGATATGATTGTAAGTAAAAGAATTAAGCAATACAATATCTGCATGAAATTCAGGAAGAATTATAGGATTAACGCAGCATATATTAAAACGCTGATGATTTTTATAAAGCGGCTAGCTAATTAGGGGTGGAAGGATAGTCAATACGTTTGATCAGTATTTTGTTCAGTGGGTTAAGAGTGCGTGTGATGAGTTGAATTATCCCGAGCCATCTAGAGACTATTATGAAAGTTTCAATGAGAGGATTCCTGAATGAGTTAGGTTTCTATTATTACCAGCTCAGGTGGAAAACAATCGTTTAGATTACTTCTCTTCGGTATTGCTTATGATTTTTTCCCTGGCTTGCTACTTCTTCTTCCAGCATATCTAAGATCCGGGCTGATAATTTACCGTAAGCCGGGTTGGCTCTATCCCGGGGACGAGGCATATTGACATCTATTATTTCCTTAATACTTCCCGGGCCAGCCGACATTACTACAATACGGTCAGACAGGTAAATGGCTTCATCAACGCTATGGGTTACGAACACAATAGTCTTACGGTTTGCTTCCCAAATATTTAACAACTCTTTCTGCAAGATTATCCGGGTATGTGCATCCAAGGCTCCGAAGGGCTCATCCATTAACAAGACATCGGGATCATTGGCCAAAGCTCTGGCAATAGCTACCCTCTGGCGCATTCCTCCTGACAACTCATAAGGATAGGAACTAGCGAAATTCTCCAATCCTACCAACTCCAAATATTTAAAGGCTATTTCCCGGCAATACTTAACCGGTTTCCCTGCAAACTCCAGTCCCAGACCTACATTATCCAGAACCGTCCTCCAGGGCAGCAATGAATATTCCTGAAAAACCATCCCCAGCCTTCTGTCAGGCCTGGTAACCAGGCTTCCCCGGTATAAAACATGACCCGAACTGGCTTGTTCCAGCCCAGCTGTAATTCGTAACAGGGTAGATTTGCCGCAGCCCGACGGGCCCACCACACAGATAAAATCATTTTCTTTAATTCTTAATGAAACAGAATTGAGAGCTTGAATACATTGTCCTTTTTCTGTTTTAAACACCTTACTGACGCTTTTTATGTTAATTACTTCTTCTTGCATAGCCATCTCCTCTTTTACCTGCTCAAGCGCTGCCACTTAAATTTACGGGTTTCAAAGACTCTGAACAAACAATCCAGTAATGCTCCTACTACACCAATACTGATCATTCCGGCGATTACCACATCCGTATGGGCAATGGTATAAGCATGAGTAATCAGATAACCTACTCCGGAAATACTGCCGGGAAGCATCTCGGCTGAAACCAGGCACATCCAGGCGACCCCAAGCCCGATACGCATTCCATTGACAATCGAAGGGGCAGCAGCGGGAAGCAGAATTTTACGGAATATATCCCGGTTGTTGGCCCCTAGTACCTGGGCTGAATCAATCAGAGTTTTGTTAACACTCCTTACCCCATATATGGAGCTGGTAAGTATAGGGAAAAAAGCCCCGACAAATATGATAAAGATCATAGAAAGCTTCAAGTTGCTTAACCAAATATAGAGCTGTCCTTCTTCGACCCCAAACAGGGTAGCAAAGCTGGCTACTCCAAACCAGGCCAGAACCAAAGGCACCCAGGCCAGTGGAGGTATAGGGCGGAACAGCCCTAAGAAATTGTTGAAAAGGTTAAATACAAGGGAATAATAACCCATCATTATGCCCAAAGGTATGGCCACTATGACGGCAAAAATATAACCCACCATCACTCTTATCAGGCTCACCAGGATATTACTTAAAAGGGAACCCATGCTGATAAGATTTTCCGTAGGCTTGGATAACAGGGCAAAAACCTGCTTTACCTCCGGGAGTATGACGGGATTGTTAACTCGCAGGGCACAGACCCACCAGACGACAACAAATATTAAAGGTATGATTAGAGAGATTAAAAAACCCTGTTTGGCCTTGGTCAAGTTTTATTGCTCCTCTCCCATGCTAACAAACACAGTAACAGGCTCCCGGCAGATCAAAGATCTGCGGGAACCTGCAATGAAGAGTGGTTTCTATTTTACGAATTGAAAGTCGAAGAGTTGGGCTTCTATGTCTTGCAATTCTTTGCCTTGCAATTGACCGCTAAATTTACTCATTGTATCCAAGGTCTTCAGATACACACCAGCCCCGTCTTTCCAGCTGTCGGAAGGGTCAGTTGTATATTTAAGGGTAGCTAGTTCGGCTGCTTCTTTTGATATTCCGATCCATTCAGCAGTTATAGCTGCAGCCTCTTCTACGTTTTCATTACACCATTCACTATTCTGGGCCATCAGGTTCAAAAAGGCTTTTAGTTCCTCAGGATAACTGGCAATGGCCTTATCGCTTGCGGCCACTACACAACAAGGTGTATCATGCCATTTGCCTTCCGGAGGCAGATCCTGCAGTTGTATCACGATCTGTCCCTGCCCTTCAGCAAGTGCAACTTCCGGATAGGGAGAAGGCCCGACCCAGCCCTCCACTTGCTTACTGGTTAACGCAGGGATAAAGTTGGTAGTTTCTTTTAAGTCAACCAGCAGAATATCAGCCGAAGTGTCATTAGCATCTTCAGTTGTTTTCAGGCCAGCATCAAATAGAGCCGCTTCAAATACCATCTTAGGTGCGCTGGTAGGTGAATGATAACCAATTACTAATGGCTTGGCAGATTCTTTAGCATATTTTACAAAGGCGTCCCAATCCTTTATTTCGCTGCCCTTGGGGAAGACCAGAGCCATGCCTTCCGTTTGAATGGGGGATATTACTTTTACCGGAGTGCCGCTGTCAACAGCGGTCATGATAGCGGTTATCGATGCCAAACCAACATCTATATGACCCTGTGCGAATAGGGTTGCGGTTTCAGAACCGCTCTTGGAAGTAATTACATTAATCTTGCAAACCAGGTTGCCATCAGAATATAATTCGTATTTTTCCTTGGGTACCACTTCTTTTAAGTAGGTTCCCTTATCTTTGAACTTTTCACCCTGGTACATTGCAACTACAAAGGGGGTCTGATGGTTGGTAAATATGTAACTAACATTTAGGGTGGGTACCTCCTGGGGCTGCTCCCCAGTTTTATCACTGGAAGCACCGCCACTCTGACCCCCGCAACCAGTTACGGTGAGAGCAAATGCCAACATCAATACAACCAGAACACTTAACAACCCTCTTTTTCTCAAATCAAATCCCCTCTCTCCCTTTACTTTGAGAAACACTAATTAATAACTTATATTAATACATAGTATAATTTATGCCTATGATATTTTAACCGTCTTATGGGAGACTGTCAACAGTTTCCAACTGTATCGTCCCTTTTATGAACTGCTTCCCAGCAAGTTGACAATAAGCAGCTCAACTTACCATGACGTTCCTGAGCCTCCCTTTGTCCTGGTGTTTTAGATATTTGGGGCTGAGAAAGGGTGAAAGCTTAGATAGCAAGCTCAGCAGTCACTGGGAAATGATCTGATGCATCGGTATAGGTAATATAATGTTGGTGCACATGGACGAGGGGATTGACAAAGATATAGTCCAGGCGTGCTACTGGGTGCTGGGATGAAAAGGTGTTGATGAGTTCTCCGGTGTGGAAGTCAAAACAATCGGTGAGGTGTTGGATAACCAACTGGATTTCCGGCTGGTTATTTGTTGCATTAAAATCACCTGCCAGGATGGCCGGGCCAGGGAAGCTAAGTACATGGGGAAGGACCTGCTGCTGAAGATGCATCAGTCTTAACTGGTGGTTTAATCCCAAGTGCACGGCAAAGATTCCCAGGGTATGATTAGCCAGTTTAACCTGAACTTGCAGGCAGCAGCGATCTTCCTTGGGATCGGGCAGGGAAATGGTTTCATAGCCGGCGATGGAAAAGCGGCTTAAGACTGCATTGCCATATGCTCCCCGGCGATAGCGCTTGGCTGCCCCGAATACATACCCCATATCCAGGCGGCGGGCCAACTCAGCCGCCTGATTAATGCGACCACTGCGAGGGTGGTTCATATCCACTTCCTGCAGGGCTATTATATCCGCATCCAAGCGATCCAGCACTTCAGCAATTCGATCTATACTGGGATTGCCATAAGCATCGGTGCCGTGGTGAATGTTGTAGCTGACAACGCGCAGGTATTGGGACATTATAATACCTCGGGGAGTGGTATTTAACCATACATATGCGGCACCAAGGAGCAGGTATTACCTGATTTAAGCCTCAGCCGTCTCACCGGAGAGTAACCGCAGGATTTCTTCGGAATCAGGCAGTTGGTTGGGGTTGATCATCACAGCAGGTATACCTGCTGCCTGCAGGGACTGGCGTACAAATCTATCCCCGCGGGATTTGCGCTTGCCATCAGCGCTGGGGGGTTCTACCTGCAAGGCCAGAACCGGGGTCAGGTCCGGATACTGGCAGACTAACAAATCAACGCTTCTTTCTTTAACTCGCTGGGCATGCTCCTGACGGTTGGCCGCATCAGCGGATAGCTGGATGATGTCGGCCAGGCGGACTTTGGGAAGAACTACATAAGGAGAATTGCCGATCATTTCTTGAACTGCATGGTAAACCATCATCTCGCGGGCGTTTAACAGCTGGTCCCGTTTACGGTATGGCAGGTTGTTGATATCAATCCAGTTTTGGCTCAGATCAATTACTTCCCCGCCTTTGGGTTTCTTTTCCTTGCTCACCCTGATTTGCTCACGGATGATATCATACATTAACTTGGCGGCCAGCAACACTATTATGGCGCCTACCAGCTGCAGCATCTGCATCCTCCTCATAGACGTTCTAAGCCTTCTAATTTCATGATAAACTAAGGAAGCGGTCTTTTCAAAGCTTGATTAGAGCAAACCTATGATAAGATCTTTGCTAACCAGCAGCTTTCAGGTAGAATTAAGTGAACGCGGATAGTTGTAATGCTAAAGGAGGTTAGCCCGATGTTGTACTACAGCAGCCGGGGGAAGACCGATCCGGTTAGTGCTGCTCAGGCGATAACCATGGGCATAGCAGCTGACGGGGGGTTGTTTGTCCCGGAGAAAAGGCCCCGTCTGAATGAAGACGACTGGCTCAAGCTTCGCAACAGTAATTACCAGCAAAGAGCTGTGCAAATACTGGGGCCATTTCTGCCTGAATTCACCCAGGAGGAATTAAATAAATGTGCTAATGCTGCTTATCATAGTGAGCGGTTTGATGATCCCCGGATTGCTCCTTTGGTCCATCTGTACGACCACGTTTTTGTTCAGGAATTATGGCATGGGCCGACCTGTGCCTTCAAAGATATGGCTCTCCAGATGCTGCCCCATTTACTAACCCTCAGTATGACCAAAACCGAGGAACCTGACGATGTAGTTATTCTGGTGGCCACTTCCGGAGATACCGGCAAAGCTGCTCTGGAGGGTTTCAGGGATGTTGTTCGTACCCGCATCATCGTCTTTTATCCGGACGAAGGGGTCAGCGAGATCCAAAAAAGACAGATGGTCACTCAGGAAGGCAGTAATGTTTTTGTGGCTGCGGTGGCGGGTAATTTTGATGATGCCCAGAGCGGAGTCAAGCGCATCTTTGGTGATCTTTCATTTAACCGGCATCTGGCCGAGCATGGTTTAAAACTGTCATCGGCTAACTCCATCAACTGGGGGCGTCTGGTTCCCCAGATAGTATACTATGTATCCGCTTATGTGGATTTGCTGGCTCAGGGAGCGGTGGAAGCTGGGCAACCGGTGAACTTTGTGGTGCCCACCGGCAATTTTGGCAACATACTGGCCGCCTATTATGCCGGCTTGATGGGCGTGCCCATAAACCGGCTTATATGTGCTTCTAATGCTAATAACGTACTTACTGACTTTATCCGCACCGGGATTTATGACCGCAACCGGCGCTTTGAAAAAACCTTGTCGCCTTCCATGGACATATTGATTTCTTCCAACCTGGAACGCCTGTTGTTTGAAACCACCGGACACGACGCCGGGAAAGTCTCGATGTGGATGGAGCAGCTGAAAAACCAGGGCCGTTATGAAATAGATTCGGAAACCAAAGATAAAGTACAGAGCATATTCTGGGGAGACTTTTGCGATGATGTCCAGACCCTGGAGACTATTCGCGCGGTATGGGAAGAACGGCGCTATCTTTTGGATACCCATACGGCCGTGGCGGTGAAGGTCTACCAGAATTATGAGAAGGAGACAGGGGACCATACACCTACGGCCATTATGTCTACCGCTAGTCCTTTTAAGTTTGGCAGCAGCGTAGCCCGGGCATTATTCAGTCCTGAAGCCATCCAGGGGAAGGATGAATTTACCCTACTGAACATGCTTTCTACAGCCACCGGTATTCAGATCCCCAAAGGCATTGCCGGGCTGGAAAACCGGGAGATCAGGCACAAAACCCGGACCAAGCCGGAAGACATGGAACAGACGGTATTGAATTTCCTGCAGCTTTAATAAAAGGCGGGTCAGAGATTATCTGAACTAATAAAGGAACAGTTTTGAGTTATCAAGATTTCAGCGTGTTAAAAAGCTTATAATAAATTGGACGTTCGAGATCGCCACGTCGCTTCGCTCCTCGCGATGACAGAACCAGAAGCCCTTCATATGTGTCATTGCTGTGAAAATGGCTCTTGCTGTGTCATCGCGAGGCACGAAGTGCCGTGGCGATCTCGTTCCAAGCCTTTTCCGAGGTCCCTTTATTCTATAGTTGGCTGCCAATAGAAATGAGTTTTTCAATGATCCGGTTTTTATGATGGGCGGTGCCGTTATACTCAAATATCCCCAGACCAACAATGGCAAAGTTCCTATGTAACTCGGAAATCAGCGTATCAAATACCTTGTTTTTTAATCCGTCTCCGACGGGAACAGGTATATAGGGGAATTCAGCTGGGTCTAAAACATCCAGATCTATATGCAGGTAAAGCCTGCCATTTCCTAATGATTTAATCCTGCTGATAACTGTATAGATATCCTTTTCAATATCAGTGCAGGTTAACACAGTAATAGCATTGTCATGAATGTATTGCTGCTCGGCTGGATCAATCTCCCGGGTGCCCAGCATGATAAGCTGGGACTTTTGAATTTTTGACCCTAGTAATTCTATGATGTTCCGGTCTCCTTCACCCAATGCCAATCTGAGGGGCATTCCATAGAACAAATGACTTTCCGAAGTGTCCGGAGTATGCAAATCCCCGTGGGCATCAAACCATAGTACGGTAAGATCTTGGTTATATCTCCGATTTAGATAGGCCAGGGGAACTATACCGGCATCGCATCCCCCGCCAATGGTTAATATAGTATCTGGACTGGCTTCTTCAATGATATCTCTGGCTTGCCGGAGTTGACTGTAAATCTGATCATATCCAAGAATGTTATTCCTTATTTCACCCAATTCATCTGTACTTATCTTGACTTCACTTAACAATACATCCTGCATGTATTTATCCCGGATTTCCAGTCCGCCGAAGTAGGTAGACTTGTCATGCCCCCCGCCTTGCCATTGAGGCATTAACAGGTTAAGATGCTTCTTTTTCATCCGTTACAACTCCCCCAAAAGACCATTTACCTGTCGTAACTTCTGCGCCGGTCCCTAATTTTTTGGGGGCACTATCCTTTAATGAAATGCCTCATCAACTGGTGCCCTTCGGCAATGAACAATCCCCGACGAGCGGATGCCTCATCGTATTTCTGGGGACCAGACGGATTAGGCTGCTGGCTGTCAAAGAGCAGGAAGGGAACCGGGTCACTGCTGTGGGTGCGGATGCGTATCGGCGTAGGGTGATCCGGCATGACCAAAACGCGAATGTGTTCAAAACCAGCCAGGTTTTCACAAAGGGGGCCGATCATCTGCTGGTCAATTTGCTCAATGCTCCAGATTTTAGTGTCCAAATTCCCTTGGTGTCCGGCTTCATCGGGTGATTCGATATGGACATAGACAAAATCATCGCCCTGGCGCAGGCATTGCAAGGCAGCCTCGATTTTGCCGGCAAAATTAGTTACCACCGCCCCGGTAGCCCCGGGAACGGTCACCGGTTTCAGCCCGGCACAGATACCCAAGCCTTTCACCAAATCAACAGCGGCCACTACTGATCCCGACAGGCCGTACAATTCCTGAAAAGTGGGCAGAGCGGGCCGTACTCCTTCACCCCACAGCCAGATGGAAGTGGCAGGAGGGTGCCCTTCCTTTATGCGTTTTTGATTTACCGGATGATCCTGCAGAATTTTTTGGCTTTTCATCATCAGTTCCAGGAGATGCGCTCCATGGGTGCCGGCGGGCAGATAAGCAGCGATAGGCTGCCCGCTGATGTCATGGGGAGGAGTCAACTGCAGATCACTGCCCCGGCCGTTTTTCCATACCAGCAGATGGCGGTAGCTGATCCCCGGGTAAAAATAAAATGGTTCGCCCCCAAGCTCATCTGCTATGGCTTTCATCAGTTGGTGGCTCTCCGCGGTGCTGATTTCACCGGAGCTGTAATCGATCATGGTCTTGTCCGCGTAATTCTCTTCTTCTGACAAGGTGACCAGATTGCAGCGCAGGGCCAGATCATTTTCCCCCAGTTCTACTCCCATACTGACCGCTTCCAGAGGGGAACGCCCGGTATAGTATTTTGCCGGGTCATAGCCCAGAACACTTAAGTTGGCCACATCACTGCCCGGAGGGAAATTGGCGGGAATGGTTTGCACCTGACCGATGTAGGCCGTCCGGGCTAACCTGTCCAGATTCGGGGTAGAGGCAGCCTGCAAGGGGGTTAGTCCCTTTAACTGTTCCTGCGGTTCATCAGCCATACCGTCTGCTAATATTACCAAGTACTTCATCTATATGATTCACTCCTGTAACATGCATTGTTCTCACTGTATCAAGTATAACATCAGATTGCCATTTCTAGTGATTTTTCATCGTGGAGGTACTTATTTAGCTGGCATGGCCGGAGAATAGGGAACAAGATGTCGCAGGAGAGAAGAAGTGATTAAGTCTAAATGACGTAATTAATAACCGCCTGGGGAAATAAGCGATGGATTTCTTCTGTAAAGAAAGCCTTCATTTCCTCCAGCAGATCATCGGTGTAGACGTACTTGCCGTAACCAAACTGACCGTATTTGTATTTCCGGTCTGTGTTTTCGTCCATGGGCAGATCGGTCTGGGGGAATACCTCCAGGATATTGCTGCGGGCGCGGGCAGTAAAGCGATGGGATATAATTTCGAAAGCAAAGTCCATTTCCAGGGAGTAAACCAAATAGTCAGCCAGTTGATGCAGCAGCTCCCGGTAATCCCGCTGCCAACCTGGAACAAGGATTACCGGAGCGATCAGGACCCCGCTGGGATAACCGGCTTCAATTACGCGGCTCAAGGCCTGCAAACGCTGCTGGAGGTTGGGAGTGCGATGTTCATAGGCGCGGATTACTCTGTCGGAGTTAATGCTGTAGCGTATCCGGGTGTGACCACGATGATCCAGCTCTAAAAATGAGTCCACGTGAGTGAATTTAGTCACAAACCTCAGACGGCCGTATTCCTGTTCAGCAAAAAACTCAATGGCCCGGGCCAGGGAACCGGAATAAGGTTCCACAGATACCGGGTCAGAAGTGGCCGCTGCTTCAAAGAGAGTGATTTCCGGTTTGCGCTGAGATATGAGAAGGGCGGCCTGGTTTAATATTTCCTCCACATTTACATATATGCGGGTATAGGGCTTTTTGCCCAGTTGGGTATTGAGATAGCAATATTCGCAGATACCTTCACAGCCCGTTACCAGGGGCAGCTGGTAGTGGGCCGATGGCTTGCAGGGAGCAAAATCCAGGGTCTTGCGCACTCCCACCACCAAAGTGCTTTTGCCCTGAAAGAAAGCTTCCCGGGGGTTGTTGCCGGGGATACCGGTTACCCGGTTATGGGAGCGCAGAAATTGTACCTGGTGGCCTTCATCCTTTAGCCGCTGGTATATCTGCTTTCCCAGAGGATAGTCCAAGGCCTCCTTTTCAAAGAATACTCGCTTCAAATGACCGGCTACAGTCATATAATTTACCTCCTCGGATGGGTAGATCATTCGGCCTTTTCCATAGTATGACCGGGAGACCTGCAAACAATTTTTTCTTTAACGGTTGGTAAAAAACAGATCACAGCGTGGACTGCATAAATTGTAGATCCAGGGGCTAGAAGGTAAAACTGTATTAGCGATAGAAAAGAAACATAACATAACAGAAGCAGCCTATTGGTCGCAAGGCAATTGTTTCCCTTTATATCGCTATTGTCTAAGGTGCTGTGAGATTTGGCTTGGTTAGTACAAAAGAAAAGGAGGCAGATGGAATGGATAAGCTGTTTGATATAGTCATATTGGGATGCGGGCCAGCCGGACTTTCTGCTGCGGTCAACGCTATCATCCGCAACAAAAAAGTTCTGGTTTTGGGCAGGGAAATCTGCAGCCCGCCTTTACACAAAGCTCAATTGATTAATAATTATTTAGGTTTGCCGCAGATAAAAGGGCAGGATTTACTGGAAGCCTTTCTGGAACATGCCGCCAGCCTGGGAGTGGAAATTAGTCCCCAAAAGGCAGATACTATATCAGAAATAGACGGCATTTATCACATTCTCTCCGGCGATGAGGTAATAACCTCCAAAGCCATTATTATAGCCACCGGCATGCCTTACAAGCCCACTTTACCCCAGGAGGACTTTTTCCTGGGCAAAGGACTGGGCTATTGCGCTACCTGTGATGGACCGATCTACAGAGGCAAGGATGTACTGTTAATCGGGCACAGCAGTGAAGCGGAAGCCGAAGCAGATTTTATGGCGGAGATTTGCAATAAAGTCTACTACCTGCCTCTCTATAAAGGAGTAGGTACTTTGGACAGCAAGGTTGAGATAATAGAGGGCAGGCCGGCTTCCATAATCGGGACCGATTTTGTGGAAGGATTAAAGCTGAAGGATGGCCGGGAAATAATGGTGGAGGGCCTGTTCGTCTTAGGAGGAGAAACTGCCCCAGACCGTCTCATACCCGGCTTGGAAATTGAAGACAAGCATATCAAGGTAAACCGCCAGCAGGAAACTAACCTGCCGGGAGTGTTTGCCGCCGGCGATTGCACCGGACCTCCTTACCAGGTGGCCAAATCAGTGGGAGAAGGCCAGGTAGCTGGTCTCAACGCTGCCAAGTACGTTTCGCGCAAGTAGTTATTGTTCATCTTTTTTCTTGTTCTCAGAATCACGCTTGCCAATAATGCCAAATTCATAGAAAAAGTCATTTACAGTACCAAAGAGGGTGTTGGCAAAGCTCTTGTTGAATTTGCCTTTGGCTGCGCTCATGGCTTCCGATTCTGGTTTGGATTTGCCGCCGATTCTATTGCCGATGGGCATTGTAAATACCTCCTTTTAGGCATAGTATTCCTGGAAAAAGAGGTATTTATGATGATTAAATAGTTTGGTTGTAATAAGCTGAGGGCTGCAATTAGCGCCCAATTTTAACCGGAGATTTTGCCATTCCAGGCTGTTGACGAACCCTGGAGGTGATGCTATAATAAATTCCGTTGCGGAGCCGTGGTGTAGCGGTTAACATGTCGGCCTGTCACGCCGAAGATCGTGGGTTCAAATCCCATCGGCTTCGCCATATTAGCCTCGGTAGCTCAGTCGGTAGAGCAGCGGACTGAAAATCCGCGTGTCGGTGGTTCGATTCCGCCCCGAGGCACCATGAATGAGCGGAAGTAGCTCAGTGGTAGAGCATCGCCTTGCCAAGGCGAGGGCCGCGAGTTCGAATCTCGTCTTCCGCTCCATAATGATAAATACAGCGTTGCCTGAAGGTAACGCTTTTTATTTGTCTAGCTGGGGACGGCAGTGTACAATTTTTGTAGGTAATTGAGTGTCTCATGTAGAAAAAAGAGACCTCAATAATGGTCATCTTTTCAGATGGCCAACTCCCCGTCAAGGAGTGTGAGGTCTCTATGCTGGATATTCGTCATGTGGTAGCTATTGTCCTGTTTCTTATCAATGGGTTATGGAAAATTATTAGATCAAGAGTGCTTGCGGAAACGGTAATAAGCTGATATAATTACTTTTGCGCGAAACGCAAAAATGGGCGGATGGCGAAGAGGCTAACGCTGTGGTCTGCAAAACCACCATTCACCGGTTCGAGTCCGGTTCCGCCCTCCATACTATGCCCGGGTGGCGGAATAGGCAGACGCACGGGACTTAAAATCCCGCGGTTGGTGACAACCGTGCCGGTTCGACCCCGGCCTCGGGCACCATCACATTGAATTATCGGAAGTTCTCAGGTTTTCTCTACGAAAATCTGAGAACTTTTTTGTTGATGCGGGATTTTACGTTCCGTGCATATATTTATCTAACCATCGGGAAAAAGGTATTTTATTATATCTGCTGTATTATTAAAACAAGTGCAACTGTTGGTAAGTGGAATGCCCAGCTAAGCAGGAGGCGGATTTATGATAGGTGCCATTATTGGTGATATCGTTGGATCTCGTTTTGAGTTCAATAACTATAGGAAAAAGGACTTTGAGCTGTTTACTGATGACTGCTTTGTGACTGATGACAGCATAATGACCCTGGCTGTGGCAAAGGCGATTATGGAAGCCGGGAAAAGGGCAGGGCAGCCTGGTGACACAGGGGAGTATGGAGCGGAATATTATACGCTGGTATCTGATCTGGCGGTCAAATACATGCAGGAAATAGGACAACGTTACCCTGACTGCGGGTATGGCGGGATGTTCAGGCGGTGGGTTTTCAGTGAGTCTCCTCAGCCATATAACAGCTATGGAAATGGGGCGGCTATGCGCATAAGTCCGGTAGGATTCATAGCCCGAAGGGAGGAAGAGGTAAAGAAGCTGTCCTACGCTGTTACTGCTGTTACCCATAATCACCCTGAGGGTCTAAAAGGTGCTGAAGCAGCGGCCATGGCTATATTTATGGCCCGGAACGGGTGCTCGAAAACAGAAATCCGGGATAGGATCAATAACAGCTATTATCCATTGGATTTCACCATAGACCAAATCCGGGATACATACGAATTTGATGAAACCTGCCAGGGGACTGTGCCCCAGGCTATAGAGGCATTTCTGGAATCCACTTCCTTTGAGGACGCCATACGCATTGCCATTTCCCTGGGCGGGGATAGCGATACTATAGCAGCTATTACCGGTTCTATTGCGGAGGCCTTTTACGGGGTGCCCTATGAGATAAGAGAAAGAGCCCTTGATTACCTGGATAAAGAGCTGCGGGCTATTTATGAGGAATGGACAGAATTTCTGGGTGGTTAATTAAGAGTTTTTTTAACTTGGTAATGTTCGATCGTTGATTTTATGATAACGTATCTTATAGGGGAAATGTATTTTTCCGGCCGGTATTCATGACTTATGACGGGCGAAAAACGGTCCAAGGGGGACGCATATGAAGGTTCTTTTTATAAACGGCAGCGGCAGTGACTCCAGCATCAATGGCTTTATTCGATATGCCATAGATACTGTGTCAGCACATGGGCATGACGCTAAAGAGCTTGTGCTCCGGGACATGAAATACTCTCCCTGCCGGGGATGTTTTAACTGCTGGGTAAAGACCCCCGGTACCTGCGTGTACAAAGACGACGGAGACATTATCTGCAAGGAGTTTATTACCTCAGACATGGTGATTCTTTCTTCACCAGTGATCATGGGCTACCCATCCGCCCTGGCGAAAAACGCCCTGGACAGGATAATTCCTCTCCTGCATCCCTATCTTGAGGATGTAGGCGGTGAGGTGCATCACATGAAGCGATACAACAAATATCCTGAACTGGGACTGCTCTTGGAGAAGCTGGAAGATACGGACAGCGAGGACATCGAGATAATACATGACATATTCAAGAGGGCAGCCCTGAACATCCAGGGCTCGCTAAAGTTCATGAAATTTACCGATTCGCCGGTTGAGGAGGTAGTCCATGCGATTATCAATAATTAACGGATCGCCAAGGGGTAATTCCGGTAACACTCAAAAGCTGCTGGAACACTTCATCAGCGGATTTCTCGCCACAGAAGGGAACACTGTTGAGGTTCTATATTCTATAAAGGACAGACCAGATTTTACTCCCGAAAAAGAACTTTTTTTAAATGCCGAAAGACTGCTGATTGCCTTTCCTCTCTACGTAGACGCCATGCCCGGAACGGTGAAAGAGCTGTTTGAATCCTTTGCTCCGCTGAAAGGCAAAAACCCCGGGCTGAAGCTGTTGTTCATGATACAGTGCGGATTTCCGGAGACACACCATACCCGGTTTGTGGCTCGTTACTGTGAAAAACTGGCCAGGAGGCTCGAATGTGAACCGGCGGGCTTGATATGCAAAGGCGGATGTGAGGGCCTCTCAGTCCAGCCGCCGGCTCTGGTTGACAAGGTATTTCAAAGGTTTTACGAACTGGGGAAGGCCTATGGTGAAACAGGTGAGTTGGATGACAGGCTCCTGGCCAAACTGGCATACCCCGAGCATCTCACTTCCGAACAGCTGCAGCAGGTTATACCGGTGGTGAATAACTTTCTCTGGGATGACTGGATGAAGAGAAATAATGTCCTGCAAAAAAGCTTTGACAAGCCCTATGGTGCAGACCTGTAATAGGAATATTGCTAAGGTAAAGGCTGTCCCCTAACCAAAAAGGGTTTTAGGGACAGCCTTTCAGACTGTCAAAGAAGTCTATTAGCGGTTCGACGTTCGAGATTGCCACGCCCCTCCGGGGCTCGCAATGACACATATGATGGCCTTTTGGTATGTCAACTTTTTTGACACTCTCAGAGGCTGTCGCCTAACCAAAAAGGGTTTTAGGGACAGCCTTTGAATTGTTGGCGCTAGGCGCGTATTTCCTGCCGCATAAAGCTTATATACGCTATGGCAAAGCAGATCAGCATTTCGGCAATCAGGCATACTACCTGGGGCCAGATCAACAGCAGGCTCTGGCTGAAGGTCAGGGTCCCCTTTATGGCCCCATAAGCTTGTTCCAATAAAACCGGCCCCATGGATCTTACCGCAGGATTCATTATGGAAGTCACCGCTTCGCTGTACAGGTAAGCCGGGGATATCCGGCTGATCATCTGTTCAGTTTTGGCGTTGGCTATGATCTGCTGGGAATCGGAATTATCATTAACCGGGTAGATGCCGTCGGCTGCCATACCTGCCAGCAGGGTAAGGAAAAAGGCCATGAACAGCCAGATAGCTATCCCTGCCAGGGCCGAAGTTGACGTCTGTCTGAACAGCAAAGAACATAAGATGGCCAGGGCCAGCCAAAAGGAAATATAGATGACACTTAAAACCAGATAGGTTATAAGCCGGGCCAGTTCACCCAGAGTAGGCGGCACGCCGGTCATAATCAGACCCAGTCCTGCCACCAGAAATCCCAATCCGAAAACTACTATGGATATGACGATGACACCGGCAAGAAATTTCCCGTTGATCAAGGCATCCCGGAAAATGGGCTGGGACAGTACCCGGCTGAGGGTACGCCGGTCCCTTTCCCCGTTAATGGCATCAAATCCCAGGGTCAATCCCACCAGGGGACCCAGAAAGGATATAAAGGACAAAAAGGAAAAGGGCATGGATGATCCTGAGGTGGTAAAAAGCCTCAGGAAAACAAACTCCAGTTCGTCCTGTCCAACGTTTGTTCTTATGGTACTGGCAGCCACATATAGCGACCCCAGACAGGTGACCAGTACCAGGAGAGCCAAAATGGCAAAACGCTTGCCGCTTAAGTGGTCTCCCACTTCCTTTCTGACTACAGTGGCCAACCCTTTATTGGCTTCAAAAATCCGTGTCAAATCCGCTTTTGTATTCTGCCACTTAGCTGCCCTTTCCATGATACTCTTCCTCCTTGTGGAAGTACCTTAGATAAATGCTATCCAAGGATACTCCTCTTAGGGCTAGATGAGTAGGACAATAGTTGCTGGCAATCAATTCTCTGACCAGGTCTTCCCGGATGTCTTTGTGACATTCTAACAGGAGCATATCGTTCTGCCAGCTTATTTTATCCACCCCGTCTATTGTTTCGCAGATGCCGGCCAGTTTTTCTTCCCAGGGAACTGCTTTCAGTTCCAGTTCCATCTGTTCTTCCTGGGATAGCAGCTGCTGCTCCAGGTCACTAATGGTTCCTGAAGCAATGAGCTTGCCTTTGACCAGAATCCCCACCTTATCGCAAACTTGCTGGATCTGGTGGAGCAAATGGGATGACAGCAATATGGTCCGGCCGTCTTCCTTGGCCAAATCTTTAATGAAGCTCAATAGTTCCTGAATTCCTTCCGGGTCGATGCCCAAAGTGGGCTCATCCATAATTATGAGTTTGGGGTCTTTGACCAGGACATCGGCGATGCCCAGCCTTTGGCGCATTCCCCGTGAATATTGGCCGACTTTTTTATGGCCGGCATGAGACAAGCCCACTCGTTTTAAGGCATGCTTTACTCTCCTCTGGGCTTCATCTCTGGCCACACCATTTAATGCTGCTGTGTATAGCAGGTTATCTTCTCCGGACATCTCATCATAAAAACCTACGTTGTCGGGCAAATAGCCCACCATGGATTTGACCTGCAAAGGGCTGCGGCAGGGATCATAGCCGTTGACCAGAGCTTGGCCGGAGGTTGGCTCTGTCAAGCCCAAAAGCATTAGAATAGTAGTGGTTTTGCCGGCACCGTTGGGCCCTAAAAGGCCGTATACAATGCCTTCTTCTACTTTCAAATTCAAATTATCTACGGCTACCAAATCCCCGTACTTTTTGCATAAATCAATGGTCTCTAACACATAGTTGTTTATGGTTGTCAAAACTATCGCCTCCCGTATTTCCGGAAAGCCTGATAGATGAAGTACAGCACAGCTACTATTATGAGGAAGCCTACAATTCCCCACAGAGTCGAGGTTTTCACCGTAACTCGCATGTCGGCGCTGCTTTTGACCACTGGGGTTGCAGCCACCATTGATACAATGTAGTCACCCACTATGGCTTTATCCGCTGCAGTGATAGTGGCTGTAACCTGCCGGGTTTCCCCAGGTTTAAGGGAATCTATATTTTTGGGCTCGAAGCTCACCGTCCAGTCAATTGGAGTAGCGGCAGAAAAGCTGATGTTATTCAGCACGGCACTTCCCGAGTTTTTAACTTGCATGGTTACTTTCTTGTCTCTCCCGGCCACGATATCGGTGTTTAATTTACCGGAAGGGGTTGAAAATTCCAATTTATAAGTTCCGGTAATTATTACTTTCAGGTTTTCGGTAATCCGGCTGACGTTACTGGCGGCTTGAATGGGAATAACATATTCTCCGGCTTGGACATTAACCGGTGGGGTTACTTTCACATCAAGGCTTTTGGTTTCACCCGGTTTAACGGTGATGCTGGCCACCTGTTGGTCCTCGTAAGAGGGCTTGAAGCTGACCTGCCAGCCTTCTTCCACCTGGGCTCCCAGGCTATAGAGCTGTTCATTATTGCCGTTGTTGGATAAATTAATCTTAAAGGTGAAGGTAGCATCACTGGGGCCTTGCAGTTCCAGGTAGTTGGCCTTTAGCTGGTCATTGCTCACTTCGTTATCGGAGATTTTAATTTTTAATCTCAGATTATCCAGGGTGGCCCCGTTCTCATTTTGAGCGGCTACTGTTAATGAATATTCACCGGGCTCTGCTTCCGGGGGAATGATTACCAAAAGATCAAAGCCGGTTTGGCTGTTGGCTTCCACCAAGGCCTGGTGGATAATGCGATTGTTTCCTTTAAGAGTGGTATTCCATTTATCAGGCTTGGAAACAACGGCCAGGTTCACCAGCTGTTTAACACTGCTGTTATTGGCAAGTTTAAGGGGAAAAGTGATATTCTCGCCGGCGGAAGCAGCAATTCCGGGAAAACTAGTGGATAGCACTATCCCTCCTGCAGCTTCCGCTGGACAGGGAAAAGATAAAAATGACACCAGAAAAGCTATAACGAGAACAACGCTGACAATACAGTTTTTTGTGCAAATAACTTTTCCTCGGTTCATATTTACCCTCCTCCTTTTTGTGACTGTTACAGAATTGCTATAAACAAAAAGGCCTAAACCAAATCAGGTTTAGGCACTGACAAACCTATGGGATGCTCCTTATATAATTATGGGGGCCAATAACCGTTGCCTAAACCGCTTATAATTCTAATAGCTGATTCATCTTAATCAGAGAACAATACTGTTTAAGCTCATTATAGGCATAGTTATTTTAGCACAGTTAACCTTTTTGCTCCAAGTAATAACTTGTTGCAGGATAAGGTCAATACTGCCTGAAGAATGTAATCATCACGTTATTAACCAATTATACAATTCATTTCTCGGCCAAAATTATTCTGGCGCCTTGAATTACTTTTCTTAAAAGGGATGTACAAAACCAATAGTTAATGGTTATTGGTCATCATTCTGTATCTCTTCAATAGCCACCTCCATTAACCGGGCAATACGTTTTCTCTCCGCTGGGGTCGGCTTGCGGCCAGCCCGGCGCAATACATTGATTGCTTCCGGCCATTCATATTCAGCCCCAGGCTCAAATATCTGGAAATCAGTCCGCCCCAGAAGATAATCAGTGGAAACTTTAAAGATATTGGCCAGTTGATTAATGGTTTCAATACTGGGATTGGAGCGTCCTTTTTCATAATGATCTATAGTTTGTTGAGACAAATTCACCATTCGTCCCAATTCTTTTTGCGTTAATCCGGCTGCCTCACGCAGGGCTTGTAACCGTTTTCCAAACATGTGCTCACCTCTTAATCAGAGATTACTATTTTGATGAGTATTTAGCAATCAAGCACAACTAAACTGAGTAATAGGCGGTTGACATACTCGTAACGTGAGTATAATATGTAACTAATCAAACTCATAAAATGAGTGAAAAGGGGGGAAGGATTTGAAAAACAAGGGCACAAAACGCACTAATCTAATTATGGCTCGTGGTTCTCGAACTCAAGCTGATATGGCTTCAGCCGTTGGAGTAAAGCAGCAAACTTACAGTCACTGGGAACAGGGACGTTCGACTCCTGGCATTGAAAAAATGATACTGCTGGAGCATATCTTAAAAGTTCCCAAGGAAGTATTATTTTTTGACGTATTTAACTCAGCAAATGAGTACATATGTCACCGGTTAACGGGAACTGAATCCTGATGTGATTGTCTCACAAATGAAATGAGTTCAGGAAGCGGTGAGACCATACCGGTACGGCAAGGGAGAGTGAGATATGCAGTACCTGATGAATCTGGAAGCAGTGAGAGATATTCTTAGATTGTTTAGGGAAATCAATCGTCTCAAGGCTATCCAGTCGGAGTTGCCAAATTTGAAAAATCAATATGGTGATTTGGTTAACGAACTTCTGAGCGTTGAAGTTGGGGAAAGTGAAGCAGGTGAAAGAATTGCGGTTCAAGCTTTAGAGATAGGTGAAGCTATTCAGGAAGCTATGTCGGCCCATTATAATATAAAGAAGCTGGAGGAAGAATTGATAAACAAGTACGGCTTTCTTAGATCCGAGGCAGCCGCCTGACAAAAATGCCCAACTTAGCTGTAAAGATAATTGGAAAGGTTTTGTGCAGGAATATGATGTCCTGGTGTCGAAAATGTCGGAAAAGCGGGTTACTAGGGGATGAATAGATGGATATAGCAGCGATTTCTATAAATTTGAGTCAAATGAAATTATGCCAGCAGGTAGGAGTATCAGTTTTAAAGTTAGCCATGGATAGTGCTGAAACCCAATGCGCTGATTTGATCAAAATATTGGAACAGACGGTTAACCCTCATCTTGGAGCAAACCTCGATATCAAAGCATAAAGTCGACATCAATAAAAGAACCCACCGGAGAATCATGCCGGTGGGTCGAGCGTGTCAAAAAAGTTGACATACCAAAAGGCTATCATATGTGTCATTGCTGTGAAAATGGCTTTCATGTCAGTAAAAAGGCACCCATTGTGTCATCGCGAGCGCGTAGCGCGTGGCGATCTCGAATGTCGAACCGTTAATAGACTTCTTTGACAGTCTGAACCCACCGGAGAATCATGCCGGTGGGTTCTTGGTCTGTAAATAGATTATAGCAGGATTTCCACATCACTGATGGGATAAGCAGCACAGCTGTGGATGTAGCCGGCTTGGTGGTCGGATTGGCGCAGTTTGGCGGTGCGGGCATGGAATACCTGGCCTTTTAGCAGTTTGACCCGGCACAGGCTGCATTCCCCTGAGCGGCAGCAGTTTTCAACGGTGATGCCGGCTCTTTCCAGAGATACCAGCAGGGGTTCATCAGCCCGGGCGGAAATTTCCCGACCGCTGCTCAATTTCACTTTAAATACAGCCTGGGGTGATACCTCCTGGGGCCAGGCGGGGTCGTTATATACCTGCTTGGGTAAACCAAATACCTCCCTGCGAATACGCCGGTCAGGAACTCCCAGTTTTTTCAGTTCGGGAATGGTGAAATCATACATTTCCTGGGGACCGCAAATAAAGAAGGTCTTACCTTCTACACTGCCTATCCGGCTGAGTATTAAATTCCCATCAATAAAGCCGGTTAAGCCTTCATAGCTGCTGTCGGGTTCGGATATGACCAGGTCATAGCTGAAGTTGCTGTAGTCTGCAGCCAGGCTCAGCAGCTCGTTATGGAAAATGGCATCCTGGGGGGTGCGGCATCCATAGATGAGATGGATTTTCCGATCCAGCATCCGGTCAGTTGCTTCCCGAATCATACTCATAAAGGGGGTTATACCGCTGCCCCCGGCCAGGAAGACCAGATCTTTGCCGTGGATCAATGGATTGTAATAAAATTGGCCGGCCGGTCCGGTGGACTCCAGGATATCTCCCACTTTTACCTGATCCAGCAGGTAAGAGGACACAAAACCATCGGGTACCCGGCGCACGGTGATATCATAATAGGCAATTTGATTGGGAGGAGACGATATGCTGTAAGGACGGCCGGTGCGGACCCCATTGATTTCTGCAAATAAGTTGATATATTGGCCTGCTTGAAAGGGAGGCAGGTAACCAGAGACCGGAACCAGACGCAGGGTGCTGGCAGTGGGGGTTTCAGGTATTATTTTGGCAACCCGCAGCTGCAGGCGCTTGGGATGCAGCCTTTCTACTGCTGCTTTCCACCTGCCTTTTTGGGCGGTATAGTCTATACCGTATTTACGGCAAATCTCCAATTCATGGGCGATTTGGCTGTAACCTTCAATTGATTTGCGTACCTCAGTCTTCATGCTCCCACCTCCGCTTCACTCTGCATAGCTTTGATAACCTGACGGGCAGCGGCAACTCCGGAACTTAGGGTGGGCTGAAATCCTCCCATCCCTGCCCACGCTCCCGCGAAATACAAACCTTTGATGGGAGAACGGGGAGAGATAAACATATTGGAGTCTTTGGCAAATTGGTCAAAACCGTAAATAGCACCGCCCGGTGTAGCCAAATAGCGCGCATGGGTAAGAGGAGTAGCCACCTCGATTTCTTCTATATGTTCACGGAATCCAGGGAAGTGCTGCTCTACCTTATCCAGCAGTTTATCTGCTACTTCGTATTTCTTTTCATAGTATTGATGGGGCGGAATCTCCAGCCAGGGCTCACCGTATTTCAAATCAACAATTACTACCTGACAGGTTCCGGGGGGAGAAAAATCAGGATCGGATACATTGTAGCAGCTGAGCAGGATATAATCGTCTTCCACGTCAACTTTTTTACAGGATGAAAATACTCTATTAATATCGCTGGTAGTGCCGAGGAAGTTAGTGGTCTCGTATATGCCTACCTCCGCCGGTTCGCAGTCCAAGCCAATAAACAGGGTTACTGCGGAGGGGCCTACCGTACTGCCGCCCAGTATTTTCAGCTGTTCTTCGGGAACATGCTCGGGGTCAATCAATTCGGTATACACGGACAGGGTGGAAGCATTGGAGACTACATATTTGGTGTTAATGGTTTCACCATGCTCGGTAACGACTCCGGTAATGCAGCCGTTTTCCACCAGGATTTTGCTGGCTCCGCAGTTAAAGCGTGCTTCACCGCCGGCTTCATAGAATTTTTCCAGGATAGCGGTGGAGAGAGCCTGGGAACCGCCTTTGATATGATATGGCTTCAGCTCAATATAGGCAAATAACAGTATTGCCAGGTCCATAAAGGGCAGTTTCGCCGGGGGAACACCCGTATAACCCCAATAAACAGCTACACTGAGTTTCAGCAGCGGATCGGTAAAGTATTCATCCAGGATTTCCTGGGTGTTGGTTAGAGCATACTTGAAATAGGTGGGATATTTTTCCGGTGAAGGTTCTGGGTCTCTCATGGTACTAAAGAATTCAATACATAGTTTATAAACCAGGTCAAAGAAAGCCGTAATATTGTCTTTTTCCGCCGGAAACCTCGCCTGCAGGGCAGCTAAAAGTGCTTCCCGGTCCGCAGGGAGGGTTATATCCAACTGACCCGGTACCACCAACCGGTACAGGTTCTGCATTTCCACCCATTCCACCCGGTCGGTGACGCCCAATTGGTCCAGTACATAACGAAGGGGACCTGGTTTGTCTTTGGAACCCAAACCGCTTAACTGGTGCAAAGCTACCTCGAATTCAAAACGCCCCCGGATAAAACTGGTGGCACAACCTCCAGGGATATTGTGCCTTTCCAACAGAAGGGTTTTAATGCCCTTCTGAGCCAAGCGGCACGCGGCAGTAAGCCCGCCGTTACCCGCACCGATAACTACCACATCATAATCCGACACTTCTCATCACCCCTTTATTGGTTTTCGGGTTGGTTTGCAAGTGCTGGCTTATTCTCACTTCCCTTCAACTGGCTTTCCAGATTGCTAAACCAATCTATCAGGTACTGGTAGAAATCCAGGCCAAAGCGCAGGGTGGCTTTTTGGCAGGTGTCCGCGTATTTGGCCGGACCGGCAGCTATGTTTTCCAGGCTTTGTTTTAAGTCCTCCAGCTGCTGTATGTGCTGGTCAATGATTTGAAAAAGCTTATCCTGAGTGAGATTGCGGGCAAAAAAGAGACGGATCAGTATTTCATAGCGGAATTTAAAGGGTTTGAGAGGTTGTTCCAGCCAATCCAAAAAAACCTGACGCCCTTCGGGAGTGATTTCGTAGACTTTTTTGTAGCGGCCGTTTTCCACCAGTTCCTTAGAACGAATCAATCCGGATTCCTCGCAGCGTTTCAAAGCAGGGTAAAGGCTGCCGTCACTTACGTTGGAGAAGAAAGCGGTGCTGTTGCTCATTAATTTCTTTATTTCATATCCGCTCATTTCATGAATGGTTAATGAGCCGAGAATTAAATAATCCAGCACGCTAATACCTCGATTCAAGATATATAATTTTATTATATATTATTACATGGCATACCCCTGTCAAGCAATGGCAAAACATAATTAAAGAAAACAGGAAAACACTATTAAAAATGGCTCCAGTATGTCCTCACCAGAAGTGCTCATAAATATTAATCAAATAATGGTTAGCGAATGGTAATAAGTTTTGATACAATTTTCCGTAGACAAAAAGATAGGGATGAACAAGGCCAATAGCCCTGTAAGCTGGTTGGTTGCAAGGAGGTAACTAATTGGAAGTAAATTGGCAGGTAGTATTATTTTCTTTTCTCGGCGGATTGGGGCTGTTCCTGTTTGGTTTGCGCTCTATGTCAGATGGCCTGCAAGCAGTAGCAGGGGATCGGATGCGAAACATCTTGGAGAAAGGGACCAGTAATCCGATACGGGGGATACTAACCGGTCTGGTGGTAACCGGATTGATTCAAAGCAGCAGTGCTACCACGGTTTTAACGGTAGGTCTGGTCAATGCCGAATTGCTTACTCTCAGACAGGCTATCGGCGTAATCATCGGAGCTAATATTGGTACCACAGTAACGGTCTATTTGATTGGTTTTAATCTTTACGAATATGCCTTGCCCATAATAGGGGTGGGCGCTTTATGGTTTCTTTTTGCCCGGAGCAAGAGAGCAAAGAATATGTCCCAGGCTGTCTTGGGTTTCGGATTGCTGTTCTTTGGCCTGAGTGTTATGGGCGACGGCATGAAACCATTAAAGGATCTTGCCTTTTTTACTAACCTGATGATCAGTATTGATGATAATGCGTTGATCGGAGTAATTATCGGAGCCATTTTTACCGCCATTGTGCAGAGCAGCAGTGCAGCGATCGGTGTACTGCAGGAATTGGCCAACCAGGGAGCGGTTACCTATCATCAGGCGGTGCCAATCCTGTTCGGTGACAACATAGGCACTACGGTTACTGCGTTGCTGGCGGGAATTGGTGCCAGCATAGCAGCACGCCGGGCTGCTTTAACCCATTTCATGTTCAATGTGGTTGGTACCGTTATCTTCCTGCCTCTGTTTATTTTCGGCTTTTTCCCGGAACTTGTCACCTTTGTTACTAATGCAATGTTAAATATAGTGCCTGGCTCTGGGACCTGGGAAACTCTCAATCCCAAATTGCAGATTGCCCAGACTCATTTCATTTTCAATATCAGCAATACGCTGATTCATTTGCCTCTGGTGGGAGTGATGGCGGCTGTGGTTACTTTCCTGATACCCGACCGTGAGGAATACGGGGATGAAGCGGAGTTCAGAGTCCGTTTCATCGACCGCCGCTTCTTGAACAACCCATCTGTGGCTTTAACTCAAGCTACCCGGGAAATGCTGCGTATGGGAGAATTAGTTCGCCAGGCCTTTGAGAATGCTCTGGAATATTTCCAAACCCGGGACGAAAGCCTGGTTAAAAGAGGGCAAGTGCTGGAGGAGACTATTGACAACCTGGAGCGCCAGATCACCGATTATGTAGTCATGGCTTCCCAAAAGCACCTGTCCAGGGAAGACTCCAGTCAAGCCCAGCTTATACTGCAGTCATTGAATGATATTGAGAGAATTGCTGATATAAGTGAAAGCATTATCGAGAGTGCTGATTACGCGACCAAGCATCAGGTAGTTTTCTCCGATGAAGCCCAGGAAGAATTGGCTTCTATGATAGAAATGACCAGACGCGCAGTGGAATCAGCACTTTTGACTTTGGAACGCAAGGATAAGAATTTAGCCCAAAAAGTTATGGCTTATGAAAGACAGTTGGACGAAATGCAGGAACAGTACCGCCAGTCCCATATCCGCAGGCTTAATGAAAGGATATGCAACGGGAATAATGGTGCGGTCTTCCTCGACCTCATCAGCAATTTGGAACGGATCAGTGACCATTGCAGTAATATAGCCAGATATGTTTGCCCTGATTCCCTTCCTGAACCGGAAAGAGGTTAGGTCCGCCGGGATACCCAAGGGTAACTCCGGTTTCCTTTTATATACTATCTTAGTATTCGATAAGCTGCCTCTTAAACAAGGGGCAGCTTCAGACTGTCAAAGAAGTCTTTTAGCGGTTAGACGTTCGAGATTGCCACACCCCTCCGGGGCTCGCAATGACACATAAGATGGCCTTTTGGTTATGTCATCACGAGGAGCGAAGCGACGTGGCGATCTCTTTTAGCTAATTTTTTGACACTCTCAAGCTGCCTCTTAAACAAGGGGCAGCTTTTTTTGAGCCCTTTAATCCCTTTTTTCGAACCATGCCCTAATTATCTTCTCTGCAAAATTCAATTTTTACTTTTGAGATTTCCTGTACTGCTATCAGAAGGCCTGTCTTTACAACCTATCCCTTTGTTTTTTTGCAGACTTGCCATTATAAATCCTGCTTCCTGCCGGCAACTGCCCGGAGTTTCGGCAACTTAGGGACTGGCATAATGTTTGCGTTTGCCAAGGGCAGAAATGCAGTTCAACTTCCAACATGCTCTGATCAATGCCGCAATTGCATTTTAATTTTCCCCAGAGTTGAATTGCTGAAAATGCCATTTAGGAAGGAGGGGTAAGATGGAACGTATGCTGCCGTTTACGGCTGAGCATGAAATGTTTCGCAAAAGCTTTCGCAGCTTTTTAGAAAAAGAAATAGCACCCAAATATCCTGAGTGGGAGAAAAACGGCATTGTTGATAGGGACGCCTATCGGAAGATGGGGGAACAGGGCTATTTATGTCCCTGGGTAGATGAGAAATATGGAGGGACAGGAGCGGATTTTCTTTATTCGTTGATTATCGGTGAAGAGATAGCTCGTTTGAACTTAACCGGGTTTTTCGTCTTCCTGCACAGTGATATTGTTGCACCCTATATAGATTCTTTTGGCACCGAGGAGCAGAAAATGCGCTGGCTGCCTGACTGTGTCAGCGGCAAAAAAATTTTGGCTATTGCCATGACCGAGCCAAATGCTGGTTCAGATCTGGCAGCTATGCGTACCCGTGCTGTGCGAGACGGAAACAGCTATGTCTTGAATGGCTCCAAGACCTTCATATCCAATGGCATCCTGGCCGATTTGGTTGTGGTAGCGGCTAAAACCGATCCGCAGGCAGGGGCTCGCGGAGTCAGCCTGTTTGTTGTGGAAGCAGGCACTAAAGGGTTTGAACGGAGCAAACCCATTCCCAAGATCGGTATGCATGCCCAGGATACGGCGGAACTTTATTTCGAAGACTGCCGCATACCCGCTGAGAACCTGCTGGGGCAGGAAGGCTATGGGTTTTATTACCTGATGCAGAAGCTGCAGCAGGAAAGACTGGTAGCTGCCATGATTAATCAGGCGGTAGCCGAGCACTGCCTGGAGATTACTTTGCAGTATGTGAAGGAAAGGCAAGTGTTTGGCAAGCCCTTAAGCAGTTTTCAGAATACCCAGTTTTGCCTGGCGGAATTAGCCACCGAGATCCAAATTGGCCGAACTTTTGTGGATGCCTTGATATTGCAGCATATGGCCAACAAAAACGTGGTCCAGGAAGTCAGCATGGCCAAATATTGGATCTGCGAGATGGTTAACCGGGTTGCTACCAGGTGTCTGCAGCTCTTCGGAGGATACGGTTACTGTTCGGAATACGAGATATCCAAGCTGTTTGTGGATGCCCGGGTGCAAACCATCTATGCGGGCACCTCAGAAATAATGAAGCTGATCATCAGCCGTGGCTTGGGGCTTAAATAGAGGCCCGTGAGTGACTGATAGGTCATCCCTACTGGGAAAGGAGGACATGAATAATGAGAAAAGTTGCCGTATTAGGTATGGGGCACAGTGAATTTTGTTTTAATTCACCCCTTACTGTGGTGGAAATGCTGGCACAAGTATCCCTCGATGCTATTACCAGTTCCAACTTGACGACTAAGGATATTCAAGCCGCTTTTATCGGCAATTGCCTGACAATCATGTCTGAGGGGCAGGCTACCATCCAGCAGTTTGCCGTTAACGATATGGGGTGTTTGAATATACCTGCCCTGCGTTATGAAGGAGCATGTGCTTCCGGCACTATTGCCGTCCGGGAAGCTTTTCTGCACGTAGCGGCCGGTCACTATGATGTTGTTCTGGTGGCCGGGGCAGAGAAAGTAACTGCTTTGGGAACTCCTTTGGCTACCCGCTGTTTTTCCATGGCTGGAGATTCCCGCTATGAATTTCCTTCCGGCTATACCTTCCCGGCTGCCTTTGCCCTGTTAGCTCATCTATATGCCAGTCACTACAATATTCCTCTGCCCAAATTAAAGGAGCAAATGGCTCACGTATCGGTTCAGTCCCATCACTATGCCAGTAAAAACCCGCTGGCACAGCTGCGTTTTGAAATAACGGTGGAGGATGTACTGAACAGCTTTATGGTATCTACGCCTCTGCAACTCCACGACTGCTGTCCCTTCACTGATGGTGCAGCGGCAGTGGTGTTAGCGACGGAAGAAGTAGCTAAAAAGATATATGATAAGCCATGCTGGATCACCGGTGTGGGTTTAGCCACCTCCGGGAAGTTAAGTTCCCAGTATCGCTGGCTGCCCCGTATCCGAGCCCGGGAGATATCGGTGCAGCAGGCTTATAAAATGGCCGGCATCGGGCCTGAGGATGTAGATGTATGCGAACTGCACGACTGCTTCAGCATTGCTTCCTTAATAGCCGCTGAAAGCCTGGGCTTTTTCGAGTTCGGCACGGCCGGGGAAGCCTGGATGAAAGGCGAGACCAGGATTGAGGGCAAGATTCCCATCAACATTTCCGGAGGTCTTAAAGCCAAAGGTCATCCGGTTGGAGCTACCGGAATTTCCCAGCTTTATCACATCTGCAAACAACTCCGCAATGAGATGGTTGACTATGGTCTGCAGGTGGAAGGGGCCCGTACCGGATTGGTTGATACCCTGGGTGGCGATGGATGTCTCTGTCACCTGGTAGTGCAGGTATAGGAAGGAGGATGCTATATGGAATACAGACTGCCCTTTAAGGAATACAATAAAGCGCTGCGCAAAGGCAAGCTGCTGGGCTTGAGATGCAACTCCTGCGGAGCCATTACTTGTCCGCCGAAAATGAGCTGCCAGGAGTGTTCCGGACTGGACTTGGAAATCGTGGAACTGAGCGGCAAAGGGTCAATCGTCACCTTTACCACCAGTTATGTGGCGCCTCAGGGACGGGAAAATGAGCTCCCCTTTACTATCGTGATGGTACAGCTGGATGAAGGGCCTTGGATAATGGGCAACCTCATCGACATGGAACCAGAAAAAATCACTTTCGATATTATTGGCCGACGGGTCAAACTGGGCAGCCGGGTATACCCGGGAGATATGTTTTCCGGCGGAGCCTTAGCTCGCCCCGTATTCAGTTTCGATGACTAGCCTGGTTACTCTTCAGCAAAGGGGGAATAATTATGTCACTGCCCCTGGAAGGAATCCGCATATTAGATTTGTCCATGTATCTGCCGGGACCCTTTTGTACCCAGATATTAGCTGATTTCGGGGCTGAGGTAATCAAAATAGAAGAGCTCAGCGGTGAATGGGGAAGAAAGCTTTATCCGGTAATAGGCGACAAGAGTGCTATCTTTTACGCAGTGAATAGAGGCAAAAAGAGCGTGGCAATTAATCTGAAATCAGAAACCGGCAAGGAAATATTTTTAAGGCTGGCCCAGCATGCGGACGTGATTGTTGAACAGTTCCGGCCCGGGGTTATGGAACGATTAGGCCTGGGATATGAAACCCTCTCCAAGATAAATCCCCGGCTGATTTATTGTTCCATAAGCGGTTATGGACACAGCGGACCTCTCCAGTATGCTGCCGGGCATAAACTATTTGAGTCTGGCAGGGGTTACCAGCTTAACCGGCACCAGAAACCAGCCGGGCATGTCTGGGGTTCAGATTGCCGATATAGCCGGTGGTTCCCTGCAGGCTGTCAGTGCAATTCTGCTGGCATTATTGGCCCGGGAAAAAATCGGCCGGGGCCAGTATTGTGATATAGCCATGCTGGATGGGGCTATAAGTCTTTTGGCCTATAGTCTGGCAGAGTGGTCCGGCCTGGGCCGGCTGCCGCTCTGTAATGGAGAATTTATCACCGGTGGTTATGCTTGCTATCAAATTTACGCCACTGCTGATGGGAAATATGTCAGCCTGGGAGCAGTGGAAGCCAAGTTCTGGCAGAGGTTCTGTGAAAGGATTGGCCGGCCGGAATATATACCCTATCAATGGGATAGTACCCGCCAGGAGGAAATACTGGCTGACATCAGAGCTATAATGGCTGGCAGGACCCAGCAGGAATGGGTGGATTACTTTGCTGATGAGGATATATGTTTTACTCCCGTGCTTAATCTGGAGGAAATGATCCAGCATCCTCAAGTCAGGGACCGCAACATGGTGATCATAATGGAGGATGTTCAGGGAAGCGGCAAAAACATGGTGTTAACCGGATGTGCTATAAAACTGTCTCATACCCCTGCGGTAGTCAAACCGGTATTTCCCGAAATAGGAGAGCACACTGAAGCTATTCTCCAGGAAATTGGTTATTCCCGGGAAGAAATAATCCGTTGGAAAGAAGAAAAAATACTAGCCTGAAATTATTCAATATCTTCACATCCTCTGCCCATTATTATCTTGGAGCTATGGCATCAAAAAGCTGTAGCTTCTTTTCTTTTTATCAGAAATCTATATTATACTTTTTAGTTTTCCGGTAAAGAGAGGATAAATTGATATTCAGGTATTTGGCAGCCTCAATTTTGTTCCCCTTGGTATCTCGCAATACTTGCAGTATAACCTTTTTTTCAAATTCATTGACCAAGGTTTTCAGATCTTTGATTTCAATGGAATCCTCGTCCTCCTCTTCCTCCCATCGCTGGGGTACCTGAGCGGGAGTAAATGACAAATGCCGGGGCATTATCACTGCCATGTCCTCCAGATCAGCTAGAATCATGGCTCTTTCAATAACATTTTCCAATTCTCTTACATTGCCGGGCCAGGAATGCTGCATCAGTAATTCCATAGCCTGGTCGGACATTTGTTCAATATCCAGGCACAGCTTTTCGTTGGTTTTCTTTATAAAATGTTGAGCCAGCAGGGGAATATCCCCTTTGCGCAAACGCAGGGGCGGAATTTCAATTCGAATAACATTAAGCCGGTAATAGAGATCTTCGCGGAATTTATTCTCATGCATCATCTTTTCCAGGTTGCGATTGGTGGCGGCAATGATGCGTACGTTTAAGCGTATGGGACGATTGGATCCCAGCCTTTCCAATTCTCGTTCCTGCAAAAATATCAGCAGTTTACTCTGCATGGATAGTGGCAGTTCTCCGATTTCATCGAAGAAAACTGTTCCGTTATTGGCCAGTTCCAGTTTACCCGGTTTGCCGCCCTTGCGTGCCCCGGTATAGGCGCCTTCTTCATACCCAAACAGCTCCGACTCCATAAGATTGTGAGGTATACTAGCGCAGTTTACCCGAACAAAAGGAAAAGCCCGGCGATTGCTGCCTTCATGAATGGCCTGGGCAAACAGTTCTTTCCCGGTGCCGCTTTCCCCGGTGATCAGTACCGTTACATTGTCGTGATAGGCAATATTCTGGGCAACACACTTGAGATTGACAAAACCAGGGTCTTTTCCGATCAGGGAATCGAAACTGTAACGGGTTTTAAATGCCTCTACATAGGAGTCCTTGCTGCTGTTACTGATGATGCCGCTCAACACTTGATCTCGCAGTTTTTTATCCCAGATATCCAAGAAAATGCTGTAAGCAAAGGCGCCTATTATTTCGCCGTTTTCAAAAAGCGGAACTGAACAGGCTACTCCTTGACGTCCGTGGATGCTCCAATTGTAGCCAATGTAGGAACGTCCGGTTTCAATTGACTTAAGGGTGCGCGAATCAGGTGTTACATTTCTGATATTCTGACCGAGTACCTGGTCTTGAGGCATCTGAAGTGCTTTTAGATAGGTATCGTTGATGAAACGTATAATGCCATTCCGATCAACAATGATAGCGGCAATATGAGGATTTTTCTCAATAATATCGGTTATGATCCGCTCGATATTCACATTAATCACCTCTCCCCTTTCCGCAACCCCCCATAACGGATCTTAGGCTGTTTTACTAATAGTATACGGTGATATTGCAAAAGTAATAATTCTGAATTTAGAGAAAATTGGCACAAACAAGTCCATTCTCATTTCCTGCAACCGGTTCGGCAATAATGCAAAAACCGCCAACTGCAGGTATTTCTACAACTTCATTCGGGTAACAAGATGGAAATTTGCTGTTTTGGCAGTTTTGCTGAAATCCCATCCTCCTCAAGCTGGTAAATCTAAAGGCTAGTGGTCTGGCATGAGAATTGCACTTTGCCAAGCGTGAAATTCCATTTCTATGCATAGAGATTAATAAAGTGAAGGGAGGTAAGCTGAGTGAACCTAAAGGAGTTGTATAAAAGCAAACTTATGTCCGCTGACGAGGCTGTCAAGATGATCCAGGATGGATGGTCAGTAGCTGTTCCAGTGGCAGTTGGGCAGCCGCCGGTACTGATTAATGCCCTGGCCCGCCGTAAGGATGAGTTTACCCGGGTGGAACTTTTCACCGTGGTAGATGTGTATCCCACTGAGATGATGACTATGGATCGAGAAGACCCCTTCATCTTGGATTACAGCTATTGCGTGGTTCAGCGAGCTGGTGTGCAACAGGGAAAATATGTTTACACTCCTGGACGTTTGGGCGAAGTACCTCGTTTCCCTGAATATAACCGCCATTATCAGGCTGTTATGTTACAGGTGGCTCCAATGGACAAAAACGGGTACTTCAGTATGGGTCTATCCTGTGATTATATAATGCCCTTGTCCCGGTATGCGGAAAAGATCATTGTTCAGGTTAATGAAAAAATGCCCCGCACCTTTGGTCGCAACTTCCTCCATATCAGCGAAATAGATGCTATAGTTGAAGCAACTCACCCCCTTCCTGCTTTACCCAGTCCCCCGCCCAACGAGAAGCAAAAGATAATAGGCCAGTATATAGCCGATTTGATAGAAGATGGATCCTGCCTTCAGCTGGGAATCGGCGGTATTCCCAATGCGGTGGCTCACGCCTTGGGGAATAAGAAAGATCTGGGTTTGCATACGGAAATGTTCGGCGACGGAGCTATGTGGCTGCATGAACAGGGGGTAATCACTAACCGGAAGAAGACTTATATGCCTGATATATCGGTAGCTACATTTGCCCTGGGCAGCGAAGCCCTCTATGAGTGGCTGGACAATAATGTGGCCGTGCATTTTTATCCCTGCGACCTGGTTAATGATCCCTTCATTATTGCTCAGAATGATAAGCTCATCTCCATCAACAGTGCCATCGAAATAGATTTATCCGGCCAAGTGTGTGCTGAATCCATTGGGCCCAAGCAGTATACCCACACTGGAGGGCAGGCTGATTTCGTGCTCGGTTCACATCGCTCCAGGGGAGGCAAGACCATTATAGCTTTTGAATCAGTAGCGGAAACCAAAGATGGATTGGTATCCAAAATAGTAACTCACTTAAAGTACGGATCCTTCGTAACCGCTGCTCGCTACGATACCAACTATGTGGTTACCGAATACGGTGTAGCCAAGTTGAAGGGCATGAATCTCTGGGACAGAGCTAAAAGCTTGATTGCTATAGCTCACCCCGATTTCCGAGACCAGCTTACTTTTGAAGCGAAGAAGGCCTACTTTATTTAAGGAGGAGTTAAAATGGCAAACCAGGCCGTAATTGTGAGTGCGGTACGCACGGCGGTGGGAACTTTTGGTGGCAGCTTAACCGGGTTCCCCATTCACCGCTTGGGAGCAGCAGTAATTGCCGAAGCCGTCAAACGGGCAGGTATAAAGGCTGAACAAGTGGATGAGGTCATCTTCGGCAATGTGAACCCTCCTGCCATATGTCTCAATGTCAGCAGAGAAGCCAGCTTGCGGGCGGGTATACCTGTGGAAGTGCCGGCCTTTACAGTAAACCGGCAATGTGGTTCCAGCCTGCAGGCTATTAACCTGGGAGCTATGATGATCATGGCGGAAGAAGCCCACATCGTGGTAACCGGCGGGGTAGAAAACATGAGCGATTATCCCTATTCTCTGTATAATGCCCGCTGGGGATTGCGATTTGGAGACGCCCAGCTAATCGATGATGCGGCGGCCACCCTGCGGGATCATGAAACTGGATTGACCGCCGGCGGGGCAGCTGAGCTTCTGGCAGAGAAATATAATATCAGCCGGGAAGAACAGGACCTGTTTGCTCTGGAAAGCCAGTACAAAGCCCAAAGAGCTATTGAAATGGGAGTTTTCAAGGATGAAATCCTGCCTCTGACCGTAAACAACCGCAAAGGGGCACGTATCTTTGACACTGACGAACATCCCCGCCCCAATACTACCCTGGAGGGTCTGAGCAAGCTGCCGGCGGTATTCAAGAAAAATGGTACTGTTACTGCCGGCAATTCCTGCGGTATGAATGATGGGGCTGCAGCCCTGGTATTGATGAGTGCCGAGAAAGCCCGGGAGTTGGGCATCAAGCCCATGGCCCGGATTGTCAGTTTTGCCGTTGGCGGGGTGGAGCCCGCCTATTTTGGAGAAGCACCAGTATTGGGAGTCAACCTGGCCTTGAAAAAAGCCGGCTTAACCCTTGATGAAATTGATCTTATCGAGTGCAACGAAGCTTTTGCAGCCCAGACCCTGGCTGTAGAGCGGGGGCTGCGCTGGGACAGAAATCGTTTGAATGTAAATGGCGGAGCCATTGCTTTGGGACACCCTTTGGGTGCCACCGGTGCACGGCTCATGACTACGCTGGTCTATGAAATGCAAAGACGGGGAAGCCGTTATGGACTGGCCACTGCTTGTACCGGGGGAGGCATGGGCATCGCCACAATAATAGGGAGGGATTAGAATGAATAACAAATACAAAGAGATGTATCGCCAAAAGCTCATGTCTGCAGATGAGGCGGTGAAACTGATCCCAGACCATTCTATTGTGCTCACCAACGTAGCAGTTGGGCATCCTGTTGCTCTGGTGAATGCTCTGGTTAGGCGCCAGGATGAAATTCAGGATGTGGAATTGTTTTATGTGGTGGACCTCTATGATACAGACATCAAAAACATTCATCCTGAGTCAGGTCTGAAGGTAGATTTAGGCTATCCTATTATTCACCGCCGTGATATACAAGAAGGCAAATTTTATTACACCCCGGTAAGATTTGGTGACGCAGCTAGAATCTTTAGGGAACGAAAAGTAGCAACTACTATGCACCTGGTGGCCCCCATGGATGAACACGGCTATTTTTGCATGGGATTGGGAGCAGATTATGGTTTGGCAGCTATGCGGCTGGCGGACAGAGTTCTGGTACAGGTGAGCAGTACTGTGCCCCGCAGCCATGGTGAGAATTTCGTGCACATATCTCAGGTGGACGCCATTGTGGAGGCTGAGCAGGAATTGTTCAAGCTGCCGGAAATTCCTCCTAATGAAAATGAAAAGATCATAGGCCAATATTGTGCGGAATTTGTTCCTGACGGGGCAACTATTCAATTGGGAATTGGCGGAATACCCAATGCTGCTGCTACCGCACTTATAAACAAGAAGGATCTGGGAGTTCACTAGGAGATGGCCTGTGATACTATGCACTATTTGTGGGAACAGGGGGTGATAACCAATCGGAAAAAGACGTTGCTGCCGGATCGCTCTGTTGTTACCTTTGCTTTGGGATCACAGAAGCTGTATGACTGGATCAATGAAAACCGGGGCATTGAGTTCCGCGGGGTGGAATGGGTTAATGATCCTTATATAATCGGGCTAAACGATAACATGATTTCTATTAATGGGGCATTGGAAGTGGATCTGACCGGGCAGGTATGCTCAGAGTCCATTGGTCATCTCCAGTATACTCATCCCGGTGGTCAGCTGGATTTTGTAAATGGAGCGTATCGATCTAAAGGCGGGCGGTCCATTATAGCTTTTGAATCCTTGGCCAACACCCCGGAAGGACCGGTTTCCCGGATTACCTGGCAGTTGAAACCGGGAGCAATCGTTACCACTCCCCGGCATGATGTGGATTGCGTAATAACCGAATACGGGGTAGCAAGATTAAAAGGCCAGTCCATAAGAGAAAGGGCTAAAAGGCTAATCGCTATTGCTCATCCGGACTTCCGGGACGAGTTGACTTTCCATGCTCGTAAGCTGCACTTGTTATAAAAAGCCTTTCATTCAACAGCAGTGATAAGGGACGGGTCATTTATCTGGGGGTTGTTTACCCTGGTAGATACAGAATAGGCCTTTAAGGCTGAAAAGGGTATAATGCTGCTCAAAAAATGCTGAACTGCCTGGGGGGACCACTCTGGAGGCCCCTTTAACCAGTCATCTTCCTGATCCAGGGGCAATATTAAGGGCATACGATTATGTATATGCCTGATGGAATCAACCGGGGGGGTAGTCAAAATGCTGAAGGAGTGTATGGCTGTTCCCTCTGGGCTGACCCACCTGTCCCAAATACCTGCAAAGCTGAAAATGTTTTGCTGGGTGGATATAATGCGCATAGGTTGCTTGCGGCCGTTAACCTTGAGCCATTCATAGTATCCGTCTGCCGGAATCAGGCACCTGCTCTGGTAAAAGGCTTTCTTAAAAGCCGGTTTTTGATGAACAGTTTCCACCCGGGCATTGATAAGCTTATTACCTATAGACATGTCTTTGGACCAGAAAGGAATAAGACCCCAGCGCATCATCACCACCTGCCGCTGGCTTTCGGTTTCAATGATTACAGGCAAAGACTGGGTAGGCGCAGCATTATAAACTGGCTCAAATTCAAATTCAGGACGCTCGGCGCCAAAACGCCAGGCAATGCTGTCCGCATCCACGGTGATGGTATAGCGGCCGCACATGCTGATTTCACCTCACTGGCTTTATTGTAGCATATGTCCGGGTAAGGGTATTAGTTCGGCTGGACTCAGGCATACTAAAACAAATGAGGCAGGAGGGACCTATGTGCAAAATAATGAACAGACCATAAATCAGCTTCAGCCGGAAGATCAGGAGCGATGGTTTGACCTGCGGACAGGTATGGAGATGAGTCGGGGGGAATTTATTCAAAAGATCGAAGCTGGAGAGTATCCTGGCTATTATGTAATTGCTCAGCCTGGAGGTGGAATACCCAGTCCAGGGCTAAATGCTGATGTAAATGAACTGGATTAAAATAACAGATTGCCACGCCTTTATCAAAGCTCCCACTTAACAGGAGCGATAAAGGCGTGGCAATCTCATATGAAGATCGCTAGCGCTTTGAACGATCTTTGCAGTTTTCATCAGCCTGCAGTAATACCCGCGTTAACAATGCAAGCAAAATCAAGTGGAAGGATTAACCTTCCACTTGGATTTTCATGCCATAGAATGAACGCCATACGAATATCAGAGCTATCACCAGGAAGACAATACCCACCTTGGGAGCAACCACGCGGAAGGCTTCGGAGATAGCGATTTCCATAGCCAGCAAACCGAACAGGGTTGTAAACTTGATGATCGGGTTCAGAGATACCGAGGAAGTGTCTTTGAAGGGATCACCCACTGTATCTCCGACTACTGTAGCATCATGGAGCTCAGTTCCTTTTTCCTGCAGGTCAACTTCCACCACTTTCTTGGAGTTGTCCCAGCATCCGCCGGCATTGGCCATGAATACCGCCTGGAACAGACCAAATACGGCGATGGAGATCAGATAGGACACAAACAGTGCTACCGGATCGTTGGAGACGGCTGGAGCAGCCAGGCAGGCAAAGGCCAGAGCAAAAGAGAAGATGGCAATGAATATATTGAACATACCGTTCTGGGCATATTGAGTACAGATTTTTACCACTTCTTTTGATTTTTCCGTAGCTGCTTTCTGACTGGCGTTGTCATCCAGCTGAATATTGCGTTTGATATATGCTACTGCCCGGTATGCACCAGTAGTAACTGCCTGAGTGGATGCGCCGGTGAACCAGAAGATTACGGCACCGCCGCAGATAAAACCAAGAATGGTGTATGGATTCAGCAGGTTGAGGATTTCTTCCGGTTGAACTCCCAGGACATTCTGGATAACCAGAATCAGGGAGAAGATCATGGTAGTAGCACCTACCACCGCAGTTCCGATTAACACCGGTTTGGCTGTGGCTTTAAAGGTATTGCCGGCTCCGTCGTTAGCTTCCAGGTAATATTTGGCTTTGTCAAAATCAGGTTTGAAGCCGAATTCCTTTTCAATCTTTTTGTCAATGTTGGGAATTTGCTCAATGAGAGACAGCTCATAAATAGACTGGGCATTATCTGTAACCGGACCGTAACTGTCAACGGCTATAGTAACCGGCCCCATACCCAGCATACCAAAAGCCACCAGACCAAAAGCGAAGATAGAAGGATAAATCATGATCTCGCCCAGGCCAAAACCACTGGCATAATAAGCCCCGAACATTAAGCCTAAGAATAACAGGCCAATCCAGAAGGCGCTGAAGTTACCAGCTACCAATCCGGAGAGAATGTTCAGGGAAGGTCCGCCTTCCCGGGAAGCTTTCACTACTTCGCCTACATGGGTGGATTTGGGACTGGTGAAGATCTTGGTGAATTCAGGTATTAATGCAGCACCGAGAGTTCCGATACTGATAATAGTAGCCAGGACAAACCATAAACCGGTCAGCGCGGTTTGAACACCGGAACCGGGGCCCAGTAAATAGTAGCTAACTACGAAAGTAACTGCGATGGACAGAATAGAAGTAGTCCAAACCAGGTTGGTCAATACCTGTTCAAAATCAAGGTCTTCCTTGCTGCCAAATCTGGCTTTGCTGATGAGACCGTTAATATAGAAAGCGCCAATAGAAGTGATAACCATCAAAACACGCATAACGAAAATCCAGGTAAGCAGGGACATTTGCAGGGCTACATCGTGTACGCCCAATACAATAAAGGTTACCAGAGCCACGCCAGTAACGCCGTAGGTTTCGAAACCGTCTGCGGTGGGACCAACACTGTCACCGGCATTGTCTCCGGTGCAGTCGGCAATAACCCCAGGGTTGCGGGGATCGTCTTCTTTGATGCCGAAGACGATTTTCATCAGGTCGGATCCTATATCAGCAATTTTGGTAAAGATACCACCAGCAATACGCAGGGCACTGGCTCCTAACGATTCACCAATAGCAAACCCAATAAAACAGGCTCCGGCGATGTCGCGGGGAATAAACAGGAGGATAATCAGCATCATGATCAATTCCACGCTTACCAGCAGCACACCGATGCTCATACCGGCATCCAGGGCTATGTTCAACACCTTCAGAGGTGTTCTTTGCAGTCCTGCAAAGGCAGTACGGCTGTTAGCCAGGGTATTCATGCGTATGCCATACCAGGCGACGCTATATGAACCAAGTATACCGATGACTGTCCAGCCCAGTATTATCAGAACCTTGCTGACAGGCATACGATCCAAGTACCCAAAATAGAAAGCGATACATATACCGATGAAGGCAAAAAGTACCAGCAGGAATTTGCCTTGTTGAATAAGGTATGTTTTGCAGGTTTCATAAATAGTGTTGGCTACGTCCAGCATCGATTGGTGGGCAGGCAGTTTTTTAACCTTGAGAAATTGAAACAATCCAAAAACCATTCCCAGAACACATACTAAAATACCGACAAGAAGAAGATTGTTTTGTGCTTCATTTAAAGCCGGAACAGCCAAATCGGCTTCGCTTGCCAAAGCCATTGCCGGTGCCAATAAAATCATCGGTAGGCTGAGTAAACTGCCCAGCAGGGTTTGTGTTACTCTTGTTTTAAGCCTAAGTTTCATTCTACTAGTTCACGTCCTTCCCCCAAAATAGGTTCAAAATGGCCTCCCAACCAGGAAGCTGGATAATAATATGTCCCGGGCTAATTAAATATCTTCTCTCTACCTCCTTTCAAGCTGCATCAAACACGAAGACCCAGTGCCACATGCTAGGACAAAACAGGGTCTCGGCTAGCTATGAGTATTTAGTTATAGAAATTATACTAGTAGGATGTGACCAAAAAGCAAACCGACCAAAAATATTGAAATATGTATAATTAAAGGCGCGTAATATTGATTGTAAAAATTTTTAGCTGCAGCATAAAAAAGCTGCCTTTTTCATAAAAGGACTTGACTTGTAAGCATGAATATGGGAAGCTAAAATAGCCGCAGGATTTCCAGTACCTGGGCTATTGGTATAAATAAAGGTATTAGTTACGCAGGATGGAAAATGTGTCTAATTGAATAGCGGGATTAGACCAGGTTTGTTTGATCTGGTCTTTTATTTTATAAGATTAAAATCATAGATGGATTATTAAATGATACAATGATTACAGGCTGAGGGATGATGATAGGAGGGGTTAAGCTATGAAGTTCTTGGGCATTGAAAATTTCCGTCTGACTGATCGCAATAAGGCTAATGGCGATGCAATTTTTGAAATAGGTGACCAGCAGCTGGCCAAGGCTGATTTTATTTTTTATCTCCAAGCCGACGATTGCCTCAGTATCAGGCTGGGGCGTCATGAGGCAAGCTTAAAAACTGAAGAACTGGAAGCTTTTCTGAAAGATAATATGCGGGAACTGCGTAAATTAGTAAAACCGGAAGTGGAAAGGGTTAGACGAGAACGCCGGGAACAAATGAATAACCCTTCTAACTAAGATGTATCCTAAAATTCAGGGTTAACATTGCGGGGTAAATAGGTTCGTGTTATAATTTCATTCCAGTTAGTGTTTAAGGTACATAAATATTCGCCGGTTTTGGAAAAACTTACTTGAATAATAGCAGTTGAGAAGCCAGTAATTTCATTGTTTTTTCTCAGTTGCTTCACATATAATCAAATTAGGAAGAGTACAATGAAATGACTGGGAATTATAGTTGCAGGATTTAGCTTTACCTATAGAAACCATTATCAAAAACCTGATAGTGGCGCTCTATGGGGGTAAGCAGATGCGGAGGTGATCGTATGAAGAAGAGATGGGGCAAGGGAGATCCGGTTAACTTATCCGACCTACTGAAAATAACCCCAGTGGCCAATGAAATCATACAGCTAAGCGAAGAACTGGATATGAGTGCCGCAGATGTTATGTGGATAGTATCCCAGATTATAGATAACCAAGAAACCCATCTTGATGAACAGGCGGGTGACAGTGCAGACCTTGCCAGAGACGTAATGGGTTTTGAAGAAGATTGGGACGATATTGATGTAGATCGGCTGGAAGAGGAAATGGATCAAGCCCAGTACACAGTGAATGTCAGAATCAGCGGCAACGGCCGTTTCCCAGAGATAGGCTTTAAGGCAGGCATCAGCGATAAAGACGATATTACTTACTTCTTCGATATGGTTATGGAAATGCTGGACAAACTGGAGTAAGTTACGTAATTTTGCCCGGGTTTATGCCCGGGCTTCATTCTTTTCTGGCCTAATGGTAGCATATTAATTGATATCAATTTATTAAATTCCTGAGGACGTGTGCCTGTGATCATTTCTATTAACGACCATGTTCAGTTGATTCGCCCAGATGGAAAGGCGGTTTTCCCATACAGCAACTCTCTGTTTATAAAGGGGGACCCATCGGTATTAATTGATGCAGGAGCAGGCGGTAATGCTTTCAGCCAGCTTAAGGAACCAGTAGATATCATTCTGCTGAGTCACAACCACTATGACCATATTCATGGGGTGAGTTTCTTTCCTAATGCTCAGGTTTGGGCCTCCCGTGAGGAAGCACCTGGTTATGGAGACCCAATTATTCATGCTTCCTATAATGGTTTTGAACATTGGGAAAAACTGATGGGAAAACCTCGCACCAAAAGATTGGCCGATACTGAAGTTATGCCCCCGGACGTACCTGTTCGGCCTGGCTTTATACCCATAAAATTATGGGGCCTAATTGATGAAGGCAGCCAGTGGGATACGGGACGGGAACGAATCATTGCCCTGCATACTCCCGGTCATTCCCATGGACATTGCTCCTTTTGGCTGGAGCGCAGCAATATACTATTCTCGGCTGATATAGACCTGTCTCCTTACGGCCCCTGGTATGGCGCAGAGAATTCGGATTTCGACCAGTTTGAGCTGTCAATTCGAAGATTAGCGGAAATTAAACCCTCAATTTTATCTACATCTCACCGGCGCTTGTTTTACCAGGGAGAAGATGACATACCCGGCCTATTTCTGGATTATCTTGATATTGCCCTGCAGAAAGAGCATAATATACTGGAATATTTGACTCAGCCCCGATCTTTTATGGAAATAGCCAGCCAGCCCTTTGTGAATAATCATCCATCCAAGACGGAATACACGGAGTTTTGGAGCAGGATGATGCTTCGCAAGCACCTGCAGCGCTTAAAAAAACAAGGATTGATTGCTGAAACTGGTGAAGGGCAATGGTTCAGGATATAATTCGAGGTGAACAAACATTTGCAAGTGCGGCGCATTCTGTACATTGTAGCTATCGCGTTGATAGCGTTTTTGGTTCTTAATTATGTTGATAGTACCCAGCAGAGTAATCTGCCGGGAATCACCCGGGAAGAGATATTAAAGGACTTTCAGGAAGAAGAATCAGGTGAAACCTGGGTAAGCTTCCCGGCTAAATTCAGCGGGACCAGCGGAGACCTATTCTATGTGGGAAAACAAGTTGCGGATCAGCCTGTGACTACAGTATATAGGATTTACCGCAGTGAAACAGGCCAGCTTGCTTACAGGATTCAGGACCAGTGGGATAATGTTAAATTGCCTGATAATAGGTTTGAGACTTATTATCTGGTAGAAGGGGATTGGATTAAGAGCAGAAAATGAAATAGGCCTGTGGACGGACAGGCCTATTTCGAGGATTTGGAGTTACCTGTGCTTGAGCGCGGGGTGATAACTTGTACTGTGCTCTAGCTTGTGGGTAATGTTTTCCTTAGCTATGTCGTAAAGTTCTTGCAACGGTGAGTAACGCAGCAATCCTGTAGCCAGTTCAACAACTCCAAAAACTCCGCTCAAGGTAGCCAGGCCTCCGGTCAGTATACCCGTACCCGATAGGAAGAAGCAAGTAAATGCCAGCATGAATCGGATTATAACTCCATCTCTGCTCAACATATACATCCCCCACTTTCTGTCCATAGTCTTGTCGGCTGTGTTTCATTTTAATTCCGTTCTCTGAATAGTATCCTTCTTCTGGGGAGTCAATATGTGTAACCGCTCTAAGTAGACTGAGTCTAAACGATTCATATTGACTGGCCTCATCCCCTTTAACCGGTGCGTTTCTTTAATGTGATTGTAATACCTTTCACAAACCGGTTCAATAGAAACTGGCAATGAGTTCCTTTATGGCGGAGATAACCTGCCTTTATACGCGTGCACATCCCAATATTGCTTGCTTTGCCAGGACGATACCTAGATTACCTTATTAAAGAAAAACTAATCCCAATTATTAAAATAATTCCTCAATTTTCGGGCAAGGAATAAAGAGGTTAGTCGAGAATTGTTTAAATAAATAAGAGTTATACGGAGGTTACATAGATGGAATCACCCTTGGTACTTGCTGCTGTGGTGTTGGTAGCTGTATTGGCAATTGTAATGGTGAAAGCTCGTTTTGACAGAGCGCAGTATCAAGTTGCAGCTGAAAAACTCGCCCTGGAAGAACGATTGCGGCATAAAGACGAAGCCTTGGAACAGGAAAAGCTGAAAAATAGTGAGTTAATGCAGGAGATAACCCAGCTGCGTTCTCAGTTGGAACAAGAACAGCAAAGGCGCGCTGCAGCAGAAGAGAAAAATGAACAAATTCCTGCCTTAAAAGAGGAAATAGCCCGCTTGCTTGAAGAAGGGGCGAGATTAGCGGAAAGTAACGCCAGCCAGCAAGCCCATATTGCGGAACTGGAAACTCGCCTGGCTTCAGAACAAAAAGCCCTGCAAGAAAAAATGGAATTGCTGAATGAAGCCCAAACCAAACTGGCCGATACTTTCAGAGCCCTGTCGGCTGAAGCTCTGCAGCAGAACAACCAGTCTTTTCTGGACCTGGCTCGTACAACCCTGGAGAAATATCAGCAGGGAGCCCAAAGTGATCTGGAAATGCGGCAGAAAGCCATTGCCCAGTTGGTAGAACCCTTACGGGAATCCCTGCAAAAAGTGGATGAGCAGATCCGGAACATTGAGAAGGAACGGAATACAGCTTATGGCAGCCTGACTGAACAGCTTAAAGCCTTAGCTAATACCCAGAATCAGCTGCAATCCGAAACTGCCAATTTGGTTAAAGCCTTACGGGCTCCCAGTGTTCGCGGACGCTGGGGTGAAATTCAGCTTAAGCGGGTAGTGGAAATTGCCGGTATGGTAGAATACTGTGATTTTACCCAGCAGGAAACCGTTGACACGGAAGAAGGCCGCCTGCGTCCCGATATGCTGGTACACCTGCCTAACAACAAACAAGTGGTGGTAGATTCTAAAACACCTCTGCAGGCTTATCTGGAATCCCTGGAAGCTGCTGACGAGGAGCAGCGGAAAGCTAAATTGGCAGAACATGCTCGGCAAATACGCTCCCATATTACCCAATTGGCCAGTAAGAATTACTGGAAACAATTTAAGACGACTCCTGAATTTGTGGTATTGTTCCTGCCGGGAGAAGCCTTTTTCAGCGCTGCCCTGGAACAGGACCCCACTCTAATTGAGTATGGCGCAGAACAGCGGGTTATTGTAGCGACGCCTACCACCCTGATTGCCCTGTTACGGGCGGTAGCTTATGGCTGGAGAGAACAGATCATTGCCAAGAATGCAGAAATGATAAGCGATTTAGGGCGAACTCTTTACGAGCGTATCAAGGTTATGACCGATCATTTCCAGGAAATGCGCAAAGGTCTGGAAAAGGCGGTTGAGGCATATAATAAGGCGGTGGGGTCTTATGAGAGCCGCGTTCTGGTAGCTGCCCGGAGATTTAAAGAACTGGGGGCCTCCAGCAGCGCTGATATAGACCAAATAGGCGAGGTTGAAAAGTCCCTGCGCAGTTTAACTGCGGTTACAGCTGTTGACCAGGAAGAAACCATTGCTCAGGCTGCCCTTTCCCAGGAAGAATCGGCAGTTGACAAGAAATCAGAAAATTAAGATAATATTAACAATATGGGTTTTATATACTGGTGTGGCAATAAAAAACATAGAACTTATTGGATTTGTGTGCGTCTAAAATTCAGAAAATAAAAATTATAGAGAGGAGATTGAAAGGGGGATGGTATATGGATAAGAATTTGATTGATGAGATCCTGAGGGATATTGGCCTGGAACATCTGGATTACCTTGATGATTCCCAGGACCGGGACCAGGAATAAAAGAAGCCATTTAAGGATACCCCTTAAATGGCTTCATTAGTTTTATACCGCTGTTAATTCTCTTTATCACCCATTTTCAGCAACTCGGAAACGGTTACGATTTTGTAACCTTGTTTCTGCAGGTTGTCTATAACCCGGGGCAGGGCTTCGGTGGTCTGTTTGCAGCTGTCACTGGCATGCATCAGTATGATGGCTCCCGGGTGGACCCGTTTGCTTACCCTTTCAACAATAGTGTCTACTCCAGGATTCATCCAATCCAGAGAATCAACACTCCATTGAATGGCTTCATAATTTACCTCATGAATGGCTTCAATAACCTGGTCACTGTAATCCCCATTGGGAGTGCGAATAAGATTGGGTTCTACGCCGGCCACTTCCTTGATAATCTCGTGGGCTTTTTTCACCTCTTCCTTTACCTCTGATTTGCTTAGATTGCTTAAGTTAATATGGCGATACCCATGACTGCCTATTTCATGGCCATCTTCCTTGATGCGTTTTACCACATCGGGGTTTTGCTTTACCCACGGTCCTGATAAGAAGAAGGTGGTCTTCACATTTTTTTCCTTCAGTATTTCTATAACCGGCATGGGGGTCTGATTTCCCCAGCTGATGTCAAAAGTTAAGGCCACTACTTTCTCATCGGTATTTACTTCGTAAACCGGTTTTAACCGGTGATAAGCCTGTACATACATAACACTGCTGGCCAGGATCACCAGGGCTAGTATGCCGATCAAAGTGATTTTTGCCCGGGGCTGCATCTCATAGAAACCGAAGATTTTGGGCATTAAGCCGGTCCCCCTTTTTGTCTGGTTTTCTATATTTGTATGGTGGCAGGGGATCCATTATTCCAACATATGATGGCCTCCGATTGTGTCATCGCGAGGAACTCAGCAATGTGGCGATCTCTTTTAACATCTTTATTCATAATTTGAGGGGGGCGGTTAGCCCCCCTGCAAGCCAAAGTTAGCTATTTTGGTTGCTTACATGATCCAGTATCTTATCGATAGCGGCCAGGATTTTAGCGGAGATTTCGTACATCTGGTCAATAACTTGCAGGGCTTCCTGGTTACGTCCTTCATTATTCAGAATTACTGCCTGACGGGCCAGGCGGTGAATCTGTTGATGGGGTTCATCGGCTGCTTCAGCGAATATTTGTTTTACTTGCGGGTCGGTAATGCCGTCGTACCATTTGCCCAAGCGGCAGGAGTGGTGGTCAACCACCTGATCAGGGTCAAAATAGAGCTTTTGTTTTACGATAAACTCATACTTGCGGACAAAATTACGATGGTCTTCCTTAACCTGGGTAAGCACTACTTCGTCGGGCATACGATATTGCTGAATAATAGCCCGCAGGGAATCCGATATTTCATTGGTTACACCGGCGATGCGGGCCAGTTCTGAGAAGTTGTTCACCTGTTCCTGGATGTTCTGCATTGTATCACTTAGGGTTGCCAGCAATGTATTAGTGACTTCAGTTACCGAGTCTACCACAGCAGATATTTCCTGGGATGATGCGCTCTGTTCTTGCATAGCAGCAGATATATCGTAGACGGACTTTTCAACTGTCTCAATATGCTGGACAATTTCCTCCAGTTTATGTACTACCCCTATGGTGGTCTGGTTGCCTTCCTCAATAATTCCCGCCATAAACTCGATTTGGTGAACAAAACCGCTAATATGGGACTGAACATTGGCAATGAGATTGCTGATTTGATGAGCGTACTGGGCAGTCTCTTCGGCCAGTTTGCGCACCTCTTCTGCTACCACCGAAAAGCCCCGGCCATGTTCACCAGCGCGGGCCGATTCGATAGCAGCGTTTAAGGCCAACAGGTTGGTCTGATCAGACACAGCCATAATAGTACTGGATATGGCTCCTATATCCCGGGAAATTGCTTCTAATTCCCGGGCATTCTCCAAGGTGTTGATGCTATTGGCTTTCAAGTTATTGATAGACTCCACTACCTGGTTTAAACTGTCCTTGCCGCTGCGGGCCACTTCTGTCAGGGTGATATATGACTCCTGCATTTTCTGGGTCTGCTCGGCCACCATTTGTGCAGCACCAGCGATTTGATCAACTCCCATGTCAGCCTGTTTCAAGTTGTTGCCTACTTCATTCAATTGTTGACTTAGTCTCTCGAGAGCGTTTATGGAGTGATTCAAGCTGGCTACAGATGAATTGGTCACATCATTCATAAAGTTGGCATTACTGGTCAAATTGGCGGTAGTGGTAAACAGTTCTTTAAATACTTCTTTAATTTTTTCCAGCAGCCTGGAGAAATCAGAGGTAAGCTGGCCAATTTCATCTTGATGGGAAACCAGCTCTATTATTTTAGTCAAATCTCCGTTGCTGACTGCATTCATGGTTTCCTGCAGGGGCTTTAAGTGCTGCAGCGCTTTACGCAGTATTAACACAATGGAACCGCACAGGAGCAGTAAAGCTAGAATCATTATGCCTAAAATGCTGAGTCTGGCAGATTTCCCGGCCTGTAGAATGCTGTCCCGGGGCAATTCGCCATGTATGTAAGCTATAGTTTGATTGTCCACGTCCTTGATAGGAATTATTACTAACATATACTTGTTGTCAGAACTGTTTCTATAAAATGCTTGGCCTTGCTGCAGTTTTTCCAAATCGGCGGGTGATAGCGAAACTTTGTGATCATTACCCCATAATTTTTCAGACTGGCCGTCAGCTAAACTGTACAGGGAATAATATTCCAGGTTTTGGCTTCCGAGGGCTCTTTCTACTGCTTTATCCAGGGATATGCCCACTTCACAGGCTCCCACGAATTGATCACCATCGAACAAAGGAATGATACATCTCAATCCATAGCCGGCTGCTCCTGACTCTGCTGTGGTTAACCGCTCTTGAGTTTCGGTAACCCTGGACAAGCCTTTGCGAAAGCTCAGGTCATCTCCGAATTCTTCAGGTTTATGAGCCCGGTAAAAGGAATGTAAATCAGGGGTTATGAACTGCAATTGAGCTACGTCGTATTCTGTTTGCCAGGAGGTGTAAAGGGGTGCTACCAGGCTTTCTAAAAGTTCCCGGTCTCTATCGGCAAATGCCCGGGCGATTTCCGGGTTATGTTCTAAGGCTTGTGCCAAAGCCTCGGCTTGGTCGTAAGCTGAATTCAGAGCTAGTTCGGTCTGATTGAGAATACTCATTGCGTACTGCTCTTCCAGCTCATCAACAAGTTTATTCTGTACCGAGACGTTGATTCCATAAGATAACGCGAAGATAATGACAACAAAAACCACCAGATTAACAACTATTTTGGTAGCTAATCGCTTTTTCAATTTTTGTACCTCCTTTACTGCGAAATAGTGAAGTGCTGGGTAGGAAATCACGTATATTATTTTACTATGTACTGTGCAAAAAGGAAGATGCTTTTTTTAGGAATTATGTCAAAAAAAAGGACGGTCAGTTGGTCCTGACCGTCCTGGTCCATTATGTCTATTTATTTTTATGGTTCGAGAGCCGTTTGGGCCTGGGCAATTTGTTCAGCCAGGACTTCTTCAAAGTCCCGGGCGCCAGTCACATCTGGTACTGTAAATTCCTTCCCATAATCGGACATGGTATAGGATGCCTGGATGGTCATAGCCATTTCCATATTACCTGCTGGAGTTTCATCAGTTGCCGGTAGACTCATGGCAAACTTGATGTCTCCGGACATGTTCATGTAATCGGCATAAAAGGTATCCTGATCGATCCACATATCATAGGACAAATCTACGTCCAGGTTTTCCAGCATCTGCTCAATATCCATTCCCTCAAGCATAGCTGGCATTTGCTGGGTCATCTTTTTGAAATAATCACTGTCCAGGATATTTCCGTTTACAGCGGCCCGCAGTACCCAGTATTTCTTGCCGTTCTTTTCCTGATCCTGACCCAGGGAAACTATCATACCCAAGTCCCGCATCTGCTGTATTGCGGCAGTTGGATCCTGAGTCATGGACTGCTGCATCAGTTCCTGCATGTTAAGTTCCTGTAAATCCATCTTTACCCAGCCAATATCCGGCATAGTAATGAATATTCCGTCCTGGTTCATAGCCATTTCAGTCTCCACAGTCTGAGTCGCAGGAGCAGGTGCAATGGGGGCATTGATGGTCATGTTTTGCTTCAGATACATAAGCACAGGATTCATCTGCATCCAGGCTTCCACAGTGCCTTGCAGATCCATGGACATGTCTGCGGCTTCGGAATCAGGAAGATCAGTACTGACCTTCACTGTACTGCGCACATCAGCCAGCATTTTGTACCGGTTGGCTTCAGTCATAGCTACAGACGATTTGGCCATAATTTCTTCGGCAGTCATGCCATTTCGGGTTTCATTGTAGGTGATGGATACCTGGCGGTTTTCTCCATTCCAATCAACCTGGGCTCCTACGGCTTCCATGATAAAGCGCAGCGGAACATAGATCTGACCCTCAACCATGCGAGGGGCTATGGGCATAGTTGCAATGGTATCATTTACCGTTGCAGTGGTTTTACCGACAGCCATTTTCAGGGTATGGTCGTTTTCCCTTAACCTGATATCTTCGGCAACAGCAACTTCGCAGCCCAGCACATTTTTAATAACATCCAGCGGTACTAAAGTAACTCCGTTTTCCAGGTAGAGTTCACTGGAGGGCTTATATGCCTGCCCATTTATGTCCAGAGAAACGGAGGCTAGAGCTGGAGTTGCCATGATCATTACCAGGATAAGGCTAAGTATTAAGCAGGTTTTCCGCTTCAAAGTAATGCGCTCCTTTCTTTTTAATTACTGGTTATACAGATATGGTAACACACCTGAGAATATTACGGTATTAGAAGACCTTTCCTTTTTTGGCTCACAAGGTTTCGCTGCTTTACATAAAGCATATCGCTGGCCGAAAAGAAACACAGTAACCTTATTGGTATATTATTCCATATTTATATCTCGCTCTCAAGGGGCATTTTTCGGATATTTGATCATTGCCCCTGAAGTAGGGTCTTTAGAGGCTTTGCTGCTCAGATTTTTATAATACTTTTCTCCTCTAGCCTGGCAGAGGTGTTGATTTTCATTGATATACACGATATAATCAATAATGCTTAAGGGCCGTTAACTCAGTGGGAGAGTGCTTCCTTGACGCGGAAGAAGTCACAAGTTCGAATCTTGTACGGCCCACCATAAAGAGCTAGCAAGAGCGGGGTATACAGCCCCGCTTTTTTTGTGGTCACGCTCATTTCGTTTGATGCCCATATGCCTGTCAATCACATAAGTATATCAGACCAGTGTGCTCTTTATTTGCTTTAGCGGAGTATAAGCTCCGCTATTTTTATTGGCAATTAAACAGCTTACTTAGGCTGTTCGCAACAGGATTTACTGCCGTTGTACCGTGTATACAAGAATTTTGGCAGGTTTTTTTGTAAAGACGTGGAAAGTTTAGTTTCAAATGTCTTCAATGGGAGTTATCTGGCATTAAAGTTGTATTTTGGCTATAATGCACGCTTAATATCCACACTTAATAAAATTGTATTAATGCGCTGGAAGGGAGTGAACTGATGAAAATAAATATTACGGAAACGGTTTTAAGAGATGCCAACCAATCGCTTATAGCAACTAGAATGCCTTTTAGCGATTTTGAACCGATTCTGGAAAAGATCGATAGTGCCGGGTACTACTCCGTGGAATGCTGGGGAGGAGCAACCTTTGACTCCTGTCTGCGATATCTGAATGAAGATCCCTGGGAAAGGCTCAGAAAAATTAAGTCCAAAATGAAGCATACCAAGCTGCAGATGCTGTTAAGAGGTCAAAATCTACTGGGATACAGGCATTACCCTGATGATGTGGTCCGCAAGTTTGTGGAGCATTCCATCAGTAATGGTATAGACATAATCAGAATATTTGATGCTCTAAATGACTTCCGCAACATTGAAGTTGCGGTGGCTCAGACCTTAAAAAGCGGCGGGCATGCCCAGGGGGCTATCTGCTATACCATCAGTCCCATTCACAACATCGAAAACTATGTCAAACTGGGAAAAGAGTTGGAAGGAATGGGGGTTGACTCCATTTGCATCAAGGATATGTCAGGCATACTTGGACCCCAGGAAGCTTTTGATCTAATCACCGCTTTAAAGGCATCTGTAAAAATACCGGTTTTTCTCCATACCCACTCTACTACTGGATTAGGCCCGATTACTTATTATAAAGCCGTAGAAGCTGGCTGTGACGGCATTGATTGTGCTATTTCCGCATTTGGCGGGGGGACCTCCCAGCCTGCCACTGAATCGCTGCATTACGCTTTAACCCAGGCGGGCTATGATACCGGTCTGGACCCTGAAGTCTTAAAAGCAATCAACGACTTTTTCCTGCCGGTCAAGGAGAGATTTATCAAAACCGGTGTACTGGAACATTTTGTGCTGGGTTCGGATACCAATGCCCTTATTTACCAGGTGCCTGGGGGAATGCTTTCCAATCTTATTGCTCAGTTAAAGCAGTTTAATGCCCTGGAAAAACTGCCGGAAGTGCTGCAGGAAATTCCGGTGGTCAGAAAAGAACTAGGATATCCTCCTCTGGTGACCCCTATGAGCCAGATCGTAGGGGTGCAGGCGGCCACCAATATACTGATGGGTGAGCGCTACAAGAGTGTATCCAAAGAACTTAGGGCTTACCTTAAAGGTGAATACGGCAGACCTCCTGGAGAATTGGATGCCGAGCTGGTGAAAAAGGTTTTGGGTGATGAAAAGCCTTTTACGGGCAGGTTTGCTGACACTCTGGAGCCTCAATTTGAAAAAGCCAAGCAGGAAATCGGCAGTCTGGCCAAAAGCGATGAAGATGTGTTGTCCTATATCGCCTTTCCCCAGATTGCGGAACAATTCCTGAAGAACAGAGAAGAGAGTACAGCTGTAAAAGTTAGTTACACCATAAGAAAGCTCTAAAGGAGGGTGCTCATGACATTCATTGACAGCTTATGGGTATCCCTGTTAGGTATGGCTGTAGTTTTTACGGTGCTCATTTTACTGAGCTTTTTTATAACCATTTTGTCCCAGATCCTGGGATTGGTAGTGAAGAATGGTCAGGATACGAATGGTTATGCCATACCAGGCAGTGCAGCGCAGAGAACTGAGGGAACTGTTCCCTATATTCTTGGAGAACCTGACGGGGATTGGTCAGCAGGGGAGTTAAAGCTTATCGGAGTTGATGAAAAAACGGCGGCCATGATTATGGCTATCGTCAGCGATGAAAGTGAGATACCTCTATCCCAGCTGCAGTTCAAGACAATTAAGGCTATTGATTCTAGTTTATAAGGGGGAATGGGGATGAAATACATTGTTACCATTAATGATAAAAGTTACGAAGTTGAGGTGGAGAAAGGACAGGCCAGTATCGTCAGGACTACCCAGGCTGCTGCGGTTCCTGTGCAAAATGAGATTCAAGCACCCCCTGCAGCTTCAGAAGTGAAGCCAGCCAATACTTCCAACCCTCAAGCTGCTCCAGCATCAGGTGAACCCCTCAGGGCTCCTATGCCCGGGACCATTGTTGCTGTAAGTGTTCAGCCGGGTAATAAGGTAAAACAGGGCGATGTTTTATTTATCATGGAAGCCATGAAAATGGAAAGTGAAATTGTTGCTCCGCGAGATGGGTTGGTCTCTGAGATCATGGTGACCAAAGGAACATCTGTCTCAACAGGTGACATCCTGCTAACGCTGCAGTAGTTTGGGGGGGGAACGATGTCTATTTCTGTAATGGAAATCCTTTTAAAACTATGGTATGATTCCGGCTTCCCCTCTATGAGCTGGCAGCAAGTTGTTATGCTCTGCGTGGCTGGTGTACTTATTTACCTGGCTATCGTGAAGAAGTATGAGCCCTTGCTGTTATTGCCCATCGCCTTTGGGGTGCTGCTGGCTAACCTGCCTATGGCCAACCTTATGGCTCCGCCTTCAGATGGCCATGCTGGCGGACTTCTTTATTATCTCTATCAAGGGGTTAAACTGGGGATTTACCCATCCCTGATATTTTTGGGCATTGGCGCCATGACCGATTTCGGCCCTCTGATTGCCAGACCTTCCAGCCTGTTTTTGGGAGCTGCTGCCCAACTGGGCATATACGTTGCATTTATTGTAGCCCTTCTATTAGGTTTCGATCCCAAAGAGGCGGCTTCCATTGGTATTATAGGGGGAGCCGACGGCCCGACTGCTATCTACTTGACCAGCAAGCTGGCTCCGGAATTGCTGCCGGCTATAGCTATTGCCGCTTATTCTTATATGGCGTTGATCCCCATGATTCAACCGCCTATTATGCGGTTGCTGACTACGGAAAAAGAGAGAAAAGTGGAAATGACTCAGTTGCGGGAAGTCTCCAAACTTGAAAAAATTGTATTCCCGATTATTGTTACTATTGTAGTATGCCTGCTTTTGCCATCGGTAGCACCTCTTATCGGTATGCTGATGCTGGGAAATCTTTTCCGGGAATCCGGAGTAGTAGAAAGACTCAGCCAGACTGCCCAAAACGCTTTGATAAATATCGTAACCATCTTTCTGGCCACCACGGTGGGAGCCACTGCCGTAGCGGAAACCTTTTTGCGGCCTGAAACCCTCAAAATAATAGGCCTGGGATTGCTGGCCTTCATGTTCAGTACCGCTGGCGGAGTATTGCTGGGCAAGCTGATGTACATACTGACGGGTGGAAAAGTTAATCCTCTCATCGGATCTGCAGGTGTATCCGCTGTACCCATGGCTGCTCGCGTATCTCAGATAGAAGGGCAGAAGGCTAATCCAGGCAACTTCCTCTTGATGCATGCCATGGGCCCCAATGTGGCAGGGGTTATAGGATCAGCAGTTGCCGCCGGATTTTTCCTCAGTCTGTTTGGGTAATAGCCGGGTTTCCTCTGGAATTAATAACAGATGCAGATGCCAAAGTTGTAACAGCGGGGTTTGGAACCCCGCTCGAGAGTGTTAAAAAAGTTGCTAAAAGAGATCGCCACGTCGCTTCGCTCCTCGCGATGACATACCAAAAGGCCATCTTATGTGTCATTGCGAGCCCCGGAGGGGCGTGGCAATCTCGAACGTCGAACCGCTAATAGACTTCTTTGACAGTCTGAGCGGGGTTTGGAACCCCGCTCTATTTATGGACATTTTTATGTTTTGCATAAGTTGTACTGAAAATTTTATTTAGCAATAATTTTGGAATTGCAAGCAGTGTTTTACTATCATAGACTGATATCCACCGGGCAAGATATTAATGAAGTTTTATTACATTGGAGTGATGGCTTTGTACGGTACAGTTAAATGGTTTGATGCAGCTAAAGGTTTTGGATTCATCCAAACAGAACAGGGAGATGATGTATTCGTACATCACACCGCTATAATGGGCACTGGTTATAAAACCCTCAATGAAGGGCAGAGAGTTAAGTTTGAGGTGGTGACTGGTCCCAAGGGACCGCAAGCTTCCAATGTGGAAGTTATGTAACCTTGTTAACAAAACGAAAAGCCGATCCTAACCACAAGCTGGATCTAGGATCGGCTTTTTTATGGGATTATGCAGCTATTTGGGTACCTTTATTCCAGGGAAGGCGGGCAGTTACTCGATCTTTTATCTCCTTGGCAGCCAGGCATATTCCCAGAATTATCAGGGCAACCAGGGTACGGTCACCGGGGATCAGTTCATTGCGCAGGATGTCAACGAAGAAGAAATGTCCCAGGTAGATGCCAAAGGTTCGGGTGCCTACATAATTCAGGAAATTCCGGCCAATGGCCTTTTCGGAACTGTAATAAATAGCCAGAGCCAGGGTTACGCCAATAGCCAGGGGGAACAAAGCCACCTTATTAAAGAGATATCCAACGGTATCATTCAAGAAAGGTTCAATTAAGCCGATCAATGCTAGAATGACTGCTCCTGCGAAAAAGGCCTTGTAATGCTTCCTGATAAAGGCTTCGATCTGCTTGTATTCACCCAGCAGCATACCGATGGCAATAAATCCCCACCATTTTATCGGAGCCGGTCCTGACCAGCTAATCCAGTGAATACCATAATGTTTGCTGATCTCCAGCATGTACAGCCAGTAAATATTGCTGATGATCATTAAGTAAAGGGTATAGCGGCGCAATGTTTTAGGCAGGAAATACAGCAGCGGGCAGAATATGGCAAAAATGATATAGTAAAACATGTAGTACAGGTGCAATGCAGTTTTGCCATAGATAAGATCCATAATTCCGAAGGTTTTTCCCGCGGTGAAGTAAAAGAACAAACCATAGGCTACTGCCCAGTAAAGATAAGGTATGTAGACTTTTTTGATTTTGTTCCATGAATTCTGCAGCCACCTGCGATAGGCAGGAGTGTACATGAAATAGCCCTGCACCATGAAAAACATGGGCACACACCACATGGCTATTTCCCGCACAAATACTGCCAGCGGATCAGTTCCGCCCCGGTAGACATGGCTGAATATGACTGAAATAATACCCAGCCCTTTGAGAATGTCAAACATTGGATTTCTCAACTTTTGCCATCCCTCTCCCTCATAAGTTGTTAAATTTGTATACAACCATTTTAAGGAATTGATGCCATAAGTAAAGTGGAGCAACATCTGACTGTGCTCTTGCATAAAATACCAAGAACCCGATCAGTGAGGCAGGGGCGAAGAATGCAGGAAAAGCGCTATATCAAGCAATAGATGGTTTGAATAATGAATTTTGGCCTCACATATAATAAACTAACTCTACGAGTAGGAGGCCGTTATATGATCTATGATTTACGAATAACTACGGCCAGTGGTACTGCATTTCCTGAGATGATCAGTCAGCGTTTTAAATGGATCCGCGAGCAGGGTTATTCCGTTTCAATGCTGTCAAAGCAACTGGAAGACGGCAGAGAAGCCTATGATATACAATTACGGGGAAATCATGATAATCAGATTTTTCGTAATGAAGATATTGTTTATATCTTCAAACATCAACTGTCGGAATTAATTGCAGAGCACATTTTATTGGAATGGGAAAGTACGCTGGTGAAAAAGGAAATCCGCAAATCTGGCCGGGGCCTCTCGGGGGAAGAACAGCGTACTGTATATGATAAGGCGGTCCAGTTCCTAAACCGGTGCAATGAAAATGAAAGCCTGAATTTACTGATGAACTACGGCCGCAAAAACAAGATTGCCCACCGGGTTTTGGACTACATTCATGATAATAAGCTGTTGGTTGTGGAAGGATTCATAAACTTTTGCCTGCAAGATTACCTGACTGAGATTCGCTTTGCTGTAGAACTGGCCATGGAAGAACTGAAGAATGAAAAGGAATACAACGACTTTGTAACTCTGCTGCGCTATTTTGTAGATACCCAGGTGCCCAAAATCCAAGAAGTGAATATTATGATGGATGAAAATGGCGTATTTAACATGTGGGACGGAAAGGGTATCAAGATTGAAGATAACTATATGAGCTATTATCTGGACGACATGCTGTTAAATGAAATCAATTTTGACGACGTTTTGATCAGTATATTGATAACCATCTCTCCCCGCCGCATTATACTGCATAATGTGGCGGAATTGGGCAACGAGCCAGTAGAGACTATTAAAAGAGTATTTAAAGATAAAATTCGCATGTGCAGCGGATGCGAGCGCTGCCGCAAACACCTGAACAAAAACACCCAACCCTAAAATTGCAGCATAAATACCGGGCTGCCGCAAGGCAGCCTGAGAGTGTCAAAAAAGTTGCTAAAAGAGATCGCCACGTCGCTGCGCTCCTCGCGATGACATACCAAAAGGCCATCTTATGTGTCATTGCTGTGAAAATAGCTCCCAATTGTGTCATTGCGAGCGCGTAGCGCGTGGCAATCTCTATGGCAACTAACGGTGTGAGTTAACAGATCGCCACGTCGCTTCGCTCCTCGCGATGACAGGCTTAAGTTTTCGTTTATCGTGGCCTGTTCTACTGGTGACAATTGCGAGCCCCGGAGGGGCGTGGCAATCTCGAACGTCGAACCGCTAACAGACTTCTTTTACAGTCTGGGGCTGCCGCAAGGCAGCCTTTTTTCATGGAGAAAGGGCTGGTGTGATTGCGGGTGACAGCAAAATCTGCTATATTCATTAGGTAAAATTAGATTGGTGGATGCAGAAGTGTACGCTTTACTGACATTGCCCTTAATTAGTGCATTAATTGGGTACATAACTAATGTAGTGGCGATACGACTGCTCTTTTGGCCAAAACAGCCTGTTAATCTGGGCCTTTTTACATTACAGGGAGTATTGCCGAAAAGACAAGCCGATATTGCCGCCAATGTAGGCCAATTGGTTGAAGAGCAATTACTGTCCCTGGATGAAGTAATAGACCAAGTCAATACCCCGGAAGTAAGAGAGCGATTAGTTGCTGCCGTAAGCGAGGTAATGCGGACCAAGCTGGACAGTATGCTGCCGCGAATTATTCCTGGAAAGGTTATACAGCTGATTGGTGATACTTTGGAAAAGGTGGTACGGCAGGAAGCCGGTCAGATCATCAGCCAGGCGGTAGAATCAGTCCGGGAATACTTAACCTCCGAGATTCAGATAAAGCAGATAGTAGAAGATAAAATCAACCAGTTTGACCTGGATCAACTGGAAGAAATGGTGCGAGGAGTAGCTTCCACAGAATTGCGCTCTATTGAGATCCTGGGCGGGGTCCTGGGGTTTATTATTGGTTTAGTGCAAATGGTTATTATGATACTGTTTTACTAGAGGTAAGAGGTACGCAGGAGGTTTAAATATGGCGAAGATAACTTTGCAAGACGGAAGCGTGCGGGAGTACCCTGCCGGAACAACATTAATGCAGGTGGCGGAGGACATAAGTCCCAAGCTGGCTAAAAATGCAGTAGCAGCGTTATTCAATGGCGAGCTTACTGACCTGAACCGTCCTGTTGAAAAGGATGGCACTTTAGAACTATTAGAGTTTGATGATCCCCGCGGGGCTTCCGTGTACAGACATTCCTCGGCTCACGTAATGGCCCAGGCGGTTAAGAGACTGTGGCCGGATACCAAATTAGCTATTGGTCCGGCTATCGATAAAGGTTTCTATTATGATTTTGACGGGGAACATACTTTTACTCCTGATGATTTTGCGGCCATTGAAGCGGAGATGGATAAAATCATCAAGGAAGACCTGCCTATTATTCGCCGGGAACTGCCCCGGGATGAGGCTATAAAGTTTTTTGAAGAGCGGGACGAGGATTATAAGGTTGAGCTGATAAGGGATCTGCCTGAAGATGCAGTTATAAGTATTTACCAGCAAGGTGAATTTACCGACTTGTGCGCGGGGCCTCATCTGCCTTCCACTGGCCGCATCAAAGCTTTTAAGCTGATGAATCTGGCTGGGGCTTACTGGAGAGGGGATGAGAGAAATCCGATGCTGCAAAGGATTTACGCTACTTCTTTCCCCAAGAAAGCCCAGCTGGATGACTACATTAACAAACTGGAAGAAGCCAAAAAGCGTGATCACCGCCGTTTGGGCAGGGAATTGGGCTTGTTCACCATCGTTGATGAGGGTCCGGGATTCCCCATCTTCATGCCCAAGGGCATGATATTGCGCAATGAACTGGAAAACTTCTGGCGGGAAGAACATCGCAAGGCGGGGTACCAGGAGATAAAAACCCCGATTATCCTTAACCGGGAATTGTGGGAAAGATCCGGTCACTGGGATCATTATAAGGAAAACATGTATTTTACCAAAATAGATGATGAAGATTATGCAGTTAAGCCTATGAACTGCCCGGGGGCGCTCCTGGCTTACAAGCAGTCTTTGCACAGCTACAAGGAATTGCCCCTGCGTTATTGTGAACTGGGACTGGTGCACCGGCATGAGAAATCCGGGGTATTACATGGGCTGATGAGGGTTAGAGCCTTTACCCAGGACGATGCCCATATTTTCATGCTACCTGAGCAGATTATTGATGAAATAAAAGGTGTTATTGACCTGATAGACCGTTTTTACAAGCTGTTTGGCTTCCCCTATCATGTGGAACTGTCCACTAAACCTGAAAAGGCCATGGGATCAGACGAAATCTGGGAACTGGCTACCAACGCCTTAATTCAGGCTCTGCAGGAAAAGGGCATGGAATATAAAGTCAATGAGGGCGACGGTGCATTCTACGGCCCCAAGATCGATTTTCATCTCCAGGATTCCCTGGACCGTACCTGGCAGTGCGGCACAGTTCAGTTAGATTTTCTGATGCCGGAGAACCTGGACATTACCTATATAGGCGAGGATGGAGAGAAACATCGTCCCGTAATGATCCACCGGGTGATATACGGCAGTATTGAAAGGTTCATTGGTATTCTGACCGAGCACTTTGCCGGGGCGTTTCCGGTTTGGCTGGCTCCGGTACAAGCCAGGGTTCTGCCCATCAGCGAACGCCATCATGAATATGGGCAAAAAGTGTTTGATAAACTAATAGAGGCTGGTATCCGGGCAGAATTGGACAGCCGCAGTGAGAAAGTGGGCTATAAGATCAGGGAAGGCCAGCTGCAGAAAATACCCTACCTGCTTGTTGTTGGAGATAAAGAAGCTGAACAGGGAACAGTGGCAGTACGCCACCGCAAGCAGGGTGACCTGGGTGCAGTGCCCGTGGCTGATTTTATTGCCAAGATTACCACAGAGATTAAGGAGAAAACTTACGATTAAAGGGAACCTCGGGAAAGCTCTCTGTGTCATATGAATGAGAAAGTCGCTGACTGGCTTCAACAGGAGTATTAGCCGGCGAGGAGTCACGGAGCGAGCGGGCTATACTCCTACAAAACCGTGGTTGTTGTAGATCGACATAGAGATTACCACTTTCTCTAATGGCAATACAGCTGTTTTTTGTACTGACGCGATAGCGGTTTTCACAGCTAGTGATTTTAGCAAATACTTGCAAGATAAAAAATGGTATGCTATACTCCAGTATGGATTTAAGCAGAAGCTTGGCTTCTCACCTTACAACTCCGGTTCGTAAGGTATATGGTTTAATACCAGCGCATTTCTGGATTACAGGATAATGCGAGTGAGGCGAGCTTATGCTCGCTTATTTTATTCTGGAGGTGAACTTCTTATCAGCAAGGATTGGAGAGTCAATGAGGAAATCCGCTCCCGAGAAGTCCGGTTGGTCAGTGAGGATGGAGAACAATTGGGTATCGTCCCCATTAGCCAGGCATTGGAGATCGCGGAAGAAAGAGGATTGGATCTGGTGGAGGTCGCGCCTTCTGCCAAACCTCCCGTTTGCCGCTTGATGGATTATGGTAAGTTTAAGTTTGAGCAGAGCAAGCGGGAAAAAGAAGCGCGCAAGAAGCAAAAGGTGATATCTGTCAAAGAGGTCAAACTCCGTCCTAATATTGATGAACATGATTTCCTGGTTAAGGCTCGTAATGCCCGTAGGTTCCTTAGCTCCGGCGACAAAGTCAAAGTGACAATTATGTTCCGGGGCCGGGAGATTACACATCCGGAACTGGGAGAGAAGTTATCTTTGCGAATGGTGGAAGAACTCTCCGACGTTTCTGCGGTAGAAAAGCCTCCCAAGGTTGAGGGACGAAATATGGTGACAATCCTGGTACCAAAAAATGAACCATCGAAGGAGGAAGGCTGATGCCTAAGACCAAAACCCATAGAGGTGCAGCTAAGAGATTTAAGAAAACTGGATCAGGAAAAATAAAGCGTTCCAAGGCATATGCCAGCCATCTGTTGGGACACAAGACCCCCAAACGCAAGCGGAGACTGCGCAAGTCTGCCCTGGTTAGTGCTGCCGAAACTAAAAGAATATCCAAGCTTATTCCGTAAAAGTAGGAGGTTGACGATATGCCAAGGGTAAAGCGTGGGGTAACCACCCGCCGTAGACATAAAAAGATTTTGAAAGCTGCTAAAGGTTATTATGGCAGCAAATCCAAACTGTACCGGGTAGCCAATCAGCAGGTCATGAAATCCGGACAGTATGCTTACATTCATCGTAAGCTCAAGAAACGTGAATTCCGCAAATTATGGATTGCCCGTATAAATGCTGCCGCTCGCGAGAATGGGACTACCTACAGCAGAATGATTCACGGGCTAAAGAATGCTGGGGTAGATATAAACCGTAAAATACTGGCCGAACTAGCAGTAAGCGACCCGAAAGGGTTCTCGGAACTGGCTGAACTAGCCAAGAAGAATAGCTAGAAAAAGCTAAATCAGGAACTAAAAAGTATGGCTTCGAGCCATACTTTTTGTATAGGGGTAAAAAATGTTGCGCCTGACTGCTCGCGAGAATCCTTTGGTAAAAGAAGCGATTAAGCTAAAACAAAAAAAATACCGCCAGTTGACCGGAACATTCCTCATTGAAGGAGAGCGAATGTTAAGGGAGCTCCTTAAAACTCCGGAGCTGATAGTGCGGGTTTTTCTGGATGAGAATTATCCGGTACCTCTTGAATTTGATCATTTACCAATAGACACTTATCAGGTAACCTCAAGTATTCTCAAAGCTATGGCCGATACGGAGCATCCCCAGGGTGTGGTGGCGGTAGCCCGTATTCCCCAGTATCAGGGGGAGATATTGAGCAAACCTTCGTCCCTGCTGCTGCTCCTGGATCGCATATCCGATCCCGGCAATCTGGGGACTATTATTCGTACTGCCTGGGCTATGGATGTAGACGGCATTTTGCTGACTCCCGGTTCGGCTGATCCTTTCAGCCCAAAGGTGGTCAGGTCGACTATGGGAGGTGTCCTGCACGTACCCATATTCAACGCGGACCACCACTTGATAAACCAATTGCTCAGCAGAGGTTACCGGATGATTGCTGCCACGCCCAAGGCTCACACCAGCATTTATGAGGCTGACTGGCAAGGAGCGGTAATCTGCGCCATTGGCAGTGAGGCCCATGGGTTGGATGAAATGTGGCTGAACCAGTCGGTGCAGCAAGTGGTTATTCCGATAAATCCCACCGTGGATTCTTTGAATGCGGCTGTTTCCTGTGCTATAATCATGGCAGAGGCTCGCCGGCAGCGAGCTGTATCCAATTGATGGAGAATTTACCGGTATGATATAATGACTTTAATTCCGACCCCAGACATTACGGTGGAAGGGTGGGCGTTAGCGTGGACACAGCCCAGGCCTTGTGGCAGCTATTTGAGAGTTCTGGTTGCATCATATATTATCTGTTATATAAGATGTTGATTACTCAATAGGTCTCATATTATAAATGCGATGAACAGGACAAGTAGCCTGATAGGATGCCCTACAGGGAGGCTGTACCGCGACTGGAAGTACAGCCAGGGATAGGATCAGGTGAATTCACCTGGGAGCTGGGAACTGAACTAGCAGTAGGTTCTATCGGTTACCGCCGTTACCGGAGAAGAGGGAGCCTGAAAGCTGAGCTTTCAGGCTAACTAGGGTGGTACCGCGGAAAAACACTTTCGTCCCTTGGGCGAAAGTTTTTTATTTTCTGTTGGGAGTGAGTGGTATGTTAGAAAAACTAAACGAATTGGAACGAAAAGCCCTGCAACAAATAAAAGAAATCAATGAGATTGGCCAGTTAAATGATTTAAGGGTCAAGCTGCTGGGGCGCAAAGGAGAATTAACCCAGCTATTAAGAGGGCTCAAAGACCTGTCCGCTGATCAGCGGGCGGAAGTAGGCCGGGTGGCTAATGAGCTAAAAGAGCGTGTGGAAAACATGCTGCAGCAGAGAAACGAAGAACTGCAAAAACAGGTCTTGAATGAGCGACTGGAGGCAGAGACTATCGATGTAACCCTACCTGGTATTCCTTTGCTCAGAGGAGGCAAACATCCTCTCACCCAGATTAGGGAAGAAATTCAAGATATTTTTATAAGTATGGGATTTTCTGTGGCGGAGGGACCCGAAGTAGAGCTGGATTATTACAACTTTGAAGCTCTCAATATTCCTAAAGATCATCCTGCCCGGGATATGCAGGATTCCTTCTACATAGATGAGGATGTACTGCTGCGTACCCATACTTCACCGGTGCAGGTCAGAACCATGGAAGCCATGGCACCCCAGCTTCCGGTAAAAATCATAGTTCCGGGAAAAGTGTACCGCAAAGACGATGATGCCACCCATTCCCCCATGTTTCACCAGGTAGAAGGCTTGCTGGTAGATACCAATATAACCTTTGCTCATCTGAAGGCGGTACTGATGACTTTTGCCCGCAAAATTTTCGGGGAGCAAGTCAAGGTACGCTATCGTCCCAGTTTCTTCCCCTTTACGGAACCCAGCGCGGAAATGGATATTTCCTGTGTTCACTGCAATGGTGAAGGCTGCCGGGTATGTTCTCACACTGGCTGGCTGGAGATCCTGGGGGCCGGGATGGTTCATCCCCGGGTGTTGGAGTATGGCGGCTATGATCCGGAGAAAGTGTCCGGTTTTGCCTTCGGCATGGGAATAGAACGCATTGCTATGCTCAAATACGGTGTTAATGACCTGCGCTTGTTCTTTGATAACGACTTGCGCTTTTTGAAACAATTTTAGGAGGTGCGAGTATGGGAGTACCAACCAGCTGGTTGAAGAAATATATAGATTTTTCCTGGTCAGCGGAAGAATTGGCGGATGCTCTGACCATGGCCGGGATTGCAGTGGAAGGTATAGAAGAGGTTGAGGGAGATAAAGTCCTGGAACTGGATTTAACTCCCAACCGGGGCGACTGCCTGGGGATCATCAACCTGGCCCGGGAAGTAGCCGCTTTAACGGGCAATCCGGTCCATTTACCGGAAATCAGAATACAGGAAAACTCGGAGGATATCAGCAGCTATATCAAGGTGGAAATCGAAGACCCTGACCTGTGCCGCCGTTATGCAGCCCGGGTAATAAAAAACGTTAAAATCGGGCCTTCTCCTGAGTGGATGCAGAAAGCCCTGCTGCATTCGGGAATCAGGCCGATAAACAATGTAGTAGATGTCACCAATTATATCATGCTGGAAGCCAATCAACCCCTGCATGCTTTTGATTATGATTTGCTCTCGCAGAATAAACGCATTGTAGTCCGCCGCGCTTATAACGGGGAGAAATTCACTACCCTGGATGATGTGGAAAGGGTTTTGGAAGATCCCATGCTGCTGATCACCGATGGAGAAAAACCTGTGGCTCTGGCTGGGGTCATGGGAGGACAGAACACGGAGATCAATGATAATACCACTACTGTGTTGCTGGAATCTGCTTATTTCGATCCCATAAATACTCGCCGCACCTCGCAGAAACTGGCCCTGCGCACCGACGCGTCCATGCGCTTTGAAAAGGGAATTGACATCAACGGTGTTATCTTTGCCATCAACAGGGCGGCCCAGCTGATTCAAGAACTGGCGGGCGGTGAGGTGGTGGCTGGCATTTGTGATGCCTACCCCCGGCCTCAGGCCCCTGTAACAATCCAATTGAGACCTCAGCGGGTTAATCAGCTGCTGGGAACCCAACTGAGCGTTGAAGAGATAACAGGTTATCTAAAGAGGTTATCCTTTGAAGTGGAAACGAATCCGGATGAGGATGTTCTATCTGTAACGGTTCCCACTTACCGCCCGGATTTGCAGATTGAGGTGGACTTGATAGAAGAAATCGCCAGATTGCATGGTTATAATGCTATACCCACGGAATTACCAGCAGGTGCTTCGGTGGGAGGCTTGACCCCCTACCAGCAGTTCCAGGCTTGCATCCGCAATATCATGGGTGCTCATCTGCGGGAGGTTATCACTTACAGCTTTATTAACCGGGACCTGTTTGACCGCATTATGCTGCCGCCTAATGACTGGCACCGCAATGCGGTGGTAATAGCCAATCCGCTGTCGGAGGAGCAGGGGGTTATGCGGACTCTGCTGATGCCTGGTCTGCTTATGACAGTCAGCCGCAACCTGGCCCGGCGCAATCAGAACCCGGCTATCTTTGAAATGGGAGCAGTTTTTATTCCCGGTGAAGGCAAGCTTCCCCGGGAGGTCCTCAAGCTGGGAGCTGCCGTAGCCGGGCGCAGTGATATGAGCTGGAGAGTACCTTCTTCAGAGTTGGATTTTTATTACCTAAAAGGTATGGTGGAAGATCTATTCCGGCAGATAAGAGTGAAAGATGTCAGGTTCGAAGCAGCAGTTGTTCCCGGTTTCCATCCCGGCCGCACCGCTGTTATCAAGTGCGGTGAGGAGGAAGTGGGCATAATTGGCGAGGTTCATCCCCAGGTATTGGATAACTTTGAGATTAAAGACCGGGTGGTGCTCACAGAACTGGAGGTAGAAAAACTATATCGACATGCTGTCCCAAAAGCCATGACAGAATCTATAGGGCGATTCCCCGCGGTAGAGCGGGATCTGGCGGTACTCCTCCCCGTGGATGCTGCGGCGGCTGAGGCTATTAATGCTATACGCGAAGCCGGCGCCCCGTTATTGCGGGACGTACAGATCTTTGACCTGTTTACCGGGGGCCAGTTGCCCAAAGAGGTTAAAAGCCTGGCTTTCCGCATGACTTTCCGTTCTGATGAAGGAACCCTGACAGACAGCCAGGTTAAGGATATAATGGATAATATAGTAAAAGCCTTGGAGCAGAAACTGGGAGCCAAACTGCGCTAAAAAATGCTCAGTTATCACTTTCCTCAAAATCGAATAATAAAAGGACACGGCTAAAAACGGATAAGGTCCGTCATGCAAAAGAGGGCATTAAGCCCTCTTTTGTGTTAAGGTGGAAGGTTGACTATAAAAAGAAATATCTGGTAACATGAAGGAAAATGTCGCAATGTCTCAAAAAATTGTGTTCTCATCAATCTCAATAGAAAATTTTAAGCAGACTAAAAGGTAAAGGACAGAGCAGCAAGTATTGGGTATTAATACACAGGGATAGAGGTCACCAAAACATTAAACTATTCAACACTGGAGTAATTGGTGCCCCAGTGTTTTTCTATAATTAACTCTTCTTCCAGATGAATGACCACTGAACACGCCGGTATTTACCTCAAAATATCCTGCCCGTTAGCTTATAAAAATGTTCGTTAGCAGAGAGAAGTATGATTATGGATATGGTGAGCAAAAAAAGAAAACCAGTTGCTGGCAACATCTGATCAGCGCATTAAGAAACAAATACAGAGCTGTCAGTGCCGTTATTTACGCAGTTGTAATCCTGTTAACAACTGGTGCTATTCCGTGCTTTTCTGCTGAAGACCTCAATTGGACAGAGGAAGAACTTGCTTTCATGAAAGAACACCCGGTGATTCTCCTGGGGGTTGATCCTGAATTTGTGCCCTTTGAATTCATCGATGAGCGTGGTGAATATAAGGGAATCGCTGCCGACTACCTTGCTTTAATTAGCGAAAAAACCGGTTTGCAATTTGAAATTGCCAAAGGCTTAACCTGGCCTGAAGCATATGATAAGGCAGTTAGGAGGGAAGTTGATGCTCTTCCCATTATAAGCAAAACCCCGGAGCGAGAAGAACACTTCCTCTTCTCCGAACCTTATTACTATTATAAGCGAGTAATCGTAACCCGTGATACAGATACCGATATAAAGGGAATAGACGATCTGGAAAAATTTACTGTAGCTGTACAGCGCAATAGTTCCAATCACAGCTATTTATTGTCTTACCCTCATATTAATCTCAGCCTTTATGAAACTGGGGAAGCAGCGCTTACAGCTGTATCCACAGGTGCAGAAAAAGCCTTTGTCGGTAACCTGGCTACAACTAATTACATCATACGTTCCTATGGTTTGAACAATCTCAGAACTATTGTTTTTGAGCCGGAGAAACAACAGGCCTTACATTTTGCAGTTCGCAAAGACTGGCCTGAACTGGTAAGCATCTTTGATAAAGCTATGGCTTCGATTCCGGAGAGGGAAAAGCTGGCTATTAACGACAAGTGGATTGAATTGAATACCGATGTTGACTACGGACCTGTACTGCATATTTTGTACATGGCGGGAGCGTTCATCGTCGTTGTTTTGGCTGTATCTATTTTCTGGATTATCCGACTGCAAAAAGAGGTCCACCATAGGAAACAAATCCAGCTTGCTTTGGAAACAGCTAAACGGGAAGCAGAAGAAGCCAATGAGTTTAAGTCGAATTTTATGGCCAGGATGTCCCATGAGATAAGAACTCCTCTGAATGCCATAGCCGGCATGACCTACCTTCTGAAAAGGACCGAGTTATCCTTAACCCAGAGAATGTATATTGACCGGATCATACAAGCGACTGATAGCATGCTGAGCATCATAAACGATATACTTGATCTTTCCAAAATAGAAGCAGGCAAAGTTGAGCTGGAAACCACCTCTTTTAGCCTGGACCAGGTGATTCAGGAGGTAGTCAATATTGTTTCCTACAAAATCGATGAGCAGGGAATCGGTTTTCGCTTGACCAAAGACCCGCAGGTACCCAATTGGTTTGTTGGTGATCGTAAAAAGATTGAACAGGTCTTAGTCAATGTTCTGAACAATGCTGCCAAATTCACCAGTACTGGTGAAGTGTCCCTGGATATTCGCGTAATAGCCAGGGAGACCGATACCTACCATATCTCATTTACCGTTAAGGATACCGGTATAGGAATGACCCAGGTACAAATAACCAGGCTCTTTGAACCTTTTGAACAGGGTGACAGCAGTATTAACCGTCGCTTCGGAGGGTCCGGCCTGGGGTTGTCGATTGTCAAAAGCCTGGTGGAGATGATGGGTGGGGAGATACAAGTATTCAGCACCCCCGGAGAAGGTTCAACCTTTGTCATCAGATTACCCCTGACCGTGGACAAAGAGAAGGAGGAGACATATAAAAGAGCCCTGGTGGCTGAGCACTTAAAGGGGATAAAGACTCTGGTTTTGGAAAAACCAGGTCCCGATATGGACTTAATTGGAGGTTACTTAAGCAGCTTTGGCATGCAGTATGAGCTTACCAGCTCAGAGACCAGTGCCCTCAGGCTGCTGGAAAAGGGGGATGATGTGTCTGCTGAACCCTTCAATCTCCTTATAGTTGCTTACGATGCCCCGGCCGAAGATGGGTTCCAGTTTATCGAAACCATACGCAGCAATAAAAAAATTGTTAAGCTGCCCAAGATTATCATGCTTTTGCCCATGACACGGGAGGATTTATTCGATGAACTTAACCAGCATGGAATTGACATGGGAATAAGGAAGCCTATCATACCTTCGGTATTGTTTAATGGAATTATGGATCTTTTCAATTTGAATGCAATTTTTACTTTCCAGCCTGCGGCAAGTGACGAATCGGCTCTGACCAGACCGGAGAAAAATTACCGGGTTTTACTGGTGGAAGACAACGAGACCAACCAGCTGATTGCCAAATCCCTCCTGGAGGAGGCCGGGATAGAGACTCTTATAGCCAGCGATGGCCGGGAAGCCGTTGAACAGTATAGAAAGCATAAAGACAGCATCGACCTGGTCTTAATGGATTTGCACATGCCCACCATGAATGGCTACGAAGCTGCGGAAAAAATCCGCCAGCTGTCCCATGATGTTCCCATTGTAGCCATGACCGCTGATGTGGTTCAGGGGGTGCGGGAGAGATGCGCGCAAAGCGGTATGTACCATTACATAAGCAAACCCTTTAAGCCCGAAGGCTTCTTGCAAGACATCATCGATATTCTGGAAGCGGGACAGGAGGAAAGCAAGACTGGTTACATTCTTGACCAGCAACAAGGTCTGGAAAACATGGGAGGCAATGCAGAGCTTTATCGTCAGGTGTTGAGAGAATACTACCATGAGAATCGTGATACATTGGATAAACTTGCAGCTGCGGTTCGGGAAAGGAAGTATGCTGATGCCGCTCAAATTGTGCATAAAATAAAAGGCAGTTCAGGAAGCATCGGGGCCAAATCTCTCTATGATATTGCTGTGGCATTTCAGAAAGCTCTTGAGGAAGAAAGGGAAAACGAGATAGGGCCATTGCAGGATATTTTTGCAAAACTGTTAAAAAGGCTGCTGGAGGAATTAAAGGCTGTTGAAGAAACCTACGGCCGCTGGGGATCAGGGGAGGATTTGCATGCTGATTAAGATTTTGGTTGTTGAAGACTCAGCCACTGACCGGTTGATCATTAAAAATATGCTGAGCGAATACACGGTTTTGACTGCCTGCGACGGTGTGGAAGCCATGCGCATGCTTGAGGAGCATGAGGGGATTAACATAATGATCGTTGACCTGAACATGCCCAGTATGGATGGATTTCAAGTGCTGGAAGCCCTGAAAAAGGATGAACGCTACCAGGATGTTCGCATCATAATATTGACTAATTATGATGAACTGGACAATGAAATCAGGGGATTGAAGCTCGGGGCCATAGATTATATACGCAAACCCATACATATGTATTCCTTAAAGGCCAGAATTGATGTGCACGCTGCCCTGCTGCGGGCTGAGCATGCCCTGAAGCAAAAACTGGCTGAACAGACTCTTTCCTTTGACATGCTCTTTGATCAGGCCCCGGTGGGCATATCAATTTCTCATAACTGGTACCCGCAGGGTTCCGACGAGGCAGTTGTGAGAATCAACCCGATGTATGAGCAGATTACCGGCAGGACCAAGGAAGAGTTGGTCAAATTAGGCTGGGCCAAGATAACCCATCCTGATGACCTGGAAGAAGACCTGGAGAATTTCAGAAGATTACAAGCCGGTGAAATAAAGGACTACTCCATGGAAAAACGCATTATTAAGCCCGATGGCTCAGTGGTTTGGGTATCTATGATCGTCGCCGCCCTTTCTCCTATGGGGAAAGACCAAGTTAATCATATATGTATTCTTCAGGATATCTCTGAAAGAATGCAAATGGAGATGGAACGCAAATATCTAACTGAGCACGATAGATTGACAGGACTGTATAATCGCGATTATTTAGTGTCCTTGCTGGACAAGGATATCAAGCTGAAGAAACAGTGTAAAAAGGCCCTCATTGGCATTGACTTGAGCAAGATTCACCTGTTGACAGTCAATTATGGTTTCCAGTATACCCAGAATCTGATCAAAAAAACTGCAGAAGCTTTCCTGCAGTTATGCGCTGATAATCGCCTATTGTTCCATATCCATGAGAACCATTTTGTTTTTTATATTTTTGACTACCGGGATAGAAGTGAACTGGCGACTTTCGGCAAACGGATTGCCGCAACTCTAGAATCCTTATTTGTAACAGAAAGAATAGGCGGGGGGATTGGGATCGTCGAATTTGCTCAGGACCAGGGTGATGAGAATGTTGATTCCCTGCTGAGAAGGCTGCTGATCACTACGGAAAGATCTGGCAACCCGGTTGGCAATGAATTTGAGATCCGTTTCTACGACGAAGAAGTGGAAGCTCTGGTTAACTGGGAAAGAGATGTTGCGGAAGCTCTTGACGCAGTAGCAACCGGTAATCCAGCCAATGATTATCTGTATGTAATGTATCAGCCGATTATAGATTTAAAAACAGGCTCCGTCTGGGGCTTTGAAGCCCTGGCCAGATTAAAAACAGACAAGCTGGGACTGGTTCCTCCGGTTAAATTCATTCCCCTGGCCGAAAAAACCAAACTCATTCTTCCTATCGGCGAAAAAGTACTGGTTCAAGTATTCCGTTTCTTGAACCGCCTTAAAGAACAGGGGTATGGTGACATCAATGTTTCCGTCAATATTTCTGCCATTCAGTTATTGCAACCGGATTTTCCCGGCAGGCTGTTTGAGTTAATGAGACAGATGCAGGTTAATCCCAATAATGTAGGAATTGAAATCACAGAATCAGTTTTTGCATCAGATTATGAGCACATTAATATCATTCTTGGTGAGCTGAAAAATGCCGGGATCCATATAGCCATAGATGATTTCGGGACCGGGTATTCCTCTCTGGCCAGGGAAAGAGAGCTAATTGTCGACTGCGTAAAGATTGACAAGTATTTCATAGATAAACTGCTGGATTTAGACCCCAGCAAAGCAATAACCAGCGATATTATCTCCATGTCCCACAAAATGGGACATTCTACCGTAGCTGAAGGCGTCGAGAATGAAACCCAGATGCAGCTTTTAAAAGAATATAGCTGTGATCGAATACAGGGATACTTGATCAGTGAACCCCTTCAGGAAGAAGAGGCCATTAAGTTTCTCCAAACCTATGTAAAAATGTGACAGCCGTCCTCAAAAAAACGGCAATATCGGTTATAATTAAGGCAGGTTTTATTGGGGAGGGACGATGTTTTGCAGAACGATAGTATAGTAATTCAGATTGAGGGGTTAGGTGAATACTCGGTACCGGTTGGTTCTTCTGCTGAGGAGCTGACTTATAAAATAAAAGATCAGGTTAAGGTACCCATTATGGCGGTAGCCGTAAACAATGAACTGAAAGACCTGAGTTTTAATTTCACAGAGCCTTGCCAGGTTCGTTTGATTACCCTGGACACAGAACAAGGATTAAGAGTGTATCGCAGCAGTGCGGCTTTTTTATTGACTAGAGCTGTACGGGAAGTGTTTCCGAACCGCAAGCTGATAATTCGGCATTCCCTTTCCAACGGGCTGTTTTGTGAATTCCTGAATTATGAGCCGGAACGAAAGGAAGTAGAAAAGCTTCAGCAGTGCATGGAGGAACTGGTGAAGCGGGACCTGCCTTTTGTAAGGAAAGTCATGCCGCGGGAGGAGGCCTGCCGGATTTTCGAGCAGCAGGACCAGATGGACAAAGTAAAGCTGCTGCAGTCCAGACAGAAGGATGTAGTGCATGTTTATGAACTGGATGGATGGTATGAGTATTCCTATGGCTACATGGTGCCCCGTACCAGCATGATTAACAATTTCAGACTGCTGCACTACCCGCCGGGTATTATCCTGCAGACTCCTGAGGCTGATCGCCCTTATGAAATCAAGCCCTATATTGAGCAGAAGAAACTGGCCGCTGTTTTCAAGGAGGCCAAGGATTGGGCCGATATGCTGCAGACACCCCATGTGGGGGCATTAAATGAGTTAATTGCCAACCACCAGATAGAAGATTTGATCCGGGTGAATGAAGCCCTCCATGAAAAGAAGATTGCCTCCATTGCTGATATGATCTGCCAGGATCCCCATAAGAGGCTGGTATTGATTTCCGGGCCCTCATCATCGGGAAAAACCACTTTTGCCCAGCGCTTGCTGATTCAGCTGCGGGTAAATGGCCGCCGCCCGGTGTCTATATCCCTGGACAATTACTTTGTGAACAGGGATGAAACTCCTTTGGATGAGAACGGTGAATATGATTTTGAATCTCTCTATGCCCTGAAGCTGGACCTGTTTAATGATCACCTGCAAAGGCTTATTGCCGGGGAAGAAGTCCTGACTCCTATATACAGTTTTCAAAAGGGCTGTTGTGAGGAGGAAGGTTTGTTAATCAAGGTACCCCCTGGTGAACCCATAATAATTGAAGGGATTCATGCCCTCAATGAGGAGCTGACTTCCAAAATACCCCATGACCAGAAGTTCAGGATCTATGTCAGTGCTCTAACCGCGCTGAATATTGATTATACTAACCGCATCCCAACCACAGACAGCCGCTTGATACGGCGTATTATTCGCGATAGCCGGACCCGCGGCTATGGAGCTTTGCAGACCATCCGGCGCTGGCCGTCAGTGCGGGCAGGGGAAGAACGAAATATATTCCCCTTCCAGGAACATGCGGATGTGATGTTTAATTCTTCTTTGGTATATGAATTATCTGTATTAAGGACTTATGCCGAACCGTTATTGCAGGAAATAGGACCGGAGAATCCGGAATACCTGGAAGCCCAGCGGTTGTTAAAATTCCTGAGCTATTTCCAGCCCGCTGACGGGAGTGTAATCCCGCCCAATTCCATTTTACGAGAATTTATTGGCGGAAGCTGGTTTAAAAGCTAATCCTGCTTCCTGGGCCTCCCGAAAGGGAGGCTTTTTTGTTTGCTGTAATTATTGAAAAACTTAGCTATTTTGACAAGATTACAATTACTTATGAATATGATAAAATTATTATTAATCGTAATATTTATTAAGGGAGGAAATGGAATGGTTCAGCGAGATCACTTGAGAGTTCGTACCATACCCCAGATGTTCAATGAGTCAGTAGTTCGTTATGCAGATCGGCGGTGCCAGTGGTTCAAGACCTCTCCTACTGCAACTGATTCCCTGACTTATTCAGATGTAGGTATGATCGTTAAAGACCTCTGCGGGGGATTGATGTCACTGGGTCTGAAAAAACAAGATCGGGCGGCTATAATGTCATATAATTGTCCCCAGTGGCTATGGGCAGATTTGGCAATTCTTACTACCGGTGCGGTTACGGTAACCATTTATCCTTCTTTTTCTGCTAATGAAATGGAATATATCATCAATAATTCGGGCTCCCGGATTTTATTTGTCAGGGATTTGTTAACCATCGAAAAAGTTCTGGAACGGCTGCCGGAAATGCCCACTTTGGAATATATAATTCTGATGGATGAATCGGTTCCGCTGCCTGACCATCCAGCCTTTATGTATTTAAGCGCAGTTCGGGAAGCAGGGAAGCGCTATCTCCATAAGAATCGCTATGCCTATGAACAGTCCTGCGAGGATATAAAAGTATGGGATTGGGCTACCATAATATATACCTCTGGTACTACCGGAGAACCTAAAGGGGCTATTCATACCCACTATACCATTATGAATGCTGTGCAGGTGGACAACGCCAATTTTGCTCACAATGGCTACATGGTAACCGGGGAAGACGTATTTCTCTCATTCCTGCCCCTATCCCACTCCTATGAACGCCAGTGCTGTCAATTCCAGGCTTTAAACTGCGGCGCCACTATCGCTTATGCGGAAAAACCCCAGACGGTAGTAGCCGATTTGCAGATATTCCAACCAACTGTTTTCTGTTCCGTACCTCGTATATTTGAGAGAATCTATATGGCTATCCGTGATGTCGCTGAATCAACTCCTGAGGGCAAAGCAGCCTTTGAAAAAGCCATGGAAATTGGGCTCAAAGTTGTTGAGGCCCGTGCTGACGAAAACGGTTTTATTGATATGGGATTTGACGTGGATCTGATGGAAGGTCTGCCGGAGGACTTAAAGGAGCAATACCGCTGGGCGGATGACGCTGTATTCAGTAAAGTGAGAGGCTTGCTGGGCAAAAACTTCCGGGTATCCTTCTCAGCCTCAGCTAGCTTGTCTCCTAATCTGTGGAAAGCCTTTGCTGCCATGGGAATTCGTATCTGTGAGGGCTATGGCTTGACAGAAACCATGAATGCCATAAACTTCAACAACCTCAAAGCCGTATTGCCGGGTTCGGTTGGGCCTACCACCTACACCCACGAACAGAAGATAGCTGATGATGGTGAACTGCTGGTACGCGGCGGCAACCTGTTTGTGGGTTACTTCAACAATGCCAAAGCTACCGCAGAAGCCTTCACCGAGGATGGCTTTTTCAAAACCGGCGATATAGCAGTGCAGGTAGCCAATGGGTATTACAAGATCGTGGACCGTAAAAAGAGCATCATGGTTTTGGACACCGGTAAAAATGTGCCCCGGGCCAAAGTGGAAAGTAAATTTGCCACAGCCCATTATATTGAGCAGATCTGTGCTATCGGCGACGACCGGCCTTTCGTCTCTGCTATAGTGGTTCCCAAGTTCGAACAGATACTGGCTTTAATGCAGAGCAAAGGAATCACCTTTGATGAGAGCCAGATCGTTTACGAAGGTGAAGGTGTCGAACGGGTTTGTGTAAAAGTAGGCGAAGATTTTACTTCTCACGAAGAAGTACGCAAGCTTATTGAACAGGATATAGTCGAGGCCAATAAACACCTGGAGGACTATGAAACCATTAAGAAGTACCATATCTCCAACCGTCGTTTCCTGGAGACCCTGGATGAAGTAACTCCTACTCTTAAAGTCAAATACCGCAACGTTATCAAGAATTTTGCCAAGGAAATTGAGGATATTTATCAAAAATAGCAATATTGCAACCGCACCTCCGCTGAATAGCAATATGCCCGGGGATTGCCCCGGGTGTATTGCTTTCTAATCTATAATGGCAACGGGAAATACAGACTGTTATATGAAAAACATATAGTACGGGTTCGGAGGAGATGCTGGTGTTTGCTAGTATGAAGGAAAAGAGAAAAAATAGGAGAAATAATACCTATTGGTGAAAGGGGGCCTTTCGTAAGTGGGAGAGAAAAAAGAGCAGATTAATAGGGTTACGGTGCAAATTTTTAACGAAGAATATGTAGTAAAGGGTAATGAAGAACCCGACTACATAGAAATGCTCGCTTCCTATGTGGACCGGCGTATGCGGATGGTGCAACAGCGCAATATCCATCTATCCACTACCAAAATTGCGGTTTTGACTGCCTTGAATCTGGCTGACGAATTGAACAAACTGCAGGAAGACTACGATGAGCTGGTCAAAACCCTGGAAGAGGAGCGTAAAAACAGGATGGGATGAGATGACAAACCGGGAAATTGCTCGTACTCTTGATCGTATAGCTGATCTTCTGCAGATAAAAGAGGAAAACCCCTTTAAAATAGCGGCATATCGCAAAGCAGCTGATTCCATTTATCACCTGGATGAAGACCTGCATACTATTTACCAGCATGGACGCCTGGACTCCTTACCTGGTATTGGCAAATCCATTAGAGCAATCCTTGAAGAACTTCTGGAAAAGGGCAGCAGTGAATACTATGAAAGCCTGATCAGGGAGATACCGGAAGGAGTTCTGGATTTTCTCAAAATACCGGGACTGGGGCATAAAACTGCCCGTTTGATATATGAACATCTGCATATCGATAACCTCAGTGATTTGCTCAAAGCTGCCCGGGAGAGAAAGATACGGACCGTACCTGGCCTGGGAAGCAAAATGGAATATAACATAATAAAAGGTATGGAGCTATTCCAGCAGAGCGACGGCAAAGTTACTTTAGGACTGGCACTTCCGGTAGCGGAGCAGTTTATAGACTATCTTAAAGATTCTCCTGCAGTGGAAAATATTTCTCTCACCGGGAGTATTCGCCGGGGCAAACCCCTGGTCAGTGATATTGATATTCTGGTAGCCAGCCGTGATTTTACGGCAGTAAAGAATTTAATCAGAAACTTTCGCTGTGTTCGGGAAATTATGGAAGAGGGACCTGATTTTTTAGCGGGGCAAGCCGACTGGGGATTAAAGTTTGAAATTATTATGGTTGAACCTCAGGACTTTTACGGTGCCCTAGCGTGGACTACCGGATCCAAGGAATTTCGCAGCCGTGTTTTCACCGGAAAAGATCCCGCCCAGTTTGCAGGATGCAGCAATGAGGAAGATGTTTTTCGTACTCTGCAGTTAGCTTTTATTCCCCCTGAGATGCGAGAAAACAAAGGCGAGATAGAGTTGGCTAACCGGGAAGATATTCCCGAACTAGTTGATTTCACTCATATAAAAGGTGACCTGCATATACATTCCGACTGGAGTGATGGCGGAGCCAAGATAATGGAAACGGTCAGCCAGGCCCGTTCCCTGGGATATTCCTATATTGCCATCACCGATCACTCCAAATCCCTTACCATCAGCGGCGGACTGAATGAGGAAAGACTGACTCAGCAGGGAAAAGTAATTGACGCCTTAAACCAGGAATTACAGGACTTTCATATTTTAAAGGGGATAGAGGTGGACATCCTTAAAGACGGCAGTTTGGACTTTAGGGATGAAATCCTGGAAGATCTGGATATTGTTATAGCTTCAATTCACAGCAACTTTAAGCTGGACCGGGAGAGGCAGACTGACCGTATTATTCAGGCTATCAAGAATCCCCATGTAGATATTATCGGGCATTTGAGCGGGCGGCTTCTAAACCGCCGCAGCGGGTATGAACTTGATCTGGAAAGAGTACTGGAAGCAGCCGCACGACATGGTGCGGCTTTAGAAATAAACTCCCATCCTGACCGTTTGGATGTTGATGAGGATACAGCACGCCAGGCCAGGGAAATGGGCATCAAAATCGCCATCAACAGTGATGCCCATCACCGGGAGGATTTAAAGCTGTTGCGCTACGGCATACTTAATGCCCGCCGGGGCTGGCTGCAGCCTGAGGATGTGCTGAATACCATGGAATACGACAATCTAGCAGCTTACCTGAAGAATAAAGGCTCCCGTTGACAATAATACTAAGCATGGAATAAAGCGGGAAACGAGGGTATTCCATGCTGGATTTTGTCTTAAGAGCTGTGGTAATGTATGTTATGGCCTTGGTTATGATACGCTTGCTGGGCAAGCGAGCCCTGGGGGAACTGGGGCCTTTTGATTTCGTAGTAATGACGGGAGTTGGGCATACTGTGGTATCGGTAGCCCTGGATAGAAGCATTCCCTATTATGAAGGTATAATTATCTTAGCCACCTTGGCTGGATTAGAGTACATCATGGGCATCCTGGCTCTGAAAAGCCAGACCTTATCCAACCTGATTGTGGGCAGACCGGTTGTGCTGATAGATAACGGGCGCATTATAAGGGAGAACTTAGCCCGGGAAAAATGCAATGTGGATGATCTCATGCAGGAGTTGCGCAAACAGGGCATTCGCGATATAGATGAAGTAGAAAAAGGCATTCTGGAATCCTGCGGGGGTTTCAGTGTTATTCGCAAAGAAGGAGATGAACCGGTTACTCGCCGGGATCTGGGATTAAAAGAGACCAGGGGAACTCAAATCAGGACTTTTGATCTGGCAGAGAGAAAAGACATCTTTGCTCAGCAGGAGCAGGAATCCTGGCAGGATGAGCCGGAATTAAACTTGCCCGAGGTTTTAAGAGAGATTGCAGATAAACTGCAAGCAATAGATAAACGTTTACAGAGTCTGGAAAATCCACGGCAGAAAGAAGGGGGTTAGAATTCATGAAACTGGGAGAGATATACCAACTGGCGGTAGATTTAGGCAAGCGTTATGATATCAGGGGAGATGAGCTGGAGAGATTACTGAGAGATGAGTTAGAAAAGTATGAGCGGATGAGTGAAGACGAGAAGGAGTTTTTTGATGTTCAGAAATTAGAGCACCCCTTCAGCGATACACGCATTCTTGTGGGAGATCCAGACGCCGAAGTTAGGACCATATTATGCGGAATTGATATGGAAACACCGGAAATCCTTTTGGCCGACCGTCTCAGGCAAAAGGGACATAACATTGATCTGGTGCTGGCCCATCACCCGGAGGGTATCGCCGCAGCTGGCTTATATGAAGTCATGGGGGTCCAGGCGGACATGCTGGAGAAAGCCGGTGTCCCCATAAATGTAGGCGAGGGAATAATGACTACCCGGATCGGCGAGGTAGAACGCCGCTATATGCCTATGAACCACCAAAGGGCGGTAGATGCTGCCCGGCTGTTGGATATTCCTTTCATGTGTGTTCATTCTCCCGCTGATAACCTGGTGCAGCACTACTTGGAAAATCTTCTCAAAGAAGCAAGTTATTCTACTTTGGATGATTTAATCCAGGTGCTGTTGGAAGTTCCCGAGTACCGGCAGGCGCAAATGCTGAAAGCGGGACCCAAAATCATAGTCGGTAACCGCAAACGCCGGGCGGGAAGGGTTTTCATCAAAATGACCGGTGGAACAGCCGGATCGGAAAAAGCTTACGAAAAACTGGCCCAGGCAGGAGTGGGGACGTTTATCTGCATGCATATGCCAGATAAGCACCGCAGCTTGGCCAAAGAGCACCACTTAAATGTAATTGTCGCCGGTCATATGGCCAGTGACTCCCTGGGAATGAATCTGTTTTTGGATGAATTGGAGAAACGAGGAATCAGCATCATACCCTGTTCTGGCTTGATCCGTGTTTCCCGGGTCAAAGACCATGAACTGCATTAATGGCTATAATATAACCAGGATACTGCCAGGACGGGTCGAAATCCCGTCCTTGTCACTGTTAAATCACCTGTTATTGCTGTGAAAATGGCGTCCTTTTGTGTCATCGCGAGGCACGAAGTGCCGTGGCATCGCAGAGAAGCTTTCTTATGTGTCATCGCGAGGCACATAGTGCCGTGGCGATCTCGTTCACATATTTGCAGGCATCGTTAGAGATTGCTTCGCTGCGCTCGCAATTGTCACCTGAATAACAGGCCACGATAAACGAAAACTTAAGCCTGTCATCGCTATGAAAGGAATTCTTAATTGTCATTGCGAGCCCCGACGGGGCGTGGCAATCTCTTATTCACAGCTTTCACAGCAACCATGTTTAACACAGGAGGTCAGCATACCTTGGAACTATTAGCTCCGGCTGGTAATTGGGATGCTTTGGTGGCTGCCCTGGAAAACGGTGCAGACGCAGTATATCTGGGCGGAAAGGCTTTTAGTGCCCGGCAATTCGCAGATAATTTTACTTTGGACATGATTAAAAAAGCCGTGGAATATGCCCATTTACGGGATGCCAAGATCTATGTTACCGTCAATACTTTATTGCACAGCCGGGAGCTAAATGAGGTCCTGGACTATGTCTTTGAACTTTATAATCTCGATGTAGATGCCGTCATCATTCAGGATCTCGGTTTATTGAACCTGCTGCGAGAACTGCTGCCCGATCTTGCCGTTCATGCCAGCACCCAGATGACGGTGCACAATGCTGAGGGAGTAAACCTTCTGCAGCAGCAGGGGGTAAAAAGAGTGGTACTGGCCCGGGAGCTGACCCTGGATGAGATTAGAACCATAAGAAACAGAGTAACCGCTGAGTTGGAGATTTTTGTCCATGGAGCCTTATGTTATTCCTATTCCGGACAGTGCTTGTTCAGCAGCATAGTAGGCGGCAGGAGCGGCAACCGGGGCAGATGCGCCCAGCCCTGCCGCCTGCCCTACACCCTTTATGCAGCAAATGGCAACCGGCAGGATAGTGCCGGCAAATACCTGTTAAGTCTTGCGGACCAGGCCCTGATAGAATACTTGCCTGTATTACAGGAGATTGGCATCCACTCTCTTAAAATTGAGGGGCGCATGAAAAGACCGGAGTATGTGGCCATTGTTACCCGTTCTTACCGTCAATTTATAGACCAAATTGCTGAAGGGAAAACTGCCGCCGACCCGCAAGCCTTGAAAGGGGAGATGGCCAAAGTATTCAACCGTACTTTTTCTCCGGGGTACCTGGATCCTCAGGTTCCCAAGAGATTGAGTACCCAGCGTCCCAATAATCGAGGAGTATATATAGGCCGGGTGATATCCCAGGATGCCAGGGCACGTACGGCTATTCGCCTGCAGGAACCCCTGTCCCTGGGAGATGGAGTAGAGATATGGGTATCTCATGGACAAGGCCCGGCCTTTACTGTGGAAAGGATGGAGATCCAGGGACGTGCCGTAACCAGGGCGGAAGCCGGGGAAACGGTAATTTTGCAGGTTGACCAGAAAGTTCACCCCCATGACCGGGTATTTAAGACCCATGATGAGAGACTGATCAGTTCGGCTCGAGCCAGCTATGAAGGTGTCAGCTATCCAGAGGTGCCCGTTGATGTAGAAGTTTATCTGCAAGAAGGGGAGCCCATGCAGGTAGTGTACCGCACTGCCGGTGGGCAGGAAGCCGCTGCGGCCACCAGGAGCCTGGTGCAAAAAGCCCAGCAGCAGCCCCTGGATAAGGATACCCTGGCAGATAAACTGGGCCGGCTGGGCAATACTCCCTTCAAACTGCGCAGCCTGACCCTGGAGGGTACAGGCAATTTGATAGTGCCTTTCAGTGAAATAAATCAAGCCCGCCGGGATGCGGTGGACCGGCTGTACCAACTGGTAGTAAAAAGACACCAAAGGCAAATCACCTCTGCCGAATTTGAACCGAAAAAGCAGCAGGTTTTAGCTGCCGCCTTAAAAGGAAATACCGGAGCAAAAAATAAAACTAAATTGCCCCAGCTGCGGGTGATGGTAAACAGTACGGAAGCAGCCCTGCAAGCACTGGAAGCTGGCGCCGAACGGGTGTACCTGGCTCTGGAAGGATTGGGAAATCACCGGCGCCCGCGACCGGAAGAGATCAAGGCGATAACCCGGGAAGCCAGTCACAGAGGCAGTGAGGTGATTCCAGCCCTGCCCCGCATTCGCAAGCCCGGTGACAGCTTTGATTACACCAGACTCATCCAAGAAGCCGGATGTACCCAGGTGATGGCAGGGGATTTGGGTGGGATTTACTGGTGCCGCAGTCAGGGGATACCCTTTTGGGCTGATTATAGCCTGAATGTCCTCAACCCGGTGGCTTTAACCCTGTTGCAGTCCTGGGGTGCCCGGGGAGTGTGCGCCTCTCCCGAGCTTAACCTGAACCAGCTAAGAGAATTCCCGGATCTGACTGATGTGGAACTGCTGGTATATGGAGAGCTGGTATTGATGGTTTCTCAAACCTGTGTATTATATGAAGTATTGGAGAATAAAAATAAGTGTTCTCATTGGTGCCTGCGGGATCAATACTATATTCAGGATGAAAAAGGCTATGCTTTTCCGGTTGCCGGGGATGCCGACTGCCGGTTTTATGTGTTTAATTCCCGCACTCTATCCATGCTGGATGATCTGTCCAAACTTGTGCCCCTGTCACCTGGTGCATTGCGCCTGGAAATGCGCAGGTCTTCAGCCCGCCAGGTAGGACAGGTGGTAAGGATTTTTCGTAAAGCTCTTGCCAATATTGCTGCTGATCAACCTGAGGAAAACGAGTCCCTGAAAAATCTGCTGGCACGTTACAGTCCCTCAGGTTTTACCAAATGTCATTATTATCGTGGGGTCGAATAGGTGAACGAGAAAACTTTGGAGAAACTTGAATTCAATAAAATAACCGCTGATTTAGCTCGCTATGCATATTCCGAGGGAGGCGAGGAACTCTGCCGGAATTTGCAGCCCAGCCGTAATCTCAATGCAGTAAAGCTGCGACTGGATGAAACCGCTGAAGCTATGGAGATGCTGCGCTTTGCGGAGCCTTCGTATTTATCCGGTCTGGTGATAATAACTCCCTATCTGGACAAAGCCAAAGCCGGCGGTATCATAATGCCATCTGAACTAAGGGATATCTATCGTTTGCTGCTGGCTTCCCGCCTGGCGAAGAAAACTGCTGATGATGAGAGGTATCCCCGTATGCAGGCCAAGAGCCGGGAGCTGTTTGCAGACCTTAAACTGGAACAGATGATTGACCGTATGATCAGCGAAGAGGGAGAAGTCCGGGATGATGCTACTCCCGAGCTGAAAAGGATCCGCAACCAGATTCAGGTTTTAAGGCAGAGGATCCGGGATTATTTGCAGGACTTTATCCGTTCCGGCAACAACCAGCGAGTATTGCAGGATGCGATCGTAACTGAACGGGATGGAAGGTATGTAGTGCCGGTAAAACAGGAATACCGCTATGAAGTAAAGGGGATTGTTCATGACGAATCCGCCAGTGGGGCCACTGTATTTATTGAACCCCTGGCCGTTGTTGAACAGAACAACCGCATCCGTTCTTTGCAAGGGGAGGAAAAAAGAGAAATTGAAAGGATACTGCGGGAGTTAAGCTCGCAGATAGCTGCCTATCGGGATGAGCTGGACCATAATGTGCGGATTCTCAGTGAAATAGATGCCATTTATGCCCGGGCCCGGCTGGCTTATCATATGAATGCTTTCCGGCCCCAGGTAGATGACTCCGGTATTCTGGACCTGAGCCGTGCCCGCCATCCTCTTTTGGGAGATAAGGCTGTACCTATTGATGTTCGCTTAGGTCAGGATTTTGACATGATGGTCATAACCGGACCCAACACCGGCGGCAAGACAGTGGCCCTTAAGACAGTGGGTTTGCTGGTTCTGATGACTATGGCCGGACTGTTCATACCCGCCCGGGAAAGCAGCCGGGTGTCTGTTTTCGATGAGGTGTTTGTAGACATAGGGGATGAACAGAGTATTGAGCAATCCTTAAGTACTTTTTCCTCTCATATGAGCAATATCATTCACATTCTCAAACACTCCGACTCCAAATCCCTGGTTCTAATCGATGAACTGGGGGCAGGTACCGATCCTGCTGAGGGGGCTTCTTTGGCCCGGGTGATACTGGAGGAATTCAGAAACAAGGGCGCTAAAGTGATTGTGACCACGCACCAGAGCGAACTGAAATATTATGCCTATCAGACTGAGCGGGTGGTGAATGCTTCGGTTGAGTTTGATCCGAAAACTCTACAGCCTACCTACCGCTTGACCATTGGTACCCCGGGGCAGAGCAATGCTTTGGAGATTGCTGCCCGTTTAGGATTGGAAGAAAGGCTGGTGGAAGCAGCCCGCCAGTTGATGCCGGTGAAGGAAATTGAACTGAGCAATATGATCAGAGAATTAAAGGAGAAGACCTACTTCCTGGAACAGAGCTACCGGGAAACAGAACGCCTGCGGCTGGAATTGACCAAGGAAAAGCAGGCTCTTCAGGAAGAAAAGGAGCGCCTGGAAGCGCAAAAGGCTGCCATACTGGCCCGGGCCCGCAGCGAAGCTGACAGCTATTTGCGTACGGTCAAGAGAGAAGCAGAGGAAGCTGTCCAGGAACTCAAAAACCTCTTGAAGGAAAAAGACAAACCCCCCAAATGGCATGAAGTGGAACAGAAGCGGCAGCGTATCCGGGAACTGCATGTGGAAGAACCCTGGCGGGAAAGCACCGCAGAAATTGCGCCGGCGGACCTTAAACCAGGGGACTATGTTTTAATCAAGAATATCAACCAACGGGGGTATGTTCTGGAAGGACCCGATCCGCAAGGAGAGGTAACAGTACAAGTAGGTATTCTGAAGCTTAACGTAAGCCAGGATCAGCTGGTACCCAGTGAATCTCCCGAGGAGAAGAAATACCAGCGCAAGAATCAGAGTTTCCTGGAAAAGGCCCGCACTATCTCCAAGGAAATTGATGTGCGGGGCAAACTGGCCGAAGAAGCTATTCAGGAAATAGACAAGTATTTGGAAGATGCCAATCTGGTAGGAATCGATTCCGTACGGATTATCCACGGAAAAGGTACCGGCGCTCTGCGTAAAGCTGTCCGCAATTTCCTGCAGGATCATCGTTATGTACAGTCATTTCAGGATGGGGCCAGGGAAGAAGGCGGCTATGGAGTGACGGTAGTTAAATTAAAATAAAGTATAAGCGGCTGTTGTTAACCAAACAGCCGCTTTTTTGATCAGTCATTTATTAAGTCGTCAATCACATCCCGTGCTTTTTTGCGTTTCACCTGGTGGTCTTTCAAATCGCATTCCCGTATGCGCTGACCCGGTTCCAAAGTAATCTTTTGCATGTATTCCGGGGGACAACCCCCTGTTTCCAAGGGACCGGGAACATTCGCCCGTACTAATTCCCCGTTATGACGAGGATCCAGGCATATCCAGACCTGGTTGTCCAGAAGGCCTTCCGACCCACCGAAACTGCCGGTATGGATGTCACACTGTTCCGTGGGAATTCGATCGGCAGCAGCACTGCCCTCACGAGTTTTTACTACTGGACGCATTTCGGGATGGGGACAGTATTTGCTAGCCAGTTTGCCCGATTCCGGACAAATCAAAAGATACTCGTGAACATTACAGGTCTCCGTAGGCACTGCATCTTTTCGGCAAAAATCCGTTATTATCTGGTCAGGCGGGCAGTTGTCTCCCGGCAGCAAACCTGAACGTGAACAGACCGCCACCTGAACGATACCTTCCGGCATGCCTTTAGCGGGCGGGTTGTGCTTGCTATGGGCTCTTTGCAGCATGTTCTTAAATATTTTGGCCGGGAACCCGCCGCCGTAAATATTGGTCATGGTATGCTCCTGATCATAGCCCATCCATACTGCAACCGAATAGCCGGGAGTAAAACCGCAGAACCAGGAATCCTTGTATTCTTCAGAAGTACCCGTTTTACCCGCTGTGAAAACACCCGGTACCTGGGCATTGGTGCCCGTACCTGATGTGACAACTGTCTGCAGCATGCTGCTCATCAGCCAGGCAGTTTGGGGCGACATAACCCGGCGATCTTCTCTTTGGAATTCATAGATTACCGTGCCGTTATTGTCAACAATTTTTTCTATAAAATGAGGTTTGACGTAAACGCCGCCGTTGCCAATGGCTCCGTAAGCGGCAGCCATCTGTACCGGTGTAGCGCCATGGGTTAATCCACCCAGGGACAAGGGAGCCAGACCCAGGTCATTGGTGCCCGGGGTGTCCACCAGCTCTAACCCCAGGGAGCGGCCAAAATCGAAAGCAGTACGTATTCCCACCTGGTCCAAGAGTTGGACTGCATAGGTATTGATTGAGTACTGAACAGCAGTACGCATGGTTATAAGTCCCCGGTAATTGCCGTCATAGTTTTGGGGACTCCATACCGAACCATTACCGGCTTTATAAGAGATGGGGGAATCGTCCAATACATAAAAAGGCATATAACCTTTTTCCAGAGCTGGGCTGTATACGGTAAGGGGTTTGATAGAAGACCCAGGTTGGCGGTAAGCATCGGTAGCCCGGTTAAAACCACGCCGGGCTTCGTAATTTCTGCCTCCCATAATCGCTTTAATCTGGCCATTGGAATGGTCCATCAAAGCCATGGCTGATTGCAAGAGTTGCCCGCCTTTGCTCTCGGCAGGGAAGTTAGCGTCATTGGCATATAGTTCTTCAGCATAGGCCTGCAGATCTGAATCCATACAGGTGTATATTTTATATCCGGAACGGTAGATCAGGTCATCAGGATCTCCTTCAATATTGTGTTCTTTAAATATATCAATAGCTTCTTCGATTACCGCATCTACATAAAAGCCATAGCGTTTATCAGACCCCTGCAATTTGTTGAATTCCAGGGGAGTTTCATAAGCCTGATCAGCAGTAGCTTGATCGATATACCCGCAGGCAACCATACGGTTTAATACCTGGCGTTGCCTGGCTTTGGCCCGGTCGAGATGCTGGAATGGGTTATAGGCATTGGGGCTTTGAGGAAGACCGGCCAAAAGACTGGCTTCAGCCAAATTCAGCTCGCTGACATCCTTGCCGAAATAGGTACGGGCAGCGGCTTGGACGCCGTAAGCTCCAGCGCCGAAATTGATTTTATTCAAATACATGGTTAGAATTTCGTCTTTGGAATAATTGGATTCCAGCTTGAAGGCCAGAATAATCTCCTTTACCTTCCTTTCCCATTGCTTGTCAAAGGAAAGGAAAGCATTGCGGGCCAGCTGCTGGGTAATAGTGCTGGCTCCCTGTCCGGTGAGATCCCCAGAGGTTAAATTGGCCACTATAGCTCTGGCGATACCTTTGAAGTTTACACCATGATGTTCGTAAAAGTGTTCATCTTCGGTTGCTATAAATGCATTAATCAAATCCTGGGGAATCTTGTCCAGGGTAATCTCAGTGCGGTTCTCCCCAGCATGCAGTCCAGCCACTATATTCCCCGCGTCATCATATATTAGAGTCGCTTTGTCGCCGGTTAGCTGATCAGGATCCCAAACCGGCAGGTTGGTAGCAGCATATAGCAGAACCCCTACCAAACAACCAGCGCCCACCAGGGCTACAAGCATTGCGGCCGTCAGCAAGCGATTCCACAAGGATGAAGGTTTGGGCCTGGAGCGGGCGGTATTTTTCTTTGACATGCTTAAATGATGCCTCCCTGAAACATTGTTGCTTAGTTGCACTGTTTAGTTTACATTATACAAAACGAAAATCTTTTCCTTCCTTAAACACAGAGACTCTATTATGGATTACGCTCTATAGCTCACATTATTGCACATACTAAAATGGATGTGCTAAAATTTTTTTGGCAGGGAGGTAATTATATGGAAAATTCTATCAAAGCAACAGTTGAACAACAGATGGACATTATCCGGCGCGGAGTAGCGGAAATAGTTCCGGAAGATGAATTAAAAGAAAAATTATATGAGTCTCTTACCAATAACAAGCCATTACGCATTAAACTCGGTTTAGATCCCACTGCTCCTGACATACATCTAGGGCACACGGTGGTATTAAATAAATTAAGACAGTTTCAAGACCTCGGACATGAGGTTCATTTAATTATTGGGGATTTTACCGGCAGGATCGGTGATCCCAGCGGCAGGTCGGAAACCCGCAAACCATTAACCGAAGAACAGGTAAAGGCTAATGCGGCAACCTACCAGGAACAGATTTTCAAGGTGTTGGACCCCAGCAAAACAGTTATTCACTTTAACAGCGAATGGCTTAACAAATTGAACCTGGTGGAAGTATTGAACCTGGCGGGGAAATACACCGTAGCCAGGATGCTGGAAAGAGACGATTTTGCCAAACGGTACCGGGAAAACCTTCCCATAGGTATTCACGAGTTTTTGTATCCCCTTATGCAGGGATATGACTCAGTGGTTTTGGAAGCTGATGTGGAACTGGGCGGAACTGACCAGAAGTTTAATCTTTTGGTGGGGCGCCAGTTGCAAAAAGAATACGGTCTGAAACCTCAGGTAGCTTTAATGATGCCTATTCTAGAGGGAACCGACGGAGTACAGAAGATGAGCAAGAGCCTGGGCAATTATATTGGGGTCCATGAAGATGCTCACGAGATGTTCGGTAAAACCATGTCCATTCCTGACGAGCTGATTATTCGGTACTTTGAGCTGGTTACCCGGGTTCCCATGGACGAAATCAGGGCTATGCAAAAGGCCATGGAAGACGGCAGTATGAATCCACGGGATGCCAAAATAAGGCTGGCCCGGGAAATAATAACCATGTACCACGATGCCCAAGCGGCTGACGAGGCGGAAAAAAGGTTTAAGCTGGTATTTTCCCAGGGAAGTATTCCGGAAGATATACCTGAAGTAGTTGAGGAGCAGGAGCAGGTCTGGCTGCCCAAGTTTTTGCATGACCATAAATTGGTGGCATCAACCAGTGAAGGCCGGCGTATGCTGCAGCAGGATGCTGTGCGGGTGAACGGTCAAAAGTATAGTGAGGAAAACTTGGCAGTTGAAGATAACATGGTTATCCAAGTGGGTAAACGTAAATTTATTCGTATCCGCAAATCATAATTCATTTTTGAATTAAAATGTGGTTTGGCGGGATTTGAAACTAGCAGTTTTGTAATGCGAATTGTCTGACAATTCAAAAATAAATCATTTTTGATGCAGTTATGAATTATTCGCAATAGACCATCTCGGGAACCAAGTGCCTGGGAGGTCTATTTTTCGTAAAGGGAAAGCATTTTTTACCTGGGGGGGGAATAGTTGGCACAGTTTTTGCTTTTATAGAAGTGGCGATCTAATTATATTACATCCCCCTTATCTCTTCTGCTGGTATATAGAAATCTTCACCACCTTGCCGAGGTTTCCATATATCAGCAGAACACCTTTGAAAATAAGGCTGCCAGCGGGGAAAACCCGGCAGATATATAGATATAAATTTATGATCATCATTAAGAAAAGTAAAGGGGGTGAAAGGGAAGAGACAAGAGCTATCTATTTGCTAGCAAGAGGAGGGGAAGAATGGATTTTCAGAACATACTAGTGGAGAAAAAAGACAAAACGGCAATAGTGACTATCAATCGACCCAAAGTATTAAATGCCCTGAACCATGAGACCCTTGTTGAACTGGGGGAGGTTATACATTTACTTGAACGCGATGACGAGGTTGATGTAGTAATTATCACTGGTGCCGGTGATAAAGCCTTTGTAGCAGGAGCAGATATTGCATACATGCAAAATCTGACTGCTATAGAAGGCAGGGCCTTCGGGATCCTGGGAAATAAAGTATTTCGGAGCATTGAGCAGATGTCCAAGCCAGTGATAGCTGCGGTCAATGGTTTTGCTCTGGGAGGCGGCTGTGAACTTGCCATGTGCTGCGACTTCCGTTTGGCTTCTAAGCGTGCCCGCTTTGGACAACCGGAGGTTGGTTTAGGTATCACTCCTGGTTTTGGCGGTACCCAGCGGTTAGCTAGATTGGTGGGACCGGGTATGGCTAAACAGCTTTTATTCACCGGGCAGACCATTGATGCTGAAGAAGCTCTGCGTATCGGACTGGTTAATATGGTCACTGAACCAGAAGATTTAATGCCCAAAGTGCTGGAGATAGCCAACACCATTTCCCAGAAAGGACAGCTGGCCGTTAGATTGTGCAAGGCGGCTGTAAACGAGGGTATGCAAACTGATATTGACCGGGGCATAGCCATTGAAGCCGACGCTTTCGGGCTTTGTTTTTCAACCAGCGATCAAAAAGAGGGAATGCTGGCTTTTCTCGAAAAGCGCCAACCTCGGTTCACTGGAAGATAAATGTTGGAGGGGGCCAATAGAATTGATTAAAAAAGTAGGAATTGTAGGTGCTGGCACTATGGGTGCCGGAATAGCACAGGTGACAGCAGAAGCTGGTTTTGAGGTTATCCTGGTAGATCTGGAAGATAAGTTTGTTAACCGGGGTATGGAAAACATCCTTAAAAATTGGGGACGAGCAATAAGCAAGGGAACTCGTACCGCCGAGGAAGTTGACCAGCTGAAAACCAAGCTGACTGGTACAACTAATTATGATAACCTGCGGGAATGTCAACTGGTGATAGAGGCCGTTGTAGAAAAAATGAGCGTAAAAAAAGAGCTGTTCAGCAAGCTGGACACTATATGCCCGGCAGAAACGATTCTTGCCAGTAATACATCCGCTTTAAGCATAACCGAACTGGCAGCGGCTACCAAACGGCCCAGCCAAGTTGTCGGTGTTCATTTCTTCAATCCGGTCCCAGCGATGAAGCTGGTGGAATTGGTACCTGGGGCTGAAACCACAGCTGAAACTGTAGCAGCTGCGAAAGAATTCTGCACAGCTATAGGCAAAGAGGCTATTACGGTAAAAGAGTCACCCGGTTTTATTGTAAACCGGCTGCTCATTCCTTATCTTAATGAAGCGGCTATTCTGTATGAGCAGGGAGTCGCTTCACCTGCGGAAATCGATCAGGCCATGAAACTGGGAGCCAACATGCCCATGGGACCGCTAGCTTTGGCTGATCTGATCGGAATTGATGTGTGCCTTATGATAATGGAGTATTTCTTCAACGAAATGGCGGATTCCAAATATCGTCCAGCTCTGGCTTTCAGGCAAAAGGTTCGTGCCGGACACCTGGGCAGGAAAACTGGCAAAGGATTTTTTGACTACAACTGATTTGCGAAGCATTGCGGGGGAGGGGAGTGTAATATGTCACGTGAAGTTGTGTTGGTAGGAGCATGCCGTACGCCGGTAGGTACCTTTGGCGGGTCACTGCAAAATGAACCGGTGGTCCAGTTGGGCCGGATTGTAATGGAAGAAACTTTGAAACGGACCGGCATATCTGGTGAAATGCTGGACGAAGTGATTTTCGGCTGTGTGCTGCAAGCTGCCCAGGGGCAGAACGTATGCCGGCAGGCGGCTATTCGTGCCGGCATTCCCAACGAGGTTCCGGCTTTCACCATCAATAAAGTGTGCGGTTCGGGCTTGAGAGCTGTAAGCCTGGCGGCCCAGATCATAAGAGCCGGCGATGCCGATATTATCCTGGCAGGGGGCATGGAAAATATGTCCGCTGCTCCATTTGCCCTGGAAAAGGCTCGCTATGGGTATCGCATGAATCACGGCACCCTAGTGGACTGCATGATCAAGGACGGACTGTGGGATGCCTTTAATGACTATCATATGGGAATAACCGCTGAAAATGTGGCTGCCCAGTGGAATATCAGCCGGGAAGAACAAGATCAATTTGGATTCCGCAGCCAGCAAAGAGCTGCCGAAGCCATTGCCTCGGGACGGTTCAAGGATGAAATCGTTCCCATAGTAATCAAGGGCAAAAAAGGAGATATTGTTTTTGATACTGATGAGCACCCACGCAGCACCACTCTGGACAAAATGGCTGAACTGAAACCCGCCTTTAAGAAAGACGGTACAGTTACCGCCGGAAATGCATCGGGAATCAATGATGGCGCTGCGGCAGTGGTGGTTATGGCCAAAGAAAAAGCTGACGAACTGGGGATAAAGCCCATGGCTCGTATAGTCAGCTATGCTTCCGGCGGAGTGGATCCGTCCATAATGGGAGTGGGACCAGTTCCGGCTACTAAGAAAGCTTTGGCTAAAGCCGGCTTAACGGTGGATGACCTTGACTTAATTGAAGCCAATGAAGCTTTTGCTGCTCAGTCCATTGCTGTAGGCCGGGAATTGGGATGGGCTGATAAAATGGACAAAGTCAATGTCAACGGGGGAGCCATAGCTATCGGTCATCCCATCGGCGCCTCCGGAGCGCGTATACTGGTAACGCTCCTTTATGAAATGAAGAAAAGAAATGCTCGGTACGGTTTGGCTACCCTGTGCATCGGAGGAGGCATGGGGACGGCCTTAATCGTAGAAAACATTAATTAATTAGGGGAAGGGGAATTTGGCATGGATTTTGGTTTGACGGAAGAACAGAAACTCTTTAAGCGAACTTTTGCTGATTTTTCCGATGAGGTTGTTGCTCCCGGAGCAGCAGAAAGAGATGAAAAAGAAGAATTCGATATGGAATGCTGGAAAAAGATGGCCGAACTTGGCCTGGCCGGTTTGATTGTGCCTGAGGAATACGGCGGCACTAATGCCGGTGCACTGGTATATGCAATGGCAGTGGAAGAAATATCCCGTAACTGTGCTTCCATGGGTGTAACCCTGTCAGCTCACACCTCATTGTGTATCTGGCCGATTTTGCACTTGGCTAACGAAGAGCAAAAAAGGCGCTGGCTGCCCCGGCTGGCTTCCGGTGAAAGCCTGGGAGCATTAGGACTTACTGAACCCAATGCCGGATCAGATGTGGGAGCTACAGCTACTACCGCAGTCAGGGATGGAGATTACTACATAATCAACGGAACAAAAATATTTATTACCAATGCATATTATGCAGACATATATGTAATACTTGTTCGTACCGGGGACAAAGACGCGAAGCATAACAACAGCAGTTATTTTGTGGTGGAAAAAGGTACCCCTGGCTTTAGTTTTGGGAAAAAGGAAAAGAAACTGGGGATTCGATCCTCGGCTACCTATGAGCTGGTATTTGAGAACTGCCGGGTACCGGCTGAAAACCTCTTGGGTAAAGAAGGAGACGGTTTCAAGCAGACCATGCAGGTCTTAAATGGCGGTCGGATCGGAATTGCTGCCCAGGCTTTGGGTATAGCCGAAGGTGCTTATCGCCATGCTCTGGCTTTTGCCCTGGAGCGCCATCAGTTTGGCAAACCGATATTCGAGAATCAGGCTATATCTTTTAAGCTGGCCAATATGGCTATGAAGATTCAAGCGGCGCGCAACCTGGTTTACGAGGCAGCCTGGCGTGAAGATCAGGGATTGTCCTACCAGAGACAAGGCGCATTTGCTAAGTGCTTCGCTGGTGATGTAGCCATGGAAGTTACCACTGAAGCAGTACAGGTACTGGGTGGGTATGGATATACCCGGGAATACCCGGTAGAGCGTATGATGCGTGATGCCAAAATAACTCAAATATATGAAGGAACCAATGAGATTCAGCGTTTGACCATAGCCAATTGCCTGAAAAGAGGCGACGTTTCCAACTACGATTACTAGAAGTCAAAACCTCATCATTCCTAATGGCCTAAGCAAGGGAATGTGATGATTATGCTGGCAGAGGTCGGGACTACCTTAGGGGGGAGAGAAGGGCTGTACAAGGACCGGCTTCTGCCAGCAAGTATAATATTCAGTTCATCCTCGGAGGTGTGTGGGATCGTATGTATACACGATGGTTGGAGGAGTATAAAAAGAAACTGGTTACAGCTGATGAAGCTGTACAGGTTGTCAAATCTGGCGACTGGGTTGAATATGCCTTTGGTATCAATGGAGCCAATGAGCTGGATGCCGCTTTGGCACGTCGAGTGGATGAGCTTTGGAACGTAAATATCCGCTGCGACATCGGCATATGGCCCCATTACACCAATGACGCTGATCCTACCGGAGAACACTTCTATTGGAATAGCTGGCACTTAGGTGCCCTGGACCGGAAGTATTATAACGAAGGACTCTTATCATATATTCCCATGAAGTTCCACGAGTGTCCTACAATGACCCGCAATGATTGTGTACCAGCCCGGGTTTTTATGGCCACGGTTGCTCCCATGGATAAACATGGGTATTTTAGCTTTGGTTCGGGATGTCCATCAGCGATGGCAGCAGTGGAAAGGGCTGAATATGTTATCGTTGAAGTAAATACCAATATGCCGCGGGTCTTGGGAGGCAATCAGGAGTGTATTCATATCACTCAGGTTGACTATGTAGTGGAGAGTTCTAACCCGCCTTTGCCTACTATACCTGATACCCAGCCCACTGAAACCGATAAAAAGATAGCTGAGCATATATTAACAAGATTGTATGATGGCTGCTGCATTCAGCTGGGTATTGGAGGTATTCCCAACGCTATCGGCAACTTGATTGCGGATTCAGATCTTAAAGATCTGGGAGTCCACACGGAGATGTATGTAGATGCATACCTGAAAATGAGTATGGCCGGGAAAATAACTGGTGCCCGTAAGCCGATTGATCGCTATAAACAAGTTTTCTCCTTTGCTATGGGCAGCAGGGAGTTGTATGACTTTATTGATGATAATCCTGGCGTAGTTGCTTATTCCGTTGACTATACCAATAATCCTGCTGTTGTGGCGCGTATACCTGACTTTGTATCAGTAAACGCCTGTATAGAAGTGGACTTGTTCGGGCAGGTATGTGCGGAAAGCGTGGGAGTTCGGCAGATCAGCGGGACCGGCGGGCAGTTGGATTTTGTAGAGGGAGCCTATAAAGCCCCTCGCGGGCAAAGCTTTATCTGCATGAACTCGACTTTTCAAGGTAAGAACGGTTTGGTTTCCAGAATCAAACCCACATTGACACCGGGAGCCATTGTAACTGACCCTCGTACTGCAGTGCATATGATAGTAACTGAGTATGGAATAGCCAACATGAAAGGCAAGAGTACTTGGGAACGGGCTGAACAGCTAATTAATATTGCTCACCCCGATTTCAGGGATTACCTGGTGCAAGAGGCGCAAAAAATGAAAATCTGGAGAAGAAGCAATAAAATTATAACCGCCTCCTGATGGAGACGGCAGATCTATATTACCCCCAAAACTAAATAGGCGGCGCTTGCCTGCCTATTTAGTTTTTCTGGTCTTTCTTAAAATCCCTAATTTTTTGGCTTTCCGAACCACGCTGGCTTGGCTGATACCCAGAAGTTCAGCTACTTCATAGGTAGTTTTGCACTGATGAAATGCGGCCACTAACAGCTTGCGTTCAGTTTCTTCTATAGCCTCTTGCAGAGTAGGTATTTTCCCGTCTGAAATCTGGCCGGGAACTAAAGTGCTCCAAGCAGACAAATCATCGAGAGTGATTAAATCATGCATAGTAGTGACCACCAAACGTTCTATTAAATTACGGAGTTCTCTGACATTACCTGGCCAGTCATAGTGGACAAACGCCTGCAGCACCTCCGGAGCTATCCTTTTATTCAGATTATATTTCTTATTGAACATATCCAGGAAATGAGCGCACAAAACCGGTATATCATCTATACGTTCCCGCAGCGGGGGAACATATATTGGGACAACATTGAGGCGGAAAAACAAATCGGTACGAAAGAGCTTCCTCTGTACCATTTCCCATAAGTTCACATTTGATCCGGCGATAATGCGAACGTCTACTTGAATGGGTTCAGTACCGCCAATCCGCATTACCTTTTGATCCTGCAGAACCCTAAGCAATTTAGCCTGCAAATCCAGGGGCAGCTCAGAGATTTCATCCAAAAACAAAGTACCGTGATTAGCCAGTTCAAATATTCCTGGTTTACCGCGCCGGTCAGCACCGGAAAAAGCCCCAGGTTCATAGCCGAATAGTTCTGATTCCAATAAATTTTGCGGGATAGCAGCACAGTTGATTTTTATGAACGGCATGTCCCGGCGAGGACTGTGATAATGAATCATATCTGCCACCACTTCTTTTCCTGAGCCTGATTCACCTTGAATCAAAACCGTAGATTCAACTGATGATACGTGGATTATAGTGCGCATTAAATCCCGCATAGGAGCAGAATTAAAAACATACTTGGCGGCAGATTCCATACGCATTTGCTGCAGCTCCACATGATAGGCCTTGCTGAGAGTTTCCAGGTCATCAACCTTTTGTTTTAATTGATTGAGCTCAGTTAAATCACGGACGTTGGTAACCACGAGAATTATATTTCCATCATCGTCAAAAACCGGAGTGCTGGTAACCAGAGCGTGTTTTCCGGTTTTGGCCTGCAGGGGTACCGTTACCGGCTTCCTGTGTTCCAGAGCCAATAATGTACCGGAACGAGAAAAGTATCCCTCTGCCACCAGTTCGTGCATACTCCTGCCCAGACACTCCTCAGCGGTTACGCCGGTTATGCGTTCGAAGGCCTTGTTTATGTGCAGAGTAACAGCTTGTCCATCGGTAATGTACAGCCCATCGTAGGAAGAGTCAATTATGGCTGCTAATTGTTTTTGCCGCAGGCCTTCAACTTGCTCCAGCTTTTGTTCCAGTTCTACCAGTTCAGTTAAGTCACGGACATTGGTAACAACTAAGATGATATTGCCTTCATCATCGAAAATGGGAGTACTGGTTACCAGAGCATTTTTCCCTGTCTTGGCCTGCAGGGGTACCGTTACCGGCTTCCTGTGTTCCAGAGCCAATAATGTACCGGAACGAGAAAAGTATCCCTCTGCCACTAGTTCATGCATGCTCCTGCCCAGACACTCTTCAGCGGTTACTCCAGTTATGCGTTCGAAAGCCTTGTTTAAACGCAGGGTAACCCCTTGTCCATCGGTAATATATAAACCATCATAGGAAGAGTCAAATATGGCGGCTAATTCCTTTTGCCGCAGGCCTTCAACTCGTTCCAGTTTTTGCTCAAGTTCCACCAGTTCTGTCATATCCCGCACATTAGTAACCACTAAAACAATATTGCCTTCATCGTCAAAAATGGGAGTACTGGTGACCAGAGCACTTTTGCCGCTTCTGGCCTGCAGGGGTACTGTCACGGTGGTTTTTTGTTCCAAGGCCAGCAGGGTGCCGGAACGGGAAAAATAACCTTCTGCCACCAGTTCGTGCATGCTTCTGCCCAGACACTCACTGGCAGTTACCCCGGTTATGCGTTCGAAAGCCTTATTGATGCGCAGGGTTACTCCCTGTCCATCGGTTATATAAAAACCATCAAAGGAGGCGTTGATTATACGGTCCAACTGATCATTCAAGCTTCTCACATGAGCCAATTCAATAAAAGCTTTCTCAACCCGGCTCATATCTCGCAGCAATAAGATTGATCCCATTTTTTTATTGAGATAGTTTAGTTCAATCATATGGGACCAATAAATTTTACCCCGATAAGTAGCTTTAAAATCTTTATTGTAGGGGTTTTCCATAGAAATAATCTGGTTAAGAAAAGAGTGGATATTCTGAGGGTTATTATATAGATCGCGGCCAAATTTAGCTAAAAACGAAGTGTTATACTCTCGAACATTGCCTTTCGCATCGAAAAAAACTGCCGGATAAGGCAGGGCATTAAATAAGGTTGATGCGGTAATGCCTAAGGTATCAAGAGCATTATTGAAGAAGTCTGCCATCCATGTATAAGAAGATGTAGAATCATTTTCATCTTCCATGAAGGTGAGTCTGTATATGTCATCGGTCATGACAATTCACCCATATGATTCTGACCTTTAGCTTATTATATCATCCTCATGATGGGCAATGGTGCGAAACGTCAAAATTTTCTATAGTATTTCATAATTCACTTAATTTAGTTATTTCTGTAAACTACCACTGGCCTTTTCCAATTTTTTTAAAGTTTTAACCATCTCATCGAAATGGCCCTCAAAGAAAATAGCATAACCCCTCACATTGGGATAATCCAGGGAAAGCATATTAATAAACGTAAAGCCTGCTTCCTCCAGCCTGTGCCTAGGTATACTGCGCAATAAGCTTATATGCTGGTCGGTCACTTTACGGGCTGCGCAATAAATGTCTTTGCCCTTGGCATTGGAAAGAGCTGTAGCTACTAAGGTACGCATATCTTCACTCCTATTCTCGAAACAGCTAATCCTCTAGATGATAGCACATTCCATACCGTTATACCTAGTCTTATCTCATAATGTGCAGCCTAATCAGTTTAATTCCTGGTACTGTTTGCGTACCCCAATCAATTTAAGCCTAAACGTTTTTTCAGATACTCTCGATTATGAATTACGCTGGCATTGTTGGGGATATACTTAGCCGCCATTTCATTATGCTGGTAAGCCAGTTCGTATTCTCCTAAGCGATCATAGCAAACGCACAGTTGGAGATGGGGAAGCCAGGTCCAGGCAGCATGATTGACAAATCCCTGGTTTTCCGGGGGCCTTCGGAGTTTTGTGGCCAGGTCATACCAAAACGCTGCCTGCTTATATTGTTTCTTTTCCATTAGATAATAGCCCAGCCGGCAGCAAAACTCGGCACGGGGAGTATCATACAAAAAGGATTTGAAAATATATTTTTCAACCTTTTCCAAATCACCCAGGTGATAATAGCAGTCGATCAACTTGTTGCAGGCTGAAAGATTATCTTCCACCCAGCCCTGTTGACCCTCCAGGAATTTTTCATACCACTGGATGGCTTCTTCATATCTTTGGTGGTCATATAGTTCATTAGCATAATAGAACTGATCCCGGGGAGAAAACACTTCTCCTGCCGCCAGGTGCTTCTCATATATCCTGATATTGCGGTCCGAATCATGCCATTCGCTTTTATGGGCAACCGCAATATCACTATGCAGTATCCTGCCATAGACCGCCAAGTATTCGTGTACAGCACCTATCCACTTAAAGCCTTTGGAGCGTTTGACCAAGCGATTTCTCCGCAGGCTGTTGGTAACATTGCCATGTTCGTCAAACCCCAGATTATAAATCATGGTAACCGAATCAACTGACCAATCCAGGGTGGATTTAAGGTTAATTATTTTCTGGATGTCTTCAGGATAAATCACATCATCGGCATCCAACCAGAAGATATAGTCCTTGGTAGCGTAGCTGAACGCGTAATTACGTGCTGCGGCGAAATCATCAATCCAGGGAAAGTCATACACATGGCTAGTGTATTGCTGGGCAATTTCTTTGGTACGGTCGGTTGAACCCGTATCCACAATTATTATCTCATCTGCAAATTGCTTAACACAGTCAAGGCAGCGGGCCAGCACTTGTTCTTCATTCTTTACAATCATACATACACTGATCGTTATGGGTGCTTTCATATTTATGAGGTAACTGGTAATATCAAACCCCCATTTATCAATAGCCTTTTGCTTATTTTCCTTTAACCGTTTAAAGAAACTATCAGCATCTGCCCCAGGGAGTACCAATGGATTTATATAATAAACAAAAGCATCTAAGGCGATATAAAGCATATAGCTGTGATTTATCAACCGCAGACAGAGGTCATCATCTTCATATGTTCCAAGGCCGAATCTTTCATCAAAGCCTCCGATTTGCTCCAGTACTTCTTTTTTCATCAGCATGCAGTGGCTGAGAAGGCGAAAAACTTGTCTGCTTGCTCCTGAGTTATGTTCACGGTTTTGAACAATAAAATCATTTAGTTTATTTATATCCTGATGAGGTACTTGAATATTTTGATGTCCGCTTACATTATTGCTGACAGGCCCTACCATTGCGCAATTTTTTTCTCTTTTCAGGCAGGCCAGCATGCTGCTTAAGCTTTTTTCCGTCAACAGGCTGTAACAGGTCATAAATAAAATGTAATCTGCCCGGGCAATTTTGGTTCCCTCATTATAGCTTCGTGCAATCCCCATATTTTCAGTAATGGATATAAGCTTTATATCCTTTTGGGATTGCAAGTACTTAAATTGTTCAGGGTCCGAGCCATTATCTACTACAATTAATTCATAAGGAACATCAGCATATTTTCTGATATGATCCAGACATAATCTAACAACCGATGGGTAATTAAAAGTGCAAAGAACAATGCTAATTTCCATTTTTTCACCTACCATGAGACACTTCATTTACTAGTTTATTGACGGGATTAAATTTTGGTCACAATCGCAAACTTACCAACCTGTCGGTACAGAAGCTATGCGTAAAAAAGACGCTTAGACCTTTTGAGTCCAAGCGTCTTTTCCTGTTTATTATTCTGCTTAAATCTTTTTGCAATGAGTCTGTACTAACTAATTGCCACACCTGCACTGGCATAACCTGCAAACGTAGCCGCAGCGCTTAACGCTGGTGGTTCAACATAAAACACTAACAACAGGCGATTTCCTGCGGCTACAGGAATGCTTAACCCATCAAGAGCGCCTGAAGCAGTATCACCCAGCACAATTATCGGACCTGGGAAAGCTGGAGATAAAGTTACATCTGTACCGGGAATAGCATCAAAGATGTTGCTGTCAGGGGATTGAGAAACATATAACTGCGCATGAATAGTATAGTTGCCCACTCCAACTCCTGCAGCAGCTGTCACACTGAAAAAGGCTCTTATTGAGGTAATTACACCGTCTCGTGGCATAGTAAAAGCATAGTTTAAATCAAGGAGAGGTGCTCCTGTTAGATTGATAGTCGTAGATAGAACATCTACGCCTTGGACACTAGAACCAAAACCTATGAAAGCTGGCAATCCCACCAGACCACCGCCTACAGTGGTTAATGCGACTGGGGTTCCTGATGAAAACGGAATAATTGCACTTGATCCTGGGGCTCCAGTAGCTCCAGTGGCACCAGTTTCGCCCGTAGCACCTGTGGCACCAGTTTCCCCAGTAGCACCTGTGGCACCAGTTTCCCCAGTAGCACCTGTCGCACCGGTTTCACCGGTAGCGCCAGTCTCGCCAGTGGGGCCGGTTTCTCCAGTTGCTCCGGTCTCGCCCGTTGCACCAGTCTCACCGGGTGCTCCAGTTTCACCAGTTGCTCCAGTCTCACCGGTAGCGCCAGTCTCACCAGTGGCCCCAGTCTCGCCAGTAGCTCCGGTCTCTCCGGTTGCGCCGGTTTCTCCAGTAGCACCTGTCTCGCCGGTGGCGCCGGTCTCTCCGGTTGCTCCTGTTTCCCCGGTGGCTCCGGTTTGGCCAGTAGCTCCAGTAGCTCCAGTTTCTCCAGAGGGTCCAGTCGGGCCCGTTGGTCCTGTTGCTCCGGTGGCACCAGTTGGGCCAGTCTCGCCTGTAGCACCGGTTGTACCTGTTGCCTGATCCAAGTTTTCAATTGATACGGTAGCCGAACCTTCGGTAACTACTATCTGGAGGGTTGTTGAAGTGAAGATAAGATTTTCACCCAGTCCAACCGTTCCGAATCCTGTCGGGCCCAATACATTAAATAGAAATGTTCCTGTAGGAATAGTTCCTGTAGGTCCGGTTGCCCCGGTTGCCCCGGTTGCCCCAGTAGCTCCTGTTTCACCTGTAGCCCCAGTGTTTCCGGTGCTGCCAGTATTTCCTGTAGCCCCGGTTGCGCCAGTAGTTCCTGTACCAGTAGCCCCGGTAGCCCCAGTGTTGCCTGTATTGCCTGTAGCACCGGTATTGCCGGTAGCTCCAGTGGTTCCAGTTCCAGTAGCTCCAGTAGCCCCGGTATTGCCGGTAGCACCTGTATTTCCTGTAGCACCAGTAGATCCGGTGGTTCCGGTTCCAGTGGCCCCGGTGCTGCCGGTATTTCCAGTAGCGCCGGTAGCTCCGGTTGCACCAGTGGGCCCAGCAGGACCTCTTTTCGGGGGAATTAGTGGAGGAGGCGGTGGCCAAGGGGGATAAGGGTAACAATGATCGCAGTGAATACAATGATAATGAACTGGAGGGTGTCTCTTGCTCACTTTGATAGAGGGTGTATGGCGCATATCGATAAAGTCATCATGCACTTTGCTTCAACCTCCTTTTCTGGAAAATGGATAGGGTTGCAAGTTATACTATGCAAATATTGGCAGTAAAGTGAGGCATGTGCATCCTTAATTCCCAAACACCTTCGGCGGTACACAGGATTTAAACATGGAGACAACCGGAAGATTGAACATAGCAGGTACTGGTTAATTTGAGAATCCGCAAAAAATGGGACCAGCCCAAAGGGCTGGCCCGAGAGTGTCAAAAAATTAGCTAAAAGAGATCGCCACGTCGCTTCGCTCCTCGCGATGACACACCAAAAGGCCATCTTATGTGTCATTGCGAGCCCCGGAGGGGCGTGGCAATCTCGAACGTCTAACCGCTAAAAGACTTCTTTGACAGGCTGGAACCAGCCCAAAGGGCTGGCCCTAATCACAAGATTCAGCTAAAACTAGCAGCGGATTAAAAACCTGAATATGGTCCTCAGGCTAATCGTACTACATGGAAATTAGCATTCATTCCTGGACCAAAGGTAATAGTTCCGCCAGTTGTGCTGGATACTGTTAAAGTCAGTGTATCATTCGCCGTTAAATCGGTAATGGCGCTAAGAGATATAGTCTGAAAATCTGCGATAAGAATGGTAGATACGGACAATACCGGTGAAGTAGTTCCATTGATTTGAACAGCAACCTCCAGATCAAAAGCTACTGCCGCTTGGGCAACAATCGTAAATCCTACTAAATAAGTGCCGGTGTCAACAATTTCGATACTGTCTAATCCCAGGTTTACATTGTCAGACGGCATATTAGATGACAAGGCAACAATTTCTGTGTCACCCGAACCAAGTACAATCACTTGAGCAGCATCATTGAACAGACCACCGAATGCTGAGGGTGGCTCAGGGCCAGTTGCACCAGTGGCTCCTGTTGCCCCAGTTTCACCAGTCTCGCCGGTAGCTCCGGTCTCGCCGGTGGCCCCGGTTTCGCCAGTAGCGCCAGTCTCGCCCGTAGCGCCTGTTTCGCCGGTTGCGCCGGTCTCTCCGGTAGCTCCCGTCTCACCAGTGGCTCCGGTCTCTCCGGTAGCGCCGGTCTCNNGTAGCGCCGGTCTCTCCAGTGGCCCCGGTCTCGCCAGTAGCTCCGGTCTCACCAGTGGCTCCGGTCTCACCAGTGGCCCCGGTCTCGCCAGTAGCTCCGGTCTCACCGGTAGCTCCGGTCTCGCCAGTGGCCCCGGTCTCGCCGGTTGCGCCGGTTTCTCCGGTAGCGCCGGTCTCTCCAGTGGCCCCGGTCTCGCCAGTAGCTCCGGTCTCTCCTGTTGCACCGGTCTCGCCAGTGGCTCCAGTCTCTCCGGTAGCACCAGACTCACCCGTAGCCCCAGTCTCTCCGGTAGCACCAGTCTCACCCGTAGCCCCGGTCTCGCCGGTAGCACCGGTTTCTCCGGTGGCTCCGGTCTCTCCGGTAGCGCCGGTCTCGCCAGTGGCTCCAGTCTCTCCGGTAGCTCCCGTCTCACCAGTGGCCCCAGTCTCACCAGTGGCCCCGGTCTCTCCGGTGGCCCCGGTCTCTCCGGTAGCTCCCGTCTCACCAGTGGCTCCGGTCTCTCCGGTAGCGCCGGTCTC
>LFRM01007312.1_pt1 | contig 106310 bp, 111 predicted proteins | sample 618341 | NCBI WGS metagenome assembly LFRM01 (sample SAMN03654438, study PRJNA283298) | anaerobic digester metagenome | isolation source: pool of bioreactors CSTR01a, CSTR02a, and CSTR03a thermophilic anaerobic... | place: Denmark: Kgs. Lyngby | collected 2014-05-21 | reverse complement strand
GGACCCGCGAAAATAATGTTCTAAACCTGCTCATCGAACTATTGTACAATAACGTCAACAAGAAGCTTCATTTGCAAGAGCTATACAGTTCAGCTCGGGCAAGTCGAAACTCGCAAAAATGCTTTAAAGTATTTCTTGCAGGAAGCATTTTTGCTCAGACAGTCGACTTGCTTGTCCTCGCTCTGACAGTATATCTCTAAGCTGCATTCCGCTATAGTTTCCGTTCTTGTACAATAGTTCTTCCAAGTAGCCCATGAGAATTACGCCGATAACGCAGCGGGTGGTTCGGGTGATTTCGGTGACGACGGGCGACATGTTTCAAATTTCTCCGTCAGCAGACCATAGTTTTCTGCGTACCGCTATGACAAACGCATCCACACAAACCGCGCCGGATTCCAGCAATACTTTCCCGCACTGTTCAAGCGTGCTGCCCGTTGTAATAACATCATCAATCAAAAGGACGCGCTTTCCTTCAATCAAATGCGGTCTTTTTACGTAAAACACGCCTTCAAGGTTCTTGTACCGTTCATCTTTCGCAAGCGAGCTCTGCGGAGGAGTATTTTTTATTTTTACAAGCACTCTGGAGATCACGGGGATATTCAATTTCTTTGCTAGACTGCGCGCAATAAGCTCCGATTGGTTATAGCCCCTTTCCCGCTTTCTTTTGTTATGGATCGGAACAGGCACCGCAATGTCGCAGCTGTTCGCCAAACGTAGCTGCGCTGGGACTCCGGCAAAGTATTCCTCAATTAACGGGTAAGACATATCGACAAGTATTTTTGCGTTTCCGGGCCTATCGTTGAATTTTAAATGATGAATTGCTTTCCTGACGCCTTTTTCGTAATCAAACGCACAGTATATATTGCTTATGCTGTTACCGGCCGGGTTATCAAACCGGTGACGGTTGATATGCGGAATATCTTTCTGGCAGTCATCACATACGGACTTGCGCGTATTAACACAAAGCACGCAATCACAACAGATACAGCGGGGCGGGAAAAACAAGCGCAGGAAATATTCAATTAGCGGAATCTTGCCGTATTCCATAGCCGTACCTCCACCCGGCCGACGCAATTAAGTAAAAGCAAATCAGAATTCCGGCAGGGATCGGTTTGTAAAAATATCGCAAAGCTTTTCTTTAAGCCCGGTGAAGCGTTCTTTTTCGGTATTATTATCCACCATATTCCTTAGAATGTTAATGTCCCCGACAAGAATCACCAATCGGCGCGCACGCGTTATAGCGGTATATAACAGGTTTCTGCAAGCCAGCATCGGAGGCACACCCGACAGCGCAATAACCACAGCCGGGAATTCGCTTCCCTGGCTTTTGTGTACGGTAATCGCATAAGCCAGTTCCAATTGATCGAGCATGTCGAAATCGTACTCGACAACCTTGCCGTCGTCATATGAAACCGTTAAATAGCCGTCATCTTCATCAATTTTTTGGATTATTCCCATATCACCGTTAAAAACACCTTCACCTGCTATTGTTGATTCCTTTTCTCCATTATTCTTCCATGAAAGGCTGTAGTTGTTTTTTATATGCATTACCCGATCATTCTCTCTGAAAATAGTATCGCCGTATCGCTTCTCCGCTAAACCCGGGCGCGGCGGGTTCAGCTTTTTTTGAAGTGCGGCGTTAAGGTAAAAAATACCGGCCGGTCCTTTTTTCATCGGTGACAAAACCTGGATATCCTTCATCGGATCCAAACCGAACTTATCGGAGATCCTTGACGTGCACAGTTCGAGTATCGCTTCTGCTGTGTCCTGCGGGCGGCTTTTATTAATGAAAAAGAAATCCTCTTTCGGCGTGTTCATTACCGGGTACTTCCCTTTGTTAATCATATGGGCATTTGTTATAATCGAGCTCTCTTCCGCCTGGCGGAAAACCTGATCAAGGCGGACCACATTCAAAATCTCGCTGTCTATCATATCTGAAAGAACCCTGCCCGGTCCAACCGAAGGAAGTTGATCCACGTCTCCGACAAATACCAGTCGGGTCCCCGGCACAATCGCTTTTAAAAGCGCGTGCATAAGCAAAACATCTACCATGGACGCTTCATCTATTATTACAACATCCGCCTCAATCGGATCCTGTTCATTTTTTCTGAAGCTCCTGCTGCTATCATCGTCGCCGATGTACCCGGTTTCCAAAAGACGGTGGATCGTTTTTGCTTCCGTTCCGGATGCCTCGGTCATCCTTTTCGCGGCTCTGCCTGTTGGAGCCGCCAAAACCACTTTCATTCCCTGTCTTTGGAAAAGAGAAATAATTCCTTTAATAAGGGTTGTTTTCCCGGTTCCGGGACCCCCCGTAACAACAAGTATGCTCTCTGACGCCGAACAACGTATTGCTTCAAGCTGTTTATCGGTATATGTTACGTGCTGCTCGTTTTCAACTTCTTTAAGGGTTTCTTCAAGATTGTATATTTTCTTTTCGGGTTCGGCCGCGCAAATTTGATATATTTTTCGGCATATATACTGCTCGGCCGTGTAAAATGCCGACAGATAAACCCTGTCCGGGTTTGACTTTTCAATATATATACTCTGCTCAAAAATCATTCTGCCTAATGTTTCTTCGACTATTTCATCTTTTACGCCCAAAAGACGGGCGGTATATGGTATTAATACGTTTACGGGAAGATATACATGCCCTTTTTGCACTGCTGCGGACAAAGCATATTGAACTCCACTTTGAATGCGAAATTTGGAACATGTGTCTATACCAATTGAAATTGCAACTCTGTCCGCGATTCTGAATCCAATATTTATATCATCATCGGTAAGACGGTATGGATTCCGTTTTATTTCTTCAATAGATTTTTCACCAAATTTCTTCCACACCTTTACGGCATAATTTGCCGATACCCCATAACTCTGCAGGAACATTACAACCTGGCGTATTTGCTCCTGCTCCATGAATGCTTGTCCTATACGCAGAGCCTTGCCGGCGCTTATTCCCTTAATCTCAGAAAGCCTTAGGGGTTCAAACTGCAAAACACGTATCGTTTCATCTCCAAACGCATCAACTATTTTTTTTGCTGTTGCCTCACCTATTCCCTTAATCACTCCGGAAGCAAGATACTTAAAAATCGCATCCGTTGTTTTAGGCAGCCGTCTTTCATATGATTCCACTTTCAGTTGCTTGCCGTAATCCTGGTGGACTACCCATGTACCGGTTACAAAAATGGTCTCGCCTATACCCAGCCCTGGAATGTATCCGACCAAAGTAATTAACCGGCGTCCCACCCTGATATCACAAACCGTATACCCGTTATTTTCGTTACAGTATATTATTTGTTCCACTATTCCTTCAATTTGCTCCAAAAAGAATCCCCGTCCGTAAAATATTGGGTAATTAAGTTATGCAAATACTAATTCATGGCCGGGATATCAAAGAAAGCCCGCGTTACAGTCAATCAGGGGGAAAAGATATCTTTACGGCCCAAGCTAATGCTGTTGCTTATTACCCGTCTCAATTTTACTCCAATTTATATTATCCAGCAATACCAGACGCGGATACTCGGCAGAGAGTTTTTCGACGACCGGCCTGTTTGGATCCTTTTCGGAAATACCGACGTACAGGCAGCCGTCGGTTCCTATCTTTTCCGAAACTCCATCCATGAACACGCACCTTATTTTCCCTTCCAGCCCTTCATCCCCAGGCTTGGGAACCAGGCACAGTTTCCCGCTGCAGGAATTTTTTCCGGTTTTAACTTTTGTAATTATAGTCTGGATAAAATGATATATACCGTAAAAAGCAAACAACGAAATAATAATATAAATTACCATACTTCCCACACCCTGACCGTTTCTAGTATCATTATATGCAGTTTAAAAAATGATTCCACTGGCGGGAAGAGCCATAGGCCGCTGTCGTAAAAGCAAAAATTGGGTTTAGAAACAAATATTACGGGTATAAATCAAATAAACATACAATTTTTGACACTGGAATAAACAAATATAAAATATTTGGATGTTTCTGAGGTGGTTATGAAAAAAGTATCACTTGATGAACTTGCTCCTGGGATGAAATTAGCCAGGGATGTTATATTAGATGATGGAAGGTTCCTTTTGCTGAAAGGGTTTACAATTAAAAACAGGTATTTAGACAAAATTCGCATGTATAACATTCCATATGTTTATGTCGAAGATGAAATAGGAAAAGTGGAATATTTCAGCGAAGAAAAAGTATATACCGAAACCTTCCAGACAATAAAGTCGGTTATGGATACCGTACGCGGCGGCGGGGATGTCAATCTGCCGGTAATAAAGGAGACGGTTGATACCATTGTCCAAAAAATACTGAATGATGACAATGTCTTTATGAAACTGACCGGAATACGTGATATAGATAATTATACATATCTTCATTCGGTTGACGTATGCATATATTCGGTAATCGCAGGAAAAAGCCTCAACATGTCTATAGATGAAATAAATGAATTGGCTCTCGGAGCTATATTGCACGATATAGGAAAATGCAAAGTCCCTCTTACCATTCTTAATAAGCCGGCAAGACTTACGGCTGATGAGTATAATATAATTAAAGACCATACGCGTTACGGTTATGATATAGCGATAAAAACACCCGGTGTTACCGAGGAAGTTGCACGGATTGCGCTCCTGCATCATGAGCATTGGGACGGAAGCGGATATCCGATGGGATTATCGGGGGAAGAAATAGATTATATGGCACGTATTGTGGCGGTTGCCGATGTATATGACGCTCTTACGGCAAACAGGGTTTATCGAAAGAGGTATATGCCGCATGAAGCCGCGGAGTATATCATGGCAAATTCAGCAAGCCATTTCGATTATGAAATTCTGAAAAAATTCCTGGATAATATTGCGATATATCCCGCAGATATAATAGTACTGCTTAACACCGGTGAAATTGCCAGGGTCGTCGAATCGAAAGAAAAAGAGTCGCTTCGCCCGAAGGTTATGGTTATAACCCGCAAAGACGGCCCGCCGGTTCTCGAACCGTATGAAATTGACTTAATGAAAAACCCCACTGTATTTATTGTAGATATCTTGAGCTGATGTTTGTGCTTTACCGGTAAACCGGCGGGGCAGTTCAGAGCAAACAGGTAAAACCAGGATCCGGCTTAAATCCCCGCTTCATTTCTTAAAACTTCAGCTTTGTCTGTTTTTTCCCAGGTAAAATCATCATCCTCCCTGCCGAAATGTCCGTATGCGGCGGTTTTACAGTAAATAGGCCTGCGAAGTTTCAAATCGCGTATAATAGCTGCGGGGCGAAGATCAAATGTTTTCTGAACAATTTGCGCTATTCTTTCATCGTCTATCTTACCGGTTCCAAAGGTATCAACCATTACCGATACGGGCTTCGCTACTCCGATTGCATATGCCAGTTGAATTTCGCATCGGTTTGCAAGACCCGATGCAACTATATTTTTCGCGACATAACGGGCGGCATATGAAGCCGAGCGATCAACCTTTGTCGGATCCTTCCCGGAAAACGCTCCTCCTCCATGCCTCCCCATTCCGCCATAGGTATCGACTATTATCTTTCTTCCGGTAAGCCCTGAATCACCCTGCGGGCCTCCAATAACAAACCTACCGGTAGGGTTTATGAAATACCGGGTATTTTCGTCCAGCAAGTTTTCAGGTATCACCACTCTGATTACCTTCTGAATTATGTCTTTTTCTATTGTCGTTTGGTCCGCATCCGGCAGATGCTGGGAGGAAATAACGACGGTATCCACACGTACAGGCCTTCTGTTTTCATATTCCACCGTTACCTGCGATTTGCCGTCAGGAAGAAGATATTCAAGTATGCCCTTTTTACGTACCTCCGCCAGCCTTTCGGTCAGTTTATGCGCAAGAGAAATGGGCATTGGCATTAACTCCGGCGTTTCATCGCAGGCATAACCGAACATAATACCCTGATCTCCCGCTCCTATTGCTTCTAATTCGCTGTCATCCATTTCATTCCTCCTGGCTTCATAAGCCCTGTTAACACCCATAGCAATATCCGGGGACTGCTCATCAATGGATGTCAGGACCGCGCACGTATCACAATCAAACCCGTATTTTGCCCTGACATACCCAATGTCGCGGACCGTGTCCCTTACAACCTTCGGGATATCAACGTAACAGTCTGTTGTAATCTCCCCCATAACAAGAACCATTCCCGTGGTAACGGCTGTTTCACAGGCGACACGCGCCATCGGATCCTCCGTAAGTATCGCATCCAGAACCGCGTCGGATATTTTGTCACAGATCTTGTCGGGATGCCCCTCTGTAACCGATTCAGATGTAAATAACACTTTAGACATTTTTTCGACTCCTTCCTTAAAATTCATGTCAAAAAGCCATATTTCCTCCTGATAATGCCTTGAGGGCTGATTTTTCATATGATCGGACAGGCCGCGCTTAACACTTCCAATACGCCTTTAAATCGCACAAAAGCCTGGTATTTAAAATAAAAAATCTCTTCCATGAAGAGATTATATAACTCTCCTCATCTCTCAGGATATCTCCTGCAGGAATTGGCACCGTGGCATTACGCCGGTTGCCGGGTTTCATAGGGCACAGTCCCTCCACCTCTCTTGATAAGGAAAAAACAGTATTTATATTTCCCTGTAAAGCATATCACGGGCCGCTGTAAAAATCAAGGACCGGGATACATTTTTCTATGTATTTTACAGATGCTGTAATAATCTTCAGAACATCAAGAACATCAATTCAAAACTATTGTACAATAATGGAAACAATAGCCTCATTTGCAGAGAGCATTCCGTTATGGTTTTCTTTTATTGCACAATAGTTTCTATAACTTTTTTAGTCTAAAAGCAGATAAAATTGTTTTACTATTTACTCCCGCTCAAACATATCTTTGCCGACACCGCAATCGGGACATACCCAATCGTCGGGAATGTCTTCAAAGGCTGTTCCGGGCTCGACTCCGTTATCGGGATCGCCTGCCTCCGGATCATAAACATAACCGCATACTGTACATACCCACTTTTCCAATTAAAACACCCCTTTCAATTATTTCTAATATACCACATAGATACCCGCATAAACAATATTAAACAAAGCAAACTTTTTAACATGCTTTCACCGGATACTCCGGTTCAAATACTCCGTCCTGCTGCGGTTATACTTCCACAGCGCGTGATGCAGCCCGTCCGCTATTGTTTCGGCCATCTTCATGACAAGGCTCAGCCGTGTATTCTGCAGGACCATAAATTCCATCCATCCACCGTGATTGACAATGCCGGTAACATGCATATCTCCGGTTTCAGGCAAATCCTTTTTAAGCCCGGCTCCCGGTCTTATCGGGCCATTTCCCACCGTAATCCGCCCTATATGGCCTGGCATGCCTAAGCAGGCATCAATTGCAATGATATAATGATAAGGGATTTCCTTTCTAATCCTTTCCAGCGACTGAGCCAGATTCGCGGCGTGAACCGGCCATTCAAGGTTTCCGACTACCCGGATGTAAGGCAGCTTGTATTTGCCCAAGCGATATCCGACTAAAGGTCCCAATGAATCACCGGTCGAACGGTCGGTACCAATGCACAAAACAATTATTGTTTTTTCAAACGGAATTGATGATATACGTTTGTTGACAGCCCGTGACAGATCATAGGCAGCGCCTCTTTTATGGACATCAATATAATCTTTCAATATATATTTTCCTTTCATCGGTAGAAATACGCGTTCTGCGCTTGATAAAATTTCTTATCAGGCTAATTAATGATTATTCCCATTGGCTATCTACTTATGCATTGCAAAACGAAACGCTGACAAGAATTCATTAAATAACCTGTAAACAGCGCCCTTTATGCGGGACATTTATAAATAAATTTATTCTGTTGCGGTCAAACCGACTTTATGTTAATATGAGAAAAAAAGGTTATCTTTGCTGGCATTTATCTGGAAGCAATTGGATGTACTTATATTACGGTCTGTTCGACTTTAATATTAAAAATTATAACCAGGCAGGATAAGAGATAATGTTTTCTCCTTATTTTTCTTCAGAAAATTCTAGTTTTAAGTTTATTTTGGACATACTGGACGGAATGCATGACTGGGTACGGGTTGTTGACAGGGATAATTCCGTTATTTTTATAAACCGCTCAATGGAAGAAGGGCTTCGTGTTGAAGACTTATCCGGAAAAAAATGCTATGAGCTTTTGGGCAAGGATTCCCCATGTGAAAATTGCACAACCCGTAAAGCGGTATTTAAAGGACAAACCCAGAAGAAAGAAGAGATTTTCAACAACAGAATATTTTCGGTTATGAGTTCCCCGATAGTTGCAGATGATGGAAATATTTACTACGTTGTTGAGGTTTTAAGGGATGTTACAAAGGAGAAGGAATTGGAAAACCGCCTTTTAAACCAGAACTTAAAGCTGCAGCAGAATTTGGATATGGCCCGAAAACTTCAAATGCAGTTGCTTCCCCGAAGCACACAATTTCCGCAGCTCGATTTTGCGTATCTTTACCACCCCTGCGCCGAATTAAGCGGTGATATGATTAATATCTTTCAAATCGATCGCGAGCACATTGGGATATATATTGCCGACGTATCGGGACATGGTGTTTCAGCATCAATGCTGACTATTTTCCTGATATCGGTGTTGAACAAAAAAATACTCTCTCCTTCGCGTGCACTATACCGGCTGTTCAGACAATTCAATACCAGCGGATTCGACAAAAATTCCTATATCACGGTGTTTTATGCCGTATACAATACAAAAACGCATATGCTCTGGTATTCAAACGCCGGGCACAATTGCATACCGATTATCTGCGGCAAGCACGGGATGAAAAAGCTTTTCATGCCGGGTACTCCAGTGAGCAACTGGATGGATAACCCGCGCTACTATGACGAATCCGTACGGCTGCTTCCGGACGAAAGGTTCTTCCTGTATACCGACGGCATGGCCGATCAATGGCTGGAGGAACCCGGGGACATTATCAAGGATGCTAATATTATCAATATTATTAAAGATAACGGCATTGATCTGAATGTCGCACTGAACCTGATTGCCAGGTACGTTTATAAACAGCTCGACGCAATCGGCGCAAAACAAAGGGACGATATCACAATGGCTTTGATACAGCCTCTTCAAACTGAAGAATCCACATCAAGAAAATAACTTGAAACACCCGAACCAGGATCTTTGGTAATAATACCGAATAACCAGCGGGTGGTTCGGGTGCTTAATACAAATTTTTCCTCTTTACAAACGAACGTATGTTCGGTTATAATATGGTTAGAACATTCGATTTACTGCGGAGGAATTATGGAACGAAAAATCCTTCATGTGGACGCCAATTCCGCATATTTAAGCTGGGAAGCGGTCTATCGTCTGCAGCACGGCGCCGAAACGGACTTAAGAACAATTCCGAGCGTAGTGGGAGGGGATGAGAAAAGCCGTCGCGGCATTGTACTGGCCAAATCAATTCCTGCAAAAAAATATAATATAAAGACCGGGGAAGCTTTATGGTCTGCAAGGGGCAAGTGCCCGAACCTGGTGGTTCTTCCGCCTTCTTATCCGCTTTACATGAGCTGTTCCGATGCGATGGTCAGGCTCTTAAAGAGGTACAGCCCGAATGTTGAAAGGTATTCGGTCGACGAATGCTTTGTCGACTTAACCGGATACTCACAAAAAAAAACCGCGGAAGAAATAGCCTGGGAAATAAAGGAGCGATGCCGTACCGAACTGGGGTTTACGGTAAATGTTGGGCTCTCAACCAACAAGCTCCTGGCAAAAATGGCTTCGGAACTTGAAAAACCGGACAAAATGCACACGCTGTACCGCCATGAAATTCCTGAAAAATTCTGGCCCCTGCCAGTGAGGGAATTATTTCTCTCTGGCCCCAGAACGCTTCCGAAACTTTACAAGCTTAATATTTTCACAATTGGCCAGCTGGCCCACGCCTCCCCGGACCTTTTGCAGCATCATTTAAAAAGCCATGGGCTGACTATCTGGAAATATGCGAATGGTCTTGACGACTCGCCGGTCGTTCCGGGTGATCGGGTAATAAAAGGAATCGGTAACTCGACCACCAGCCCTTTTAACGTCGACAATGAAAAGGAAGCACTTTTATATTTGCTCTCCCTGACGGAAACCGCGGCAATGCGCCTGAGAAGCAAAGGAATGCTGGCACGGGTTGTAACGGTGTCTTTAAGGGATACGCAGTTGTCCTTCTATTCACACCAGTGCCGGCTTATATCCCCCACCGACAGTACACTCCTGTTGTATCGGCAGGCCAAAGGCCTTTTTAAGGAAATGTGGCGCAAAGAACCTCTCAGGCACCTTGGAGTACATTTCTCCAATCTGGTGGAAAATAAATTTTTTCAGACATCGTTTTTTGACGATACCGTTGTTTTCAGGCAGCAGGCTATTGACAAAACCATCGACGAAATCCGGGGTTCATACGGCAACGATGCGGTGGTAAGAGGTTTATTCCCGCATTCGGGAATTCCACCCCTCTGCGGGGGAGTATATGAAGCGTTTCCAACGATGAGAAGCTTGCTGTAGGAGGGAAAGACATGAGGGTTTTAATGCAATCGGTGGATATGATTTGCTGTACCAACAGGGACGGGGTAATTACCCCTATAAAATTTCGGATTTCGGATGAAAAAGAGGAAAACAGGATTGTAAAAATAGACAGGATACTAAACAGAAAGGAAGAAAAGCTGGCTGGAAACCGTATGCTGGTTTTTACCGTTCAAAGCGTTATCCGCGGACGTGAGTGCAGGTTTGAAATGAAATACGAATTCAGCACATGCAAATGGTTTCTTTATAAAATATGAAAATGAGCCGGCGAAAACCGGCTCGTTTATTCTTTATCGTGTATCACCAGGAACCATATTCACGCATATCTTTTGTTCTTTACGGCCACCAGCGCGGCCGTGAAGAACGCTAATCCAAAGCCTATTATAATCAGCAGATCGGAAAGTATCGGCTTAACATTTTGAAAACCGAATTCCGTAAGCTTCGCTATTTCATTATTCGCCTTAACGTACCAATAAGTAGGTGTAAATCCGGCAATTTTCAGAACAAAGCTTCCCAAATACTCCTGGGGCACAAAAACACCGCTTATAAAACAGAATCCGAGGGTCACTATATTGCAGACGGCACCAATCGCTCCTTTGCTTTTAATGAGGTTACCGATGAAATAACTTAATCCGCAGCAGCAGAAAACAAACACAAAAGAGCTCAACAAAAAATAAACGGTGTTCATACTGAGGCTGTTTTTGAAATTTAACAAAAAACACAATAAAACCATTACAAACCAGGCACTGACCGTAAACAACAGGTTCGCAAGAATGAACTGCATATTGATACTGCCTGATTTAACCGGGGAACATTCATTTCTCATTCTGAGATCCCGGTCGTTAAATACGAAAATTAGCGCGCTCATTCCCAAAATAATAACCGAAAGCAGTGAATACGCCAAAAAGTTATAAAAGTAGTTCGCATACGTGTGATCATTGTTTTCTTTGCCGTTTGTTATCATTTCAACAGACGCGGCCGGCGCAAGATCCGATTCAAGATACCGGGCCAGGGCTTCCTGGCTTATATCCTTAAGATTCCGCACATACAGCCTTGCCGTGTTAAAATATTTGTCAATGCATAAATCAATATAAATATTATCTACCGAGTTTGGTACGGCTGTTTTTTCAAGCCGGACATCTTCGCTTCTCATGAACCCTTCGCTGAAACCTTCCGGAACACGGACAATATATGATACCTTTCTGAAATAAAGTGCATCCTGCAGCGCCTCGGTCTCGTCGGGAATCTCGACAAAATTAGCGATTTTTCCAAGCTCATGTTTAAATCCGTCAATCAAAGCGCTTTCTTCTTCACTTATAAAAGCCACATCAACTTTTTTTCCGGTAAACGAAATATCTCCCGCTTTACCAGTGCCGGTCATCGAAGAAGACATTATTAAAGAAACCGCCAAAAAAACAATGACATAGATCAGCATTATATGAAGATTCTTTTTTATTATATTCAAGCAAAGCTTAAATACTTGCATATTTCCGCCTCCTTATCATCAGATATGTGCCCGAGCAGAATACGGCTATAAATACCGTTAGGAGAATAATATTCTTAAAATACCTTGAAAACGTGTCATAATAATACAGGCTGTAAAAAGAATCCGTCAACAGGTTCAAAGGGTTAACATATGAAAGTACAGGCGCTTTCCGGGATATAATGTATTTAATCTCGTGCTGCATCATACCGGCAAAAAAGCAGCAAATCATTGTCACTCCGACTATGACTGCCACTTTTATACCTTCGGATTTCTTAACAACAGCGCTTATAAACGCTCCAAAAGAAAATCCCGTAATCGTGCCGATGAAAGCAGTAAGCAGAACAAAACCCGTTTTGCTTCCAAAATCAAGCTTCAGCATAAACACAAGATAAGAAATCAGTACAAGAACCTCTACCAATTGTATTAAAACAGACGCCGCAGCACTGAATAAAAACGCCTTAATTTTATGAACCGGGGCTGCGTTTACCCTTGCCGCAACGCTTGAAATATCGGCCTGAATGTCATTTATCTCCCTCATACCGAAAAACCCTCCGTAAAAACATGTCATTGCAATAAGCGTGTAAAAATAAAGCAGGATGGTATTTGGTTCGCCGCCCGTGCTTTTCTTTTCACTGACATATGTTTCACGGTTTCCGATATCATCGATAATCTTTTGAATTTGTTCGGGTTCTATTGACAATATCGTTTCAACGGCCGAAGAAGCATGTATGTAATTGTCAATAAAGCTTTTTACTATACTTTGGTTTATGCCCGAGTTATTTACGACCAGTTTTATCGGCATTTCAACAACAATATACCCATCAATAAGATTTTCGTTCAGCAGTTCGTTTGCTTCGTCTATTGTAGTTTCCGACAGGTTAAAAAGTCTTTCATCACCTGTGGATACTTCTTCAAGCGCTTCTCTGAAGCTTTTATTCTTCGCGTATTGTTCGTCGTTTATCACGGCGATATTTATCGGATTAAATATCTCATTCGTATACAGGTTCGAAAATGCCATGTAAAAAAACGTACCCAGAACAAGCGGGAATACCATTGTCCATAAAATGGTTTCCCAGTCGCGCATCAAGCATTTAAGCCTGTAAGCAAATATATGAACAAACATTCCTGTCCCTCCTTAATCCCGTAATTCCTTGCCTGTTATTTCAAGAAAAACGTCGTTCAGCGTAGGCAGCTCGGAATAGATCTTGCCGAACCGGATTTCATTTTTCCTGATAAAATCCAGGACAGTTTCAAAACTGTTCTTTCCTTTCCCGGATTTAATAACAAGCAGGTTGTCCTTGTACTCAACCGAAATGATGTTCGGCAGCTTCCGGATTTCGGATATATGCTCGTCGGTTATGCCGAAAGATTCAACAGTAATCTTTTCATTCATGGTAATCATGGCCTTAAGCTCATCCTTCGTACCCGTCGCGATGGCCCTGCCTTTATCGAGTATCATAATCCTGGTGCATATCCGTTCAACTTCCTCCATGTAATGGGAAGTGTATATCACGGTGGCTCCCTGCCTGTTAAGCTCCATTATACCTTCCAGGATCCTGTTCCTGCTTTGCGGATCCACCGCTACCGTCGGCTCGTCGAGAATAATAAGTTTTGGTTTGTGCGCTATGCCGCATGCTATATTCAGCCTTCTAAGCAGACCGCCGCTCAGCTTTTTAGGGTAGAATTTAGTAAAGTCACGCAGCCCGACAAAATCAATCGCTTCTTCCACCAGTCTTTTTCTCTCATTTTTATCTTTAATATAAAGTCCGCAGAAATAGTCAATATTCCCATACACGGTAAGTTCATTATAAACAGCGACATTCTGCATAACTATCCCGATATCACGTTTTATATCATACGCATCCGGCGCCATTGGCCTGCCGAAGATTTCAACTTCGCCCTTATCGTATTTCAGCAGCGACAAAATGCAGTTAATCGCCGTTGTTTTTCCCGAGCCGTTAGGGCCAAGCAAACCGAATATTTCACCTTCATTAACCGTAAGTGAAAGGTGATCAAGCGCAACCAGATCGCCATAGCGTTTGACAAGGTTTTTTACCCTTACAATCATTTCATCCGCCTCCGTTATATGATATTTTTATCATACCCCCGTTTTTCCGCGCCTGTAAGTGCCGCAAATCATATGTTTATGTGACAAATGTCATATTGTTTCCAAAACTAAACACCCGAAACAGGACCCGCGGAAATAATGTTCTAAACCTGCTCATTGAACTATTGTACAATAACGTCAACAAGGAGCTTCATTTGCAAGAGCTGTACAGTTCAGCTCGGGCAAGTCGAAACTCGCAAAAATGCTATAAATAATTTTTGCAGGAAGCATTTTTGCTCAAACAGTCGACTTGCTAATCCTCGCTCAGACTGTACATCTCTAAGCTTCATTCCGCTATAGTTTCCGTTATTGTACAATAGTTCTTCAGGACAAGCGGTAACACAGCAGGTGGTTCGGGTGATTTCGGTGACGACGGGCGACATGCTCCAACGCCCCGCTGCTTACAAGTAATGTGGAGCGGGTTAATGAGCGACCCGGGATATGGAGAAAAAAAGAGGAACCCGAAACACCCGAAGCAGGACCCGCGGAAATAAAGAAACGAAACATCCGAAGCCGCGGCCGCAGGAATAAATCATTGTACTTAAAGGTAAAAAAATGATAATATTTGGCTTGTAAAAACTTTTATTGGATGGGTTATCAATGTTTTACACTGCAAATTTAATTAACAAAATTATAATTTTTATATGCTGTTTCGTTATCTGCATTCTTGAAAAAAACATAAGCAGCAGTGTTCCAATAATATTGATTAGCCTGATTTTCAGCGATCTTTTAAGCTACCTGGACAATGCGGAATTAAGACTTGCTTTAACTGCGGGATTTTCCGTTTTGTCGTTTTTTATCCCCGGACTGGTTATTTTCCTTCCTTTAATCGCGTACGACATGCTTTTTAACAAATACCAGTACATAAACCTTATCGCAGCAATACCGCTTTTGCGTTCTTTCAGATATTACCCGGTACAAATATTTACAATTATAGTTATAACGGCGTTTTTATCGATAATGTTGAAATATTGGGCGGAAAAACAGCATAAGCTGATTACGAAACATAATCAGTTAATAGATTCGGCAAGAGAAATGTCATTTCAATTAAAAAAGCAAAACCAGGATTTAATCGAAAAACAGGATTATGAACTGAACCTCGCGACAGTAAATGAACGGAATCGTATAGCCCGGGAAATTCACGACAATGTGGGACATTTATTATCAAGCGCGATTCTGCAATCCGGCGCGCTTCTTACCGTAACGGAAGACGAAAAAACCAGGGAAAACCTTAAACTGCTTAATAATACATTAAACGAGGCAATGAACAGCATACACAGCAGTGTTCATATGCTGTATGACGATTCAGTTGATCTTAACATGCAAATATGGAATATTATAAAAAAAATATCGTTCTGCAAGGTGGTCTATAATTACAATATAACCGGGAACCCTGAAAAGAAAATAAAGTACGCGTTCATATCGATAGTAAAAGAGGCCTTTTCAAATATTATGAAGCATTCGGACGCCACGCACGCTTATGTCACTTTAAACGAACATCCCGGGTTCTATCAGTTGATAATACGGGATAACGGCACTGTAAAAAGCGACAGTAAAAAGGAGGGCCTTGGATTAAAAAACATGGAGGAACGCGTAAACTCTTTAAACGGGATTATTAACATAAACGAGAGAAACGGGTTCGAAATTTTTATCTCCCTTCCAAAAGACGGGAATAACGAATAACTTGTTTCCGTCTACCTGGCATGGCGAAAAGAAATGTAAATGAAAAATTGCCCCAGGGAGGTAAGGCATGAGAATAATAATCGTTGACGATGACAAACTTGTCACGGAGTCCCTGAAAACAATACTTGAGAGCGACCCGGATATTGATGTCGCCGGAACATGCAACAGCGGCCGGGATGCTGTGGAACTATATTTCAATCTGAACCCGGATGTTGTTCTGTTGGATATAAGAATGGACGGAATGACAGGGATTGATGCAGCGGAAAGAATACTGGAAAAGGACAGGGATGCTAAAATTCTTTTTCTTACCACGTTTTCCGATGATGAATATATAGTCAGGGCATTTCAAATCGGCGCAAAAGGGTATATTTTGAAACAGGATTTTGAGAGCATAATCCCGTCGGTAAAAGCTGTTTTTATGGGACAGAGGGTTTTCGGCGATGAAATAATTTCAAAATTACCGGTGTTAGCGGGTGAAAAAAACAGAAAAACAATAAATGATTATAATCTGAGCAAGAGAGAAATTGAAATAATTAAACTGGTAGCAAACGGGCTGTCAAACAAGGAGATCTCAAAAAAACTGTTTTTAAGCGAAGGAACGGTGCGAAATTACATAAGCATCATATTTGAAAAACTGAACGTTCGGGACAGGACTCAACTGGCTGTTTTTTATTATAAAACTAAAGACGACCTGTTCTGATAACACTGGAAGCAGCGCTGTTTCTGGATTTTTCTTAAAGCCGATCGTTCGGCTCTTCAGACATGTCATTTAAAAACGCCGGTTTCCAAATGATCCGGCAGTGAGTTGAAACGGAACAGGCGATAGAATTTGCCGTATGGAATATCACATCAGCACGGACCGGTATAATCTTATGCCGCCCTTTTTTACTACATCCTGAACATTATTGAAAACTTCCTCCATGATTTTTTTATACGACGAGCCGCCTTTATTGTGGTACGCCGCGAACCAAAGCGAGCCGCCCGGGTTTAGATGCAGTTTCGATTCGCGGATCAGGCGCTCGACAACTTTCTTTCCGGCGGCTATCGGCGGGTTTGTAACGATATCCGAAAATTTTCTCGATTCAATACCTGAATACAGATCGCTTTTAATAACTTCAACATTAAGAAAGTTCCGTTCCGCGTTCAGCTTTGAATACTTTACCGCTCGTTCGTTTATATCAACCATCGTAACCGAAACTTCCGGATAAATTGACTTAATAAAAAGACCTATTGCTCCGTAACCGCAGCCGACATCAAGGACAGTGCTTCCTGTGGGCCTAAAGTTTTCAATTAATAAGCGGGAAACTTTATCAACACGGTCTTCAAACGAAAATACCCCGCTTACCGATATTAACCTGAGCGATTTACCGGCGCATGTTTCGGTAAACTCTTTCTCCCTTATTTCGGAAGAGGGCTTCTCGCTGTAATAAAAATCATTCATCATTATTCCTCTCGCTTGATATTATCTTTTTCAACGCCTTAAACCCGGGATGCATCCTGACATCGGCCAGTTCATCATCTTTTTCGGCATAACTGAAGTAAGAGGGATTAAGCTTCGCCGCTCTCGCGACATCCAGAAACGCTTCGTCGATATATCCCGAAATAGCCAGTAAACAAGCCCTGTTGTAGTAAAGAAACGACGCATGCGGGTTGCATCTGATTCCTTCGCTTATTACAACAATTGCCCTGTCCAATTTATCTTCTTTTTTGTATGAAAGGGACAGGTTTAAAAAACTGTACGGGTATTTATTGCACCCGCGTATCGATTCCCAATAATACTCCTGGGCCTTCTTTTCGTAACCCATCTTTGAATACACTACACCCATATTAAACAGCGCTTTATGATGGCCGGGGATAATATCAAGCGCTCTTCTGAAACATTCCAGCGCCTCTGTATTCATATCAAGTTCTTCGTAAACCGAACCCATGTTGTTGTATGCCCAAAAATTATTCGGATCCAATCGTATAACATTTTTATAGCATTCAACAGAAAGATTTTTTTCACCCGTTTCATACAACGCGTTAGCGAGAAAAAACCTGGCCGGTACAAAACAGGGATCGGCTTTTATCGATTTTTCATACCAGGTAATCGCTTTATCGTACCTGCCTTTATTGTCGTACAGCATCGCGATGCCGTAATAACTCCTGGGATCCTCCGGAAATATTTTAATAATTCTAAAAAATATCCTGGCTGAGCGAAAGACATTACCGAGTCTTTCATAAATCAACGCATGTTCAAGAAAGCGTTTTAACCGCGCTTTTGCTGAAATACCGTTCAGTATTGTTATTATACCGAGTTTTACGTACAACAATAATTTTCTCATTTTAAAACCATCCTGAAAGCCTTAAGTCCGGCAGGCTGTTCGTTATATTTACTGTTTACGCCCCATCACGATGCGGGCAAAAATGTCGAAACAATAAATACAGCGGTAAACAAAACGATGAAAATGCCCATACGTAAATCCACAACGGTATAAGCCAGTTTTTTCATCCTTGTGCGCCCTATGTCCCCTCTGTAACATCTTGATTCCATAGCCGTTGCGAGTTCCTCCGCCCGTTTAAACGCACTGACAAACAAAGGGATAAGCACAGGAATAAAACTTTTTGCCTTTTGCAGTATGTTTCCGGTATCAAAATCTGCTCCGCGGGAAGCCTGTGCTTTCATTATTTTATCGGTTTCTTCCATCAGCGTTGGAATAAACCGCAGCGCTATCGACATCATCATAGCCATTTCGTGAACCGGAACCCTTATTTTTTTCAATGGGGATAAAAGACTCTCAATGCCGTCAGTCAGCGCGATGGGTGTTGTTGTAAGAGTCAGTATCGAACCCATAATCACTATTATAGAAAGCCTAATCGTTATCGTTATCGCCTGAAGAATCCCCTCAAGCGTAATTTTAACCGCTCCCACCGACCATAAAACGGTCTGTCCGGAATATGTGAATATATTTATTGCGGCCGTTATGACAAGGATAATCAAAAGCGGTTTTAAACCCCTGAGCGTATATTTAACGGGCAATTCCCCAATTAACAGAGCAATTGCGGTAAGCGCGACAAGCATTGCGTAACCGTAGACATTGTTCGCAATAAAAACCAATACCATTATTATAATGGTCGATATCATCTTTGTTCTCGGGTCAGCCCGGTGCAGGATTGATTTCCCGGGTAAATACTGCCCAAGGGTTATATTCTTCAGCATAGTAAAGCCCTCTTTTTTCGATTTCTGTGTTTGATTCCGCAGTATGTTAATCTGCGCGGAATCAAATGCCCATTATCCTCTTCATTTCATCGAGACCTTCCTGCACCGTCAGAATATCCTTCCTTACGCTTTGATTTTTTTTGTTGAGACGGTAAAACAGTTCGGTAATCTGCGGCACGTCGAGGCCTGTTTTCTCAAGGTATTCCTTGTTTGAAAAAACACTGCGCGTTTCTTCAACCATAATAATTTTTCCTTCTTCCATAACCGCGACGCGATCACAGAAACGCGCGATATCTTCCATCGTGTGCGACACTATAATTATTGTCGTATTTTTGCTTTCATTGAGCCTGGAAAGGAATTCGTATATCCCGGCGCTGCCTTGAGGATCAAGGCCGGCAGTAGGCTCATCGAGCACAAGAATATCCGGTTCCATCACAATCACTCCCGCGATTGCGACCCTTCTTTTCTGCCCTCCGGACAGCTCAAATGGTGATTTTTTCAATATATCGGCAGGCAAGCCGGTAATAGAAAGCGCCTCATTAATGCGCCTATTTACCTCACTGTCCGAAAGACCCATTTTTTTAAGGCCAAAAGCGATATCCTTTTCAACAGTTTCCTCAAATAACTGATCTTCCGGGTTTTGAAATATAAGACCGACTTTTCTTCGAAGCTCTTTCAGCGACTTGCCTTCAGGTATAATTCCTGAAACCTCTACCGTTCCCGCTGTAGGAGATAAAAGTCCGTTAAGGTGCTGTATAAGCGTTGATTTTCCGGAACCTGTATGGCCTATTATCCCAAGCTTTTCACCTTTATAAACGGTAAGCGAAACATCCCTCAGGGCATGGCGTTCGTACGGGGTGCCGGCCATATATGTGTACGAAAGGTTCTTTATCTCAACTATCTTTTCTCCCGTCTTCCGTGCCGTAACGGTGCCGTAACCGGCGCTTGTTTTCCTGCCCGATAAAATGTCGGTAAACACCTGTTCCGCTTCATCAATAAGAACCGGGATCCTGCCGTTTTTTATCAGTCCCTCGTTTACCATGCGCACATATAGATCGGAAACCTGCGGGATATCAAGCCCTATTTGCCTTAAAAGCCTGTATTCGCCGAATATTTCATCGGGTTTTCCCGACAATACCGCTTTGCCTTCATCCATAACTATTACCCTGTCGGCCTGCGCAGCTTCATTCATATGATGGGTAATAAGGACAATTGTTATGTTTTCTTCGCTGTTTAATTTTTTTAATACCGACATTACATCCTTACGGCCTTCCGGATCAAGCATCGATGTCGCTTCATCAAGCACAATGCATCTCGGATGCATTGCGAGTACGCCGGCAATGGCTATCCTCTGCTTCTGTCCTCCCGAAAGCATGTGCGGGGAATATTCGTCAAACCCTTCCATGCTGACTTTTTTCAAAGATTCTTTAACCCTGTGCCTGATTTCTTCAGGTTCGATTCCAAGGTTTTCGGGACCAAATGCGATATCTTCTTCGACAGTTGTCGCAACCAACTGGTTATCCGGATTTTGAAAAACCATTCCCAGGATGCGCCTGATATCCCAAATCAGCTCCTGCGCGTCGGTGTACCGTCCGAAAACGCAAACAGAGCCCCCGGCAGGCAGTAAAAGACCGTTCAGATGCTTCGCCAGCGTGGATTTGCCGGAACCGTTCTTCCCGACTACCGCTATAAATTCGCCTTCGCTCACGGTAAACGAAATCTCATCAAGCGCAATTACGGGCTGGCTTTCTCCCCGGGTATAATATTCATATTTTAAATCTTTTACGATAATAGCTTCCATATTAAACTCCCAAAAATGATGGGTTAAGTATATTGATGATTAGAGTAGCATAACCCCAAGAGAGGCCTTAAAACAAAGGAGAACGAATTTCTCCGCTCTCCTTTCCGGGGTTTTTGCTTTTATTAATCCTTAATTAATTCAAGGACGACCATTTCCGCTGCGTCTCCCCTTCTGGGGCCGATCCTGTACATTCTTACAAAGCCGCTTGTCCTGTTTTTCTCCTTATACCGCGGCCCTATTTCGTCCATTAACTTGTTGACAAGATTAATATTTTTCCCGTCTTCGTCCTTTACCTTATACAGCCAGGAAATCATCTGCCTTCTCGCATGAAGCCTGGATGGACTGTCCACCGGTTTCATTTCGGTTTTTTCTTCACGTTCGACAACATCATAGCTGTTATCGTTTTTTGACTTTTTAGATTTTGTCATCTTTTTCCCCTTGCTGTCGAGTACGGCAGAGCTGACCTTCGTCTGCCTGGTAGTGAAATTGTCACACTCTTTCACCGCAAGAGAAATAAGACTGTCTGCTATGGCTTTTATTTCCTTCGCCCGGGCTTCGGTTGTTTCAATTCGTTCATATTGTATAAGTGAAGTTACCAGGTTTCTCAGTATGGCTTTGCGCTGATCCGTTGGCCTTCCCAATTTTCTTTGCCATGCCATGCTTGTTCGCCTCCTTTTGCATTACTTATGGCTGCTGACTTAATTTTTTTAGCCTGAAACTATAATCCTATTAATAAAGTACACGTATAATCATTCAAGAAAAACGGCTGCTGCCCAATTACACATCTTCCGACGGAGCAAGAGACAACCCGAGAACATCAAGTTTCTGTACAACTTCCTCAAGCGACTTTCGTCCTAAGTTCCGGACTTTCATCATGTCTTCTTCCGTCTTGCTGATCAAATCCTCAACCGTGTTTATCCCCGCGCGTTTTAAGCAATTATACGAACGGACCGATAAGTCCAGTTCCTCAATTGTCATTTCGAGAACCTTTTCCTTCTTCGTTTCTTCCTTCTCGACCATTATCTCGGTGTCTTTCGCGTGATCGGTAAGGTTGATGAAAAGGTTCAGATGCTCGCTTAATATTTTGGCGCCGAGACTGATAGCTTCATCGGGTTTTATGCTTCCATTTGTCCATATTTCTATTGTCAATTTGTCGTAATCCGTCACCTGTCCCACACGCGTATTTTCCACGGTGTAATTTACTTTTTTAACAGGTGTGTAAATTGAATCAATAGGAATAATACCAATCGGCTGGTTAGGCTGTTTATTCCTTTCGGCGGGTACGTATCCTCTCCCGTTATCTACCATCAGCTCCATATATAAACGGTTATTGCCGCTTACTGTAGCTATATGCAAATCAGGGTTGAGAATTTCGACATCCGCGTCGGTCTTTATATCTCCAGCTTTTATTTCGCCTTCACCTTCGTAATCAATATAAATAACCTTTGGACCTTCCGAATGAATTTTAAGCGCCAGCTCTTTAATATTTAGAATTATTTCGGTTACATCCTCAACAACCCCCGGAATAGTAGAAAACTCATGCAATACCCCGTCAATCTTTATCGAAGTAACGGAAGCACCGGGAAGTGACGACAAGAGTACTCTCCTTAATGAATTTCCAAGGGTAATGCCGTAACCCCTTTCAAGTGGTTCAATTACAAATCTCCCATAGCTGAAGTCTTCTGCCATTTCCACACATTCAATTTTCGGTTTTTCAATTTCTATCATTCAAAGACCCTCCCCGCATTTTCCTTTATGAAGGTATAATATCGGATTTGCCGGGTAAAGCATATCCATCACATCAGGGTAACTGACCCTTCTAAACTACCCTGTGGAATTCTCATATCTGCAAACGCTTTTTAAAAACCATTCGCAAAGGTTACAAAAGTCAGGTTACTTGGAATACAACTCAACAATAAGATGTTCCTGTATCGGCAAATCGATATCTTCTCTGTCAGGCAAGGTAAGTACTTTCCCCGTCAGATTCTCATGATCCGCTTCCAGCCATTTCGGTATAACCTTTCCCCCTGTAACTTCAAGTATTTCCTTGAATCGGGGAGACTTTTTGCTTTTTTCCGAAACTTCAATTACATCGCCGGGCTTTACAAGGTATGACGGAATATTTACCCTTTTTCCGTTAACCAGGAAATGCCCATGAGTGACCAACTGCCTCGACTCATCTCTTGATACTCCAAAACCCATCCTGTGAACAACATTATCAAGACGGCTTTCCAGTATCTGAAGCAGGTTTTCACCTGTTATTCCCTTTCTTCTGATTGCCATTTCATAATATTTTCTAAACTGGCTTTCGAGCACTCCATAGAAACGTTTCGCCTTCTGCTTTTCGCGAAGCTGGATTCCGTATTCGGAAAGCTTTTTCCGCTGCTGGCCATGCATTCCCGGAGCATATGATCTTCTGTCAACTGAGCATTTATTCGTATAGCACCTTTCTCCCTTAAGGAAAAGTTTCTGGCCTTCCCTACGGCAGAGTTTACAAGATGCTCCTGTATATCTTGCCATTTTATATCTGCACCTCCGATTTACTAGCTTAACATAATTCCTTTTTTCCGGTTAAATATGCGTCCGTCCGGCCGAATCGGCATACGAACAGTACCGGCAATAAAACCATCCGTCATCTATAAAACAACGAAAGAAATCATTATATTAATAATTGACAATATTTGTGTTTCCTAATCTACACTCTTCTTCTTTTTGGCGGCCTGCATCCGTTATGCGGAATAGGCGTAACGTCTTTAATCAGATTTACTTCAAGCCCGGCTGCCTGCAGTGCACGGATCGCCGCTTCACGGCCCGAACCCGGTCCTTTCACAAATACCGATACCGTTTTTAAGCCATGTTCCATAGCGGCTTTTGCCGCTGTTTCCGCAGCTTGCTGGGCAGCGTAAGGAGTGCTTTTTCTTGAACCCCTGAAGCCAAGCCCGCCGGCGCTTGCCCATGAAATAGCGTTCCCCTGGACATCTGTAATCGTAACGATTGTATTATTAAAAGATGAACGAATATGTGCGCAGCCGCGCTCAATATTCTTCTTTTCTCTTCTTTTTCTTGTCCTTCTTGCTGTTTTTGCTGCCATTTAGTTAACAACCTCCCGTTTACTTTCTCTTATTAGCCACTGTCTTCTTCGGGCCTTTTCTTGTTCTTGCGTTTGTTTTGGTCCTCTGACCGCGTACAGGTAATCCGGCCCTGTGGCGTCTTCCGCGATAGCTGCCAATCTCAATAAGCCGTTTAATATTTAACGCGATATCCCTTCTGAGATCCCCTTCTATCACATATTCTTTTTCAATGGTCTCCCTGAGTTTATTGATCTCATCATCGGTAAGATCACGGATTCGCGTATCCGGATTAATACCCGTCTTCTTGAGTATTTGCTCGGAACGGCTTCTTCCTATGCCGAATATATAGGTAAGTCCTATTTCAACTCTTTTTTCTCTTGGCAGATCTACTCCTGCAATACGAGCCAATGTCTAACACCTCCGAATGTGTCGCATTATTTTTTACTGGCCTTAGCGGCCGTTAAATTTAGTAATACTCGAAAATTTACACCATAAATTTCACTTAGTCATTATGCAATTATTAAGGCTTTAGCCAATACAATATATATGTTAAAGATTAACCGGCAACAAATTTATACAAATTTGTTCAGCCGCGCCGTATTAATCTTAATTTTCAGATAGCCCGGATATTTCCCGAGCTGTTTTTATCATTACAAAAACGTAAACAGCACAAAAACATTAACCTTGACGCTGCTTATGCTTCGGGTTTTGGCAAATAACCACTACTCTGCCGTTTCTGCGTATAATCTTACATTTTTCGCATATTTTTTTCACTGAAGGCTTAACTTTCATTTTCCGCCCCTCCTATTCTGCAGTAATTATTTTCCTCTCCAGGTAATCCGTCCGCGGGTAAGATCGTAGGGCGACATTTCAACCGTAACCTTATCACCCGGCAATATGCGGATATAATGCATTCTCAGTTTACCGGAAATGTGCGCGAGGATCCTATGGCCGTTTTCAAGTTCCACCCTGAACATTGCGTTTGGCATAGCTTCCACAACTTTCCCTTCAACCTCAATGACATCCTCTTTTGACAAATTATAACCCTCCTTAATTATTTCAAGTAATTTGTTCGATGAACTCCGCAATAGTGTTTTTAAGCTCCGAATTAGTCGGTTTATCGCCTTTATTAATCAGCTCCGCTATATAATCCACGGTAATATCCGTAAACTTCAAATGTTTCATTCTTTTCTTTTTTGGCCTTTCAATCGGCCGTATATCACCGTCCGCTACCAATACAAAACTATCATCAATAATTCCAACCACTATAAGTATTTTCCCCTTGTCTCTGCCTGCTTTCGAATATACAACTCTGCCTATAACAGGCTCCGAGCAATCCATTTCTACCATCCTTTTAAAAGTTATAATTCTATCAATTAAACTTAATTTCTGCAAACACCAACGAAGAAAGCCAATTGATTCTGTTGTTTTTTAAAATGCCTCGTTCTATTTTATAGGAAGTTGCCCGATTTTTCAAGATTCCGTTTTAAAGCTGCCGGTTATCTCGTAAGTATTTCCGGCTCATTTCCTGTTATCGCAACAGTGTTTTCATAATGAGCGGATAATTTCCCGTCGATCGTGACAACCGTCCATTTGTTCGCCAATATCTTTACATCCGGGCTTCCTTCGTTAACCATAGGTTCAATTGCCAGTGTCATACCCTTCCTGAGCATCGGCCCTCTTCTTGATGTAACAAAATTCGGTATCTGCGGAGGTTCGTGCATTTGTGTGCCTATCCCGTGACCAACAAAATCTCTTACAACCGAATACCCGTTGGCTTCAACATGCCGTTGTACTGCCGATGAAATATCACGTATATGCATGCCTTCCTTTGCCATTTCGATACCCTTGTAAAAGCTCTCCCTCGTAACGTCAATCAGCCTGCGGGCTTCCGGTGAAATGCGCCCGACTCCGAAAGTTCTTGCGGCATCTCCATGGAAACCGTTAAAGATTGCTCCGACATCAATGCTGACAATATCTCCTTCTTTAAGCGGCACATCGTTAGGAATCCCATGTATAACCTCATGATTTACCGACGCGCATATCGCTGCCGGAAAATCAATACCCCCGTATGGATTCGGGACACCTTTAAAAGAAGGAATGGCATTCGCTTTTATTATAATTCTTTCGGCTTCCCTGCTAAGTTCACTTGTTGTTATACCGGGAGCAATCAGTTCTTCTATTCTGTCAAGAGCCATCTTTACAATATGTCCGGCTCTTCGCATAATATCAAGCTCGCGCTCCGACTTTACCGTAATCATCTAAATCCTCTATCCTGTCTTTCCGGTTATTTGTTCCAGTTTGCTCATAATCTCTCCGGTAGTAACTTCTATATCCTTAGTGCCGTCAAAATTATAAAGAATCCCTTTACTTTCATAATACCCTGTCAATGGTTCGGTATTTTTATAATATACCCTCAGGCGTTCCCTGACTGTTTCTTCCTTATCATCGTCACGGACAATCAAAGGACCGCCGCAGACATCGCAAATTCCTTCCTGCTTCGGTTTCAATGTAAGAACATGATACGGTTTGCCGCATCTTGCGCAAACCCTGCGCCCCTGCATCCTGCGGACAATCACTTCGTCAGGAACTTCGAGGTTTATTACCGCATCAAGTTTTATCCCAAGGCCGCTTAATTCATTATCAAGGCTTTCAGCCTGCGGAATTGTCCTTGGAAACCCGTCCAGTATAAAACCTCTTTGGCAATCGTCTTTTAAAAGCCTGTCTTTTACAATGCTGACAGTTAAATCATCGGGTACAAGTTTTCCTCTGTCAATAAACTCTTTTGCCTTTAGCCCTAATTCTGTGCCCTTTTGAATATTGGCACGAAATATATCCCCTGTGGAAATATGCGGTATATTAAGTCTTTTAGACAGGATTCCTGCCTGTGTTCCTTTTCCGGCACCAGGGGCGCCAAGTAAAACAATTCTCATTAAATAACTCCCTATTATCCGATTGTAGATAACAACATTTCATCATCAAGTATAAAAACGCAATACAATATCAATCAGGCTGTCAATCCAAAAATCCCTTATAATGCCTCATAAGCATCTGCGATTCTATTTGTTTAACAGTCTCCAGGGCGACATTGACCATAATAAGCAGTGATGTGGAACCGAACCACACATTTGCTATTTTGGTAAACATCTGAAGCAGAGACGGAAAAATAGTAATAAACGCGAGGAACAGAGCGCCAAACCATGTTACGCGGTTCAATACCTTCGCTATATAGTCCGATGTTGGTTTTCCGGGGCGAATCCCGGGAACAAACCCGCCGTTCTTCTTTATATTATTGGCCAGTTCAACCGGATTGAACGAAACCATGGTATAAAAGAACGTGAAGAACATGATCAATAACGCATAAACCACCGTAAACCATGGTTTTTCATTCATAGTCTTGAGGTATGTTAAAAACGGCCCTGTTTCGCTGTTTCCCCAAATCAGGTTTATAATCGTGGGCGGGAAGGTAGCAAAGGACATTGCGAATATTATAGGTAAAACCCCCGCCGAATTAACCTTTATCGGAATATGCGTGCTCTGCCCGCCGTACATTTTACGACCGACAACCCTTTTCGCATACTGCACGGGCACCCTGCGCTCAGCCTCCTGAACATAAACAACCAGCGCGACGGATGCGATAAACACCACCAATATTAAACCGATGACAATATATCCGACAGCGCCTTCCCCTAACATACCGGCTTCCAAATAACCAAGAAGCGTAATAAGGGTGTCCGGACCGCGGCTTATTATTCCTGCGAATATCAGCAGCGATATTCCGTTTCCTATCCCATATTCGTTTATCTGTTCACCAAGCCACATAAGGAATGCCGTACCTGCGGTAAATGTCAGCGTTATTGTAAGGTATGACCATACGCTCGGGTTTACCACGGCTCTCCGGATACCGGTGTAAAGCGCCGATGCCTGGATAAATCCCAATATAACCGTCCCATAACGTGTCCATTCCGCCAATATTTTTCTGCCGTGCTCGCCTTCCTTTGATAGCTGCTCAAGTTTTGGTATCGCAATTGTCAGAAGCTGAATAATAATCGAGGCGGTAATGTATGGGGAGATTGACATAGCAAAAATACTTGCGTTCTGAAACGCGCCCCCGGAAATTATATTGAAAAATCCGAAAAGCGATCCCCCTCCGGAAGCCAGATCTCTAAGAGCGGCGGCACTTAACCCCGGAACAGGTATATGTGTGCCAAGCCGGAATATCAAAAGCATAATAATGGTCATAAATACTTTCTTCCTAAGATCCGGAATCTTCCATGCGTTTCTTAAGGCTGAAAACACGCTGTTTTCCATAATTTATACCACCTCTACCTTTCCTCCCGCAGCTTCAATTTTCTCGCGCGCCGATTTTGTAACCCTGGCGGCCTGAACGGTAATGCTCTTTGTAATCTCTCCCGTTCCAAGCACTACAATACCGTCATTTATCTTTTTTATTATGCCTTTCTCTTTAAGCAGTTCGGCATTAACAACCGTTCCTTTATCAAATATATCCAAGTCGGATAATTTCACTTCAGTATATGTTTTACCAAAAATATTATTAAAACCTCTTTTGGGCACTCTCCTGTAAAGAGGCATCTGACCGCCTTCGAAGCCGATCCTGACTCCGCCGCCCGAGCGCGCTTTCTGGCCTTTGTGCCCCCTGCCGGCAGTTTTACCTTTTCCGGAACTTTCTCCTCTGCCTTTTCTGGTCGGCAGCTTTTTTGAAACTCTGGGTTTTAATTCTGATAAATTCATGGGTTTTTCACCTCCCCTACATTTCTTCCACTTCCACAAGATGCTCTATTTTTTTAATCATTCCGCGAATCTGTGGATTGTCCTTCTGGGTTACGGAACTGCCTATTTTTTTCAAACCAAGAGCTTCTACCGTAGCTTTCTGATCTTTTTTTGATTTTATCGTACTTCTTACAAGCGTTATTTTTAAATTGCCCATCGAAAAAGCCTCCTATCCCAAAATATCTTCCACTGATTTCCCTCTCAATTTTGCATATTCCTCAACAGTATGCAGTTGTGCAAGGCCTTCAATGGTGGCACGAACCATGTTTGTGGGATTATTCGAACCGAGCGATTTTGTCCGGATATCCCGAACACCCGCGAGTTCCAATACGGCACGTACAGGCCCTCCCGCTATAACTCCTGTTCCTTCGGGAGCCGGTTTCAACAAAACTTTACCCGCTCCGTATACGCCCAATGCTTCATGAGGGATTGTTGTTCCAACAAGCGGAACGCGCATTAGATTCTTCTTTGCGTCTTCTATCCCCTTACGTATTGAGTCAGGTATTTCGGCTGCTTTTCCCAGACCGACCCCGACATGACCATTTTCGTCACCAATGACTACAAGGGCGCTAAAACGGAAATTGCGTCCACCTTTTACAACCTTTGTAACACGTCCGATATTTACAACTTTTTCTTTAAGGTCCAATGTGCTGGCATCTATTCTTTGCAAGTGATTTCCCTCCTTATATTCAAACGGTTAGAACTCCAGGCCGGCTTCCCTTGCTCCGTCCGCCAGCTCCCGTACTCTTCCATGATAGAGGTATCCGCCTCTGTCAAATACAACTTGCTTTATTCCTTTTTCAATGGCTTTAGTGCCGATTAATTTACCAACTTCTCGCGCTGCGCTCTTGTTCCCGGTACTGCCTGCTTTCTCCTTCAGCGCTTCATCCAGTGTAGAAGCGGCAACAAGCGTTGTACCGGAAATGTCATCAATAATCTGCGCGTAAATATGCTTAAGGCTTCTAAAAACGCACAACCTCGGACGTTCAGGCGTCCCTGTTATCTTTTTGCGTACGCGTGTATGCTTCCTTAAACGGACCTTGTTTCTGTCCTGCATCTTTATCATAAAACACTCACTCCTTCCTATTTCTTAACTCCCGCTTTCCCTTCTTTTCTAAGGATGACTTCATCAGCATACTTGATTCCCTTGCCTTTATATGGTTCAGGCGGTCTCGTCCTGCGGATTTTCGCCGCGATCTCGCCGACTAATTGCTTATCTATGCCGCTGACAATAATATGGTTTGGGTTAGGGACATCAATGGAAATTCCGGAGGGTTCCTCTATCTCAACAAGATGGGAATACCCTACGGTTAATATAAGCTTTTTCCCTTGCTTTTGTGCCCTGTACCCGACACCGTTAACTTCAAGCGTTTTTGAAAAACCATCGGTCACGCCTGTCACCATATTGCTGATAATTGAGCGGGTAAGTCCATGAAGCGCTTTGTGCTTCTTTTGATCACTCGGCCTTTTGACCAGTATCTCGTTTCCTTCCTGTTCAATGGTCATATCCGGGTGTAAAGCCTGAGTGAGTGTACCTTTCGGGCCTTTTACGGTTATTTCTTTACCGCTGATCTTAATATCTACTCCGGATGGTATAACCACCGGCTTTTTTCCAACACGTGACATTATAATAGCACCTCCGTTCTTATATTGAAGACGGACCTTTTTGTCCATCCTTTTCAGAACAATTTTGATAAAACTGTTTTTTGGCTACCAGACAAATGCGAGAACCTCCCCGCCTACACCTTCTTTTCTGGCCGCCTTATCCGTCATAACGCCTTTCGACGTTGAAATAATAGCAATACCCAATCCGCCTAAAACCTTAGGAAGCTCATCCTTCCCGGCATATACTCTCAGACCGGGTTTTGAAATCCTTTTAATTCCTGAAATAACATTTCGCTTATTATCGGTGTATTTAAGCGTAATGCGAATAACACCCTGCTTATTGTCGTTTATTTCAGTAAATCCTTTAATATATCCTTCTTCCTCAAGAATTTGCGCAATCCTTCTTTTCAGGTTCGACGCCGGAATATCAACCGTTTCATGCCTTGAATTCGCAGCGTTCCTGATTCTTGTTAGCATATCCGCTATTACGTCAGTTGCGTGCATCGTTACGACCTCCTTTCAGGACTGTTACCAACTGGCTTTTTTAACACCGGGTATCTGGCCTTTATAAGCCAATTCCCTGAAACACAAACGGCATATGCCGAACTTCCGCATATACGCGTGGGGCCTTCCGCATATTTTACACCGGTTGTAGTAACGGGTTGAATATTTAGGCTGTAATTTTTGTTTGTGGATCAATGATTTCTTGGCCAAACTATATACCTCCCTTAATGGCTGAACGGCATTCCGAGAAGCTCAAGAAGCTCTTTTGCTTCCTCGTCGGATTTAGCTGTGGTGACAAATGTTATATCCATACCGCGAACTTTTTCAACCTTATCAATATTTACTTCAGGGAAAATCAACTGTTCTTTCACGCCCATCGTGAAATTCCCGCGGCCGTCAAAAGAATTCGGGTTAATTCCCCTGAAATCCCTAACTCTCGGAAGCGCCACGTTGAACAGCTTGTCAACAAACTCATACATCCTGTTGCCCCTCAGTGTAACCTTGCAGCCAATACTCATCCCCTGACGGACTTTAAAAGCCGCAACTGATTTTTTTGCCTTTGTCACTACGGGACTCTGGCCTGATATCGCCGCCAATTCATTTCTCGCCGCCTCCAGCGCTTTGGGATTATCCTTTACATCGCCCACGCCCATATTAAGCACAACTTTTACAAGCTTCGGCGTCTGCATCGGACTTTTATATTTGAACTTATCCATCAATGCCGGAACAACTTCATTTTTATACTTATCCACCAATCTTGGCATTTCCGGTCATCCTCCCTCCAATTAATCCGTGGTGTCTTTCAGTATGTCGATAACTTCTTCGCATTTTTTGCATACTCTTGCCTTGGAGCCGTTTTCCAAATACTTTTTGCCAACTTTCGTCGGTACTCCGCATTTGTCACAGACCAGCATGACTTTATCGACATAAATAGGTGCTTCCTGATTTACAAGACCACCCTGCTGATATTGGTTTCTCGGTTTCACATGCCTGGTTACCATATTTATTCCTTCAACGATAACCATACGCTTTGACGGTATTACTTCAAGGACTTTGCCTTTCTTGCCTCTGTCCTTACCGCTCAATACGTACACGTTATCACCTTTTTTTACATGTATCTTGTTCCTCATTATGGCGCCTCCTCTCCTGACGGTTTAGCTTTTTTCACAGCTTTTTATTTCTCCGGCGCTAAAACCGGATCCTGCTTTGTCATATCATACACCTGGCTTAAAGCACTTCCGGCGCAAGGGATATGATTTTCATATAATTCTTTTCCCTAAGTTCTCTTGCGACAGGACCAAAGATGCGCGTACCCCTCGGAGTTCCGTCATCCCTGATTATGACGGCAGCGTTTTCATCAAAGCGTATATAGGAGCCGTCAGCTCGCCGCAAACCTTTTACCGAACGGACTATCACCGCTCTTACAACTTCACCCTTTTTTACAACACCGCCGGGTGTCGCATTTTTTACCGAACATACTATAACATCGCCAATATTGGCATATTTCCGTTTTGAGCCGCCAAGTACCTTTATACACATCAGTTCTTTGGCGCCAGTATTATCCGCGGATTTAAGCATTGTCTGCATCTGAATCATTTCCGGCACCTCCTTCAATAATAATTAGTGCTGCTTCAAAATTTTGTCGAGATTAAATATTGCCGGTTCGAACATACACCATATATTTCGATTAACCGGCTGTTAAGCCTGTTACTTCGCTTTTTCGACTATTTCCACCAAACGCCATCTTTTTTGTTTTGAAAGAGGCCTTGTTTCCATTACCCTGACTTTGTCGCCGACTTTGCATATATTCTCTTCGTCATGGGCTTTAAGCTTGTATGTTCTTTTTATAATCTTTTTGTACAGCGGATGTTTTACGTTATCGACAACCGCCACAACAATCGTTTTATCCATTTTATCGCTGACAACCTTGCCCACACGGGTTTTCCTTAAATTTCTATCCGACATGTCAAACAACCTCCTTCCGGCGTTTACCGTTTAATCCCCAGTTCCATTTCCCTGATCACTGTTTTTACACGGGCTATATCCTTTTTCACGCTTTTCAGCTTCATAGGATTATCCAGTTGATTAGTCGCATGCTGAAAGCGTAGTTTAAAAAGCTCACTCTTTAATTCCTGCAATTCCTGGGTAAGCTCAGCCATGCTTTTCTCTCTCAGTTCATTAGCTTTCATTTGCTCCACCTACCTCTTCCCGTGATATTATCTTGCACTTAATAGGCAGTTTATGGGAAGCCAAACGCAGTGCCTCCCTGGCCATCTCTTCACTTATGCCGGCTATTTCAAACATTACACGGCCCGGTTTTACTACCGCAACCCAGTACTCCGGAGCTCCTTTACCGCTTCCCATACGGGTCTCTGCAGGTTTTTTCGAAACCGGTTTGTCCGGGAAAATTTTTATCCAGACCTTTCCGCCTCTTCTAATATACCTGGTCATGGCAACACGAGCCGCCTCTATCTGATTGCTCGTAACCCATCCAGGCTCAGCGGCCTGAAGACCGAAATCGCCGTCAGCTACCACGTTGCCGCGCGTTGCTTTGCCTTTCATTCTTCCTCTTTGCACACGTCTATATTTAACCTTCTTGGGCATCAACATTATTTGTCTCCCCCTTCCTTTTTGTCTTTTTTGACGGGAAGTACTTCACCCTTGTATATCCAAACCTTGACGCCGATTTTTCCATATGTCGTATCGGCTTCCGCAAAACCGTAATCTATATCGGCCCGCAAAGTCTGAAGAGGTATCGTTCCTTCATGGTAATGCTCCGTTCTGGCGATTTCAGCACCGCCAAGACGTCCTGAAACCGAAGTCTTTATACCCTTCGCTCCAAACTTCATCGCCCTTGACATAGCCTGTTTCATAGCTCGACGGAAAGATATTCTCCTTTCCAACTGCCCGGCTATATTCTCGGCTACTAATTGCGCGTTTGTCTCCGGCGTCTTGATTTCGGTAATGTTCACAAGAACATTCTTCCCTGTGAGCTTTTCCACTTCATGGCGCAGCTGTTCAATCCCAGTGCCGCCTTTTCCGATTACAAGACCGGGTTTTGCGGTATGGATGTTTAACTTGATCTTATTGGCCGCACGTTCAATTTCTATCCTGGCGACGCCGGCAATATACAGTTTCTTTTTGATATACTTCCTTATCTTATAATCTTCCACCAAAAGGTTTGCGAAATCTTTATTTCCGGCATACCATTTTGTGTCCCAGTCTTTGATAATTCCAATTCTCAGCCCGTGCGGATTAACTTTCTGGCCCATAAAAAACCTCCTTAATTCACGCCTTTTCCTTTAAAACCAGAGTTATGTGGCTGCTTCTTTTCCTGATACGAAACGCACGCCCTCTCGCTCTCGGTCGGATTCGCTTAAGCGTAGGACCTTGTGTTGCATAACATTCGGCTACATACAGGTTATCCCTGTTCAAGCCGTTATTATTAACAGCGTTAGATTCTGCTGATTTAAGCATCTTCTCAAGAATAGCCGCTACGTTTCTTGGTGTATGCCTCAAGATCGCATAAGCTTCATCAATATCTTTATTGCGGATTAAATCCAAAACCAGTTTGGCTTTTCTGGATGACACTCCAACATGCCTTAAAACAGCTCTGCCCTCATCTTTGCCAATACCCAGTATCTTTTTTTCCTTCTTTGTGAGGAGCGGCAGCTTTTTCGATTTTATTCGCTCTTCCTGGTATTGGGCTAATAATTCGTCCTTCTTTTCCAGAAGTTCATCCCTGGACATAACTTTTCTGCCCACATCCGTTTCCTCCTTCCAGGCTTGATGATAAACTTTAATCTTGCTTAATTATTTTATTTTTTAAGTTTACTGCTTCTCTCATCCTTGCCATGCCCTCTGTAAGTACGGGTAGGCGCGAACTCGCCAAGCTTGTGACCGACCATATCCTCGGAGATATACACGGGCACATGCTTCCTGCCGTCATGAATGGCAATGGTGTGTCCGACCATTTGAGGAAATATCGTAGAAGCTCTTGACCAAGTCTTTATGACTTTTTTTTCTCCCTTTTCATTCATCTCATTTATTTTCTTTAAAAGGCTTTCACTGGCATATGGTCCTTTTTTTATTGATCTGCCCATTGATAAACCTCCTCCTGGCAATTTTATTATGCTTTACGTTTCTTAACGATAAATTTGTTGCTTTGTTTGTTTTTCTTCCTCGTCTTATATCCCAATGTCGGTTTGCCCCACGGAGTAACAGGACTGGGCATACCAATCGGAGATTTACCTTCTCCACCGCCGTGAGGATGGTCACTAGGGTTCATTACTACGCCGCGGACGTGCGGTCTGCGGCCCATCCAGCGTTTTCTTCCTGCTTTTCCTATTGATATATTCTCTTTTTCAACATTTCCCACCTGGCCGATTGTAGCTTTACAATTAACGCTTACCATTCGTACTTCCCCTGAAGGAAGCCTTATCTGGGCATATTTGCCCTCGCGGGCCATTAACTGGGCCATATTTCCGGCAGATCTAACCAATTGCCCTCCCTTTCCGGGTTTCAGTTCAATGTTATGAATTACCGAACCAAGCGGAATTTTTGTAAGGGGAAGAGCATTGCCGGTACGAATATCGGCATTTTCTCCGGACATAACTGTATCACCGACTTTTAAGCCCAGCGGCGCAAGAATATATCTCTTTTCGCCGTCCTTGTAATGAAGCAGCGCAATGTTAGCCGACCGGTTAGGATCATATTCTATTGCCGCTACCTTTGCCGGTATATTGTCTTTATCACGCTTAAAATCAATAATTCTGTATTTCTGCTTTGTACCGCCCCCGCGGAACCGTACGGTTATTCTTCCATACGAATTTCTTCCGCCGGTTTTTTTGATCGGCGCCAGTAAAGATTTTTCCGGCTCTTTCTTTGTTATTTCTTCAAAAGTTAATACAGTCATATGTCTTCTTGCAGGAGACGTCGGTTTGTATTTTTTTATTGACATGACATTCACTCCTTTACTAAATTTCGTCTATCCGTTAGCAGGCCGACTGTATAGCCTATTCAACCGGATATCGAACATTTCGCAGCCCTTTGCAAAGTAACGGAAGAAACCGCTTAACTTCAAATTCCGCTTCGACAACAGGGCAGCAAACTAATATTATTGCATACCACCAAACTCCGGAATTTCGGTTTTATATTTTTTACCGGTGGTCACCTGTTTTCCATTCTTGTCAAGATAAACAACAGGCTGCGGGTCGGTATCTATTTTTACAATCGCCTTTTTCCACTTTGAAGTCTTTCCGAGGTGTACACCCATTCTTTTTTTCTTGCCGTCATAATTAATCGTATTTACTTCCAATACCTTTACACCGAATAATTTTTCAACCGCATTCTTAACCGCGGTTTTAGTCGCGCGGCAATCAACAATAAACGTGTATTTCCCATCGGCCATTTCTTCATTGCTTTTTTCAGTAATATATGGGCGTATTATAATATCCTCTGCGTAATTCATTATGCGTACACCTCCTCGACCTTGGCCACGGCTTCCCTGGTGATAATAAACTTTTTATACTTAAGGATATCAAGCGTGTTAATCGTGTTCACGCAGGATGTTTTTACCTTCGGTATGTTTCTTGCCGATTTGACTACTTTATCATCAACGGAACCAATCACAACCAGCGCCGAATTGTCCGCATTCAGGTTTTTTAATATCCTTTTAAACTCTTTTGTTTTTATTTCAGGCATTACGAGCTCATCCAAAACAATGATATCGCTGTCTATGACCTTACTGGACAGAGCGCTTTTTAATGCCAGACGTCTCACTTTCTTAGGAACAGTGTATCTGTAACTTCTTGGTTTTGGCGCAAAAGCAACACCGCCCCCCGTCCATTGAACGGAACGAATGCTCCCATGGCGGGCACGGCCGCTTCCTTTTTGCCTCCAGGGCTTTCTGCCTCCACCTCTGACTTCGCTGCGTGTTTTGGCAGATTGAGTACCCTGGCGTTTATTGGCTAATTGATTTACAACTACCGTATGAATAGCCGATTCATTAACCTTAACGCCGAATATATCATCGCTGAGGGTAATCTCCCCAACGACTTCACCTTCGATATTATATACATCCACTTTTGGCATGTCAGGTCCTCCTTCCATAAGCAAGTGCTTAAGCCTTAACGGAATCTTTAATCGTGACAACGGCGCCCCTTGGCCCGGGTACGGCACCCTTTACCAGCATCAGGCCCCTGTCAGCGTCAACACGTACCACAGTCAGGTTTTGCACTGTCACTTTTTCAGCACCCATGTGCCCGGGGAGCTTTTTCCCCTTAAAAACCCGGCTGGGATTTGAGGCCCCACCCATGGAACCGACACCTCTGTGATACTGAGAACCATGCGATTCACGGCCCCGTGAAGTTCCAAAGCGTTTAACCGTACCTTGGTAGCCCTTGCCTTTTGATGTTCCCGATACATCAATTTTGTCGCCTTCCTGGAACATATCTTCAACTTTTATCTCCTGGCCTACCTCATAAGCATCAATATTTTCAAACCTGAATTCCCTGATAACTCTTTTAGGTTTAATTCCCGCTTTTTCAAATTGTCCCTTCATGGGTTTGTTTACTTTATTTTCGCTGACATCTTCAAATCCAACCTTTAAAGCGCAGTATCCGTCGGTTTCTACCGTTTTCTTTTGAATAACCGACACCGGCCCGGCCTGGATTACGGTAACCGGAATCAATTCCCCATTATCCGTAAAAATCTGTGTCATGCCTATTTTTTTGCCAATCATGCATTTTTGCATATATATTCCCTCCTGTCATTGGTTCGGATATTAATCCGAACTTAACATTTTGCCAGTTTACAGTTTTATTTCAATGTCGACACCCGCAGGCAAATCCAGCCTCATAAGAGCATCTACCGTCTTTGGTGTCGGAACCAGGATATCTATGAGCCTCTTATGGGTTCTCATTTCAAATTGCTCACGCGAGTCCTTATATTTGTGTGGCGCACGCAAAATTGTTATTATTTCCCTTTTTGTCGGCAGGGGTACTGGCCCTGAAACCTTTGCGCCTGTCCTTTTCGCGGTATCGACTATTCTTTCCGCGGATTGGTCCAAAATTTGATGATCAAAGGCTTTCAACCGAATACGAATTTTTTGTTTGTTCGCCATACATATGCCTCCTAACATGTGCCTTAATCAAGGCAATTTGCCGACTAAAGCACTATACTGTATTCTCCGGAACGTTTATCCGGTTGTGTAATGACGCAACAAGTTTGTTTCTGTACACCCAGCCGGGTGTTTCATGCCGGTTCATATTAAAAACCCAGGACAGACAAGCTAGAACGCTCGCTAAACCTGGGCTCTGCAACAAACATACTCTACGTGCAAAAAACGCATTCAAGCAGAATGTACAGTGACTTGTCGCCCGGTTTCTCTGAATCGGACATTCTCCATTGAAGTTCCCCGTTCCAAGCCGGCCATCTTCAACTTCATCGTGTGCAATGTCACAACGGGCATAATTATACTATAAATCTTTTCACGTGGCAAGTAGTTTTACAAAATTTTTTTATCCGAATTTTCGCTGGTTTTATTCAGCTAAGGAAATATTTCCCGGTTTAAACTGCATTGCTGTAAAATAATTTTACGGCATTGTGATAATGATTGTACAATTTTTTCTAACACAATTGCTTTTTATATTCTATATATTGTGCTTCATATTGTGCTTCCGTATATATTGCTTCCGTTTACCAAAATTGGATAAGCAACGGAAGAAATTATTCATTTTTGCATATTCGGTTCTATAACGGTGACATAATACTCTTCATATGTTAAACCGCTGTTATAGACCTCTTTCGCAATTTCAGGACTTACATACCTTAAATGCCAGGGCTCATATTTATAACCGGTAATATTTTCTTTCCCTTCCGGATAACGTATGATAAACCCATATTCATGCGCCCGGTCCTTATACCATTGATATTCCTTAGTATCGAGCACACTGTAGTCATTAATAACCACATCAACGGCAAGCCCCGTATGGTGCTCGCTGTGCCCTCCTCTGGAATTCAGGCTATCGACGTCTTCCTGTGTCCGGCCGCTGTTTATGGCATTTTCCCAGATTCTCTGCTGAGTCGGTATGCTCCTGTAAGTACCGTATGCAGTAATATTCAAGCCTTCCTTTTTTGCGTCCTCATGCATTTTTATAAAAGCTTCTGCAGCTTCTTTTCTGAGATGCTGCGCTCCGCGTCCGGGTACACAATAGCGTTCTTCAAGCTGTTTGAGTTCGGGCTCGTAATTGTCAGGCAGTTTATTGTATTTATTTACCAATACCGTTACATCATTATAGTTTTGAATTTCTTTAATCAAGCCGTAAAAAGGATAATCAAGGCCTATATTGACATCTATGACCACGCGCTTTTCATCAAGACCTGGATTTTCCAGCCCATACTCTTCATATCTGGAAGCATTTTCAGGCTTGTAATACGAAAGAAAAGAATACTTCGAACCTGTATCCTGCGCGGAAGGGCTCTGAACATGCTTCGCTTCCTTATCGGCCTGGGAATTATCCTGTGTATCCTTTTCAGGTTTTTCTTCAATGCTGTCATGCGCTGTGCCGGTTTGTTTGTTTTCTGTCTGAACAACATCCTGAGCGGTATTATCCAAACCGTTAGATCGATCAATAGAAGCATTTATATCGCATCGGTTTATCAGACCGGTACATGCAATTAAAATCGCCAACAGAAATATGTTGAAAAATGTTAAAAATAATAGTTTTCGCCTCTTCGTATAATTCACAAAAACTCCTCCGGACTACATAGTCATGGTATTATAATAACCTCATCGGTAAAATTGTCAAGCTTGATTTCAGGTTATTGTTCCAACACTTTTTTGAACTGCTTCATAATAACGGAAACAAGAGCTTTAACAGCATGTGATTATAAATAACGGTTTCTGATATGAAGAAGAACTTGCGATAGACTTTAAGAACCGGTGCCGGTTTAGCGTAAAGTTACTTTATTACGCGGCGCGCCCCCAGATATTTGGCTCTATATTCCGACAACCGCATAATAACAACCTTTTTTTTGCTTGAAGAGGCATGTATAAACTGATCATTCCCGAGATAAATGCCTACATGGCCAAGACGTCCGTTGTTGTAGCGATCAAATAAAAGTATGTCACCAGGCTTCAGATCCGTTCGGGATACTTTTGTTCCGACGCCTGAATAAGCTTCTGCCGAACGGGGCAGAGAAATTTTGAACTTGCTGTATACATATTTTGTAAACCCTGAACAATCAAAGCCCTTAGGCGATGAACCGCCGTAAACATAAGGAACGCCGACAAATTGTTTCGCATATTCTGTTATCTGGGATGCCAGGCTTTGATTATATGGCTGTGCAGATTCGGCACGTGCAACAAGATTCTGGCTCGCAACCAGATACGGGGCATATACGAAGGCTTCCATGTTGTCTTTAACTATAACCTTCATCCATTCTCCCTGCTGTTCAAGCACCTGAACGCGTGTGCCCCTGGGAATCGTCGTAACTATATTGTGATCGGAACCCGGGCCGCTTCTGACATTAAGCAGATTTACATTTACATAATTATATACGGGAGGTTTTGTGTCGGCAACATATTCCGCGAACACATACACTTCCTTTTTTTCAGGCGTTAATACTTTCAGCCACTCCCCGTGCGATTCAAGCACCTGCACCCGGGTACCCTGGGGCAGTGTTCCAAGTAATTCGGTATCGGAACTTGGACCGCTTCGTAAATTCAATAAATTAACCTGGACATAGTTGTAAACAGGATCCGGTATTTCGGCGGGCTCGACGACGGATTCGCCCTTCGTTTCGGGCAGAGGGGTTGATAAGTTATAATCGGTGGGAGTTTCAGATACAGTGTTTTCCGCAGTTTTAAGAGACATTTCGTTCGAAATCGATTCATCAGATTCCAAAGCATTTGATCCTGACGCTAAGTCTGAAAGACTGTTTCCCGCGCCGGCATCAATACTGTTACTCATCCTTGATCTTGACGCGGATAAAACATCATAAGCGGAAGCCCTTGAGTGTCGTGTATTTGCGTATATAAAAACAATGGTTGTAAAAACAAGAATTAATGCTGCCAATATTTCCGAACAGCGTCTTATTATGTTTGTATTCTCCATTGTTCCTCCTAAAGCGGTTCACGATGCATACCGTCATAATAACCGCATGCTCCGTCAATACCGCGCTAAAGCTTAATGTTTTAATTCATTGTTGCCGCTAGTATTCAGCCTTGTCCAATATTATTATATGTTACAAGTAATTTAAATGATTTTATCCGTATGTATATTTTTTATATTTATATTTGGTTGAGTTCTATTCTATCATTATATTTTTTTTCCTTCAAGATGGAAAATATTTTTCAATTATTTCCTATAATTTGAATATTGGTATTCGGACGTTGCTTTGTCGACCTAGGAACCCGAAACACCCGAAACAGGACCCGCGGGAATAATGTTAAAACGCAGCGGGTGGTTAACGGGCCGAGGCATTGCTGCCGCGTTCCGGTGGGTACGCGGCTCTGGTTCAGGTACTTTCGGTGACAAGAAAAAGGGGAAACGAAACACTCGCGGAAATAAACGGGTTATAGCGTCAGCCACATGATAAGGGCATCATCACCGTCCTCGCGGTAATAACCCTTCCTGAACCCTTCCGTTTTGAAGCCAAACCGTTTATAAAGTTCAATTGCCTGAAAGTTACAGGATCGGACTTCCAGCGTCATCGCTTTAATGTTCATTTCACGAGCTTTTTCAATTAAAAGCCGTATCATTTCAGTAGCAATATTTCTTCTGCGGTACTTCGGATCAACCGCAATGTTTGTAATATGCGCTTCGTCGATAATAAGCCACATGCCGGCATATCCGACTACTTCCTGTCCATTGATGGCAACAATATAATATGCAATAGGGTTATTAAGCTCTTCATTAAACATCGCCGCAGTCCATGGTGACGAGAAAGAGCGCGATTCAATTTGAACAACCCCGTTTATATCATTAAAGTCCATTTTTCTGAATATAATGCCGTCTTTTTCATACATACAATAACTATCACCAGCCAGCTTTTCCGCATCCTAAATGTATAATCAGGTCTTTCCCTTAAGCCTCTCCGCCTGGGATTTTCTTAAATAATTCGGAGCCGCTTTAAAAGCATCCGATACCTGGCCTTTGCCGTACATCTGCCATGCCAACCTAGCCGTAGCCGCGGCTCTTGGAGTAAATATTTCATCGGGCGCAAAAAAAGCCCTGAAGCCCTGGGACGCAAAAAAATCCCTGTAAACAGGAACCGCGTCTCCTACAAAATGCACGTCTGAATTAAGCTTTTTGAGATTTTCGGTGAGAGCTTCAACGGTGACGCCGGCATCGGGATACAAGGTTTCTATTGAGTCCCCGCTTATTTTATATATGCCGGAATAAACCTGTCGGTTTCTTGCATCCATTATCGGGCATATAACCCCGGGCCATTCGCTTATTGTATATGCCAGGGACATAAGGCTTGAAACCTCTACAACCGGTACGTTTAACGCATAAGCCATTGATTTGATCGTAACCACGCCAATACGTATCCCGGTAAACGAACCGGGGCCGTTAGCCACAGCAAGCATATGAATGTCACGCTTTCCCATGTCCAGCATATCAAGCAGCGCCTCTATCATTGGGATAACCTTCTGGGAATGTGTTTTTCCATGCCTCAGGGAAACCTCCCCTATCAGGCGGCCGTCATTTGCAACTGCCGCCGAAGCAGTCGCGCCGGACGTGTCCAATGCCAGTATATTCATATGGGTCCTAACCCCCTTATTGTTATTATCCGCTGATCGGGATTATTATCGGTTCTTTCAATCTTAATCCAGACAGTATTTTCAGGCAGCATATTTTTAATAAGATCAGCCCACTCTATTATACAAATGTCTCCTTTATACAGGTATTCTTCAAACCCTATTTCAAAAAGCTCATCCTCGTCGCTTACCCTGTATACATCAAAGTGGTGAAGCGTAATGCTGCCGTCCTCGTAACTGTGGACGATATTGAAAGTGGGACTCGTAACATGTTCACGTATATTAAGCCCCTTTGCCACGCCTTTTACAAAAACCGTTTTACCCGTTCCGAGCTCCCCTTCGAGCGCGATGATATCGCCGGGTTTCATCTGTCCTGCCGTCTTTTCGCCAAGCTCAATTGTATCATTCTCGTTATAAGTAATAAATTTTTGCATAACTATTTCTCCGCAGTATCGTTTCGTTATATATCCCGAAACACAAATATATCAAAAAACAAAAACCGTTTTCAACGCCTGAAGCCCGAGCCCAACTCAAAAGCTTATCTTTTTTCAATTATTATCCATTATAATACAGAAAAACAAAAAAAACAGCAAGCTGCAGATATTACACTGCAACAAAATAGTAGTTTATGTTATACAAGAATATATACCTGTGAAACGAGTATGGGAAATGAGTTTGAATTAAAAAAACACCTGGCTGAACCGGGTTTATTTCTTGATAAGATTGCCGGAATCATCACGGATAAGACCGAATATCTTTATCATAATTTCCGGTACAGGAATTCCAAGTATGATTAAATTTTGAATTATGCTTAATCCTTCCGTGCCTATCAGATAGACATACATTGCCGTCGTAACCGTTCCTTCCACGCGAATGCTTAACCCGCCGTCCGATGTAAACATGCCGATTAAGTATTCAAAAAGGATCGTAACCATGATTAGAACGAGATACATAAGCTTTTTCACAATTCCCTTTATTGCTATCCTGTAATTATAACCTTCGTCACGCAGCATCCCGCATAAAACGCCGGTTATATAATCTAATACGATAAAAACCGCCAAAATAACAAAAACCTCATCGATAGACTGGGAGATGTATGAAAGCAGTAGTACTATCCCCCCTAAAAAGGCTTTCGTTTCAAACGCCTGGGTCAATCCATGCACAATTGCCGCCTCCTTCACGAAATAGCATAGTTATATGCGATAACCGTCATTTATGTTTCTGCTTTATTATATGCATCGAACAGGAATGCGGACAATTAGTAAAAAAGGCCGGATAACTCCGGCCTAACGAGGAATATGAGTAAAAACCCGTTTATTGATCTTATGATCCGGTTATTTAGTTTTCAGCCATGCATCGTACTGTCTCTGCATTTCGGCGATGAGTTCGTCAACGCCTGCGGCTTTCAGTTCGGCTTCAAACTGTTTTACCGTCGGTTCAACTTCAACGGAACCTGTGAACAACTGCTTGTAATAAGCCTGAACTACGTTTTTGCACGCGGAAATCTGGGTTTCAACATTGGTTTTGTCAAATACAAAGCCAAGGCTGTTCAATACAAGACCCTGGTCGTTGAAAGCAAGGAATTTTTCCCACTTCTGCGGGTCTTCATTGCTCATCAGGTAATTCTTGAACTGATCTCCGTACTTCCATCCATGGCCGGGGTTGTATCCCGAATTAGCCGGATCGATTAATTCGATAACATTGTCGGAAATCTTCTTGTAATGTACATTTTCAATTCCATAGTCCAGAAGGTTCTTCATATATTTATCGGTGTAAAGAAGTTCAATAAAACGGAAAGCCTTTTCAGGATTCTTCGAACCTGCGGGAATTGCAAGCAGAGCACCTGTCGTTTCCCTGTTCGACATAACCGGCTTGGTTACGTCAATCTGTACCCACTCAATGCCTGTGCTGGCGTTGATTTCGGCATCTTTACCAGGCTTAAGCGATTGAGATGCAGCAAAGTATTTGCCCGACTTCATAAGTTCGAGCTGGTTTTGCATTGTAGCTGCGTCCTGATGGATATAACCATTGTTGAACCAATCTCTCATGGTATTGTAATATTCAATGCTTTCAGGCGCGAGGAAATTGTTTACTATCGTATTGTTTCTGTTATCCGGATAAAGCGCTCCGGGAACATCGTCGTCGCTTATACGATCCCAGTCAAGCAGCTGGAACGGCGCATCCATAGTGGCAATACACAGGGGGGTAATTTCAGGTTCGTTGTCCTTGATGATCTTCAAAAGCGGTTCAATTTTTTCATAGGAATCAATGCCGCTTAAATCCATATTGTACTTATCAACAAGGTCTTTTCTGACGAGATATCCCCAATTATGCACTTTTTCCTTGTTCGTAGGAACAGCATAATTCTTGCCGTTAAGCGCCGAACCGTTAAGGAAATCCTCGCCGAGTATCTGCTTTATTGCAGGGTATTTTTCAAGGTACGAATTCAGTTCAGTGAAATATCCCGAAGCGGCATTGACATAGTAGTTTGCAGCCCAGTTCGCCGTAAACACTATATCAATGGCTTCACCGGAAGCCAGTGCGGTGTTTACCTTCTGGTCATAATCGTCGCCCCATGCGAATACATTCAAATCAAGAGCGACATTCAGCTTGTCTTTCAAATATTTGTTTGCTTCTTCCAAAACCATTGGTGTATCAGGTTCCTGCCTGTTTCCAACCAGGTACATCTTAAGTGTAACAGTAGGTTCCGATGGTGTCGACGCCGCGGGTGTGCTGTCAGATGGCTTTTCGGTTCCGCTGCCTGTCTGCGAAGGAGCCACACAGCTTGTAAGAGTGAGACTAAGTACGATTACGATTGCCAGAATCAGTCCCCAGATTTTTGTTGTTTTAAGCATAATAATCCCTCCTTGAATATATTTATATAAAACCGATATATCGGTTTCATCCTTTTACCGCTCCTATTGTCAATCCTTTTACAAAATATTTCTGAAAAAACGGATATGCAAAAATAATCGGGCCAATAGATATAACCGCTATTGCCATCCTGGCTCCTTCACTCGGCAGTTCCGCCAAAACCTTGCTGGATTCGGCAAACTGGGCGCTTCCGCTGGCAAGGTATTGTATCATGTTTAATGTTTGATACATCAGGTACTGTACATTATACAGTTTACTGTCGGTTACAAACACAAGCGGTAGCCACCAGTCGTTCCAGTATCCGAGCGTACAGAAAAGCCCTATTGTAGCAAGACCCGCACGGCACAACGGCAGGACAATCACAAAAAACGTTCTGAATTCGCCTGCTCCGTCGATTTTCGCCGATTCAATGATTGATTCGTGTATGGTTGTTTTGAAAAATGTCCGCATTATCATCATATACCAGGCATTCATCAGGTACGGCACAATTAATATCCAGATAGTGTTTTTAATATTAATAAGCTGCGTATACACCATGTACCACGGGACAAGCCCGCCGCCGAAGATCATCGTGAAGTATGCAAAGAATGAGAAAAAGTTTTTATATTTGAAGCTTTGCCTCGATAGCGGGTACGCGTAAAGGCATATAACCAAGAGGCTTAAAACAGTTCCTACAACGGTAACAAAGATGGAGACCCCATATGCCCTCCAGATAACATCCCCTGCAGTAATTACATAATCATATGCTTTCAGTGACAGTTTTTGCGGAAAGAATGTATAGCCGTACGCAAGGATATATTTCTCCTCGGTCAGTGAAATCATAATAATAAGCAAAATCGGAGCAATGCAGACAAGCGCGCATATCGCAAACAATAAATTAATTAAAATATTGCTTAGCGGTGATATGCGATTGCCGGTATTGGATCTTATACGGCGCTCATAATCAGCTTCAATATCAGGGTTTTGAACACTTACACCTTCCGCCATTTTACTGCCTCCTAAAACAGTGCCTTGTCTTTATCAATTTTCCGGACTATATAATTTGCGGTAAAAACCGTAATGCACCCGACTACAGCCTGGTATGTACCCGCCGCCGTAGCCATCGAAATATTATTCGTGTTTCTTAACGCCCTGTACACATAAGTGTCAATAACATCCGTAACAGGATACAACTGCCCGCTGTTTCTCGGAACATTGTAAAACAACCCGAAATCGGCATTAAAAATTCTTCCGACGGCAAGCAGAGTCATAATAATCATAAGAGAACGCAAAAGCGGAACTGTTATGTACCACACTTGCTGTATTTTCGAGGCTCCGTCAATCTCCGCCGCTTCAAAGTATTCGTTGTCAATTCCTGTTATGGCCGCGAGATAAACAACAACGTTATAACCGGTATATTTCCACAGTTGAAAGAATGTAAGTATAAACGGCCAATGCTTCGGTTCAAAATACCACTTGACAGGTTCCATACCAAGAGCGGCTATTATCGTTTTGTTTATAAAACCATTTTCGATGCTGAATAACGAATACGCGAGATAACTTACTATGATCCATGAAAGGAAATACGGCAGGAACATTACGCTTTGATACAGCTTTGCGGTTCTTTTGTTTGTCATTTCATTAAGAAGAATCGCAAATGTTACCGGGACTATAAGCCCGAGTATTATAAAAGCCAGATTGTAAAGTATTGTGTTTCTTGTTATTTGATATGCATAAGGCGTTTTAAAGAAGAATTCAAAATTCTTAAACCCTGCCCATTCACTTTTAATTATTGAAGAGAAAAAGTTTCCGTGAAATCTGTACCTCTTGAACGCAATGACAATACCAGCCATAGGAATATAATTGTTTATTATCAATAAAATAACTCCGGGCAGCAGCATGATAAACAGCGGAAGATTTTTTTTAAACTCATATATAAAACCTTTGTTTGTTGACGCGCTGATAATAGTTGTGTTGCTCCGGTTCATTATTATCACACCTTTGGTTTGTTTAATCGGGATACTCCTGTGCTGCCGGAAAGGTTAATGCCAGGAATGTCCGGGCAGTATTTATTTTAGCAGAACGCATTTTCTCATAGAATAGAACATATTGGATTAACTTGTAATATATTGACTTGTTGGAGGGGCAAAATTATACAACAAAATAATCCACATCGCACAGAAAAATTTTAGATTGGATTTGGACAATAGCTTTGAGGTGTGGAAGGAGCCTAACACATATCCCTGTATTCGGTCGGCGTCACGCCTTCGTGTTTTTTAAACAGGCGGGAAAAATAATGGGCATCCGGGATTCCCACCAACTCGGCGATTTCATATGTTTTGTATTTCGGATCCTTTAAAAGTTCTTTTGCTCTTTCAATTCTCAAACCATTAAGGTAATCTATGAAATTTTTCCCGAGCTCTTTCTTAAACATCCTGCTTATGTAATATGTACTGACATAAACATTTTCAGCGACATCATTCAGCGTTATCTGCTCGGTATAATGCTCGTTGATATAGTCCATTGCCTTTCTGAGAACAAGCTTTATGTTCCTGTTGTTATAACTGTTTATTTTTGTCGTTATGCTTAATGAAACCTCTTTCAGCAGGTAGTTAAGCTCTTCTATCGTTTCGGATTTGGCAACCATCTCGTGAAGGCCCGGTATATTCATGCTCTCCGGTTTTTTTTCATTATCCGCCTGTGCGACGGACAGATGAATATTGTTTATGTATGTGATTATGCTTAAGTAAAAAGTTTTCAGGTACTGCGCGTCAATATTGTCAAGGCTTTCGACAAACTCGAATATACCTTCAAGCCTTTTTTTGACAATGCCTTCATTGCCTGTCTTTATTCCTTCTATTAACATCCCCCGGTACTTTTCGAGCAGAGAATAGTCCTTATACCTGAAAAAACCGTTAAGGTCACTATGGAAAATAATCGCGTTGCTGCCAAGATAAAATTTGTATTCAAGAGCTTCCCTGCACTCCTTTAATTTGTCGGGAAGCTGCATAATGCCTCTTCCGTCTGAACTTACCGCAACGGATATTGTAAACCCGAAGCAATTTATTACCATGTCCTGTATATAAGCACATTTGTTATTAATTATTTCATTATGGTTCGGTTCGTCGTCGGAAAGCTGAAGAATAAATGCCGCGCTGTTATCGCTCAGGGAAACGCTAATCAATTTGCAGCATTCACTAAAAACTTCTTCAAATAAATTGATGATTCCGAATTGGTACAGATGCATGTTGCTGCTGTTTTGGGTTTTATCCCCGTCGTTGTCGATTTCCGCCGTAAGCAGGATAAAACGTCCTATCTCAATACCAAGAAGGTTTGCTCTTGCAGTAATATCTTCGTTGTCCGTGTTAATTTCATACAATATGTCGTATAGAAATTTTTCTCTTAATACAGGAATATTTTGTTCAAAGAGCCGTTTAAGCTTATCCATTTCCTCGGCTCTGTTTCTTTGGTACTTCAGCTCTTCGACTGCCCTTTTTACAACCGCAGCCAGTTCTTCAATCTTTGACGGTTTAAGAACAAAATCGAACGCTCCAAGCTTTATTGCTTCCTGTACATAGTCAAAATCCCTGTATCCGGTCAAAATAATGATTTTGCAGTTTGGAATATAACTTTTAACGTCACGTATCATATTCAGCCCGTCCATTTCGGGCATGCGGATATCGGTAATCAGGATATCGGGGCGGTGAGCCTCGATAAGCTGTTTGCCCTCCTCGCCGTCAGAAGCTTCCGCACATACGGTGCAGTCGAACTGCTTCCAGTTTATTATGTTTTTTAATCCTTTGCGTATTATCGGCTCGTCATCAATTATTATAACTTTGAACATAATACCCCTCCGCAGGCTGATCCCAGTTTAGCGGTATGTTTACTATAACTTTTGTAAAACTCCCCTGTTCGCTTTCGATCTTTACCCCGTATTTATCCCCGTAAAACAGTTTTATTCTCCTGTTCACATTTTCTATCCCTATGCTTTTGCGGTGCTTACTTCCAAGCATTTTAAAATACGAGTCGTTATCCATCGAAAGCATCCTGTTAAGGGCGGATAATTCCGTTCCGTCTATGCCCGGGCCTGAATCCATAACAATAATAACAAGCATATCGTTTTCAATAAACGCTTTAAGCGATATCTTTCCTTTTCCGCGAAGCTTTTCAATCCCGTGATAAACCGCATTTTCGACAAGAGGCTGTATTAAAAGCCGCGGGATTTTAACTTCTCCCGCGCCGTCCGAAATCTCCTTTTCAAATTCTATTTTATCTTCGAACCGTGCCTTGAGCAGAGAAATATATTTATCCGAATATTTGAATTCTTCCTCCACGGTAATCAACCTGTCATCCCTGCCGATACTGGCCTCCATTAAGTCGGATAAATCGGTAACGATTCTGCTGATTTCAGGCACATTATTGAGCTGTGCCATCCAATTTATCGATTCGAGCGTATTAAAAAGAAAATGCGGGTTTATCTGCGACTGCAGGGCCTTCAGCTCGGCTTCCTTCCTTGTTATCTGTTCCCGGTAAACCCATGTGACCAAATGGTTTATTTCTCGTGACATTTCATTAAAAGTCTGGTTTAAAAAGCCGATTTCATCATTGCGCTCATCATCAATATAAACAATCCTGTTGTCCTTCTGAACCATCTTCATTCCCTTTACGAGCCTGTTAATGGGGTTAATGAAGCCCATCGCAATGGCAAGGTTAAACATCGATAAAATCAGCACTGTGATAACGGAAAAAACGATAATGTTCCTGCCAAGAGCATTCGCATCTCGGAAAAGCTCGCTTAATGGAATATATGTTATCACCTTCCAGCCCGTATCGCTTATAGTAGTATGTGAAACCATAGCTTTCAAGTCATTGTCAATCCGGCTGTCCCGTTCGTTCTGCAAATTTCTCAGCGAGCCCGAATTAACGAACCAATCCTCGTTGATTCTGCTTGCAATTAGCTCATTTTTTTCCGAAACAATTACGACATTCCGCATGCTTTTTGTAAGCCCTTTATAAATCGTTTCCAAAAATTCCTTTTTTACGAGAATAACCTGGAGGCCGATCTCACTAAAATCATCCTGGTTATAAATAGTACGGACAAGGTATATGTTATTAACGCTTCCGTTTTGACTGTCGGTATACCACGTCGCTTTTCCTTCATGCTGCCTAGCTTTTTCCAGTATATCGGCATACGGGAGTATCGTTCTGATGCTGGAACTTCTGGAATTGTCGTCGGCATAGAAAAACTTTCCCTTATTGCTTATTATGGCAATTGATTGGACTTCCGGCCTCGACAGGACTATTTTTTTAATTGTGTTGCTTATTTCATTTTCCGCTTCATAATCTATGAGCGGATCTTTTCCTCTTTCCTGATTCAAAATATTGTATATTTTTTTATCATACAAAAGGTCCTGGGAGATTATGTTCAGGTTATTTATAAAATCCTGGAACCTAAGCTCAATCATTTGAAGCATATCCTGCGCATAATTCATCGAGATCCGCTTTACCGTTTCCTCCGAGCTGCGGTAACTTAAAAAACCCATAAAGATCATCGGAATTATAATCTGAATATAAAAAGCCAGTAACAGCTTCTTCTTTATTGACAAGTCCTTATAAAGTCTTAATATTTTTTTCTTCATCGTACCTGCCGGCCTTCCCGTGATAAATGTTTCAACGAACCAAATGCTGTTTATGCACTTTTACTTTATCACTGAAAATCAGCTTTTTGCGGATACCGGTAAAAATGTGCTATTCCTGATTTCAATGAAATATATCCCGTTTTTATTTGGCAATCAAGCCTGCGCTGACAGCCTTATCCCACAATTCATCAATCTCCATTTCGCCCTCAAGCATATACGGCATATCCGCCGCTATAACCTGTTCCCAAACTGTCCTGTCAACAAAACTGTCCGGAGGGCCGACAAACTGGCGGCTGTTGTTTAAAAGCAATTGCCCTTTTCTCGTAAGACTGTTGTAATTAATTTTGTAGTCCCTGATATCAACGGTGCTGATCATGCCTGTCTGTTCGGCAAAAATGACCGCTGTTTCTTTTGACGTAAGCATTTTTAAAAGATCAATGCAAGCCTCTCTTTTATCCGAATTATAAGCTTCGCTGCTTATATGAAAACATCCGTTTCCAATACCATAGATCATTGTGCGCGGAGGGGCTTTCCCTCCATCAATATGCGGAAAATGTACAATATCCACAGTATCATCAGTATCTTTTATATTTCCTATGAACCATGAGCCCTGAACAATCATAGCCGCTTTTTTCTGCTGGAACAGCAGGTTTCTTTCATGGTTCGTCATTGTGAAGCATTCCTCGGGAAATGCTCCCATTTTATACAGTTCACGCATGCATTCCATCGCTTTTTTAAAGTATTCTCCCGCCTCGCCGGCCGAAGGATTCTCAATATTCTCCTTACCCGCCAGGACCGCGAGGATGTTCTGGTATAAATATGTCCCTTCTGCAAGCGAATTGTATGCAATAGGGATAATTCCGTTTTCCCTGAATATTCTTACGGCACGCTTTAAGTCGTCAAAAGTTTCGGGAACAGGCGCATTATACTGCTCAAAAAGATCTTTATTAATAAAAAGCGCTTCGAATATCGTTTCAAATGGAAGACCGTAAATTCTGTCGTTATATGTCGTATACACCCACATACTGCTTTTGAAACTGTTTTTCCATTCCGGGTTTTCATTTAATAAATCGGTTAAATCCGCTACTTTTCCCACTTTTATAAGTGCGCGTATATCCGACCCCGGCCATAACCCGAACACATCCGGACTGTTGCCCGACGCAAAATCCGTTTTTATCTTTGGCAGAAAATCTTCACCGAACAGTGATTCATTTATTATCTCTATATTCCGGTTTTCGTTTGTATATTTGACGAACAGGCTTTGCAGCGTTTCGGCTTTTGAGTCGACCCCGCCCCAACTGCTGATAAAACGCAGAGTAATTTTATCCGCTTCGTTTTCCATTTCGCGGCTCACGTAATATGTATCTTCCCCAGCGGTGTATTTACAGGACGCTGCCAATAAAAGTATAAAAATTAACAGCAACAAAAAAATACATTTTTTTAACTTCATATCCTGTCCTTCGGCACCGGTTTAATATTGCCGCCTTTTTACAGTTTGTTCTTTTATTATACAGTATCCGGCGCCGGCATTCAATTCCATTGAAAACACCCGAGACAGGACCCGCGGGAATTATGTTCGAATCCTTTCTTTTAAACTATTGTACAATAACGTCAACAAGGAGCTTCATTTGCAAGAGCTACACAGTTCAGCTCGGGCAAGTCGAAACTCACAAAAATGCTTCGAAATATTTATTGCAGGAAGCATTTTTGCTCAGACAGTCGACTTGCTTATCCTCGCTCTGACAGTGTATCTCTATGCTGCATTCCGCTATAGTTTCCTTATATTGTACAATAGTTCTTTCAAGTCACCTGTGATAGTTACGCAGAAAAGACAGCGGGTGGTTCGGGTGTTTTCGGTGACGAAGGGCGGCATGCTTCAACGCCCTGCTGCCCACAGGCAAATGCGGAGCGGGTTAATGAGAGACCCGGGATATGGAGAGTATAAAGAAGGAACGAACGGAAAAACCAGCGCGCTAATACCCCTGGTTTTCAAGTTCGATAAGCGCGCGCCCGGCCGCTATGTAGTCCGAAAACGGAATATTGTCGCCAAAAGCGCTGAAAAGCGGTTCATCCGATATCTTATCAATAAAAAAGCAGAGAATCAGATCCTTATGCAAAAGGTGCTTGATGCTTTCATATTCCTTTATAACCGCTGTAATGCCGGAAACTTTTTTTATCTTGTTGTACCTTTCGGTCGCTTCATGATGCCTGTTTAAAAGTTCGCTGAAAAAGTCATTGGAATTGTATATTTTATATTGATCCATGCCGTAAACTTTTGCCGCGAATTCCAGTCCCGCGATAGTCTGCAGGTTAAATTTCATTAAAACTTCATTAAAATCGTCGGTTTTAAAGTAGTATCTATGCCCCTGCAGCCTGGAAAAGGCTTTAAGCGTATCAAGATAACCGAGCAGGATATTTTTTTTGATTTTTTCCCTGTCAAACTCGAAAATTCCTCCGAGTGATTCAGAAGGGCGGATAAACTTTATATAAACATCCTTGCTGATTAATCCTCTCCTCATTCCGATTGCCGAACTGTCTATTACAATAAACCGTTTATAGTTTGCTTTAATCATCATATTTATGGGCAAATTATCGTATAGACCCCCGTCAAGAAAAACATTTTCTCCGATTTTCTGCGCCTTGTAAATAGGAAAGCATGCAGACGCCAGCAGATACTGAACAAATTCATCTCTTTTAATATCTTTTTTCAGTATTTCCAGCGGTTTATGATCTTTTATTGAGTACGTTACAAGACCAAAATCGATATCGGATGTGTATATCTTTTCGAGATCAAGATTATTTTCAAGCAGTTTGCGCAGCGGTTCGTTACTGAAGCCTTTATGCCGGACATAGTCCCTTGCTACCTTAACAATGTTCGAGATACTGAACAGGCTTTTATTTTTCTTCATGTCTATTTCAGCGTCCATTACATCATCAATATTAATATTGTAATAGAGCTGTTCCATTTTTTCTGTATCGCCCTGGATAATGAATGCGGCGTTAATTGCTCCTATTGATGTCCCCGCAATTGCTTGTATGGAAATGCCTGTTTCTTTTAACGCGTTCCATGCTCCCAACTGATATGCGCCTCTTGTTCCTCCTCCAGCGAGAACAAGACAATAACCGTCATTCACTATAAAGCACCACCCTTCTTTATAAACAGGGAAGAAACCGCTTAATTCCTATAATGAACGCAGAGCCGCGAACCTGTAGTTATTGATCGCATTCCGGGTCGTATATGTACGGGCGCAAAACCTCGGCAACAGCACCGTATCCCTGAATGGTAAGGTGAAGCCCTTCCACCGTGTAATCGGTTCTGATATTCCCGCTTTCATCTACAAGGCGGCTGTAAACGTCGATATATGTTATTCCCATTTCGTCAGCAATAATTTTGAGCATATCGTTCAGCCTTGATATATCGGCATTGTTCCTTTTTCTGACAATAAATTTTTTTATTTTCCTGTCTTTTGATCTCGAAACCGGATATACCGACTGCAGATATATTTTAGTCTGCGGGCAATTTTTTTTAATTTCCGAAATAATTTTTCTTATGTTGCCGGCAGTGTATTCAACGGTTTTATTATTGCCAAGGTCGTTTGTCCCTATCAATAAGAAGACTTTTGACGGCGATAATTGATAGACACTTTCGTTAAGACGGTTCAGCACACCGTCGGTCGTGTCTCCGCTTATACCGCGGTTTATCACGTATGCTCCCGGGAAAAACTCGTTCAGGCGGAAAAAATCGGTTATCGAATCTCCGAGAAAGACAACGGAGCCCGGTTTTGCAACTGCGTTAAGATGTGTAAACACGTTCTCTATTGTCTTTTTATAAAACTTGTAAATAGGATTCATCGGTTTCACTCCACACCTTACAAGCGCCGGTATACAACTTTGCCGTTTATTATTGTTATATCCACTTTTGTTTTGTAATCAAACGGATATCCGCTGAATATAACAATATCAGCATCTTTTCCGGGCTCAAGACTTCCGACTCTGTCATCGATTCCGGCGGCTTTTGCCGCATTTATCGTAATCGCTTTAAGCGCGTCTTCTTCTTCCATGCCCTCCCTGACCGCGACGGAAGCGGATAACAATAAATGCTGTATCGGAACGGCCGGATGATCTGTCATAATCGCAACCGGAATCCCTTCTTTTGAAAGAATTCCCGGAGCCTCAATACTCTGATTTCTCAGTTCAATTTTCGATCTGTCGGTAAGCAGCGGACCCAAAATCACTTTAACATTTTTCTGTTTCAGTATGTCTGCAATCATATGGCCTTCGGTACAATGATCTATTGTAATATCGAGGTTAAATTCTTCTGCGATACGAAGAGCTGTAAGAATGTCATCTGCCCTGTGCGCGTGAACCTTCATTATAAGCTCTCGTTTTAAGACAGGGATAAGCGCTTCAAGCCTTATATCAAATTCCGGCTTATCCTTCTCATCCGGGTTTTTTCTATATTCTCCCCAGTTGTCCATATACTCTTTAGCTTTGTAAAGCTGTTCACGCAGTATTGCGGCAGTAGTCATGCGCGTGCTCGGCATCCGGTTCTTATCATTGTGAACAGACTTTGGGTTTTCTCCGAAAGCGACCTTAAGCGCGCATGGCTGCTTGATAATCATTTCATCCACCGAACGGCCCCAGGTCTTTAATGCCGCAAATTGACCGCATATAACATTTGAGCTTCCCGGCCCGCAGACAACGGTCGTCACTCCCCATTGTCTCGCTTCATCGAAGGCCCGGTCAGCATGGTATATGCCATCGATAGCCCGTAACTGCGGGGTAACGGGATCTATCGCTTCATTACCGTCATCCCCTTCAAAACCGACCGAGTCTTCAAAAAGCCCAATATGCGTATGCGCATCGACAAAGCCCGGTAATACGTACCTGCCTTTCGCGTCTAAAATATCCGTGTCATTCGGACAATTTGCCATAGAGCCCATTTCTTTAATTATACTGCCTTCAATATGTATATACCCATTTTCAAACGCGGCAATATTTGTCAAGTCTTCACGCTGTTTTGTTCTGTCGGCCATTGAAATTATCCTGGCATTAATTATAAGCATAAAACCCTCCGATAATATTTATTGTGTTTATATATATGTTTTATCCGCACCGCTTATAAAAATAAAACATGTGCAGTCTGTTTGAAACTGTCAGGCAATTTCTCCCGTTATTTTAACACACTCTTCATTAAAGCCGCAATAATAAGAAAATGGCCTGTTTCGGCCATTTTCTTATTTATTATGCTATTGCTCAACGGTAACCGCTGCTTCATTTTTCGCTCTTCGTACCGGGAAAATATCCTTTCCGCCCGGATCATCACTATCCCTTTCCAATGCCGGATATCTTGTCAATGCTGTTCCAATCACCTGATCCATTGAAGAAATCGGTATTAACCTTATCTTATCACGTACATTGGACGGTATCTGTTCGAGATCTTTTTTGTTTTCCATCGGATATAACACGATATCAATACCGGCTCTATGAGCCGCGAGTACTTTTTCTCTCAAACCGCCGACAGGCAAAATCTTTCCTCTTAATGTGATCTCCCCGGTCATAGCCACATTTTTCTTTACAGGGATTCCTGTAAGTGCTGAAATCATTGCAATTGCAAGGGTTATACCCGCCGAAGGCCCATCCTTCGGTATCGCTCCTTCGGGAACGTGAATGTGCATATCATATTTTTTATGGAAGTCTTTTTCAATTCCAATGGCTTCCGCTATCGAACGCACATAGCTTCTTGCAATTCTTGCCGATTCTTTCATTACGTCGCCCAACTGGCCTGTCAGTTCCAAAGCACCGTCTCCGGGCATAATATTCACTTCTATCGACAGCGTATCGCCTCCCACAGGCGTCCATGCCAGACCGCGGGCTATGCCGACTTCGTCGCGGTCATTAGCCATATCATACAAATACTTTTTACTCCCAAGGTATTTTGCCAGGTTTTTTTGCGTTATTCGGACGGCTTTCTTCTCCCCCGCCACTATTTGCCTGGCTACTTTACGGCATAAGGTAGATATTTGGCGTTCCAGGTTTCTTACCCCGGCTTCACGTGTATAGTAATTAATAATATCCCTGACGGCGCCTTCTTCAAAGCGTATTTGCCCTGGCAGAAGGCCGTGGTTCTTTATTTGCTTCGGTATAAGATGCCGTACTGCTATCTGTATTTTCTCCTGCTCAATATATCCCGGTATTTCGATTATTTCCATCCTGTCGAGAAGCGGTCTGGGTATCGTGTCTTGATTATTGGCAGTTGTTATAAACATCACGTCCGAAAGGTCAAACGGTATTTCAAGGTAATGATCCCTGAATTCTTTATTCTGTTCCCCGTCAAGGACCTCAAGCATTGCAGAAGCGGGATCGCCCCTGAAATCACTTGACATTTTATCTATTTCATCAAGGAGAATCAGAGGGTTTTTGGAGCCTGCATGCTTCACGGCGTTTATTATCCTGCCAGGCAAAGCGCCTACATATGTTCGCCTGTGTCCCCTGATTTCGGCTTCGTCCCTAACTCCTCCCAAAGACATTCGGACATAATTACGGTTCAGAGCCTTTGCAATAGAGCGCGCGATAGAAGTCTTGCCGACGCCGGGAGGTCCGACGAGGCAGATAATTGGTCCATGAAGGCCATTTTTCAATTTTCTTATAGCGAGGTATTCTATCATCCGCTCCTTTACCTGTTCCAAACCATAATGATCTTCATCAAGAACCTTTTCGGCATTGTTAAGATCGAGGTTTTCTTCCGTTTTTCTGTTCCACGGCATTTCAATAATCCAATCAAGATACGTACGGATTACGCCGCTCTCGGCCGACATTGAGTGCATTTTGGACAGCCTGTCCAGCTCTTTCAGCGCTTTTTTCTCGGCCTCTTTAGTAAGTTCGGCTTTTGCTATTTTTTCACGGTACTCTTCTATTTCGTTGTTTTCCTGGTCTTCTTCCCCAAGTTCATTTCGAATTACCTTTAATTGTTCCCTGAGATAATATTCCTTTTGGCTCTTATCAATCCGCTGCCGAACTTTGTTGTTGATGTTCCGTTCAACCTCAAGGATCTCAATTTCTCTTATCAGCAATTCCAGTAATTTCTCCAATCGTTTTCTCGGTGAAATCTCATTTAGAATTCTCTGTTTCTGATCGAGTTTTAAAACCATGTTTGCCGCGATAACATCCGAAAGCCTCGCGTAATCTTCCATCGAGGCAATTGTAAATGTAGTGTCCGAAGGGATGCGGTTCGTAAGCTTTGCATATTTTTCAAAATTACCAATAACCTGCCTGATTAATGCTTCAATTTCAGGTTTTTTCGGCAGTGTTTTCGGGTTCGGACGCACCTTCAGACGAACTTTATAGTATTGCTCGCATGGTATGTGTTCAATGATACGTGCCCGTTCCAGACCTTCCACGAGAACCCGGATGGTGTCTCCGGGAAGTCTTAACAACTGTTTTATTTTCGCAATAGTGCCCACTGGATATATATCTTTGTAATCCGGTTCTTCCAAACCGGGATCTTTTTGTGCGCACAGCAATATCATTTGATCCTTCATCATTGCCTCATCCAGAGCTTTTACAGATTTTGTCCTGCCGACGTCAAAATGAAGGATCATATGCGGAAACACAACAAGCCCGCGCAGTGGTAAAAGTGGCATTATTACCGTTTTTGAATCGTTATTTTCCTGTGCCATTAACAATCAAATCCTTTCAATGCATTACCCGTGTTATGATTCTACATATCTCAAAAACCCGTATATTTACTTTTTATCAATATCCCGAGCATTTAAGGCATGTCCGGCCTAAAACCGCTGAAGATTCATAATTGTAAGATTAATCAGCAGCCTGTTTGATTCCATATAAACAAATACGGCTGCTATGTACTGAAAAGACACCGGTTTACTGCATTGCGAAATGCTTGTCTATTTTTTATGTATAGTTATTATACTCTACGCACTGCTTTATTTCAATGTTTTATTATGGATGAAAGGGTGGTTATTGGTGAACAGGTTATAGTGCAGGTTTTAAGTGGTTGATATTGAATTGAAACGCAGATATGCTGAAGGAAGCGAAAGATGATTCTTTCGCTTCCTCTTCAAATTATTTTATAATATCGGCAACACGGCCTGCTCCGACCGTTCTTCCACCTTCACGTATTGAGAAGGTCTGGCCTTTTTCCATAGCGATGGGTGTTATAAGAGAAATATGCATCGTCACATTGTCGCCTGGCATGACCATTTCAGTGCCTTCAGGAAGCTTAATGGTGCCGGTAACGTCGGTTGTTCTGAAGAAGAACTGCGGACGGTAACCGTTAAAGAACGGAGTGTGTCTTCCTCCTTCTTCCTTGGTCAGAACGTATACTTCAGCGGTGAATTCCGTATGCGGGGTAATAGATCCGGGTTTAGCCAGAACCTGTCCCCTTTCAATTTCATTACGCTGCACGCCTCTTAAGAGAGCACCGATATTGTCACCTGCCTGCGCCTGATCCAAAAGCTTTCTGAACATTTCAACACCGGTAACGACAGTCTTTCTTGATTCATCTCTAAGTCCGACAATTTCAACTTCATCGCCGACCTTAAGTGTTCCTCTTTCAACCCTGCCGGTAGCAACGGTTCCGCGGCCGGTGATTGTAAAGACGTCCTCAACCGACATCAGGAACGGTAAATCTATATCGCGTTCAGGTGTTGGAATATAAGAATCAACCGCTTTCATCAGTTCAAAAATTGATTCGTATTTCGGATCCGAAGGATCTTGGGAAACGCATTCCAACGCTTCAAGAGCCGAACCGCGGATAATGGGAATATCGTCGCCAGGGAAACCATATTCGCTGAGAAGTTCCCTTAATTCCATTTCAACAAGCTCAATAAGCTCTTCATCGTCTACCTGATCGCATTTATTAAGATATACAACAATGTAATTAACGCCAACCTGGTGCGCCAAAAGAATATGCTCACGTGTTTGCGGCATCGGACCGTCAGCCGCTGAAACGACGAGTATCGCGCCATCCATTTGAGCGGCTCCGGTAATCATATTCTTAACGTAGTCCGCGTGGCCCGGGCAGTCCACATGGGCATAATGGCGATTCTCTGTTTCATATTCAACATGGGCGGTATTAATGGTAATACCTCTTTCCTTTTCTTCAGGAGCGGCATCAATCTGTGCATAGTCTTTTACTTCAATTTTTTCGTTTCCAAGAGCCAATACCTTCGTAATTGCTGCCGTTAGAGTGGTCTTACCATGGTCAACGTGACCAATTGTACCAATGTTAACATGGGGTTTTGTTCTTTCGAATTTAGCTTTTGCCATCGAAATTCTCCTCCTTACACACAGTTAAAAAAACTGTTGATAATGATAAATTTATAATTAGTTTAGATAAAATTTAACCTGTCTTGCAACCGGTATAAATAATATTATACTAACATGTTTTTACTGTCAATGCAATTCCCATGAATCCGTTGTTATCCCGCTGGAGATCCTGTCCTGTATGCTCCGCGGCACTTCGGAGTAATGATCGAATTGCATTGAATATACGGCTCTGCCCTGGGAGCGTGATCGGAGCTCCGTCGCATAGCCGAACATCTCGCTCAGCGGTACAAACGCTGAAATTACCTGTGCTCCCAAACGTGCCTCCATACCTTCAATGTGACCGCGTCGTGAATTCAAATCTGCTATAATATCTCCCAGGTATTCTTCCGGAGTTGTCACTTCAACCTTCATGATAGGTTCGAGTAAAACCGGATCGGCTTTTTTCATCGCTTCCTTGAAAGCTATCGAACCCGCTACCTTAAATGCTATTTCAGATGAATCCACCTCGTGGTATGAACCGTCGACAAGCCTTACTTTTACGTCGATAACCTGGTAACCGGCAATAACTCCCGTATTCATGGCATCCCTGACACCTGCGTCAATAGCCGGGATATATTCTTTTGGTATAACGCCTCCGACTATTGCGCTTTCAAATTCGTAACCTGATCCCGGGGGCAGCGGTTCAACCTCTATCCAGCAGTGCCCGTATTGCCCGTGTCCGCCGGTCTGGCGGATAAACCTTCCTTCCGCTCTTACGGGCTTGCGTATTGTTTCCTTATAAACAACCTGGGGCTTTCCGATATTCGCTTCAACTTTAAATTCCCTTAACATGCGGTCCACAATAATTTCCAGATGAAGCTCGCCCATCCCTGAAATAATCGTCTGGCCGGTTTCATGGTTTGTTGATACCCTGAAAGTGGGATCTTCTTCGGCCATTTTCTGAAGAGCAATCGCCATCTTATCCTGTCCCGCTTTTGTTTTTGGTTCGATTGCCACATTAATAACCGGCTCGGGAAACTCCATTGACTCAAGGATAATCGGGTGATTTTCATCACAAAGCGTATCTCCGGTTGTTGTAAATTTCAGGCCGACGGTCGCCGCTATATCTCCGGCGTAAACCGCCTGGACTTCTTCTCTGTGATTGGCATGCATCAAAAGAATTCTTCCTATCCGCTCACGTCTGCCTTTCGTTGAATTAAGCACATACGAGCCTGCGTTCAGCGTTCCCGAATATACGCGGAAATAAGCCAGTTTTCCGACATACGGATCGGTCGTAATCTTAAACGCAAGCGCGGAAAACGGGGCATTGTCATCCGGGTGACGCTCAATTTCTTCATGCTCATCCGCATCATCCGAAATAAATCCTCTTACAGGAGGCACATCCAGTGGTGAAGGCAAATACGCGACAATGCAGTCAAGAAGTTTTTGGACACCCTTATTTTTATATGAAGAACCGCATGTTACCGGAATAATATCGACATTTATAGTTGCTTTGCGTATTCCGTTCATAAGCTCTTCCTTCGTAAAGTTCTCGCCTTCAACGTATTTTTCCATAAGCTTTTCATCCTGATCCGCTACAGCTTCAACGAGCTTGTTATAATATTCATCGGCGAGGTCCTTCATGTCTTCGGGAATATCCTCTTCTTCGATTACCCTTCCTAGATCATCACGATAGTAGTATGCTTTCATTTCCACGAGATCTACAATCCCCTGGTAATTCTCTTCCTTTCCTATCGGCAGTTGAATGGGAACCGCATTAGCTTTCAGCCTCTCTTTCATCATTTCGATGCAGTTAAAGAAATCTGCGCCCCTAATGTCCATTTTATTAATGTATGCAATTCTCGGAACCCTGTATTTATCAGCCTGACGCCATACGGTTTCGGACTGGGGCTCAACGCCGCCTTTAGCACAAAACAGAGCCACAGCGCCGTCCAGTACACGAAGTGAACGTTCAACTTCCACCGTAAAGTCAACGTGACCAGGTGTATCTATAATGTTGATCCTCGTTCCTTTCCACTGGGCGGTAGTTGCGGCGGACGATATCGTAATACCTCTTTCCTGTTCCTGTTCCATAAAATCCATTGTAGCCGCGCCTTCATGAACTTCTCCTAACTTATGAACACGACCGGTATAGAACAGAATACGTTCCGAGGTAGTCGTCTTGCCTGCATCAATATGCGCCATAATGCCTATATTGCGTGTATTTGCCAGGCTAAACTCTCGAGGCATCAATGCCCTCCTTTCAATAGTCTTCATGCGGATTACCATCTATAATGTGCAAATGCCTTATTAGCTTCTGCCATTTTATGAGTATCTTCTTTCTTTTTCACGGCATTACCGGTATTGTTTGCCGCATCCAGAATTTCTGCAGCCAACCTTGCGCTCATTGTACGCTCGCTTCTTTGACGCGAATAATTAGTAAGCCAGCGAAGCCCAAGAGCCTGCCTTCTTTCCGGACGGACTTCTACCGGAACCTGGTATGTGGCACCGCCAACTCGTCTTGCCTTTACTTCCAGAACAGGCATTATATTATTGAGCGCCTGCTCAAACACTTCCAGCGGTTCTTTCCCTGTTTTTTCACGTACAATGTCGAAAGCTTTGTAAACTATTTTTTGCGCCACACCTTTTTTACCGTCCAGCATAACATTGTTTATGAGCTTTGTTACAACCTTGTCATTATAAATTGGATCGGGCAGTACATCCCTTTTTGGCACATGTCCTCTTCTTGGCACTTTCCTTCCCTCCTTGCATGATAACTGTCGGGCCGATAACCCGAGTATCACAGGTACTCGTTCCTGATCTTCCGGAACGTGAGTGCTCAGCAGTTGTATAATAGTAACCGCCAATCTATATGCAACGCGCTGAAGCACGCGCAGTATCCTGTTATTGTTTTCAGATCCCGCTAAATTTATGCTTTAATTTTTTGGTCTTTTAGCACCGTACTTTGAACGGGCTTGCATTCTGTTTGCTACACCGGCCGTGTCAAGAGTTCCGCGAATTATGTGATAACGTACGCCCGGAAGATCCTTTACACGTCCGCCGCGTATTAACACAACACTATGCTCCTGCAGGTTGTGCCCAATACCCGGGATATAAGCAGTTACTTCAATCTGGTTTGTAAGGCGTACCCTTGCAACTTTGCGAAGTGCGGAATTCGGTTTTTTCGGCGTTGTTGTTTTAACGACCGTGCAAACACCGCGCTTTTGCGGACTTGAAATAGCAATGGGACGTTTCTTCAGTGTGTTCATACCAATTTGAAGCGCCGGGGAATCAGACTTTCTGATTACTTTCTTTCTTCCCTTTCTTACAAGCTGGTTAAAGGTCGGCATCTTTTTTCACCTCCTTATAATTAATTCGTTTACGGTATTGCCCAATTATGAAAAATGAAAAGCCAAACGGCGTTTTTGGGCAAAAAATAATATTTATATATTTCTCCTTTAAATAAAAGGATTGGATAAACATCATTCGTGTCTTATTTTTATTCTTTTAAAATAGCGGCAACAGCAGTACCAACATCAATGCCGCACGCCTTTCCCAAAATCTTCATGCTTTCAGCTTCTATTACGGTAATACCTTTTTCCCTGCATCTATCCGCTATTTTCGAAACTAACCTCTCATCTGCGTCCTTTGCAATGTAAACAGTCTGAACGCTGTCTGCTTCCACAGCTTTAATTGTTTGCTTCATGCCCACAACTTTGCTCCGAAGCTTTAAATCATCCAGCATGCTTCTTTTTCCCTCCAATACTACCGCATCCCCGGTTTAACAACGAAAGAATTTGCTTTATTTTTACTAAACAGCTTTACAATAAAAAAGCGGCAAATCTTATACCGGCAGTAAGCATAAGTACACAAAAACAGCATGATTACCCATGCCGATTTAAACACTGGAATATTGTATCACCGCTTCCTTTTGTTTGTCAAGGGTTTTTGCTTTATTGCGGGGTTATGTAATTAATGGCTGCTATTATTTATATATATACTGGATATATTCTAAAGGCCTTTTTGTTTTATTCTCCTGTATTCAATAGGAGTCATTCCGGTTATTTTCTTGAAAGTTTCATTGAAACGCTGCTGGCTGGAAAATCCAATGCTTAACGCTATATCGCTTGCCTTTTCATCCGATTCCGACAGGAGTTCCTTAGCCCGGTTTATACGCAGATTTATCAAATAACTGATCGGGGTTTGGCCTGTTTCTCTTTTGAAAATACGTGTAAAGTAACTGGGGCTTAAAAACACATACCCTGATATATCGTTAAGCGCTATATCCCGTTCATAATAGTTTCTGATATACTCTTCGGCCAGCCTGACAAGTTCCTTTTGCTTTGAACTGTCATCGGTTATACTTCTTTCCCATTCCAGTTTAAGCGCCCGGGAAATTAAAACAAAAAGCTCCAGGATTAAGAGATGTATAAGAAAATCACTTCCGAATTGCTCCTGCGCTTTTTCGGACACAATACGGTTTAATATCGTTATTATGTCATTTTTCTGGTTTACTTTCAGTTTTAAAAAAGGGCCCGTATGGTTTCCCGCATAAAAATTTATGAAGTCTTCTATTGAAATTTCAGAAGGATAATTGGATGTTTTCTGCTCGGTACCCGATACAAAAGAAAAATACAGAACAATAAATTCGCATTTGCATCCTTCCTGAACTTTCAAAGTATGCCGTTTTTGCGGTTTAATAATTATAATATCGTTTGGCCCGAGCATTGTTTTTATGTTTTCTATTTCAAGCATCGATATGCCTTTTTTAACATAAACCATTTCATAAAAACAGTGACGGCTTTCGGTTTTTGACCAATCGGCGTCAGCGTGGCGTTCTATGGAATTGATAACCACTGGCAGATAACCTGAATTGTTTATAAACTCTTGCCATGTTTTTGGAAAAAGTTCGGTATTCACCGCATCCCTCCTTTGTTTATTTTATCATAAATTTAAAAAAATCGTAAGATTTTAACTTGCAAAGCCGAGGGCAGCCGGGCACCGGCTGAATAAATTCATGATACAATGTTCTCCGGCACCCATTCGAATCTTTGATTTCGGTAACGGGTGAGGTTATTTTAACATATTTTCCCGCGATAATAAAAAGGCACGATATGCAAGCATACCGCGCCTTTCAATATTATAAACGTTACATCATTCCCGGCATACCGCCGCCCATGCCTCCTCCTGGCATTGGGGGTTCTTTTTCCGGTATGTCCGCTACAAGACCTTCCGTAGTCAGCACCATAGACGCAACCGATGCGGCATTCTGGAGAGCGAAACGCGTTACTTTTGCCGGATCGACAATACCTGCATTAATCATATCCACATAGCTTTCGGTCAGAACATCAAACCCCGTTCCGGGCTTGGAAGCTTTAACCTTATCTACTATAACGGATCCTTCAAGACCTGCGTTTGCGGCAATCTGACGTACAGGTTCCTCAAGCGCCTTTTCAATAATCTTCGCGCCTGTTTTGGCATCTCCGTTAAGTGTTTCCGCTAATTTCGAGACCCTTGGCAGAACATTAATATACGCGGTTCCTCCTCCTGCCACTATGCCCTCTTCCACGGCAGCGCGCGTCGCTGCAAGAGCGTCTTCAATTCTATGTTTCTTTTCCTTCATTTCGGTTTCGGTTGCGGCTCCCACCTGAATAACTGCAACTCCGCCCGAGAGTTTTGCGAGCCTTTCCTGCAGTTTTTCACGGTCAAAATCGGAGGTTGTTTCCTCAATCTGTGATTTAATTGACGCAATCCGTTTCTTTATTTCTTCCTTGTCACCGGCGCCATCAACAATGATGGTGTTTTCTTTTTGAACTACAACCTTCGCGGCGCGCCCCAACTGATCTATTGTGGCTTCCTTAAGATCAAGACCAAGCTCCTCGGTGATAACTTGCCCTCCTGTAAGAACGGCTATATCACGAAGCATTTCCTTTCTTCTGTCGCCAAAGCCGGGAGCTTTTACGGCAACACATATAAACGTGCCCCTCAACTTGTTGACAATAAGGGTCGCCAGAGCTTCTCCTTCAACATCCTCGGCAATGATAAGCATCTTTTTGCCCTGTTGGACGATTTGTTCAAGTATCGGAAGAATTTCCTGAATATTGGAAAGCTTTTTATCGGTAATGAGAATGTATGGATCCTCGAGCACAGCTTCCATTTTATCGGTATCGGTAACCATATAAGAAGATATATATCCACGGTCGAACTGCATTCCTTCAACTACTTCAAGGCTAGTTCCCATAGTTTTGGCTTCTTCAACGGTTATAACCCCGTCGTTCGTTACTTTTTCCATGGCGTCCGCAATTAATGCTCCAATCTCCTCATCATTTGCTGAAATTGAAGCAACCCTTGCAATATCTTCCTTTCCTTTTACTTTCTGGCTGATTTCCTCTATTCCCTTAACAGCTTCTTCAACAGCTTTGCTTATTCCTCTTTTAAGAATCATAGGATTTGCGCCCGCGGCAACATTTTTCAGACCCTCACGGATAATTGCTTGCGCGAGAAGCGTTGCGGTGGTGGTCCCGTCACCGGCGACATCATTCGTTTTTGTCGCCACTTCCTTAACCAATTGGGCGCCCATGTTTTCATACATGTCCTCAAGCTCTATTTCCTTTGCTATCGTCACACCGTCGTTTGTTATCAGCGGTGAACCGAATTTTTTATCAAGAACAACATTTCTTCCTTTTGGTCCTAGTGTAACCTTAACTGTATCGGCCAATTTATTTACACCAATCTCAAGTCCTTTTCTGGCCTCTTCTCCAAAAATTATCTGTTTCGCCATTATAATTCCCTCCCTATTCTACAATCGCAAGAATATCATTCTGCTTTAATATCGTGTATTCCACACCATCGATTTTTACCTCGGTTCCCGCGTACTTGCTTATTAAAACCTTGTCACCGACATTAACCTGCATTTTTACCTCTTCCGTACCGGGACCGACCGCTTTAACCTCGGCAACCTGGGGTTTTTCCTTTGCAGAACCCGGAAGGACTATTCCGCTTTTTGTGGTTTCTTCGGCTTCAATCATCTTTACCACTACTCTGTCCGCTAACGGCTTAATTTTCATGATATACCCTCCTTATACTATTCCGGCAGCGCCGGAGTGAATTGTAATTTACGCATTCATAACCGTTTTATTTGGAAGCGTGTAAAAAATTTATAATATTAGCACTCATCCCAAACGAGTGCTAATACAATATTAATATAGAGCTTTACTTTGAAGCAAACGGATCTATCCGATATATTCCGCGAAATATCACCTCTATTGCTAAATATGTTAATATATTATAATAATTCTTGAGTTATCTTTAAATATCTCATTGTTGCGTTTTTTATTATCCCCTGTTAATCAAATTTTCCCGCTTTTAAATAAAAAATCTCCTGTTTTAATGTGGTCTTTTCATTATCGAATTATACCGGCAAATTAAATATTTTCCATATAAACAATAACGCTCTTTTATTGCTTAAATAAATCTTTTTATTTGCTGGCAAATGGAACAAACAGCAGTTTAAAGACGTGCCGCTCCCGACTTTCTGGCCGCTTCCGCAACATAACGGGCTACGGATTTTCCAACTCTCTGATCAAAAGGAGTCGGCAGAATATATTCCGGATTCAGTTCACTGTCACTGACAAGGGAGGCTATTGCCCTTGCGGCGGCAATTTTCATCTCGTCATTAATATCCCGTGCCCTGACATCAAGAGCTCCCCTAAAAATACCCGGGAAGGCAAGCACATTATTGATCTGGTTCGGGAAATCCGATCTCCCTGTCCCAACAACTTTTGCGCCGGCATCTTTAGCTTCATCGGGCATAATCTCAGGAACCGGATTCGCCATTGCGAAGACTATCGGATTTGGAGCCATTGATCGTACCATTTCCTTAGTCAGTACCCCCGCTGCGGAAACACCGATAAAAACATCCGCACCGCGTATGGTTTCAGAAAGATTGCCTTTCTTTCTTTTCTTATTAGATACTTCAGCCATTATCGCTTTCTCTTCATTCAGGCCTTCACGCCCTTTATAAATGGCGCCTTTCGTATCGCACAAAACAACATTTTTAAGGCCCATTACCATCAACAGCCTGGTAACCGCAATTCCGGCCGAACCCGCTCCATTAACAACCACTTCAATGTCATTTATCGATTTTCCCGCAATTTTAAGCGCGTTTATCATCGCCGCCAATGTGACAACCGCGGTTCCATGCTGGTCGTCATGAAAAACAGGTATATCCAGCGACTGTTTCAGACGTCTTTCAATTTCAAAACAGCGCGGCGCGGAAATATCCTCGAGATTAATTCCGCCGAACCCTCCCGCGATAAGCTGTACGGTTCTCACAATCTCATCGGTATCCTTTGAACGTATGCAGACTGGAAAAGCATCTACATCCCCAAATGTTTTAAATAAAACACATTTCCCTTCCATTACCGGCATTGCCGCTTCAGGACCAATGTCGCCAAGGCCAAGGACCGCAGTTCCGTCGGTCACGACGGCTACCATATTGCCGCGCCTTGTATACTGATACGATAAATCGTTGTCTTTTTGTATCTCTTTGCACGGTTCCGCGACACCGGGCGTATATGCCACCGAAAGATCCTCTTTCGTGTCAACCCGTACCCTGCTGATAACTTCAATTTTACCTTTCCACTGCCTGTGAAGAGATAATGCCAATTCTTCTCTGCTGCTCATAAACATACCTTCTTTGCATTGATTCATCCCATTTTGACAGTATCCTCAAATGTTAACTGAAAATTGGGATTAGTATTTTTAAATATTCATATAATAAATCTCTCTTAATCCTTCAAGGGTAAGTACCATGTTAACTTCATCAACACATTTAAGTTTTGAAGCGATAAACATTGCCGCGCTTCCTGTAGCAACCACTTTTGCATTTTCTTCGCGCATTTCCCGTTTTATTATCCTTACAAGGTACTCAACCTGTCCCGCGCTGCCGTAAAACAATCCCGACTGTATGCTTGTTTCGGTATTTCGTCCAATAACGTACCGCGGTTCGGCAAACTCTACCCTCGGTAACTTTGCCGCTTTATCAAATAGCGCTTCGGCCGATATCGTGATGCCGGGGCAAATTATACCACCCAAATAATCACCGTTGCGGCTAATTGCGCAGTAGGTGGTCGCAGTGCCAAAATCAACAATTATAACCGGAGCGCCGTACAACTTTACTGCTCCGACAGCGTTAACAATTTTATCTGCTCCCACTTCGCGCGGGTTCTCATATTTTATATTTATTCCGGTTTTGGTTCCGGGTCCTACTATCAATGGTTTTTTATCCGCATATTTTATAATCGCGTTCGTGAAGGAATGCATTACGGGCGGGACAACCGAACAGATAACGACATCTTTTATCGATTCCATGTTCACTCCTGCGGACTGGAAAAGAGAGCGGAAAAGTATCCCCGTTTCATCGGAAGTCCTGTTTCTGTCAGTAGAAATGCGCCATTGATATTTTAACTTGCTGCCGTCAAACAAACCAACAGAAGTGTTTATATTTCCAATATCAACCGCTAATAACAAACGGTATCCCACCTCCGGCATACAATAATCCGCCCGATGCGTTACAGTCCAAGCTTGATGCTTCGGATCTGTTTAATTTCAAACTGGATATCCTTTTCAATTTTTTCTATATCCAATTTAATATCATCAATTGATTCTTCCCTTTTTGGATTCGATATTCTTGCCACCAAACTATCGGAACCGTATCGTAATGACTTTTTATGATAATCGCCCCTGCCGCCTTTTCTGTAATTCGAGCGGGCATTGCTTTCCTTTCTTTGATTAACGTTCCTTTTCTTATTTGTATTTTTATAACCGCTTTGTGACATATAAACTGCCTCCTTTTTCACTCTCAGGTTAACCGTATCGAGATCTCCCCGGAAGATATTAACTGCCGTCTTCCGTCCTGCGTCTGGACAAGAAGATTTCCGTTATCCGCAACATCCAGCGCCCTGGCCTTTATCGCTTTATCGTTCCGGTATATGATAATATCATATCCTATTGTAACTGAAAAGCACCTCCAAATATTCAGAAGCTTATCCGCGCTTTTATTCAATACAAAATCCAGGTACAAACTTTCAAGCTCTTCCAGTACCCTGGCCGCAAGCATGCAGCGGGAGATATCACTTTTTGAGAAACAGCGCAGCGATGTCGCGGTATTTTTAAGTTCCTCGCAGAAATCATCCTCCCGATGATTTACATTTATGCCGATCCCGACAATAATAGAATGGACTTTTTCAGGCTCTGCGGACATCTCGGTAAGAATACCGCAAACCTTTTTGTTTTCTATAAGAATATCATTCGGCCATTTTATTCCCGGCTTAATATCGATAAAGGGCGTAATTGCACTGCATACGGCACTTGAAGCCGCCAATGTAATAACCTGAACATATTCCGGAGCAATATCAGGCTTCAAAAGTACAGACATATATATACCCAGCCCCGGTTTTGAATTCCATGCTCTCCCTCTTCTGCCTCTTCCGCATGATTGGGCTTCCGCCACAACAACGGTACCTTCGGCTGCCCCGTTTGCCGCAAGCCGTTTCAACTCATTATTCGTGGAATCTATTTCATCGTAAAATATCAAATTGCGCCCAAAAACAGTGGTATTAAGCTGGCTGGCTATCGCATGCCGGTTATAGACATCCTGGTGAACCCCCATCTTATACCCGCGTCTTGTTACCGCATTAATCATATACCCTTCTTTTCTCAGCCCCTCTATATGCTTCCATACTGCTGAACGCGATATTTTCAGCTTTTCGCTCAGGGTTTCGCCGGATATGAATCTGCCCTTATTGTCTGCAAGTATTTTCAGCAGAGCTTCCTTTGTTTTCATATATCATCCTGCTTTTCCGTAATATTTATTATTTCTGCGGGAGTTTTTCTCCGCCGTCCGTTCCCGGTACCTGGCGCCCATGGAGGCGGAGCACCTCTTTAATTTCGTTATACTTGCGATAATCGGGGATTGGTACGGAAATATACTCGTTTGAGCCTTCATCGAAAAAAACGGCAATATTGTCATTTGTGCTTCTATAGCATCTGTAAACGCCATTTTGCTCCTGGGCGGCTAAAAAGCTGTATAAAAGAACACTGTTAAATTCAGTATACCGGTCATTTAGCTGCTGTAGTATATTATTTACATAAAGAATTTCCGAGTTCTCATATAAAATTGGTTCATCCATACTCTTTCCGAGCAAGCTGATCTGTTCCGAAAGAACGGTTGTAAATACAAAACACTGCGGCCTTCTAATTGAACCGAAAATATAACCGTTCAATGGAACCATCGATTTAAAAAATTTTTCTTTTAATTCCGGAAATTCATTGCTGATACGGTATAAGTCGCTGTCGTAGACAGCACAGTATTCCGCCTCGATATCAAGCTTTATGCAGCGGTATGAGCGATCTTTATGCTTTTCGTCGTCAAGCGGGTGCAAAAAAGCCGAAAAGCAAGGCTTTTCAACCCTGTTCCACGGTGTACTCTGATAGCTTTCCTTCCATTCCGAGAGCTTAAGACCGCAGTCTATTATATCTTCCAACTTATCTATAGGGACATAAAAGTACACCACCGCCATTTTTATGATACTCCCCCCATGCATTACAGTAACAATCTTTCGATTATGCGACCGGGATTCCGGGAATAAAAGACACATCAAATATTGCACGAACCTTTTAAAATATTATATAATACTATTGTTCTGTTTGCAAAGTATTTCAAGATCCCGGAGATACCCCAAAACCCCATATAATAGCCGTGATGCCGAATGTATATTATTCCGGTTGGAACAAACGGAACAAAAACACTGCGTTTTTAATTTCAGAGGTAACATAATGAAAAAGCTCTTTGACTTAAGCCGAGAGCAATTGAAAGCTTTGGCGGAATACAAAGATGTAATTGATACAGGCCGGTCTTTTAAAAGGAACTTTTGGCAAAATGAAAAAAACATGGAGGATATACGTCCTAATTCCCAAATTATTACAAGGTACTGTTTTGAGGTGCTCGAAAACATTTCCTGCACGGATCTTCCGTCTTACAATCTGAAACAGATAAAAAACATGCTCGTAAAGAACCATCTGTCGGGTATGATCCAGACTGTTTTTGAAAACGATATACTACATGTATTAAAAAACGCATATCCCGAAGAATTCAAAAAACGTCGGCTGACGGAATGGATGTGGAGCAGTCATGGAATTTGGGATAATGACGAGTATGTAATTGAAGCTGTCCAGTATATGATCCTTAAAGAAGGTATTCGCCGTGTTGACTTGATTCCAAAATACGACTGGAAAAAACGGCTTCTGAAATATAATATTTATAATGTATTGTCCCGTTTTAACTGGTCTGTTTACAGTCTTTTCAATTTTGTATATCCCGGACGATTCCATCCTTCCGATTTTCGATACAAGACAAAATGGAAAACAAACTCAAAAAAAGAAGCCCTTGATAATGCATACAGGCTAATGGACAAAACCTTTGATGAAAACCGGCTGACTCGTGATAAGATTCTATTGCTTAACCGCTCGGATTTCAAACGGCTTGGGCTTATCAGCATGCTGATATCGGTTTTTGACGGAGACCCCCTTAAAGCAAAAGAGTTTTACTTTTATAAAACAATAAACAATAACCGGAACATAAAATCGCTGAATAACGAGATAAAAAAACAGGAGGAGCAGTTTGAAAACGCTTTAATACTCAATCGCCTTAAACAGGCATCAACAGGCAAATTCATTTATAACCTTCACGCTAACCACAGTGTGTACTCCTTTTTGAAAAGATACGCGAAAAAAAGGAATACGACTATCCGGAACCTTATCGAGCAATTCGGATTTATATATAAAACAGCGAGGGAGGATCATGCCGTTTTGGATCCCAAAGAAATATGGGAATTGAGAAAAAAAAGATATACATATGTGGAAATTGCCAAAAAACTGAACAGCAACCCGACTTCCGTTTCACTCATATGCAAAAGGGAGTTTGGGGGTGATCCGTTAATTCCGAGACCTATTGACAATTACATAACCATACAGGAGGTAATGGACACGCATCACGTCGATCACAAAACGATAATGAAGATTGTTCGTGAAAACAACCTGGAAAACCACTTGACCATCCGAAACAGGTATCTTAAGAAATCCGAAATTATTCCGGCAATAATTAACTATAAAAAAAGAAGTTTGCAGCACCAGAACTTGATAAACAGGTATCGTACCGGATCTTAATTGTCAACTCGAATTTCAATATAAGTTTACAATAAAGTGACAAACGGGTACTTTTTATTTATTTAAATATATAATAATATATAATTACTCTTTCTAGAAACAGGTTAAACTGTACTTATTTTTGCCCCCCACAGTTTGACCTTTTTTCTTTTTTAAATAAAACGGGCTCTTTCGCAAGCAATGTGCCGAAACCAGGTTATGCGGCGCGTTTTTTATTAATCCACAAGATCGTTTCTGACGGCAAAAACGGCCAATTGGGTGCGATCGCACGTACCGGTTTTATCAAAAAGATTGCTTATTATATTGCGTATTCTCCCTTCGCTCAGCATAAGGAGAATGCTAATCTCCTTATTGCTTTTCCCTTCTACAATATAGGATAATATCTTCTTTTCCGTAGAGGTTAAATCAATATTCACCTTTTCGGAAATTATTTCAGGAATTGACTGAACCACGGTATTCAAAACTTTTTGATGGAAAACCGGATAACCTTTCTTTACGCTTTTTATAACTGTACGGATATGATCCTGGCCCGAATCTTTAAATATGTAGCCTTCTGCGCCATACCTTATAGCTTCGGTAATATAATCCTTGTCTTCAAAAGTCGTGAACATTATTACCTTTATTTCCGGGAAACTGCTTTTTATCAGCTTAGTCCCTTCAATGCCGTCACATTCAGGCATACGTACATCCATTAACACTATATCAGGATTATATTCTTTGCATTTGCCATAAGCCTCTTTTCCGTTAGAAGCGTTCGCAACAATAAGAATCTCAGGGTCCTGTGAAAGAAGACTGGCTATTGTTTCCCTGAAAATGAGGCTGTCGTCGACTATAATTACACGAATCACATCATTTTTCAAATGAATAAACTCCTTTCATAACCCTGCTGCGTCAATAAAAAACCATAGCCGAACAAGCATGCTAAACGGGTATTTCGGCGATTATATTAAAACCTTTTTCCCCATCGGAACCAAATGAAATAGTTCCCCCGAGTTTATTCACTCTTTCCTCCATGCCTGTCAGCCCGTAACCTTTTTTTATTTCAGCGCACCCTTTTCCATCATTAAATATGTATAATCTTAAAGCATTTTTTTGATTTTTTATTATTATGTTAACATTCTTTGCCTGACCATGGCGTATTGCGTTAGTTATGGATTCCTGGCATATCCTGTATATAACCATTACTCTTGAGGCGTCAAGGGACGGAATACCTTCATGTAATAAAAACTCAACATTTACCCCCGAGGCCGAATTTGTTTTTACAAGATAGTTCATCCATTCTTTAAGGTTTGCTCTTTTAAAGTTTTCCTCGTATGTCCCCTGCAAACTCATTCTGATATCATTGAGGGCTTTTCGTGACAAGTCTATGCATTGATCCAGGATTTCCTCGGCTTTGCCGGGGTCGGATTCCAGGTTTGCTTTTGCGTTCTCACTGAGCGCAATTAACAAAGTAAGCGTATGGCCTACCGTATCATGCACTTCCCTGCCCACGCGGTTTCTCTCTCGCGCTATTGCCAATTCCTCAACAGTTTCCGTAAATTTTTCAAGCCGTTTGTTTGCCTCTATAAGTTTATTATTAGACTGCATAAGTCTTTCATTTGCCTTTACGAGCAGCGCGTTTTTGTTTTTGATCTCATCAAGAAGCTGCTGCTCTTCCGTCCGATCTTCAACAATAATCATTTTTCCCGCGGACACCTGTTTCGGACCTGTCAGGCATCTGATCTCCATATATATGCTCCTGCCGGCAATTTTCATATTTCCTTTATTTTTATTGGATATTTCTACCCCTTCCAGCACATCGGCCAGCTTATTTGCACATTCTTCATGAGCATTCTGTCTTATGTAAGCTGAAAGCCTCCGGACCGGATCGTATATTTTCAGCGACAACCCGGGAAAAAACTTATTTGCCGAATCGTTTACACCTACAACAAGATTTTCGTCATCAACAATTATTATCCCGTCAGACATATTTCCGACAAAATGCCTCGCTGCAACCGGTATTAAATTTAAAAAACCCTTGTTATAGACTTCAAGTCCGAACAAAATAAGGGTCAGCAATAATACGTGCGGCGTAATATCAAGCCCGTAATTCGGCACTACCCCGGAAATCATCAGCAAATTCGCGGCCATCGGAAGCATAACGGCGCTGATAAGCCACATAATTCTTCTAAAACTTGCCCCTATTTTTCTTTTCAAATAAAATATGAAAAAATAGATGGTTCCGACAAAAATACACAGGTACGATTCGACCGTATGGATCCAGAAAACTGGACCATTGGTAATAACTTTGTAATCCAACGTTGTAAAAAACAGACTGTGCGATTCATTTGTAAGCAGAAAGAAATAGCATGCCGTAGGGAAAAATAAAAGGAGTGCTATAAATAATTTATTTGTAACGAGCTTTGAATGCGTACTGCTTAAACAAAAATACAGCCATGATACGCCTATATAAACAACCGGCAGGAATTTAATCTTTATAGCCAATATTACCTGGGTATCATCTTTGGCCATTAATAGCAGGATTTCGGCCAGGTGCCAAAAGAATAATAAACCAATACACACCATGTAGCTGTAAGTTGCCCTTGACCTTCTGCCGTTGGCGTATAGATAAACCAGTATTGCCGTTGCCAGGACTACGCAAAAAACCTGAACCATTATGCCCGCTTGGCTCAACAATATTAACCTCCTCCAGTTAAAGCCTTACCAGTACAATATTCCCCCAAACACCGACGTCCTCGCCGATAACTATAAGAATTCCTGAAATGCCAGGGATCATTTTCATCTTATTTATAGTTCTCTCTATATCATCGCGGCTGCTAACCATGTTACCCGCCGCTGTTGCGGCGGCATCCGCAAGACAGGCGTCCTTTGAAAGAATAACTGCGGCATCGGCCGATCCAAAACTTAATGAATGACCGACTGTCCCGGAAGAAGTACAAATACTGACAGGAAGATTTTCGGGGGATATCTTTATACCAATCTTACCGGTTAAAGCAGATTTCCCGGCGTAGATACCCACGACACGTTCCCTTTTTCCGACAATATATATATCTCCTCCGTTTTCAACGACTAATTCGCCGGTATACCGGATGAGATCCTTTGCCACATAATAACTGACAGCTCCCGCGATTGCGGCCATAGGGCCGACTCCGCATGCCGCTGCCGCCCTGCACATGTGGCTGATAATCTCCGGGGCTCCGGGAAGTGGTTCCACGGGCTCAAGACTGTGCAAAAAAACCGGCTGCTTACGGATATACTCCTCCACCTGCTGCCGGTATTTTCTAATGCTTTCTTCAGCCTGTTCTTTTAAATCGTATTCGGCTCCTATATATAAATCGGATTGCTTTACTTTGCAATTAAAGTAAACCAGACCATCCCCTTTAAAAATTTTTCTGTAATGCTTCACATTTTCTCTCGGCTTCATATTCCAAACCCGCTTTATACCGTCTTCCTGTAGCAGGAAAACAATTATTCGTCACTGTCCGGTTGTGCAAGACGCATAATTCCAAGCGGACAAGCCTTTACGCACAATCCGCATACAAGACATTTCTCCTTGTCAAAATTAAGAATATAATCAGGGGCTTTTATAGTGAGCGCCCTGGACGGGCATACGGAAGTGCAGGCTCCGCAGTGGACGCATTTATCCTCTTGCCATGTAAGCATCCCATTGAAAATATGATATACAATACCCTGTTCCTTGATAAATTCAAGGGCATTGTCGATATTCTCCTTCTTTCCGGTCATATCTACTATAAGCTTACCGGTTCTGTTTAACTTGATATCCGCATGAAGTATATTCACTTCCAGCTCAAAATGCCGAACCAGCATTGTCATCAGGGGAAATGTCACTTTTGCGGGAGGAAAAGTAAGGCTTACCTTAATTGTTTTCATGTTAATCCCCCCTTATATCCAGTTTATTAAGACGTTTATCATGTTTAGGAAGAAGCTCTACGGGTTCTGTCAGGAAAAACTCTCCCTGTTTGATAAGTGATTTTAGCTCGGATGCAATTTCCCTGGCAATCTTCATGCTGGATAAAGGCGCAGTGGGAACCATCCTGCCGTTAATCTCAACGAATCCGCTTCGGAGTTCCTGATATGAAACCCGTTGGGAAAAATCTGTCTTACCGCTTTTATCGACAATTACAGTATAAATATCCTTATCAGATACCGAAGTTTTTAAAGCCATATCCTCATCAAGTATCGGAATCGGAATGCCGACGCCGACAAACAATGTAATGCCGTATTTCTCATACATCGCCGCTCTTATATATCTCGTTGTCATTTTTTTCGCGTCCCCGATTAAAGCCAGTGTTCCCGCTAAACTTACCGGGGTTCCGTTCGGCATGCGTTCCTGCCCTGGGTCATGCTGCGTTCCTTCAAACGCGACATATCCCTGCGCGCCGCCTATGAAAACACGAGTTCCGATACCAATCGTGCGGTATTCGGGATCATTCAGCAAAGGGCTTAAATGCCCTGACGTGCAGTACGTAACATTTCCAAACTGCGGCAGCAGCGTGCCCATATATGTATATATCGTCTTATCTGAAGAATTCGTCGCTGCCGGGTAATTCTGGTAACAGTTCCTCGGATTGAAAATGTAAGCCTGGTTTACATTGTCTTTATTTATAGTCGTGGTTATCGACTTTCTCGGATAACAATCGGTACCGGGACTCTCCGCGTATAGGCGTATGTGTTTGCCGGCGATAAAGTCTTCAATGACATGAGCGCCGCCGTAAGCCATGCCCTGGCTTTCGGAAATCTGTGTAGCGCCTATATATGCGTCGACCGCAGCAATACCCGCATAAGCCATAACATCGTTCAGCCATACTTTTGTCATACGGATTGGCGGGGTGGAATGCCCAAAGTTTATAAACATCCCGGAAGAACACATTGGACTGAAGGTGCCTGTCGTTACGACATCAACCTTTTGAGCCGCTTTTTTTGCACCTTTCTCGCTGACTATGTCTATCATTTCTTCGGCAGTTACGACAACCGCTTTTCCTTCTCTTATCTTCTCATTTATTTCGTCTATTGTTTTTATTGCCATTCCTATCTCTCCCGTTTTGCTTGCCTCTGTATTCACCACCAGCAGTTTTAACTGTCAAGCTGAATTGCACTTTAATCAATTCGCGGCTTTCACATAACTTCCTCTATTCGGGTGACTTATAAAAGTGGAGCTTATTAAGCGCATAAAAACCGCTATGCGGTTCCTTGAAAAATCTTATTCTTATTATATCAACTTCTTTTTAATTTGCAAGAAAAAAGACCGAACCGACGGCAACAAGCGCCCAAAGCAGGGCAGCGGCCAACCAAAACGCGGCAGAAACACCTTAACCAGCTTTGTCGCCCCGGGAAACGAAACACCCGAAGTAGGCCTCGCGGGAATTATGTTCAAAACCTTCTTTTGAACTATTGTACAATAGTTCTTCCGAGCAGCCCGTGAGAGTTACGCCGAAAAGACAGCGGGTGGTTCGGGTGCTTTCGGTGACGAATTAGGATCCACAAAAATAATGTAAAAAATTGCTGGTTAAATTATGCCTTAAAGTGAATTTACGACAATCTGTTTTAAAGCCTCGGTGCTTAATTGCACAGGATTATTTTTATTCGAAGTTTTTAATGCTATGGGTTCGGCATCTTTTTCGGTTACCCCGAACTCCCCGAGCCCGGGCAGACCCAAAGCGCCTTTAAGGTTCTTTAAATATTCAACAAGAGCGTCGCAAACCTTTTCTATATTTTTTGAGCATGTCCCGGTAAGTATTTCTCCAAGCCGGGAATATTTCTTTAAGTGATATTCGTTATTATTCTTATTTGCCATCAATTCGTTTATACTCATTCTGACCGTTTCAGGAAGAATTGTCCCGCATATTATTCCATGCGGTATTTTAAAAAGCGCTCCTATGGATGAAGCAAACCCATGATCTGTACAAAGGCCTGCATTTGCTAAAGTAATCCCCGAAACAAGGGCAGCGTAAGACATTTTTGTTCTTTTATCAATATTTCCGGAGTCATAAATACTGACATCAATAAGCGAATCACGGGCAGCTTCAATTCCGGACAGCGCCAAAGCATCAGTTAACGGGGAAGCCGACGTTGACATGTATGAGCCTATAAGCTGGCAAAGAGCATCCATGCCGCTGGATGCCGTCACCTTTGAAGGGCATGTCAACGTAAGTTCAGGATCGACCAAAGCTATGTCCGGTATAAAATTCTCGTGCCTTAATGAATTTTTGAATCCATTGCTGCCAACCTGTCCAAGCACTGCGTTTTTAGTAGCTTCGCTCCCTGTGCCTGCTGTTGTCGGCACAGCGATAAAAGGGATCTTTATCCCGTCATGAATTTTACCCGTACCGACGCCTTCGAGGTATGTAATAACGGGTTCGTTTTTTAAAATCATCGCCGATATGGCCTTTCCGGCATCAATAACACTGCCTCCGCCGATTGCAATAACCGTATCAATTTTCAAGTCCCGGTATTCGGAAACAGCCCTGTCTACAATATCCGGCGAAGGTTCACCCGCAACTCTTACGCTTAACGCTTCTATCCGCAATTGTTTCAGCTCATTGGTTAACCACACATACTGCGGAGCGTTTTCAAACGACTTGCTCCCAATAACGAGAATAACGCGCCGGGCGTTTTTTACCGGCGGTAGTTCCGTTAAACAACCGAATTTCCCCGGACCGAATATAATATACGGCGTCCGTGAGAACTTAAATGCAGGACCATTTTCAAACATAGATTCCACTCCAAACACTTATAATCGCTCTATTCCGCCAATACCAATCTTTCACCCTTTTATTTTATAAAAAGTTGAACCGTGTATCCCGGTGTCTTTGCGTTGATAATATCTCCTTCATGAATAAAGCATTATAACGGCGATAAATTCAAGCGGTTCATCCGATGTGTTTTCAATCGAGTGTGACGCTCCGTCTCCCGTAAGTACAACATCGCCGGGTTTTACAATCCTTTCCGTTCCATTGTCATTTACGTTAGCAGTACCTTTAAGTATATAATAAGCTTCTTCCTCGCCTTCATGCTGGTGCATGCCTATCGAGCATCCCGGGTTTAGCGTGATTTTCGCAAACAGCCTGACTTTCCCTTTCATTTCATCAATGTTCAGAATATGCAGTATTTCGCCGTTTCCATTGCCGCCCCGCATCCGTTCCCTGATTTCCAATTTCATTTCTTCCGCTTTTTTAATCATGTTTTTTAACCTCCTTATTTAATTACAATTTTGAAAATACCAATTCTTTTAAAATTATTTCCCAATCTCAATTATAATGTTAAATTTCCTTTTGTTTTTCTATATCCTTAATCCATTTGTAATCTTGTTTTTTTCAAAATATGCTATACTGATTATAAGTAAATTTATGCCGCATGTAAACCGCGCATAAATATATTATGAGCAACATCCCGATATTTTTAGCAGGAATTATATGAATCTTACCACTGACGAAAGGTGTGAGTGAAATTGATTGAGTCTTTAATGAACATTTATCAGCAGGTACGCGGTCTTGGAATGTACATAATAACGGCAACTTTTATCGTTTTCATCATATCATTTGTTGCCAATTTGATAATCAGAAAAAAATATATCGAAATTCTTGACGATTTACTCGACTGGCGCCGCAGGAAAGAAGGGGAATTCCACTCGGATATTCTTAACAAAATTGTCGAAGACTATAAAAACACCGCTGCAGGCAGCTACAGCGAAGTAAACACACAGGCCATAATAGAAAAGAACTTCAATTTAAGGCTAAGGGGCATAGCCCTGTGGGAACGCTTTATTAAAAACAGCAATGCCCTTTTGATTACGCTTGGACTCTTTGGTACTTTTGTAGGTTTAACAGTAGCTGTTGGCGAGATAGCGGGTATTTTTATTAATATGGATATAGCCGATATTGTTGAAAACCAGGGTATACAGGATTTACTCAGAAACCTCGTTTCATCGCTTAGGGGCATGTCGGTGGCCTTTTCGACCAGCCTCGTCGGCGTCGGCTGTTCAATAATCCTTACGCTTCTTTTTACCGTTATTAATGCGGAAGAGGCACGGGAAAATCTTATGGTTCATATTGAAGAGTACCTGGATAATACAATTTCCCTGGTTGTTGCCCAGGATAAAGTGACCGAATATACAATGATGAACAACATATTGAGAGAAACCTTTATGGAGTTCGGCGACAAAATTCAGGCTTCTCTTAAGGATACGGTTGAAAGTTTCGGGGAAAAGCTTACCAACGTGGTAATGGATGTCAATGTATCAAGCCAGACACTTGACACAACTGTTGAAAAGTTTGACAATTCACTCGCCAATTTCGCTTCGAATATGAGGGATTTAAATGAATTCAACCTGAACATGAGGAACAATATCGAAAGAATGGACGTCAATTTTATTAAGGTAACCGAAGCCCTAACAAGAACGTCGGATATTGTAGTTGAAAACTACCGCAGTATTGAAGGCTTCTCCAACAACATACGGGAAGCGGCCGATGAAATGACGTCATATAACCGGCAGCTTGTGTCCGATGTCGGACAGCTTGTAAGCGAAGTTTCTTCAACAGTTCAGACTGTGCAGAAACTTGCGGATGCGATGGATACAAATATGCGCCAGCATACACGCGACCTCGAAATCTATCAGGAAAACTTTACCGCCCTTATGAATAAGTTAAGCAATGAGATAGACAAGCTGGGCAGTCACGCAGCCCGTTCATTCTCGGAAGCTCTTGCGGACAACAGCAGTGAGCTTAACAGAAAGATGACAGAATCAATGGAAGAAAGTTTTAAAGGCATCATTAATATCCTGGAACAATTCCGTGAAAACCAGGTACATTTTGCAAAAACAATTTCTTCCCTTCCTGATCAGGTTCTTACATACAACGAGGTGGCTGCATCAAAAATAGATCGCATGCTGGCGGCGTTTAAGGATAAAGCCGGACAATAACATATTTGTTAAAAAGTAACCTATTGATGTGATAAAGCAGGAAAGGGGGAAATTCCCTCATGAAAGCACGGAACAGGAATTTCAGAAAACCACAGGAACAGGCTAATTTTTGGCCTTCCTTTACAGATGTTATGTCCACAATAGTACTGGTGCTTTTTTTCCTTATTTTTCTTGCGTATTTCCAGCAAATTCTCTCCGTTTCAGTCTGGAACGACAGGCTTGATAAGACCAAATCCGAGCTTCTGGCAACCGAAGATCTGCTTAAACGGGCCGGAGATGAGCTTAATTTGAAAAAGCTTGAAATATCTGAAATGGAAGACGCGATACGCATTAAGGAACAAGAGGCTGAAAAGCTTATGGCCGAAGTTGAGCAGGGAAAAAGGGAATTAGCCATATCGATTGAGAAACTGCTTGAGCAGGAAAAAATAATCGCGAACAGTAACCAGGAACTTGCTGAGCTGCGTGCAAAGCTTCAGAACATATCATTACTCAGAGTGAATATTCTTAAAGAAGTAAAAGCTTCAATAGAAGGTGAAATAGGTACGTCCACAACTCCCGACGGCGAACCGCTGGTTGCGATCGACAATAATGCGAATCTTGTAATAAACAATATGCTTTTATTCGCAAAGGGAAGCTCGGAAATAACAATGGAAGGACATGCTCTTTTAACCCGTTTCGCCGCGGCATTTGAAAAAATCCTTGATGAGCCCGATGTCCGTGAATACATTGATTCAATTAACATTGAAGGGCATGCCGATTCGGACGGTTCATACCAGATGAACTACGATCTGTCCTGTGAACGCGCAACCGCTGTTATTAAGACAATGATGGAAAAGAATAAAAACCTCGAAAGAAAATACGGTTCTTATTTCGCGGCGACAGGTTTTTCCGAGTTCCGGCCCATAGACCCGGGCCCGACGGAGGCATCGAAAACGAAAAATCGACGTATTCAAATTTCAATAACGATTAAGGATTCCCATGTACAGAACATTATTAAGGAGTACCTCGATGAAGCCGGTAACCAGTAAGATGTCAGTACATAGCAGTATCGGAGGTTGAATATGCCGGACAAGAAATTACAGCTTGACATACGCATTATTAAATTCCAGGATTTAATCGGCCGCAAGCCCGATAAACCTTTCGGGTATTACGGGCTCGGCGTTCAATATATGCTTTCCGGAAAACCTAATATGGCGGACAAGCTGTTCACACAGGCTTTAAACATTAAACCCGGATATATGCCTGCAATACTCGGAAAGCTTGAAGTCCTTTTAGCGGAAAAAAAACTCGTTTCGGCTGCGAGGCTATATCAAAAAAATCGTGACCTGTTCAGCGGGAAAAAAATTTATAAAACCCGGGTTCAAAGAATAACAGGCAGCCTGTATTCCGGCAAGTTTTTTTATTATTATCTGAAGTCTATACGATCCGTATTTGTTTTTAATGAGACTATCGGAGCCCTTCAGAGGATGTTCAACGCAGATCGCGGCAACCCTGTCGTTAACCTTCTGCTTGCGATGTTCTTTTTAAAAGAGCACAAAGAAAATGAACGGGCATTTATTTTATACAACCTCTGTGTTAATATGGAAGGAGTTCCGGATAAACTTAGATGGGATCTTGTTAAGGTTTTGGCAAAAGACAACCCGGATATTCTCATAGACGAAAAAACGGCCGCATTGTTTACAACCATTCCGGAGGGCGCTGTGGGCGAGCCTTACGCTAATTTTATCCTTAAACAGTTTATATTGCTTAAGGATACGGATAAAATAAATCAGGCTTTTGCCGAGTTTCAAAAAAATCATTCTTTTCCGGATCCTAAAACAATGTGGCAATATATTGAATTCTGCAGGGAAAACGACATCTGGGATTCTACTGTTTTTGCCTGTTGCCAGAAACTTATTGACTACGGTTGGATTGACAGAACCATAGCCGAAACTATAGTCGGCCTGAAAAACAGAAAAATAATAGAATATACCCGCGGCATGGACAAAATTCTTTCCTTGTACGGGTATATATAACATACTTTGAAAGGAGTCTTTATAAATGCAGGCTGAAGAAATAGGGATAAAAATTTTTTCAGGCAGCTCAAGTATTAATTTTGCAAAAAAAATGTGCGAACATTTGGGTACCGAAGTCGGTCAATCAAAAACCATTGTATTTTCTGAAGGAAACACTTTTGTCCAGATACTCGAGAAGGTGAGAGACAAAGATGTTTATATTGTTCAAACCATTGGACTTCACCCTAATGACGATTTTATGGAACTGCTGTTTTTAATTGACGCCTTTAACAGGGCCAGTGCGGCTTCCGTTACAGCAATCATTCCGTATTTCAGTTACGCGAAAGGTGACAAAAAGGATGAACCGCGTGTTTCGATACGCGCCAGGGTTTGCGCGGATTGCCTTGAAGTTACCGGAGTTGACAGGATTATTACAATGGATCTGCACAGTCCGCAGATCCAGGGGTTCTTTAAAAAACCCGTCGATCATTTATATGGAATGCCAACACTTTGCAGATATATAAAATCCAAGGAACTGGATAACCTTGTTGTTGTATCTCCCGATGCCGGTTTTGCGAAAAACGCCCGCAGCTACGCAAACCTGCTGCGCGCTTCGGTGGCAATAAGCGATAAAACACGCAAATGCCATGATGAAAAAGCGGAAATACTAAACATAATCGGTGATGTAAAAGGGAAAAACGCCGTTATAGTAGACGACTTTACAATATCATGCGGTACGTTGATCGAAACTGCCCGAGCGTTGCGTAAAAACGGAGCAAAAAAAATAATAGCCTGTGTCTCTCACGCGCTGCTGGGCGATAAAGGCTTAAAAGCGCTCGATGAAAGCGATATAGAAGAACTGATTATAACGGATACCGTTGAGAATAAAAAGGCTTTTGCTCATCCGAAGGTAACTGTTGTATCGGTAGCAAAACTTTTTGCCGATGCCGTCAGGATAATTCACAACAGGGACAGCCTCAGCAATTTGTTTGATGCAATGACGTCATGCTTTGATGATGATAAAGTATAATTAAACTTTGCACCCGCTTAATGAAAGCGGGTGCACCTGTATATCATAAATCAATCGAAATCCTATCAGTTTCCGATTATATTCCGGTGGACCCGAACCCGCCTCCCCGGTCCGTTCCGAGTCCGCTTACCGACTCCACTACCTTTAATCTCATCCTCGGTATTTTTTGGAGTACAAGCTGCGCAATTCTGTCACCTTTTTGTATCCTGTAAACACCTTTTTTATTTCCTCCGGAATCCAGCGTATAGTAGACATCATCGTCTTTTGCCGTATATAATTCTGATGTGTTTGTAACTATAATGCCCAATTCGTCCCTGTAACCGCTGTCGATAGTACCGGGAGAATTTGAAATGCGCAATGGTGTCCTTAATGAAATCCCGCTGCGAGGGCGGACTTGTATTTCATATCCTTCTGGTATCGCGAATTTCAACCCGGTTGGCACAACTACCGTTTCACCCTGCCTGATTATAACATCTTCGGCCGAGCAAACATCCATTCCGGCATCCCATGTATTTGCGTACCGCGGCAGAGTAATGCCTTCCCGACAAATTTCTACGGCAACCTCAACTTCTTCTGTCATAAGCACCTCAATTTTCATATAACGTTATCGTTTTCTTCTTCCTTTTCGCATTCTTCTGTACCAGTTTCAACATTATCTTCAGGCGGCGGGCTGCCGCTCATTTCGTTCTTTATTTTTTCATCCCCGGTTTCGGTTTTTTCATGCATTTCCGGGTCCGATACCTCTTCTTCCACAGTTTCTTTGGCAGGCTTATATTTATATTTGTATACAATATCTTTTTTCTTCCCGCCTTTTTCCTGAAACAAACTTCTTATCCAGTCTATTATGTCAAGAATGTTCTTTACCTTTAATACAATATCTTTTTTTATCATTTCGGCGGCGTCCTTGGCCGAATCCGAAATTTTGCTTATATTCCCCATAACTTTCTGGATGGATTCCATTTCATCCTTTACAATCCCGGTGGCTTTTTCAACGTTCTCCGCTATATCAGGCAGTTTTTCGAGTGTCTCGCTTATGTGCGAACTGTTTTTATCGAGTATTTTTTTTATGTTTTTTAGTATCCCCACCAGGTTTGCAGCGGCAAGCAGCAGATAAAACAAAACGCCCGCACCTAAAAGTACGAGAACAATCTTTATCAAATCGCCCCATGTTACAACGAGATCCGCCATGATATATTCCTCCTATATTGACATTTGCCGGTTAAAACGACCGGTAATATAAATGAAAAAACAAAGAATACTGTCGGAATATGACCTGCATCGGTAAATATACTCTTTATCATTTTATATTATGCAGCCTTGATTTTTGTGAGCTTTCGCCCATTGCCCTGTTATAGGCGTTCCTTACTTCGGAGAGTTCTGCTTCCCGCTTAGTTAACTCTATAACAAGATTTCTGTTTTCCTCGTTTACCATCTGAAGCTGTTGCGTTAATTGCGCGTTCTCTTCCTTAAGCTCCCGTATTATTTTCTTCGCCTGTTCAATCTCTTTTTTAAGCATTCCATTTGAATCTGACGCCTTGAAGAACTCATCCGCTATATTCACGGCAGTAAGAACCGAAGCCATTGATGTGCTCAGTGTATGATTGGCCTTCATAATTTCAGCGGTTTTGGTATCTACATACAATGCGACTTTTTGCATATATTCGGCCGACTCATTACCTCGCAGGATATATTCATTTCCCGCTATTCGTACCTGAACCTTGTTTTTGCCGGACAATCCAATCAGCTCCCCTGTTTTTCATTAGTGTATAAACAGCTATTCACCATATGTCTCGGTATAGTTAGAATATAAAAGACACCGTTTGGCAATTACAATACGCTGTTTCGATCGGCCGGGAGATTTAACCCCGACTGAACAACAAATACTCGTCGCCTGTTTTGCTTGGGAAATTTTCTGCTCCGTTATAGTAAATTTATCGGTCTTAACATCAAATAACTTAAATAAAGCATCGGCGATAAAATATTACTGCTTACCCCTTAAGTATATCATAGCTTAAAACAATATCAAATTACCGCCCGTTAATTTTTGCCTGAAAATATGGTAAAAAAATATAAAAAAAGCGGCATAGCCGCATAATTTAATTTATAAAAAAATCGCACATATATATTATAAGTCCTTATTTGTAAAAATGTACTTTTCAACTTTCTTCTTTACCCTTTGCAAGGCATTGTCAATAGATTTTATTGGCTTTTTTACCTTTCTCGCAATTTCCACATAGGATTTCCCGTTAAGATACAGGGATAAAACCATCCATTCGAAAGGTGAAAGGATTTTCCACATTTTGTTTTCGATGCCGCTGAATTCTTCCTTTTTTATCATTAACTGCTCCGGATCAGACACCTCATTGTCGGGAACAAGTTCAATAAAGGATTTATCGGATTCTTCGTCGAATATTTTACGGTTAAGCGATATATATGAATTAAGCGGGATATGTTTCTGCCTCGTCGCATTCTTTACCGCAGTTATCATCTGCCTGGTAATGCATAATTCCGCAAAAGTTTTAAAAGCCATTGCTTTATCAGGCTGATAATCGCGAATAGCTTTATAAAGGCCAATCATTCCCTCCTGAACTACGTCCTCGCGATCGGCACCAATAAGAAAATATGCCCTGGACTTTAGTTTCACTAAGTTCTTGTATTTGTGAATCAAAAAATCCGTAGCGTTCTTATCACCACGCCTGATTAACAAGATAACCTGCTCATCATCTAAATCTAAATACTCAAGTCTATTGGATTGTGCCGCAGTTAACAAACCAAGCCCTCCTGAAGCCGTTTTTATCTGATTGTGTCTGATATGTTTACTGTCAAAGCAAAGGAAAAAAGCGTTGCTGCCTCCAAACCAGAGTTCTACCAAAAAATTATATGCTATTGAACCTGCTCTGTCAAGGCAAAGGATTTTTTCATCACAAGGCTTTTTACCGTTATATAGATTGTAATTATGTTCAGCGCGGCAAACCGTTCAAGCTCATTTCGGATCATTTCCTGGGCGCGTTTTATAGCGCTTACAAGATCATACCCGTATATCATAACAACATCCATATCCAGCACAAAACCGTCGTCAGCTTTGTTTAGTCTAAACCTTGTAATCTTATCCATCTCATCCATTCCGGTAATTATATGATTTACCACCTGATATATAGCATAATCGGATATCGTGTATTTCCCGTTATAGCTGAAAGGGGGACGAACGACGGACTTCTCGCCCATATGTTGGAAGTGCCCTTTGGCTTTTCGTTTAAAAATCTGGAGCGGATCCAGAAAAAACCCTGAGAAATCTTTTTTCAATTCGAGGCTTGGAACGGGTATAACATGTTTACCCTGGGCCGATCTGGTTTTTATTGCCTGTTCTATCTCAAATTCTGTAGCAACATCCGAAATATATATTTTCTCGCTTACTTTTCCAAGCTCAAGATTTTTCGCTATCTTTTCCACCATTCCGTCGGAGGTGCCTAAAATAAGGAGTGCCTGCGGTTTTCTGTCCCTAATTGCTTCGGCAACCTGCTCGCGGTGCTGTTCTTCATAAAACAGCGCGGTTTTTATTGATCCGATCTTTGTAGGTGCTTTTTTTGCGGATTTTCCTGCGATAATCCGGCTCTGGTATATAAGCAGGCCGTCATCTATAATGTAATCTATGTTTCTTTCCTTTGCCACCCATAACGCCCGGTAGCTCTTCCCTGTTCCGCTGGGTCCGATAAACCCTACAACCCGCATATTATCCCTCCATAAACATAAAGCTCCGCCCTGAAAAAATGGAAGAGAACAACAACCAGCACAACGGACTTTATATAGATTATACCATAATTTCCGGATAACACGGAAATATATCGCCTGATCGTTAATTCGGCGCTAACTCCCGGTCTGCTGCCGTTTCCGCCTGCCAATCATACTCTGACTTTTCTGTCTATCCGGATTTGGGTGAAAAAAAGAAATTTGAATAAAAGAAAAGCGGAGAATACTTTATGTTTCTCCGCTTCATTATATAATATTTCTTTAATCTGTTAGTTTACAATTGTCTTTTCGGTTTCCTTGTCAAACAGGTGCATAGAGCTCATATCAAACGCTATCTTAATCTTGTCTCCAGGTTTTGTCGTCGATTTCGGATGTACACGAGCCGTAAAGTTAACACCATTGATAACAAGGTAAAGATATGTTTCTGAACCAAGCATTTCAGTAACTTCTACCTTTGCTTCAACAATTGAGTTCGGCCATTTTTCAAGGTTGTATTGTTCATCATGAACATTTTCGGGACGGATTCCGAAAACAACTTCTTTCCCTACATAACCGGCCTTTTCTATTATTTTCGCCTTGTCCGGCGTTACTTCCAGTTTATCCTCACCAAACTTCAGGTATATCTTTTCATTTTCTTTTATAACCGTTACATTTGCGAAGTTCATTTGAGGACTTCCAATAAACCCGGCAACAAACATATTCACAGGATGATCATATAACTCTTGCGGGCTGTCAATCTGCTGGATAAAACCATCCTTCATGACAACAATACGGGTACCCATCGTCAACGCTTCGGTCTGGTCATGGGTAACATATATGAAGGTTGTCTGCAGTCTCTGATGAAGTTTACTTATTTCAGTTCTCATCTGAACCCTGAGTTTCGCATCAAGGTTAGAGAGAGGCTCATCCATGAGGAACACTTTCGGTTCACGAACAATCGCGCGGCCTAACGCAACACGCTGCCTCTGTCCGCCCGACAAAGCCTTCGGTTTTCTGTCAAGCAAATGCTCGATATCAAGAATTCTTGCAGCTTCATGTACTCTTCTCTTTATTTCATCTTTTGGTGTTTTCCTAAGTTTCAGTCCGAATGCCATATTGTCAAAAACTGTCATGTGCGGATACAGCGCATAGTTCTGGAAAACCATTGCAATATCCCTGTCTTTAGGGGCAACATCATTCATCAGCTTGTCCCCTATGTACAGTTCACCTTCAGTAATTTCTTCAAGACCGGCAATCATTCTGAGTGTTGTTGTTTTTCCGCAACCGGAAGGACCAACGAGAATAACAAACTCCTTATCCTCGATGTCGATACTGAAATCACTTACTGCGGTGACGCCGCCGGGGTAGGTTTTGTAGACGCCCACCAATTTTACGCCTGCCATTTAATTCCCTCCTAAAAAATTAGATTACTTTTAAAACACAATATAACTTTAACACTATAGGACATCGGTTACTACTATTTTTTTTACCAAAAAAAATTTTTTTCTTTTAGTGACTTTGCATAATTTGCACATGCTTCGGAAAGGCGCAGTATAGCTTTTTTCGATTGATTCCGTACAGGCGGATCGATTATATGTTAAAGTGCCGCTGCTATTTTCAACAAGTTTATCCGCTTTTTTTTATAAAGAAGTTATTAATCAGTGTTGCATTTTTATACATCCGGATGTATAATTATGAATTAATACGAAACAGACGGAGGGCTGATTATGTTTAATGTTGCAGTTATTGGCGCAACAGGATATGTTGGGGCTGAAATTATAAGGCTGCTGCAATATCATCCGGAAATTAGCGTAAGCTGCGCCGTTTCCCGGAGTTTTGCCGGCAAACCTTACTCAAACATATATCCTAACCTGAAAAATATATTTGATATGCCCTTAAGTGAGGTTGATATTGACTCATTATGTGAGCAGGCGGATTTTTTTATAACCGCTCTTCCGCATGATGCGTCAAAGGATATTATACCAGAACTTATAAACCGGGGTAAAAGGGTTATAGATCACAGTGCCGTTTTCCGGTTCAGGAAAAAACAGACCTTCGAAGAATGGTACGGTACCGTGCATGAAATGGATGATCTGCTTAAATTATCCGTATATGGGCTTCCCGAGCTTTACCGCGGCAGCATTTCACAGGCAGCGCTTGTCGCGAATCCGGGGTGCTATCCCACCTGCGCGATACTTGGTATTGCTCCTCTTTTGGCCAATAAGCTTGTATATACAACAAATATTATTGTCGATGCCGCATCGGGAATTTCCGGCGCCGGAAGAAAATCCGACCTTGCCTATTCTTTTTGCGAAACCCATGAGAATTTTAAAGCGTATGGTGTTACAAACCACAGGCATACCCCTGAAATAGAGCAGGAGCTTTCTTCTCTGGCCGGCGAAGAAATAACAATTTCCTTTACTCCGCATTTAATACCGATAAAAAGGGGAATTCTTTCGACAAGCTATTTGAACCTTAAGGATAATAATATGACTCCGGATAAATTATATAAGATATACAGCGAATTCTACAAAAACGAATTTTTTGTGCGAGTGCTTGAACCGGGGGTTTTCCCCGAAATAAAAAACGTAGCGGGATCAAATTTTATAGATATAGGAATAGCCGTTGACAAGCGCGTAAACCGCGCGGTAGTGGTAAGCGCTCTTGACAATCTTGGAAAAGGTGCCGCGGGGCAGGCAATTCAATGTCTTAACCTTATGCTCGGAATAGACGAAAAAACAGGCCTCACCCACCCGGCGACGTACCTCTAGGTTCCGCATGGCCGATAAATACTTTATATTTACGTTAACGAGGTGACCCATATGAAAGATATTATTAAAAAAGCTGAAATACTTGTGGAAGCTCTTCCGTATATCCAGGCTTTAAACGGTAAAACAGTCGTAATCAAATACGGCGGCAATGCAATGGTTAATGAGGAATTAAAGAATTCGGTCATTGAGGATATTACGCTTCTTAAATACATCGGTGTGAATCCGGTTATAGTGCATGGCGGCGGTCCGGATATATCCAACACGCTTAAAAAGCTCAACATTGAATCCGAATTTGTCAACGGCCTGAGAAAAACGGATTTTGTAACGATGGAAGTCGCCCAGATGGTTCTTGTCGGAAAAACCAACAAGGAAATCGTTTCGATGATCAACCGGATAGGCGGCAAAGCTGTCGGGATATGCGGAATAGACGACAGCATGATTGAGTGCGAGAAACTTATCGCCGTATCGGAGAATGGCGATAAGATAGATATGGGGTACGTGGGAAAGATTGTATCAATTAACCCGCATGTGCTTGAAGTACTGGCCAGTGGCGGCTATATTCCCGTTGTTGCCCCTATAGGGGTTGATAAAAACGGGCAAAGTTATAACATAAATGCCGATACCGTCGCAGGGGAGCTTGCATCGGCTTTAAAAGCCGAAAAACTAATACTTCTGACCGACGTTGAAGGCGTAAAGGTTTCGCAGGAAACCGATAAGATCCTTCATGCATTAACGGTTGAAGAAGTAAAAAAACTTATGAACGATAATGTTATAGTCGGAGGGATGATCCCAAAGGTTCTCGGCTGTATAAAAGCTCTTGAGAACGGCGTTGCCAGAACCCATATCATTGATGGAAGAGTGCCTCACTGCATACTGCTTGAAATATTCACAAACAAAGGAATCGGTACAATGATTTTGAAAGAAAAGGTGTTGTACTACGAGAAGGAAAAACTTTGAAATATTGTTTAGTTTAAAACTGCGGCATTTTAAAAGGGCCTTCCCGAAAAGGGAGGGCCCTTTCATGCTTCATTTACCGGTGGAGATGATCAATTGTTTTTATTCAAACGAATTACATTCCAGGACATTTTCGGCAATTTAGCCGTTAATTTATTGTCTTTGAACTCGATCTGTTCAAATTTAACCGGAACAACCCTGTTTGGATTCAATTTGTCATTCACGGCATTTTTATCATCATTTGCCAATGTTAATGCTTCCTTTAAAACAAAACCGGGGAAAGAACGCAGTTCACATTCCATCAGCATCGAATCGTCCACACTGCGGTTAACCGCAAATATCGTCAAATCTTCTCCATCCTCGCTTAAAACAACGGCCGTGTCAAGATAAGGTACGTCGGTAAACTCTTTGCTATCGTACTTATCCGATTGTATTATGGGGTTAAGCGCAATCCCTCTTCCGTAATTTGACGCATGCATGAACGGGTAGAATATCGTCTGCCGCCATGCTGCCCCGCCGTTTTCCGTTATAATGGGCGCAATCACGTTAACAAGCTGCGCAAGGCAGGCGATTTTCACCCTGTCGGAGTTATTAAGAAGCGTTATCAGCATCAACCCGACCAGAACGGCATCTTCAAAATTATATATGTCCTCAAGCTGCGGCGGCGCAATTGTCCACGGTTCGAGTTTATTATCCTGCTCGTTGGAATGGTACCATACATTCCATTCATCAAAAGACAGGTTTATATTCTTCTTCCCGCGTTTTTTTGCTTTCACATAATCACAGACGGCAATGACCTTCTTGATGAAATTATCCATATCAAGGGTTCTTGCGAGATAATTCGGAGTGTCACCGTCCCTGTTTCCGTAATATGTGTGCAGTGAAACGTAATCGACATAATCGTATGTATGCTCCAGAATGGTTGCTTCCCATTGAGGGAACGTTGCCATACCGCTTCCTGAACTGCCGCATGCCACCAGTTCAATTGAAGGATCGACCCATTTCATAACCTTTGCAGTTTCAACTGCAATGCGTCCGTATTCCTCGGCTGTTTTCATGCCGATTTGCCAGGGACCGTCCATTTCATTGCCAAGGCACCATAATTTTATGCCATGCGGTTCTTTGTACCCGTTTTTAATTCTCATATCACTGTAATAGCTTCCGCTTTTATGGTTGCAGTATTCCACCAGGTTCCTCGCTTCATCCGGACCGCGGGTACCAAGGTTTACCGCAAGCATTGGTTTTGTCCCGACTTTATTGCACCAATCAACAAAATCATCGGTGCCTACCTGGTTTGTTTCAACAGTTCTCCAAGCCAATTCAAGTTTCCTTGGGCGCAGTTCCTTCGGCCCCACTCCGTCTTCCCAATTATAGCCCGAAACAAAATTTCCGCCGGGATATCTGACAATATCTACATTAAGCTCTTTAACAAGCTCAATGACATCCCCGCGGAAACCCTTCTCATCGGCAGTAGCGTGGTCGGGTTCGTATATACCCCCGTAAACGGCGCGTCCGAGATGTTCAATAAAGGAACCGAACAACCGATCATCCACTTTGCCGATTACAAAGTCTTTGTCCAGAATTACTCTTGACTTTTTCATTTGATTTACCTCACTTTACTCTTTTTTATTTTTTTTATGCAAACTATTCGCCGATTTCAGAACTCTTGTTCTAATTATAACATAGATAATACCCTGTTACTATAATTAAACATAAAAAATTCCCTGGTTTGTTAAATCATTTATTCGTCCCGTATGCACTACCGCCGTTATATGGCTGTTTCAGGGGAAGAGAATAAAAAATAATATTAATACCAGGATAAAAAAATTATGTTTTTTTATACAGGAATTAAAAATATTCGCTTATTAAAAAATGGTGACCCATAGGGGATTCGAACCCCTGTTGCCGCCGTGAAAGGGCGGTGTCTTAACCACTTGACCAATGGGCCATCAATACATAAGGAATGAGAGGCTTGAAACACCGCTTCATTCAGACGAGGCCTTTGTTTCTCACTTCTCATTCCTCATTACAATTTGGTAGCGGCGAGTGGAGTCGAACCACCGACACTGCGGGTATGAACCGCATGCTCTGGCCAACTGAGCTACGCCGCCATAAACATCACATTTCAAAACGCTTTTCTATTTTAGCATGCACCCCGGCATTTCGTCAAGCAAATTGTGATTTTTTTACCGTTCGGAATTTACTATTTGAACTATTGCGCAACAGCTTTTTTAGGTAACTTCCGCACACGAACCGGAGCCGCGTACCAACCGGAACAGCGGCAGCAATGCCTCGCCCATTAACCGCCCGCTGTGTATTCGGCATGAATTTGTCGGCTGCCTGTTCAAACGTTAAGAAGAACTTACTTGACAATAGATCTTACAAATTATTGCGTGTCTGAATAGTAGTCCGTTAACCTTTCCGCTTCCTTAACGGCCGTATATGCATCCGCTGCGTAAGCATCGGCACCTATTTCCACAGCAAAGTTTTGATCGACCGCGGCACCGCCGACCATAATTTTAAACGGCAGGTTTTCATTTTTTACGTACCCTGCCATTATTCGCATCTCTTCCATTGTTGTAGTCATCAATGCGGACAGGGCTATAATATCCGCGTTTACTTCCTTAGCTTTATTGATTATTACATCGCACGGAACATCCTTCCCAAGGTCAAATACTTCAAAGCCGTAATTTTTAAGTATTAAACCGACAATATTTTTACCTATGTCGTGAATGTCGCCTTTTACGGTAGCAAGAATAATCTTCCCTTTTCTTGGGACCGCGCTTCCGGTTTCCAGGTAGGGCCGAAGAAAAGCCATCGCCGACTTCATCGCTTCAGCGCTCTGTATCAACTGCGGCAGAAAGTATTTCCCCTTTTGATACAGCTCACCCACGTATGTTATTGCGGGAATCAAATAATTATCAACCAATTCCGCCGGCGGCGTTCCTTCTTTTAATGCAACCTTAATACAGGATACAACGTCCTCGCGGTTACCGTCGACAACAGCATTATACACGGGATTTTTCAGTTTCCCTGCAGGTTTCCCGTTATTGTTCACACTATAAGTCTTTATATACGCTATACAGTTTTTATCTTTTAAAGTTAATGCGTCAGAAGCTCTTTTTACATTCATAAGCACATCGACGCCCGGGTTCATAATAGCGGATGTCAGACCGCATGACGCTGCCATTGCAAGAAACGCGGCATTAATCCATGTGCGCTCCGGAAGCCCGAATGAAATATTCGACAGTCCTATTACTGTATTGGCATTAAACTCCTGGTCGCACCATTTTATCACCTTCAAAGCTTCTAATGAGCTTTTTTGATTTGACGCGACAGTCATGAGCATGCCGTCCACCAGTATATCATCCTTTGTGTACCCGTATTCTTTTGCTATTTCATACACTTTTTTAACTATTTCTATTCTTTCTTCCGCTGTCTCGGGAACCCCATTGTCATCGAGAGGGAGGAGTATGAACGCGGCCCCGTATTTTGCGGCAACGGGAAGAATTTTATCGAGCTTGACTTTTTCACCCGATATCGAATTAATCAACGCCCTTCCGGGATAAATTCTGAGTGCCTGTTCCAAAGCTTTTGGCGAGGATGAATCAAGGCATAGAGGTGTCTGTACCATTGTGCTCAGAGTTTTTGTTATCTCAGTAAGCACCGCCGCTTCGTCTATATCCGAAACACCGGCGTTTACATCCAGTATCTTTGCTCCTTCATCAACCTGATCCATCGCGTATTCGGTAACCAGATCCATTGAGCCTTTTCTCAACTCATCCCTTAGCTTTTTCTTTCCGGTGGGATTAATACGCTCGCCAATTACGCAAATCGGCAACTCTTTTCCGATGGCAACGGTCTTTCTCGACGAAGACAGCACCAACACGCCGCCCTTATCTGCTATGCCTTTGCCTTTCCTTCCTTTTGCTATTTTTGATATCTTTTTTATATAAGCCGGTGATGTTCCGCAGCACCCTCCGATAAGGTTAACGCCGGCTTCGATAAAAGGCTCGACAAAACCCGCAAACTCGTCATCCCCCATATCAAAGACCGTAACGCCGTTTACAAGCTTGGGCATACCGGCATTAGGCTTTGCGATCAGCGGGACTTTTGCGAACGGTTTGAGTTTTTTTATTATCTCAAGCATTTGTTCAGGCCCTGTGGAACAATTGCAGCCCACAACATCCGCACCAAGGCTTTGAAGCGTAACAAGAGCCGTTAACGGGTCGGTCCCGTTTATTGTATGTCCCCCGCGCTCAAATGTCATAGATGCCATTACCGGCAAGTCGCAGGTTTCTTTCACCGCCAGAAGGGCGGCCCTTGCCTCCTGTATATCCATCATTGTCTCTATGACAAACAGATCAACTCCGCCGTCAAGCAGACCCTTAACCTGCTCTTTATATACATCCACTATATCTTCAAAAGTATATACACCAAAAGGCTCCATCAATTGGCCCGTCGGCGCAATATCACCGGCGACAAAAGCCCTGCTGCCCGCTGCCTTTTTTGACAGCGCCGCCAGTTCCCTGTTTACGCTATATACGTCTTCAACGCCGGCTTCTTTCAGCTTTAGCCCATTTCCGCCAAAAGTGCAGGTATATATGATATCTGATCCGCTTTCGATATATTCTTTCTGTATCTTTATAATGACTTCGGGATTTTGCAAAACCCATATTTCGGGGCATACGCCAACCGGCATTCCTGCTTTTTGAAGCTGCGTGCCCGTAGCTCCGTCTAAAACACGTATTTGTTCAAGCGCCCATTCTCTAAATTCCTTCTTTATCATTCACATCTCCTCCGTTTTCTCTCCGATTCTCATTATACGGAGCGTTAATGCCTGCTATTGCCGTCACCGATTTTCTCGGAATGAGCATATATTTCGGCGTGATTTGTATTCCCCATTTGTCTAATTCCAGCAAGTCGTAAAGTACCGACTGGTTATACAGTTCAAGGTCCGCGTATCCGGGGCTGAAACGTTTGTTTGCAAGAATTTTGCCTGTTTGCATCAGCAGCCGCCTCAAATACGCCATAAGCCAATCAAGCCCCGCGTCTGCGATTACCGATGCAGCCGCGTCATAAACAAGCGCTTTGGCCATCTCTCCTGAATTCTGAAGGCTATTGATTTCGTTATCAATAGCGGCACCCGCAGTAGATGCCATTAATACTGCCTCGCGCGAATCCTTCAAAAATTCCGCCAATGCGCCGCTGTTAAAGATTATTCCACCGGAAAACCTCACACTGCCGGAACAAACACTCTCGATGCCGATTAGCCTGTAAACAAGCATTATATCACAAATAATTTCGGCTTCCGCAATCCATCTGTCGATTTGCTTTGCCTGTTCCCGATTAATAAAGGTGCTTGTTTTCAAATAACCGAGGCGCGTATAGATCATGCTTTTTGTGTATGGTGCCCGAATATGACGAAAAAGTTTCACCTCTTTCATAAACGCCTCCATATTATTCCAGCCCGAACTCGCCTTTAATCATCAGATGATAATATTGGCAGCTTACGCTCCGGAACACGCTTGCGAGCAATGTTACAGAGAGGAACGACAAGCCCCGTCAGACAGATCCGGCGATTAGGTTTATTTTACCACAGCGGGTTTTTTCTATCAAGTACATTTATTATATATTTATATTCAATTATACGGATAGTATTCAGCTATTAGTTACTTCCGACATGCTGACGGCTATCCGCCGGGATATAAAAAAGCACAGGTAACCGGAACCTGTGCGTTTAAATTGGCAAAACATTTTTTGTACGTATCTTATTGCTTTTCGCTATCCGTGTTTTCGCTCTTTTCTTCGTTATTCTGTTCGGCTTTTTGCTCATGTTTCTGTTCGGTTTTTTGCTCCTGTTTCTGCTTGCTCCTTGTCCTCTTTTTAGCTTTCGCCTCCGGCTCGTTTTCACTGTTCTCTGTTTCCTGTTTCTTTTCTGCTTCAATCTTTTCGGGAACATAGCCCTCATTGAATATCTTTTCAAACTCAAAACCTTCAAGCCGTTCTTTATCGAGGAGGGCTTGGGCGACATCGTGCAGACGCTGCATGTTTTCGTTCAGTATTGTCTTAATTGTACTGTAGGCTTCATCTATTATTTTCTTTACTTCCGCATCAATCTTTGCCGACATTTTTTCACTGAAGTTTCTCAAATGACCGTAGCTTTTGCCAAGAAATACTTCATCATTTTCATCACCGAAAAACATATTTTCCAGGTCTTCGCTCATGCCGTACTTTGTAATCATATTCCTGGCAATATTATTTGCCTGCTTAAGATCGCTGTACGCACCGGTGCTTATTTCTCCAAGGACGAGTTCTTCCGCGGCTCTCCCGGCAAGAGCAATAATAATCTCTTCCATTAGCTGTGATTTTGTGCGATATGACAAGTCTTCCTCAGGCTTATGCGCGGTATAACCCCCTGCACGCCCAGACGGTATTATAGACACTCTGTCCACCTTGTTCGTTGTCGATGCAATTTTTACAGCTATAGCATGCCCTGCTTCATGGTATGCCGTAAGCTTCTTCTCTTTTTCGCTCATTACGCGGCTTTTCTTTTCAGGACCGACAACAACCTTAAACGTAGCTTCTTTTATTTCATTCATTGTAATCTCTTTTTTCGATTTCCTGGCAGCCAGCAGCGCGGATTCATTAAGCAGGTTTTCGAGATCCGCTCCGGTAAACCCCGGAGTACTCTTGGCCAGCTCTTTCAAATCGACATCTTTGCCCAGAGGCTTTCCGCGTGAATGAACTTTAAGTATCTCTTCGCGGCCCTTAATATCAGGAAGGCCGACAACAACTCGCCTGTCAAAACGTCCCGGCCTTAAAAGCGCAGGATCAAGAATGTCCGGACGGTTTGTCGCCGCAAGGATAATAACACCTTCATTTACGCCGAAACCATCCATTTCAACAAGCAACTGGTTCAGTGTCTGTTCCCTTTCGTCATGTCCGCCGCCGAGGCCTGCGCCCCTGTGACGGCCAACCGCGTCAATCTCATCTATAAACACAATACACGGAGCATTCTTTTTGGCCTGTTCGAACAAATCACGGACACGGGATGCTCCGACACCGACAAACATCTCGACAAAATCCGAACCGCTTATTGAGAAAAACGGAACGCCGGCTTCTCCCGAAACAGCTTTTGCAAGAAGGGTTTTTCCTGTGCCAGGAGGTCCTACCAGGAGAACGCCTTTCGGAATCCTTGCGCCAAGTTCAACGAATTTGCGCGGTTCCTTAAGAAATTCGACAATTTCCATAAGGTCTTCTTTTTCTTCATCGGCTCCCGCGACATCGTCAAACCTTACCTTTATTTTTTCCTCCGATGCCATTCGTGCCCTGCTTTTGCCGAATGACATCACGCGGCTTCCGCCGCCTCCCTGTGACTGTTGTATAAAGAAAACCCAAAAAAGAATAAACAGCACTACAACGACAAGCGTCGGGAGTATTGTAAGCCACCACGGAGCTTTTGCCTCCGGAGGAAAATTCACATCGGAAAGGCGTCCCTCTTCTATCGCTTTATCTATTAATTGCGTAATGTGTTCGGTGGATAAGAAACTTGTCCTGTATGTTACATTTTCTTTGAATTCCCCGGACGGGCTTTTTAAAATAACCTGGGCATCCAAACCCTGGACCTGGATGCTTTTAATGTTTCCCGAATCCAATTCACGCTTAAACTCGCTGTATTTCATTGTCATTGGATTATTGAAATCGCTCCACATCGCAATAATAATCAATATTATTATAAATAAAATGATATAAAAACTTATTCCCCGTAAATTTTTCAAAAGGTCAACCTCCAATCAGCGATATACCCGCTCCGGTATGCTGATGCTAGTATTTTTCTCAAAAAACAACCAAATATGTTTTGTCAGTAACATAACCTGTGTTTCAAAGTATTAAAGCGCCAATGGCAGCGCTCTCAAACAGTACCTTTGCTCTACCTCGTTATATTAGCACAATTGCCATTAAAACACAATGTTGTTTTCTGCCTAATGTTTTATATGTTTTTGTTAATAAATATAGACGAATATCTTCAAAGAACTAATGCGCTTTTAACAAAATCCCGTACACAATATCTATGTTTGCTCAACCACGCACACATCCGGCAGGTTTCTGTATTTTCCCGCATAATCAAGCCCGTATCCAACAACAAACATGTCCGGTATTTGAATGCCCGGATAATCCACTTTAATATCAACTTTTCTGCGCTCGGGTTTATCCAGTATCGCGGCGATCTTGACACTTGCGCACCCTTTCGTGCTGAACAGTTCTTTAAGGTATTTTAAAGTAAGCCCTGTATCTATAATATCTTCCACGATAAGAACATGCTTTCCTCCGACATCGGTATCCACATCTTTAATTATTTTTACAACTCCCGTTGATTCTGTTGAATTTCCGTAACTGGACACCGATATAAAGTCAATATCCACATCCATTTTTATTTTTCTCGCCAAATCCGACAGGTAAATAAAACCACCTTTCAGAACACCGACAAGCACAAGTTCTTTGCCATTATAGTCCCTTGTAATGGCGTCGGCGATCTCTTCAGTTTTCTTTTCAAGCTGCTCTTTCGTAATTAATACATTAAGCCTCATTTCAGCTCCTCCTTTTTTTAGTCACCATCGTATTCGGTTATTTCAACATATAATATGTTTTTCGTAAACCTGGTTACTTTGTATTTTCCCGAAGTTCTTAGACCGATGATCCATATTATTTCCTTTTCGTCGGCCAGCAAAAGAAGTTCGTCTCTTTTTTGTTTCGGAATTTTCTGATCTATAAAGAAATCCTTGAGCTTCTTTCCACCCGGCCCGCCGTAAGGCGTGAAAACATCGCCTGGTAAACGGTACCTTATATTTATTCCCCCCGTTATAGCGTCATAATCAAATAACTGTACAATACTTTTTTCTCCGGGCTTTTCAAACCTGCCGAAATTATTCTCGTACTCTTCCGCCGAATAAACACGGAATTTAGCCAGGATGTTTCTTTCTTTCAGCAATATATCGGATGGCACCCGAACTTCCATAAATAAAGGAACCGGCGCTTTGGTTTCTTCTTTTTTCATAACATAAACCCGATCATACTCGGCTTTGAAAATTATGCCACAGGGAAAATCTATCACCTTGTTTTTTCCCGTTTCCGCAGCCAGTTCGAGTGCGGCTTTCACATGCTTTGATTCAAGGCCTTTCAGGCTTCCCGTAACAGCCTCCCATGCAATTCTTATAATCCTTCCGCTTATTGCAAAATTGAACCCGGCAAGTTTATTGCGATCGAGTTCAATACTGTGTTCCGTTTTTGATATCACAATCGATTTATAGTATCCTTCGGCCAGGCTCTCCAGGAAATCCCTGTCGGCCTTGACGATATCAGCCATTCGGACAAGGGAATTTACCGCATTAAAACCTGTTTGCCTTGCTATTTCCGGAAATATACGGTTGCGGACCGCGTTTCTGATATAAACATTGCTTAAGTTGCTGCTGTCAGTACGGTATTTAAGGTTATTGCGGGAAAGGTATTCATATATTTCGTTTTTTTCAACATTCAACAACGGGCGTATTATATAGCCTTGTACTTCTTCCATGCCGCAAATGCCGTTAAGGCCGCTTCCGCGCAGTAAGTTTAAAAAAATTGTTTCAGCCTGATCTTCTTTATGATGGGCGACCGCAACGTACTGGGCGTTAAGCTCGTTTCTCAAATCGCGGAACAGATTATAACGCAAGATCCGCCCGGCTTCTTCCAGGGAGCATCTTTTTTCACTTGAATATGCTTTTACATCCCGCCGGTATATTTTAAGGGGAATACCCCATTCTACGCAAATATCCTGAACAAATCTCTCATCCTGCATTGATTCTTCAGCACGCAGCATGTGATTCACATGAACCGCCGCAACTGAAAAACCTTTTATTTTTCCTAAAGAATATAAGACATGAAGCAGGCACACAGAATCGGCTCCGCCCGATACTCCGGCAAGCACAAGCGTTCCGGCCTTTAAAACATTGTTCTCTGCAGCCCACGAATTAACTTTTTCCAATAGCATATTCTTCACTATTAATGCACCCCTGTATATGCGCAAGGGGAAATTTTTACTCACTGGTTATAAGTTCGGTCAGTATGATCTTTCAAGATTCCTGAATTTCGTATACTGAGGAATCCAGGCAAGCTCAATTGTTCCTATTGAACCGTTTCTATGTTTTGCTATTATAACCTCTGTTATGTTTTTCTTCTCGCTGTCTTCGTGATAATAATCATCCCGGTAAAGAAATATGACCAGATCGGCATCCTGTTCGATTGCTCCCGATTCTCTTAAATCCGACAAAATCGGCCTGTGGTTTGCTGTCCTTATATCAGGCGCGCGGCTTAACTGGGAAAGAGCAATAACAGGAACCTCAAGCTCCTTTGCCATTATTTTCAGCGAGCGCGATATTTCCGATATTTCCTGCTGCCTGTTTTCTGTGCGTCTTCTGCTTTGCATCAACTGCAAATAATCTATTATAATTAATCCTAACCCTCTTCTCATTTTTAACCGGCGGCATTTTGACATGATTTCCATCACGCTTATTGCCGCGTTATCATCTATATATATAGGGGCTTTCGATAAAACTCCGACCGCATTGGCAAGGTCTTTCCAATCTTCATCCTCAAGGTTGCCCTTTCTCATTTTTTCCATTTCAATCAAAACTTCGGACGAAATAATACGGCTGACCAACTGTTCCTTGCTCATTTCAAGACTGAAAATAGCAACCGGTATTTGCTTGTGAACTGCCGCATATGCGGCTATGTTTAACGCAAACGAAGTTTTTCCCATTGACGGCCTTGCTGCTATAAGAACCAAATCAGATTTCTGGAACCCCGCAGTTTTTTTGTCGAGGTCGTAAAAACCGCTTGGAACACCGGTATATTCCCCGGCACGATTGTACAATTCCTCAAGATGCGAAAAAGTAATGTCAAGAACATCGCTTATAGGAAGCAAGCCTGTCTGATTTCTGTTCTGCACAATATCGTATATGTATTTCTCGGCATCGTTTAAAATATCAACAGCTTCTTCCGTCGCTTCATAACTTCTTTTTTGAATTTGCGTTGTAGCATGAATGAGTTTTCTTAACAGTGACTTGTCTTCAATTATTTCGGCATAATGCATCGCATTAGCGGTAGTGGGAACTGCTGTCGCCAGATTAGAAAGATATTCGTAATCCCCAACCCTGTTAAGCGTTCCCCTTTTTGTCAACTGTTCCGAAACAGTAATAAGATCTACAGGTTTATTCTGTTCATACAAATCGAGTATAGCCTCGAATATTTCTTTATGCTGTTCCAAATAGAAATCTTCACTTTTCAATACCGCAGTTATATCCGGTAACAAATCCCTGTCCAAAATGAGAGAACCAAGGACCGACTGCTCCGCTTCAATACTGTGCGGCGGTACCTTTTCCAGAACGCCCAAATCCATTAATGACACCCCTAATTATCAAGCTTTCCAGGAAAACTTAAAGCAGTTTTTGGAGCTTTTAGTGTAATTCATATTATATCATGAATTTAAGAAAATCATCATTAATTTTTGCGCAATGTGTAAAATAAACTCGAAAAGTAACCGACTGGCGACATACATACTCCAACGCCCTGCTACTTACAGGCAAATATGGAGCGTGTTTATGAACGACCCGGGATATGGAGACCTCTATTAAAAAAATGAACATGATCTGAAGCGTGCTGAACAGTGCGTGCTTTGTCGACCTGGGAAACGAAACACCCGAACCAGGACCCGCGGGAATTGCGTTCGGGAATTGTCTTATTAACTATTGTACAATAACGGAAACAAGGAGCTTCCTTTGCAAGAGCTGCATTCCGCTATAGTTTCCGTTATTGTGCAATAGCTTCTCCAACTACTGTGCTGATTCAACCAAATGACCAGCGGGTGGTTAACGGGTCGAGCCATTGCTGCCATGTTCCGGTTGGTACGCGGCTCTGGTTCGGGTGCTTTCGGTTATTCATCAATAACATTAACCTTAATTACCGAGGAAACCCCTTGATGCAGCTTTATTTCCACTTCATGAAGCCCAAGTGTTCTAATTGCTTCCGGAAGGTTGATTCTTCTTTTATCAACACTTATAGAAAAGTCTTTTTCCAGTTTATCAGCAATATCTTTGCCGGTTATTGAACCAAACAGCTTTCCGTTTTCTCCGGCCTTCGAATGAAAAACAATAGTTTTATCGCTTATTTTTTCGGCTATTTTCTTCGCATTTGCAAGTTCTCTTTCCCTTTTTGTGTTTTCCGCATCACTTCGCATTTTCATTTCATTAATTGCAGCACTGTCCGCTATTACCGCAAGTCCTTTCGGAATTAAATAATTCCTCGCATACCCATCGTTGACATTAACCAGAGTATTCGCCTTGCCAAGATTTTTTACATCCTGTTTCAATATTACTTTCATTATTATCCCTCCGGTATATTTTATGCCCCGTGGGGCTGGTTTTCAGCGGAACGCATTCTTGCCAATTCCGACAAGTCCCCGTAATACTTTTCAATTTCGTTGTCATTTATAAGACCGAGCCGGATTTTTTTCGATATATTCCTCTCCATGCTGTAATAATCAATACCAAGACGTTTTCCTAAAAGATACCCGATAACAATCATATTCGACAGGGCATCGGCAGCGACTTCCCTGGTATCCTTCGGTACGGGGTCAGCCAAATGCCTGTATAAAACAGCGATATCTTCTAAAAGTTCGCTTTTCAGGTTTTCAATAATACGCAAATTTCTGGATATATCCAAACCACCACTCATAACACCACCGCTTTCTTCTTTTGTTCAAATTATTCCGACTGCGCATCAAATCCGATAATGCTTAATAGCCAAATTCGTGATTTGATTATATCATCGGTGGCATTAATGCTTCCAATTTCCCGTTATATTGCATATCTAAATACAGCCTATAGATGACTCTATAGGCTGCTTTCATTTAATCCGTCGTGTATGGTAAAAGCGCGATATGTCTTGCCCGCTTGATAGCGGTTGTCATCTGTCGTTGGTGTTTTGCGCAGTTCCCGCTTATCCTTCTGGGGAGAATTTTTCCCTTTTCGGAAAGGAACTTCTTAAGTTTTGCGCTGTCTTTATAATCAATGTGTTCTACCTTATCAACGCAGAATTGGCAAACTTTTCTTCTTGTTCTTCTTTTAAATACTCTTCCGGATTTTTTATCATTACTGCTATCCTTGCTATCCTTCTCGCGTTTTTTAGTATCCGACATTCCATATGCCTCCTTCAAAAAATTTTCAATTATCTGTTTTTACACTGCTTTTATTTTGGCACACTACAACCAGATTAATATACCATAATAGCATATTGGTGTCAAACGCTATTTTGAGC